>Ga0307515_10001819_pt1 | contig 47572 bp, 50 predicted proteins | sample 17_EM_MG_FD_194513 | JGI IMG/M metagenome (GOLD analysis project Ga0307515, IMG submission 194513) | Populus trichocarpa ectomycorrhiza microbial communities from riparian zone in the Pacific Northwest, United States - 17_EM | ecosystem: Host-associated > Plants > Roots > Unclassified | place... | reverse complement strand
CCCCCCCCCCCCCCCCCCCCCCCCCCCCCCCCCCCCCCCCCCCCCCCCCGCCCCCCCCCCCCCCCCCCCCACCCCCCCCCCCACCCCCCCCCCGTTGGGAGGGACATACTTTTGACTCTCCATGCTTCGTTGGCGGCGATGCGGACGGCGGGACTTGCGCCGCAACTGGCGATTGCGGCTACGGCTTCGTGCATTTAGCCATCTGAGGGCTGGTCAGTGTGGTGGATGGTAAGGGCGGATCGAGGGATTCGTACCATCGATGTTGCTGTGCTTGGTGTTGACGCAGATCCAGTCTACGCCGCTGCGGGCAATTGCTCTGGACTGACTCGTCCCCGGAAGCATCTATCGTACAGAAGGTCAGAGAATGAGCCTCGGATGAGGCCAAGTTGGAAATACCTGCCTGCCATGCTCCGAAGCCTGCTCCTCTCCTGAGAGCTTTCTGTAGGCCTGCATTGTTGGGAATGGGCTAGCAGCGGGGTTGAACAAGGAACTTGAGAGAATTCAAGAAAAATGTTGTCAATTGAGGAGTTGAGTGGCCGTATGGTACTGTTTTGTAGAAATTGAGTACACTGTCATCCTTCGGGAAACGTCAAATGGACCCCTCCTTCGGCATCGGCATTATCAGTATCCCCACCACCTGCGTCACACTGAAAGGAGACACCAAGTGTTCCGGCAGAACAAGGACCGAGTGCTGTGTGCGATGCAGTGGTTATGGCTCTGCATCATTTCCAGCTTCATCCATCAGCTTCTCCACTTCTGCCTCTTTAAATCGATGCATTAGTTTCCTGGCAGCGGTGGCAGTCTCGTGTCCGCTTTTGAACTTTTCAACATGGATCTGCATATGTAAGCAGAGCGGTAGGAGCCGTTATTACAAAAAGATTTCATACAACAGGGGTATCAAACTCGTATATCTTCCATTTCTCCTGGCCAGGCTCCATAACATTCACTTCTGTATACTCGAAAGGTCTCTTGTCCCATACATGAGACAGAACAAGCCTGGCGGAATCACATAAAGAGCAGTTGGCCCGCGTGAAAAGCGTGATCTTGCAGGCATGTTGAAGCAGACAACGAGACGGCAGCATGGCGAGCTAAGAGAAAGGTCTTGGTGTTGAGAGGCACAGAAAATACACTTGCTGCAATTGGACGAAAAGGGGAAATGCAATACAATGACTTGCTTTCACACCGCCCGATTTAAGCTTGTTTTTTCTGCCGCCAGGATTAACAGCCATCAAAATACAGCGTCATTCCAGAATGTTCGGGCTACTAGATACTCCCATCACCCCGTCAAACCACTACTTTTAATGCTACCACGAGCAACCCCTTCGATCTAATCACCGCATATCATGGCGAAGAAGTGTGTTCACAAAGGCTGCGGTAAAGTCTACACGGATGACTCCGAGGACTGCGTCTATCATCCAGGCCCGCCAGAGTTCCACGAAGGCCAGAAAGGTGTCTGAAATCCCGGTCTTCCTACTTTATTCTGTACAGGCGTTGATTTTTCATAGGCTGGAAGTGCTGTAAGCCCCGCGTCCTGACCTTTGACGAATTCCTGTCCATCCCGCCATGCACCACCGGTAAACACTCCGACGTCGACGATACTCCCGCGCCCGAGCCGGCCGTAGCTGCAGGTGACGCACCAAACCCTGCGCCTGCGTCTCTGGACAGCCTCGATGCGACATTACACGCCCCGGTTCCACGGGGTCCGATTGCCCAGGCGGCACAAGCACGGCCAACGCCCTCCCCTGCCCCGCCGGAGTCTGAGGATGACGATCCCAATATCCCCATAGCGGCAGGCCAAACTTGCAGAAGGAAAGGCTGCGGTGCAACATACACACCCAGTGTAGGGCGGGAAGGAGAGAGCTGTGTGCATCACCCAGGAGCTGCCTTGTTTCACGAAGGCTCGAAAGGCTGGACATGTTGCAAGAGACGGGTTTTAGAGTTTGACGAATTCATGAAGATTGAAGGCTGCAAAACGAAGGATCGCCATCTGTTCATCGGCAGCGGGAAGAAGGGTGGGGAGGAAAAGCTCGACACCGTGCGGTATGTACCTGCCCTAGTTAAAGTTTAGGGTGACAGGCGAACTGACAAGCAGTCAAAAGACATGACTTCTATCAAACCCCAACATCGGTAATAGCATCGTTATATCTCAAGAAGATCGATAAGTCGACTTCAACAGTCGAGCTCACACCCACGCATGCCAACCTCGACCTCCGTACAACAGATAGCAAACGATACAAAGCCGACATGGCTCTATACGCACCCATAGATCCCGAAAACAGCAGCTTCAAAATTATGGGGACAAAACTGGAACTAACACTTGCTAAAGCTGATGGAGCTGGTTGGCCAGTTTTAAGGGCGGATGAGAAATTGACGGGGGAAATCCTCCAGGTTGGAAGAGCAGGTAGAGTATAGATGATAAGATGGTAATGCCAACAACGAATAGATCATGTCATTTTACGGCCACCATATTCCAGAGCGTGCGCCCATCGTCACTAATATACTCAGCTACCACAACTATTTTAGCACACACATTGAATAGTTCGTCACTCTTATATTCCCGTCTTCCCGCTCAGCCTCGTTCTTTCGTTTTCCTTTCTTTTGAAATCCGCTGAAACGATGTCTAAGTTATCATTCCAAGTTTGCTCACACTCTAAAATCTCTATAACATCTCCCCACCGAATCTCCAATGCTTTCCCCCTAACCCACCAGTTCCCCGATCAAAATTGTGTCAAGCCTGGCGCCACCGGTATCTATGCGGCCATACCTCACGCCTCAACATTCAACCCTACGAACTCTGGCAAAGGCACAGCCAGCCATGCGAAGTAGAGCGGAAAGACGGCTCACTCCGCGCCTGCACCATCCCCTGCACCATCCAGCAATATCCTCCCACCCCGCCATCCCCCTTATCTTCCGCTTCTGCCTCCACAGATACATTCTCAACCCCTAACCAAGTACCTGCTTCAGCAGGGCTTGGATCCAACCCAGAGCCGGATTTTGCGCCTTCCCCGCTGCGCCCTCCTATATAGTCCTCCCATCATTTTTGCTCGATGCTGATTCCGATCAGGCGGATAATGAAACCGCTGGTTTTCTGTCATCTGATCGCATTGATACCAGGACTTGTACACCGCCCCACCCCACCGACCCTCCTGACGCGGCCTCATCAGCTGCCTCCACCACCCCGACCATTCCAACCACTACCTATTACTCCTCGCCTCCCCAGACCAGAGACTCCATTCGCCTAGCATGGACGCTGTACCACAGCACTAGAGCGACGCAGTTAATCCAAGCGCTGTTTGCCGCCAAAGCCGCGTTTGCAGAGTCGTAAAGCATCTATTCCTGCCTGGATTACGAGCAGGCGCACCGAGAATTGGCGGATGCCTTGGATGCGGCGTGGTCATCACGACGAAATCTATTCCAGACAATAATAGCTTTCGGCCCGGTAGGGCTCATCGGTACTCGTGGGTATACAGGGAATCTTTGCCGAAACACTACCAATGGGAGTGGGTTTGAAGCCAGTGGAAGCAATTACAACACTCGCAATCGCTCATACCAGAAGAGAAAAATTGTCCCGTGGTGCTGTTGATGGCTAGCATGCGGAACCGGCTACATCTCTGATGACCAGCCGTGAAACTTTTGAAAGTCGTGGAGCGAACCGTGGTAGCCTATCGGCAAACCTGCGCTGCAGAACCTTGCATATCAGAACATGTATCACACAACATAAATGTGCATTTCTACCGCGCCGGGCATGTTACAAGTGCCGCGAGAGTACGCTCTCCTCGAGAAGCGGCAAATTCAAGCAAGTAGTTCAGACCGAATCTAGCTTCTCCCGGCTCTCCTAAATCTGCGGCGGAGCATTGGCAGGAAGGCTCCCATCCAACAGCATCGACTAAAAGAACGAAATCAAGCGGGATCAATGGAATCAATGGACCATCGGCTCTGCCGGTGGGCTCCTCCACGCCGATGAGGACGATGAGAATTAGGGCGGCGACGACGACAACAATAATAATGACGCTTTTGCTCGTGGAGGAGAGGAAGCAATAAGAGCTAGAGAGGAATGGATTCTAAAGGGACCAACAAATCTGACAACCCACATTCAGTGTAGGGAGACTCCATCTACACATACAAAGCGCTAGGCGAGGCCAGAAGTATCAACGCTGAGGATGGAGATTATCATCTCTATAATGCGCTGATAGCCATCATGACAAAATCGTAGCGAACAGCATCATTCCACCAAAACGCCTAGCCCCACCACTCACCTTTAGCTCCCACACCGCGCGCACCGCCTAGATCCCAGCCAACACGCAACACGAATTGGTTATGCTGTAGTTGGATTGATTTACCGCACATCACCGCCCCTCTCCTCGTTCGTTCGTAACCGTAGTCCTTTCCCCAAGCGACTCCTGTGTTGACCAGCGCCAATGGCGCGGAATGCCCGGCACGCAGCGCGGTAATACCCCAGAAAACAGTCCCGTGATTGCCAGGAACGCGTTTGGGATTTTCTAGGCTACGTGGCGCATGAGCTTGGTGGAGGTCGTAAGGGCTCGTAGCAGAGCGGAAGAGCTTGCCTTGTTGGCATCTACACTTGGGAATGCTGATAATCATGCTGGAAGGGGTGGATTGAGTATGGCGTGGCACACCTCTAATATTTCATGCTTTACTATTTCGTGAATTAGATGTAACTTAGCGTGGAATGGCAGTGAAGATGTAAGAATCAAACCAAACCAAAGGCTTGAGAGGGAACGGGAATGGGTCTATCTAGGTAGGCATTGCCAATCAGTATGGTCCTATCGAAGTGAGTATTATCATTGATATCAGACTGATCGAGCACGTAATCAGAGGGCAAATGTCCTAGAATTTTTCAAAGTTATGAGGGTGTGGAACCCGAGCTTTTTTCATTTCGACTCGCATTTCTGGCGAGCCATTACTTCTATGTCAACATACAGTAGCTTCATGCGGTTAGCTACCCAACCCTCTATGTACCATGATAGAAGCACCAAATAAGAACACCTCATCTACCTAGCCGTGGTTGAAAGGCCAAGTAGGGATGCAACGCCTTGTACGCTCCAATAAACCCCCGATCAATCTTTTTGTAGAATAAAGACTGATATGAATGGCTCCATCCAGTGGAAAATGCCGTTGAAGACAATTAACTTTTGGTATCATCCCAATTCATTACTTTCGTGTTGAACATTGCACGCAGTGCTTAAAGAAAAGAAATCTAGTAGCGGTAGCTGGATGATTGTCAGTATACATAAACAAGTAAACATCCATAAGGGTAAAACTCACATGTCGCTCTTGAACGGTCCCTCAATTGGTAGACCGAGATACTCAGCCTGGACTGAGGTCAACTTAGACAGCTTGGCGTTCACATGATCCAAGTGTAGCAGTGCGACCTGCTCGTCCAGGATCTTAGGCAGGACATACACGCCAACCTCAAGCTTGCCGGTCTTGCCGAATTCCACGTACTTGTTGCCAAACTCCTCATCACCGGCCTTGTACAGCATGATTTGTGCAAGAACTTGGTTGGTGAAAGAGCAAGACATAACGAAAGAAGAGTGACCGGTAGCACAGCCCAGATTGACGAGACGGCCTTCAGCGAGAAGGACGATGTGGCGGCCGCTCTTCATCAGGTAGCGGTCGACTTGAGGTTTGATGTTCTGGACCGACTTGGCGTTGGCCTTTAACCAAGCAACGTCGATTTCAATGTCGAAATGACCGATGTCTAGAAATGTTAGTGACTAAAATTGGGGTTCAAATCAAGAAGAGACACATACTGCAAACAATGGCGTCGTTTGGCATAACCTCGAAGTGCTTGCCGACAAGAATGTCACGGCAGCCAGTCGTAGTGACGAAGATCTGGCCTTGGGGTGCAGCCTCCTCCATCGTGGTGACCTGGTAGCCCGAAACTGCGGCTTGAAGAGCATTGATAGGATCAATCTCAGTAACGATGACGCGGGCACCCATGCTGTGAAGAGCTTGAGCGCAGCCCTTGCCGACGTCACCGAATCCAGCAACGACAGCCACCTTGCCAGCAATCATGACGTCGGTTGCACGCTTGATGCCATCGACCAGCGATTCACGGCATCCGTATAGGTTGTCAAACTTAGACTTGGTGACAGAGTCGTTGACGTTGATAGCAGGGACAAGAAGTCGGTGCTCCTTGTTCTTCAGCATGCGGTACAAGTGGTGCACACCGGTGGTGGTCTCTTCTGAGACACCATAGCAGTCCTTAAGCATCTCGGGGTACTTCTTGTGGACGAGAGCGGTCAAATCACCGCCGTCATCAAGGATCAAGTTAAGATTCTTGCCATCCTTGAAGGCAGTAAGTTGCTGCTCTAAGCACCATTCGTACTCCTCTTCGGTCTCGCCTTTCCATGCAAAGCTGGTAAATATCAGCGCTAGAAGTCTCAATTTAGTTATAGAACATACACAGGGACTCCGCTGGCAGCAATCGCGGCCGCGGCGTGGTCTTGGGTGGAGAAGATATTGCAACTCGTCCATGTCAGCTCGGCCCCGAGGAATTTGAGGGTCTCGATAAGGACAGCGGTTTGGATGGCTACGTAAATAGTCAGATGGAAAGTAACAATATCAAGGGGGAGTTACGGACTCATGTGAAGGCATCCAGCAATACGAGCACCCTTCAATGGCTGCTCTTCGGCGTATTTGGCCCGAGTAGCCATCAAACCCGGCATCTCATTCTCAGCCAACTCGATCTCGCGGCGGCCAAAAGCTGCCAGACTGATATCGGCGATCTTGAACTTGTGTGCTGGAGCAGACATGGTGGCGGTTGAGAGGAATGGAAGTGGAGTATGAGTAAATTAGGAAGTGGTAGAGAATGAAAGAGTGGTAATAAGTGAGAAAGAGGTTGAAGGGTCTGCTCCGGCTTTTGTAGCGCCCCACCACAAAATTCCGCAGCTAAACGACAACCCACCCCCGGCCGTATATAATACCGCATAAACTTCGGGAGAGGGGTCCGGTACTTCACCGCACTCGAAGGCCTGAGCCTCTCTTTCTTGATTTAGATCTAGTTTATATATGTATTCTAAATGAGATAACTTCAGCAAGTTATAGGCCTTGTAATGTCATTTCATTCCTCAATTCTCATGATCTTCTCGAGTATTCGTGCTACAGGGACGTCTATTCTGGCAAAGCGCCGGACATCCGCCCAGCCAAGCCAGCACTATAATCCGGAGCGGACACTTCTCATCCACCCTTACATATGACTCGGTCGAACTACGAGGCTATTGGACTTCTCCAGTCCATTGATATGATAGACAACATGGTCCTAAAGAACTTCTATTACACGAGCAGGTCGTGAAAGTTTTATCATAAACCACATCTTACCATTCAACCTTCTTAGTTGCTGCAATCAAATTAACAGCTCTTCCAAAACTCTTGATCGAATTACCGGAGCTCGTACCCCCGGTAGTCAAATCCATTTAAGGACCGCTCCTCCTTGGCGTTGGGTATTTTGGTCAACGCTCTATCCAGATGTCCTTTTACCCTTCAGCCTTCCCCTAGAACCCTCGTCCAATCAAACTTCCTCCAGCGCTTCCTAAACCCATCCGCCCTTCTATCTCCTCTATGCCATCGTCCCTGCCTTTTCACAACATTAACCTCAACATCTAGCATCCCCCCAAGCACCTCCCTTGCAAAAAGATCTCCCCTAGGCCACCGATTGGCATCTTCAACCACATGTCCCAACCCTCCATCGAGCTCGAACCAAACATGGAAATACGGCATTTCCTTCGCAAGGATACGGCGAAATGCTAATTTGCCAAGCCCATCACGAGATGCTTTAAGCGTATCCATGAGCTTTTTATGCTGCGTCCATTCCTCATCTGCTGCGAGGATGGCTTCACGAAAGAAGGCCGGCGCAGTCTCCCCCAGCTCGTAAGGGACCGGAACGGCCATCATAGCCGCATGAGGTTTCCGCTGTGGCATAGCTGCGTTCTCGTAGAAGATAACGTCGCGACCTTGGTCATGGTACATCCTCGTCAGACACTTCATAAAATTTCGAATCTCTTCCCACTCATCATCATCGCATTCGAGGAGGTTCGTACGATGCTGGATAGGCACGATGACGGCTCCGCCTTCACTAATTTCAGGTTCGGTGGGAAGACTAAGGAAGACACGAGTCGCGAGTGAGACGATAGGAGCCACGGGAGGCTGACCCTTGTCTTCATGGTGGCAGAGAGGACAGGCGTCGAGGATGCGAGTTGTTTTCTGGAAATCAGAAATTGCGGTATTGCGGAGGTTTATTTCCGACTTTTGCACACGAGACGCGAGCTTATTAGCATTTTCGTCCATATAGTCGAGATCATTCTGTATATCACCAGTTAGCTTGTGTCTAAAGTGGAAAGTCTTCGCAAAAGACGACACGAGAGCAGGATAGGGAGCTTACATCGAATTTAGCGTCCTTCGCAATACGCTCGGCCAGGAGAAGACCTTCCCCGCCAGCTTGACCTTTTGTTCGTCTTTCATGTCTGACCATGTCTTCAATACTCATGTCTTCATTCTCGACCACCTGGCCTCTCTCTTTTCCTCTCTTGTTTTCGACAGCCTTGACTTCACCTTTTCGACCACCAGCCAACATTCGATTCTCCATTGCTCCCAAAACAACAATATCAGGCTCTCTACGATTCGCAGCATCAGCTATAGCCAGGTTGTATTGGGCTTCAAGCTCCGCAGCATTAGCTGCCCCTCTCAGCTTCGCCTTCATCATCTGTGCTTTCAGCTTGTTCAGCGCAGTTTGATCAAGCGGGATTGTCTTTGTCGTTGGATTAGGGTCCTCCACCACTTTCCCTTGAGGTAGTTCTCTTCCTTCCTCCTTGTGTGGTATTGACATCCTCCTAATTCCCTGATCGAGCTTCCGCTCGTTATACAACTCCCCACTGGGCCTCTCTTTCCCGACATAGTCCTTCCCATACATTTTCCTACGATCGATTTCGATCTCCTCTTCCCTAGCACCGTCGAAGTCCCGCAAGTTACCATACCGCTCTAGTGCTATATCTTCGACGGGTCGCCCAGTCTCCTCTGCCTGTCTGTACACGGCCTTTAGCTTCGTCATCCGCCATTGAGAGCCAGCGTCACCGAACGTATAGTCGACTTCATGCTGGGCCGGTTCATCCGGACCGCCTAGAGCTCCCTCTTCCTTATCGCTATCCGCATGGAGACCACGCAAGTGTTGGTTTAGCTCATTCTTATGAACCTTGAGCTGGTAATCGTTCTGCGTTGCTCTCCTAGAAGACGCAGACTCCGGCGCCTTCCGCGTTCGCTGTACGTAGTCCACATCCAACGAAGAGGGTGCTTCCATCCACGAATCGCGCTTCAGGTCCGCATTGGCAGCATCTGCGAGCCTTGTATCCAGAATATCTTCTGAGGGCGGTGCTACCTCCTTCTCCACCCAATCATCCTCTTTATTTTCCGCAGAGGCAGGCGTCCTAGAGCGGCTGCGCCTCTCCTTTCGCTTTCGCCTTGAGCGCTCTTCCGAATCTTCATCTCGGTGGTGGCGTGATCGCTTGTGTCTATGCCGCGATTCAGATTCTTCGCCGTCCTTCGAGCTATGGTGTCTGTGGTGATGTCTTCGCTCCTTGCCCTAAAAGAAGTGTTAACGCAACTTCAGAAGCAGTGGAAGCTATTCCTGCCCCTTGGGGCGATGTAAACGAAAGCTCGGCGTACCTTGGAGCGGTGATGATCTCTATCGCGACTCCGGCTTCGATCACGCTTCTTGTGCGATTCTTTTGCCTTACTTTCTGCCAGCTCCCTCTCAAAGTCCTCGAGACCCATTTTTGAGTAAGGGATATGGAAGTCGTGGATAGTTCAAGCTTGAAAAGCTCGGGGGTTGATGGAACAAAGCTGAAGCGAGCCGGAACTATTTTGACATCACTCGCCGAAGAAATTTGGTCAACACCACGTCTTTCTCTACAACCCGTCCAACATCGGACGTTTCTCCTTCTATACAGGCCAAACCGCTAGACACTATCTTTCATTTACTATAACACACCTTATAACAAGTCAAATCCCAGGGATTCCAACAGCTAAGACCGCTGTCCACAAAGCAAAGCCCCTCACATCCCACCATGGCCGACCCCACCACCTCGCCCGTCGCCATCGTCTGCGTAGGCATGGCCGGGTCGGGCAAAACAACCTTCATGCAGCGCATCAACTCGTACCTGTACTCGCAAAATCAGATCCCCTACGTAATCAACCTAGACCCCGCGGTGCGCAGCGTGCCCTTCGACAGCAACATTGACATCCGCGACAGCGTCAACTACAAAGAAGTAATGAAGCAGTACAACCTAGGTCCGAACGGCGGCATCCTCACCTCTCTAAACCTATTCGCCACGAAAATCGACCAGATCCTCGCCCTACTAGAAAAGCGAACCGCCCCACCGCCACCACCGCCGCCCGCCGCCGCCGTCGCACCAGCAGCAGCGCCCACGACCGCACCGGCACCCGCGCTGCAGAAGCCCATCGAGCACATTCTGGTCGACACGCCGGGCCAGATCGAGGTGTTCGTGTGGAGCGCGAGCGGCGACATCCTGCTCAACTCGCTCGCGTCGAGCTTCCCCACCGTCATCGCCTACATCATCGACACGCCGCGCACGACCTCCACCAGCACCTTCATGTCAAACATGCTGTATGCGTGCAGCATTCTCTACAAGACCAAGCTACCCATGATCCTGGTGTTCAACAAGACGGACGCGCAGGACGCCGGGTTTGCAAAGGAGTGGATGACGGATTTCGAGGCGTTCCAGGAGGCGCTGCGGAAAGAGGAGGAGGGCGGCAGCTTTGGGGGCGTGGAGGGAGGGGATAGCACATTAGGAGGTGGGAGTGGGTATTTGGGCAGCTTGCTGAACAGCATGAGTCTGGTGCTGGAAGAGTTTTATAGACATCTCAGTGTGGTGGGAGTTAGTGCGATGACGGGAGATGGTGTGGAGGAATTCTTCAAGAGCGTGCAGGACAAAAAGGAGGAGTTCATAAGGGACTATCAGCCTGAGCTTGACAGACGGCGGAAGCAGCGGGAGAAGGGTAAGGCGGAACGGAGGGAGAAGGAGTTGGGGAGGTTGTTGAAGGACATGAATGTCTCGGGATCTCAGAAGGGGAAGGAGAAGAAGGGAGCCACGAAGGATGAGCCTGAGACAGTCAGTGATGCTGAGGAAATGGAAGAAGAGGAGCAGGAAGGGATGGTGCTTGATGATGACGAAGATGACGACGATGACGAAGACGAGGACATGGAGAGCGGCCTCGAGCAGCGATATCAGCAGGCATTAAAGGATAATCGCGGTGGCGAGGGAGGACCTTCAGGAGATGATTTCAGCTTTGCAAGATATATGCACAAGGCTAACCTTGATTGAAGAACGGCAAATATGAAGAATACGAAAAACGAGAGCCCAAACTAGCCCACACAGCATTTTCTCCGTTTGACAAGAGGGGCAGAATTAAATTTTACAGACGTTGGGCAAAGGGGGGCCGCATCCCGGGTCGCAGCATAGACGTGGTGACCCTCAGAACATCCTGGGAGCCGTTTGCTTGAAGCAAGAGAGGTCATGGTTATTGACTTCTTCAAATGTCTTGCATTGCAGCTTCGTGTGTATACCATGAAATAACAGAAATAGGGGAAGCGTTTTCCGATGGTCAAACGAACGCCTCTGCCATGGGAATGAACCGCTGTGGAGTCAGGTCTCCGCACGCAGAGTGGAGACCTCACGGGAGGTTCCAGTCCGGACGACCAGGTCTAGATAACGAATCAAACCCGGGCACGGGAAACCTAATGGTCCAGATTTGTTTCGTGTTGTTTTGCATTCAAATTTGGTTTTGTGTCGTTTCTCCTTCCAAGTTTCTTATTCCCTTCCTCTGTTCCTCAAACAACTGTTAGTTCAGGACATGGACAGGCCAAATCCATCATAGAGACGCTTTCATGCCATCTCACTCACAAACTCTGCGCAGCGCGGGTGGCTTGCTGAAGGCTTGTTTCAGCTGTAGGTCGTGAGCTCTGTACCTTCGTCGCCGTAGTTTCCTTGCACAGTACACGCATCGCCCTTACAGTTGCAGCTGCAGTTGCAGTTGCAGTTGCAGTTGCAGTCTCGATCACAATCACATGCTATTTTGCCCATTTCTTGCTTCCTTTGCTGTGCGTGTGTTTTGAAGTTCTAGTCTCCCGGAGAATCCGCAACTGTCAGACGTTACATTCGCCGCCGCATTCGTCGCTCCGCGGAACGGCATGGCTTCGGTGTGACGGGCTGAGCTAGGGAAAGCTGAGACGGGCGTGATATCGTAAGAAGAATAAAAACCTACCGCGACATCCTTACCCTCACGTACAGACCGCCGACATACTTGGGCTAGAAAGGAAAGCGTCCCCGCCACTGCAGATCGTCCTTACTTCAAGAATTATGTAAGTTGGCAGGGTCTGCATCCGATGAATTGTTCACACAGACAAGTCCGCCAAGCATGTAACCGCTTGAGATCCCCGCCTTCCAGCGGTCCAGTGGTGGTCCCTCATGGCTCTGAAACCAACAAGCGTCCCCAATATTCCCCCGATCGCCGGACGCACCCCCCGGGATGCAAGCAAGCCTATTTCAAGATCCGGGGGCAGATAAACGACAAGTCGCTCAGCAAGCACGTCCCCGCACAAAACGCCCTGGTCACAAACCAGGGTCCTGAAACCTTGTGCAGCGAGGTGGCGCTGCGGACTGCGTGGCCGTTGCGTTACAGGCGCAACTGTGCAGGGCACGTCTGATCGGCCTGGGGCAAAGGTGCTAGAGTGGATTCGAGCGAGCCTATAGGCGGAAAGCAGAGTACTGGGGCTTGCCGTGTCCTAGATTTTTTTCTCTCCTAGCGATTTTTCATGCTAACGAGACGCCATTTTCAGCTTGGGCGAGGATAAGGCGTTTCAGGGAAGGCAGGCAAGACAAAGAAGGCAGGTAAGGCGGGGTGCTGTGCGGTGTTGCTAGGTTCTAGATTCGTCTCGTGAAGGTCGCCATACTCGCCATGCATGAATTGCAAGGGAGCAAGCTCCCAACATTGGAGATGTGCAATGAGCAGTCTAGCGCGGCAGCGGTGGTGTTTGCGCCAGCTGCACTGGTCTTATGTATGTCCCCTTACATATATGCAGCTGGCGGCGAGCGACGTGCTAGGGATTGCTGTGGAGCTCTCACTCGAGCTACCGTGCCGCACGAGCGGTCAGTTCTGCTAGTTAGTAGTTGTCTTGAGAGTTGCAAAGGCAAAGCTGCAGCGTCCTCCTATCAGATAATCCGACAAATTATTTAATCAAATGGCTTCTCCGTGCAAGTCCGCAGCCAAGCTAAGGACGGTCGAAAGAAAACAGGTTGGCCTGTCCCCAATCTACAACATCCTTCTGCACGTTCTATTCCCGGGGCCGATAAAGCTACCAGAAGCTCGCTTGGCCGCTTCTTCTGCGCCAAACTGCCGTTTTGAGGTGTTCTACGTTCCCGCCAATACAGCCCAGACCCCTCTGCGGCCTCGTCCCGCAAAACCGCAGCGAATCAGCGCGTCGCGGCCTCGACTCCTCCCGTCGGACAGACCTCCTGGCTCGCCCAACAGGGCTCCCGCATGCAGGGTCCCTCACCCGCTTGGCCAGAGGCGTGACATGCAAGTCAGAAGCAAAGCAGGCGAGCAGGCAGGAATATGCACGCCAGAGATGGCCGCGTGGATGCGGGGCTGCTTGCAGTGGCCGGGGAAGAGAAAGGGTAGACGGCGAAGGCCCAGTGTTGCGCGTGCGCCGTTGCGCGGCCGCTATGTCCGGGATGGGATTCGTGGGATTGGGCAAGTGTGGTGTTGGGGTGTTTGGCTGGACAAGGCGTTGAGACTACGGCTGGGAAATGAGGGATTGAAGCAGGACATTACGGGCTGGAATGCAGTGCTGGGTGGTAGTTAGTGAAGGAGCATGTTTGTGGTGGGAGAAGCACGGCTGCTTGGTGGCAAAACTTGGCGGCTCGGGAATGCAGTGAAAAACAGAGCGTGTTCATGATTTCGTCATAGATCACAAGAGACGGGACGTTGAGAGAATAGGGGTTTGCAGATCAATAACTTCGAAGCGGCCTGGACCATTCTGGTCTTTTCGATCATTCGAAGACTACGACCTAAACGCGAGGAGTGCAACAGTAACCTCACGTTTCCTCTAGGTTACTTTGTCAAATTTCTCCTACTCTTCCTCAAGCCCTTTTACGAGAACCGAAAGCAAGTGCAGAGCGTATGCGCCTTCAACAAAAGGGCGGGGTATCCATGTTGCTCATAATCCCATCCATCATCTCCTAATCCCTTGATGCAGCCACCCCGAGTAATTCAAACCAATCACACCGAAACGCCCAGCGCAGAAGTTGGAGAATCCAGAATAGTTTGCCGACGGACAAAGTAAAACCAGTCCAACTTCGTTCGCCAGCTCGGATGAGAATAAAGAGGCGTGTAAATCGCGTAGGACCGTCGTGGCAACCCCGAAAAAGAAAAAAGAGTAACCCACAAATACAATGGTTGAAGAGATTTCCGCCCTTGTTGCATGCTGTGACTTAAACCTCCCGTAAGATAAAAAAAAACGCCGTTCCCCCATTGTAGCCATGACGGCATGCGTCTATTGCGTGCTTACGGCCGTTTGTTTCGTAAAATAAATAGGAAACCAAAATAGAGGAAAATCGTGGCCAAGGAACGCCCGCCACCCCAAAATCGACTTTTGCAGCAAAAATCTGAGGGGACAGTTGTGTAGCTTGTGAGAAGGAAATCCCGCTTGGGGAATTAATAGACGGAGAAGAGTCCGCGTACCAATTACGCAAGACGTTTAATACCTGTTGAGAAAATTGTCTGACTACGTCTCGAATTTACGTTTCTCGCCGCTCGCGGCGATTGCTAGAGCATCGAGACCGTACGCAGAACCGGCCAGACGGTAGTGCTGGCTGACTGCATATTGCGTCGGGTCGGGGTAAGGTGATCGGTGGGAGTACTCTTGGGAGAAGTTGTCCACTGGCTGAACAGCCGGGGCCATTCCGTAGCTCGACGCTGGGCTGAGTGGGAAATTCGGGTCCATTAATGTAGAGGAGAGTGAGGGCATTGTTGACTGGAGGGGGACGGGTTTAGGCCGCTTGAGCGGCTGCTTAAGCGGCTGCTTAAGCTTTTTGGCCCGATCTTCGGTGCCTTTTGCTGCATTTCGGCCGCTCTGATGGGTTCTTCGATGCTGCTCCATATTATCCTTGCGTGTGAATGCCTTGTTGCACTCTGGACAGAACGCGTCCTTCTTCCCAGTGTGCTTCTTTGCATGCCGCGCAGCGTGGCCAGATGTGGTGAAATAGTCGCTGCAGTTGTACTGCTTAGCCATGGGACATGGGTAGCTGTTCTTTTTCGATCTTTGGTTGGCGGGCGGTGCAGTTCGGCTTTCTAAGGTTTGTGGTCTGAAGTAAGCAGCCTGAGACGCAGAAGTGTGATAAGGCAGGGGGCCGGCGTTCGGCGGCACAGGCGAGTAGGCTGTGCTGGGCTCCTTCTGAGGCGGAAAGAAGGCGGAGCGCGAGGAGAAAACGGGCGACGCCATGTGTTGGGATGGCGGCAGACCCTCAAAGCTGAAATCTGGGGTAGTGGGCGAAGGGGTCTGCATGGCGGCAGAGTCTGAAGAGTCACTGCGGACTAGCTGGGGCGTCTGCGGGGATCCGACAGGCGAAGAGGCGTAACTGGAGGTTCGTGAACGCAAAGATGGGGGTATCGAAGGCAGTCGGACAGCGTTGGGCGCCTCCTCGTTCTCATTTAGCAATGAAATTCGACGGCCGGAAGAGTTCTTGCCGTCCATGGTTCTTGGTGGTACGAATCAAAACGAGCGCCAATCAGTGGAATCTGGCGCGAGGAGAGTTGGCGCGGTGTTGGTGTGTGGATACAATGTAATACTCTCTCAAGCAATGCAACGGCCCAGCACGGGTTGAGGGCGTGGTGAGGGCGTGGTGGGGTATGCAAGAGGGCTGAAGGCGACGCTCTTGTAGGCGGCGCGGAAGGGAGGGGCGACGGAGGGAGCAGATGACAGCTCTGAGAGGAGATGAGGGCAAGTTACGCCAGTGGAGTGTAATGGTGATGGGGAAGTGCTTTGGGCAAGCGGGTGGTCGAGGTCATAAAAGGCGCTGAGGTTTGGTGGACTTGCTGGCGGCGGGACATGATGGAAGCTTTATGACTAGGTGGGCTGGGCAGGGACAAGGAGCTGGCAGTTTGACCAGCAGCAGGGTTAGGGACCAGGTAGCAGATGCGAAATGCGAAATTCCATCCTGCGCGTCCGCCCTAAAATCGCATGCCATGCGCCCCCGGACATCGCTAGCGTTAGTTGCTCCAATATCGCCTCGGGTGGGCTTGATGGAGGCTTGATGGGCTTGGACAGGCCTGGACAGGCTTGGTTGGCTTTGTCTTGGCCTGCCTGCCTGCCTTCCTGCCCGCCTGCCTGCCTACCTGCCCCGAGTTGCACGTCAAGCCACCGGTGGCGCCAGAGCACGATCGTCGTGCCTAGCCCTCTCAGGCGAAGAGAGGAGCCCGCCTGGCACCAAGTTAGGGAGCAAAGCAAACCGATGCGCGCCTTCATCTGCGAGTTAACCCGGACCCTCGGAGCGTCTCTCCGGCCCAGTCATCGAGATCCAGCTTACAGAGTGCTGTTCGCGCCGTGAATAGAAACGTCAATGTTGCATCGATACTTCAAGGTGTTGATGAAAATCAAGCCTTTTTCTTCCTCGGACCTGCCCACCCCCTTCCATGCCAAACGTTAGCAATCGGTGGGCAGTGGGTAAATCCGACGACGCTAGCTAAGTGCATCGATCGATCGATCGATCACAATCCTCACTCAGGCAATCTTGCGACCTCCGATCTTTTGCACCTGCCCTTTGGCTGTCCCCTCTGAAAAGCTCACGCGCACAGATTCCCGCTTCGTTTGCAACTAGTGATAGACAAGATACGGGAACGGCACAAGAAAGTGCAAAGGACGACTATCACCACTACGCACGACACTCATACCCCGTTATGTTTGCACCACAAAACAGGCTCTTGCACCAGCTCTCACAGCAGCAGTAAGACTTGGTGCTGCTAGGACCCCATTCAATAATCTCAAAACATCAAGCTCTTCGCGCAGCACTAGAGGCTTGAGGATGTTTCTCGAAAAATACATGATTATCGAGCGGTGCTACGGCTGCAGGCACGTCAGGGTCCCGTTGGCTGTTGGCCTTGCTGGTGCCTCCCAAGCTGGTCGGCGCTTTGACTTTACCGGGCATGTTGGGCTGAGTGAGCTCCAGGGTGGCTCCCCAGGGATGCGAAAGAGAGTGAGCGACATCCGACTGCGGCACAACGTTGACACAGCGTTGATGTAATGCCGCGAGCCCTGCAGGGCACCAACAGCAAGGGTCCAGCCGCGCAGCTAACCGTGGTGGTCTAGCGTTGGGCCCACGCCCATAACATTCTAGTGTAGGTCTAACGCTGTGGAAATCTAGATCCCCCCGCCAAATTCCCGATCACTTCTCAGAATCAAACGCTCCGCAGCGTCACAGCCCGGGCCCTTCCCACGAGCCACACTAGCACCTCAGCACAACCCTCTGCTCCGTCGCGTTTCCATTTTAACAAGCTCGCAACAAGGTCTCTTCCCACTTTCTACCTTTTCCACCTTCCATCTTTCGATACATTTCCATCCTCGGCCACCGAAAGATCTCTCATCGTGACCGCAATTCCTGGGATCTGCGCTCCCGCAGCCCGTCTTGTTAAGGGGAAATTGATGAGATCGAAAGTGACTTAGTAAATTGTTGTTTGCGTGTACTGCCTGCCAGCCTCCAGCGCGTGCCACTCCTCCGACACCAGTAATTAGTCTGCAGCACAAAACCAGCCTTCAGCTCCCGATATTTTGCTTTAGAGAGTGTCAAAGCGTTTCATGCAGGGCATGTCCGCATGGCCGTCCCTATAGCCGTCTATTTGATACTTTCGGGTGGCTGTGGGTGAGCCCTCAATGACGTGAGTGGTCCTCCTATCAAGTGCTTGGGGGTTTCCACCGAGATTGTAGCTGCCCATTTCCTAATCGAGCACTCAACGAGAGCCGGTGTCATGTCCCGAGGCTCTTCCCGCCCTTTCACTAGTGCACTAACGAACCAGGATACATTCCAGATTCTCGACCGGCCCACTGCTTGGATAATCGACTGGTTCCCCTTGAGTCGTGTTTGCCGTCATCGACTCGGACTCAAGTTTTCTCCACCAGAAACCTGAAATTTCTCAGGAGGTTTTTGTCGGGGGTTTTCTGACAGCTCATCATTACTCTATCGCGTATTTATCTGCAGGACCGAACTCGGCACGTGGGTTCGCTTTGGTGCAGCCCTGGATCTTGCGCATAAGCAGGATAACACGCGGCAGGGCGCGACGAAACACCTCCAATCTGAAGTCACCACGCGTTTTACGACAGCGACTCATGATCTCCATCAACATCACTCCGAGGATGTCGTACTTTGAGGCATTATTTTCTAAATCCTTTTGAAGTGGATTAATTTGCCTCACTGTTGCTGCATGATTCGGAGGATAACTCGTACTTGTTTTCGCTATACTATATCTGGTAATAAACCGCCATTTGGGTGCAACTATATTTTTCCCTATTAGGGCTAGTACACAAAATTGGATCCATCAAAGTCCACAAGTACAATATATTTGGACCTTGGGCTACGTATTGATGCTCAGAAATGCATTCTCAGACGAGGTGACCCCTATATGCAATATACGGTCGTCGTAGATCCCATCGAGACCCTTTCCTCGCTTCGTCCTACCAGTCCTAGAGGCGCTTCGTCTGGGAGACACCCTGAGTGATTTTGAGAGGATTACAGAATCCTTCCGCTGCAATGTGTCAGCCTAGAAGAGCCTTATCACACAGGTTATTCTGCAGGGTATCAACACTGCAGAGCAACTTCCAGCACAACCTTCTACCTTATCTTGCATGCGAAGCCACCAGGTTAGTAAGTCCAGCAAGTCTAGACCCTTTGATGCGAACATCCTGTAAGAAGTTAGCTCACAGCCTGCTCGCTTGGGTGCATTCAAGCCCCTCTATCAACCATACCACTGCATACCCCTCCAGATCGGCAATGCGTCTGCGCAGGCGATCTAATTATAGGGTCTCCCGATGCGGTTCCTTCACCTTACTCTCTTAATCACGTGCCCCATCACCAAAATCAAGATGAAGCTCTACGATTGCATGCAATCAACCAAATCCATCAAATAAACGCAGTCATAGAGCCTGATCTACCCGATAAAGTTATTATTACCTCCATGTGAAATACAAAGCTGAACCTTCGCGATAAACGTCCGTATACACGACTTTTCTCGTATCTGATTTTCGGATTTGGGCTCATCACCTTATAGATCCGTGCGATCCTACTGGTGGCAGAAAACTTGGCTCGTGCAACTCATGTTAGCCGAGGATTCGACAGGGATACTTGCCATAATAACTCACCACTAGCTCTTTTGGTTCTATGTCTTCATTGGTCAAGGCAAAGGCATTTAGTGCAATAAGGACGTGTTCGGGATTCATTTCATGCCCAAAGCAAGCTCCGACTTGCATGTAATCTTTACTAACACTGACCTAATCTCAATTCATACTGCTCTTAGTTGCTCACTTAGAGCAACTCACATACAAAATCTTTCGAGCTTTACGTGAAGCGTATGCTTACCACGGCTGTATGCCCGCACCCCCGGGGAATCGCGGAAGCCACTCCAGCTTGGAGAGCTACCCCAGCCATGCTTCTTTGATGCTTTTGCGATGCATTGACCAACAGCTCTCCACTAACTTGTACTGTGGTGTTAAGGGTAAGTTTTGGGCCAAGCCGCTAAATACGCTAAAGCGCTATATTATTTATTAACAGTGTTTAAATTACCTAATCTACATCTATTTTATATGGTCTCTTTCTGCAGTAATTATATTTAGACAGTGTTAATGTATTAAATTAATTAACTCGTTAAGCTGTTTATAGCATACGCCACGAAAGGTAAGACTAGCGGCTTGGCCCAAAACTTACCCTTGACACCACAGTAACAGCTTCCAGCTGATATGACCCCGCACCCTGCCTTTTCGATGACCACCCTTTATGTCAGATTCCGAGTGAGTAATGTTCTCCTGAAATGGTTCAGCTACATTCTAATTCCCTGCGCACCGAGTATCCTTGTTCAGATCGTAAAGGGTTTCCTCGGGTGTGTCCCTTTTCCGAGGAACGCAGGTCAACCGGATCAGTGCGAACCGACTTTTCCCAAGTGAAGTCACAACCTCTTCACGATACCGACCCGTTGGAACGGCAAAGAGCTCAACGCTTCAAGAGAACACCGAATGCGTCTTCATCTACTCCAGTCGTGCTTGAGCTGTGCATCCATGTTCTCTCCAAACACGTCGGGAATAGGGACCTTTAGCCAAATATTGACTAGAAGTTTGACGAGCGCATAGCCGCGCGTGTGGTCCGGGCCGGGTTTCTCGACAATATATACCCCATTAAAATAAGAGATTCTATAGAGTTTATACAAGTAATGCACACAGTAGAGGTAGATCTACGGCCTTATTAAGCCAGCAGTAAAAAGGGAAAAGTAAAATACAGCTTTTAATCGCGGGTAGACTAATTGTTAGACTATTAGATTTGCCTCATTATGCTCTATATTTCAATAATATTAAGGTTTTTTTAATAAATTAAAAGTTATGACGTGAGCGATAGGGTTATGACGGTCGGTATCAAAACTGCGCACGGACGAAATTTGTTAGGTACCGTCATAACTATGCCGACCGTCATAACCCTATCACTCACGTTAGAGAAAATATACCTTAGTATAGCATTACCTGGACCTCACAATGGGTTGGGTAATACCCACTGGTTTTCGGTCAGACGGCGAGTCCTCTACTAGGCCACACCTTAGTCATGCTCCCTTTGCGGCTGACACCGCTTCGCTTAGTAGGGCTGATGCCTTTCGTAGGTCTCAGCTACACGTCGATCCTCTTCAGGTTGCATCCTCCAGGGTCTGTCATTTGCTAGAAAATTTATCAACCAAACATCATTCGCCTTACGAAGGGCGGTATGTAGCACCGAGCAATCAAAAATGTTGCTGAAAGCCACATTAGGGTAGCCATCGGAGAAAAGACTGAACGCGGTTCCACCCGCCTTCCAAAAATTCTCCAACTCCCCATGTCATCGCATTATCCACCAACATTAACCACTGTAGGACTAGGAGAGGTACATGGAACTTGTTAAGAAATCGGAGAAATCGCAGAAATATGACAGCAAGCCCTCCACGCCGCTCGGCGATCGGGCTGCTCAGAATTTAGCGCGTGCTATTTAATTATATCTTGACGGAAGGATTGGCTTCTACACTCATACTTTCCAATTGTTTAAACAGAGCTCAAGTTAAACAAGCTTCCTAACCAGAACACTTGGAATCACTCCAAGATATGCGTGGCAATTTAGGCATAATAAAACAAGAGCAGGTCCATCTAGCAAAATGAGCAGCGTTGGAATCACGGGAACTGTTACTATCATTGCCTGTATATACACTGCTATCTATTTCGTAGCTTGCTTTCGTCTTGGCCTTTTGGGTGTTCCCGGCCCAGAGAAAGAAGTATCCGGGGTTGCATCTTGTGGATCAGCAATGCTTGACTGACTATTATCCCCCGCTGGACGAGAAGTCGACTCAACATTTGATCGCGAGAGATGGTGACTTTCCAAGTCTTGCGAAAGTCCGAATTCACCTGGAAGCAGGGGCACTTCGAAGTTGAAATCAGATGGTAGTTCGTCAAGGACTGAGCGGATCCTATCCAAATGCGTTGGCATCCATATATCATAGACATTCTTAGTGAACCGGTACGCCCTCCATTTCTCTTCTCCCCCCATCGTGAAGCTAAAATCGTGGATCAAATGGCGGTAGAAAGTGGTGTTCGGCCCCCCGATTACAGGGTAGTGGCCGTAGATCCTCACCGTCCGATGATCGTGTGAAATTGAAAAGGCTAGGATTTCTCGGTGTAGCTCTTGTTCGCGGTTTACGAGCCGGAAAAGCTCGACGATAGCCCTGACTGCAAGGGTCATGCTATGAGCATTCTGTCGGTCTGCCACGTCCAGTGCTGCAGCACCGCACTTTACTTCGCACGTTAGGAATGGAAAGTACATGTAATATGTGGCCATAAAGAAGGACATGTCCATGACGCCGCCTAAAACGGGTTTTATCTTGGAAAGTTGATCTTCCGTGAACGCAGTTCGCTTGAACCCCACAGCATAGTCAGGCTGTGGGCGAGGCCCAAGCACGGGAATGGAATTATTCTAGCCTTCGTTGACACTTTCGATTAAACACTTGAGATGTTTGGCGCCACGAATGGCAAAGGACTGAGCGGAAGGAACAATTAACCGGGAGATGTCTTGGATAACCTTAGCTTCGTTCCTGTTTTGTATCATTTCGCAAGTATCCTCGAAAAAATCGTCATGGAACATAGAATCCTCGGGAGCTGTTTGTTTCATCCCCAGTAGACTTCGGCAAAGGTCCTTGCTTTCCTCCGTGACGCCCTCTTCGTTTTCTCCCACGTATCTGCCCATATAGCTCCCTTTGGTTCCAAGTACAATTTCGTAACGCGCATCCTGGTATGGTGCGCTCTTTTCTTCCCTCGACTTTTGGTCGCTGGGTGTGGTGGAGCTAGCCGTGAGGGAACCCGGCTCCGATCGTTTGCGGCGAAGGGAACGCGTCGACTTTCTCCTTGCAAGCAGATGACTCATTGTGTCGTCCGGCTCAAAGTATTCCTTAGGCCAGGTTTGTTTCCTTCGCCAATGATCGATAGGATTAATTGGCGTTATGCCGTTGTAAATTGGCGCCTCTCGACCGGTTAGTCTCTTAGCGGTAAAACGTGCAGTAGATGTCCGCAGTCGCTTTCGGAGGGGCGCGGTTAAGGAGTTGTCGAGTGGGTTTCCAACTTCACGCGATCGCTTTCGATTCTCGGATTGTACAGTCAACTGGCTCTACAGAAGCTTAGCTTGAGTTGGCTGTATCGCGTAGCGGAACAAAGTTGTATACCTCTTTGTGCGAAGTCTTGGGTCTCTGCGCTTCCGCTTTGCTGATGCCTTGAGGATGTTTCCCTATTGACAAGTCAGCGGTGAGCATTTGGTTGAGTAGAATCAGCGAAAGGGTGCACTTTGATCTTTGCGTATGGACCGTTGTCGCCTATCCTCCTCAGTGGCTAGCTTTTCGCGATTACGGGCCATGTTGATTAGCAGTTGGAGGGGAGAAGATATCTTATGCTGTCGCTATATTCAAAGCTAGAGGTAGGATCCGGCTGGCGGAACTGGACGTATGGGGGGTTGGGTGATTGATGGCCTTAGAGTAGGGTTGCTAACCTATAGTAGGTATAGTTCAGACAGGTTCTTGGCGGCCTTTGTCCTCAACGGTGTCTAACCTTGCTATGACTCAGACCAGGACCATGGTTGAACAATGACTCTAGTACCTGTCTCTGTTGCCTGTACCCCCCACCTCATGTATATATAGCCTCTTTTTCTTCATAGATCAATCTTTACACGAGTTCTTCTTTTCTTACAATCGGTGCACGGACTACCGATCGACAGCTCTCCCTTGCGAAGAGAAACCCCAAAAAAATTCAGCAAAGCGCCACTAACCCACGACCAGCCTGCCAGCGCCCTCTCCAATCACTACTTCCCCTCCATCTCCCCCTCCTGCCGCAAGCCCCTCGAATCTAACAGGATCCCCTGTCCACCCCTCCCCCCAAGCATCACCGCAATCTCCCCAGGATGCACCAGATTCACCAGCACCATAACCCCCAACATCAGCACGGCATCGAAGACATATAGAAAGACCTCGTTGCGCAGCAAGAAGCCGCCGTTGCCCATGATGTACTCGACGACGCGAAAGACGGAGCGCAGCAGGATGAGCGCGGAGGCGGCGTAGAGCGTGCGGAGGTGCTTTCGCCAGGGCAGCCGCGAGCCCGCGAACGACTGGTTGAGCGCCAGGGCGGCGGAGTAGCGCCGGTGGAAGAGTATCCCGACGGCTAGGAAGAGGCTGAAGAGGAGGAGTTGCACGAAGAGTCCGGCCAGAATCATGTCCTGACCAATTTTCACGCTCTTGCCGCCGCCGGACATGATGCCGCCGCCTAGGAGGGGAGTTAGCTACTTTGAGGGAAAGGCCGGGTTGTAGGGATACGAGATGATAGCATGAGGGCTTGTGGGTGGCTTCGATGTTGCTAAGGTTGGGTGACTGTCTCTTTCTGGGCCCATTGAAGGAAGTAGTCCAGAGGACTTCAGGTTCGTATGGTGACTTTTGGCTGGCTCGAGCTTCTGTGATTCGGAGGGAAAGGTACGTTACCTGCGCTTTGGAGGAGGAAAGAGAAGATATCGCCCGCCACGAAGATCTTGGTCAAATATCTTTTTTTTACCACGGAATACTTCTCGCCGCCAACGAGCAAGATGATCCGTCCGAGCGTCATGTATATTGTTGCGGCGAAAAGAGCGGGGGCGACGAGGAGCAGGATCGACTGCTGGATGAAGGCTCCTAGATTCCATTGATCTTGGGACGACTGCGCTCGGCCAGCATACCCTACGATCTCGACTGCAAACCACAGATGCGTGTCAGCATGTTGTATCCTGAACGTGAAGGGTTGGTTATTTGGTGAGGTAGGAAGCTTACAGATACCGCCGATAATAAACGGGATGAGAAATCGGGCTCGCGAACGAACTGCCTGAACGATGTGTATGATCGTGGTGATTGCGAAAAGGGCAATGAATATAATAGCTGCCACCAGGCTGGGATGATAGCGGTAGAGAACGAAGGCATTGGGATCGTCGAGGCTTGGATGCGTTTTCGCCATGGCAAAGCAAGAAAATTGATAAGAAAAATTAAGAAGAAAAACTGAGGCCGGGTGTGTGGAGAATCCGAACAGAGCAACAGTAAGCGATGAGGATAGTATCAATTAAAGATAAAATAATTTCTGAAAGTCTTCAAGGGGTTATATACAGCAACCTAAGGCTAGTGCCCCCAGAACCGCCTGAAAACAAAGGCGACGACGACTCTCTTCGCTACTGCAGAAATGATCGTACACAAGCTAAACTAATTGGATGCAAGGTCTATTCAGACAGCCTGCCATAATACAGTCGTGATAAATCCGCAAGAATTACTGTTTGGAGCGTCCGTGGACCGGCAAGTTGCAGAAGACCCTAACGCCGAGTGGGTCAAAACGTCCAATAACAGAAGGCTCTGTACGAAAAAACCTTAACAAGGTATAGCAGCCTTGTAAGTGACCGGACCAAACTTCATCCCGATCCACAATCGATAACTATAGCGAGGCTGTGCACCTATCGTCTCGAAAATGCCCCTTTACGCGCACCTTTCTATCAGACCCGCCTTCAGTCTCTGCACTTCCCTCCTGCACTGTCCCCACTCCTACTAGTCTTGCTATTCATTAGCTACAGCTCGCCTCAATGCCCTCACGTAAGGCTCATCGCAAAACAAGACGAGGGTGCGTCTCCTGTAAGAAACGGCGCATCAAGGTACGCAATCTCCAGTGGCATTGCTTCCATTACCCTTCCCTGTCTTAGTGTACGAGAGCGACATGCCTCAACCCGCCATCTGCAGTCTTTAACACTTCAGCCGAGGGTCCTCTGTGAGAGGTTACGTTGAATGTCTGCCTTGCCGCATGATGCCTAAGACGTGGCTGACCCCTGGATCTGATAGTGTGATGAACAACAGCCAAGCTGCAATAACTGCAATAAGAAATCAATCCCGTGCAGTTTTCTTATGATAGTTCCCTCATCTCGTCTCTCTCCTCTATCAACTCCCCTCCCATCTCTATCTGCTGGCATTAAGCCCCCTTTTCGCGTGCATGTCTTCCATCAAAGCTCCTCAACAGTACCTCCACCAAAACTGCCGCCGCTACTACTTAATTTTGAAGATTGCCTCAAAGGTGCCGCAGAATCCGTCAAGGTCAGAGGCCGGGAATTGCTACATCACTATATCACCACTACGAGCATCACTCTTGCAACCGATCAACCAGCCCAGATAGTATGGCAAAGGACTATTCCTCAATTGGCAGCCTCGCACAGATTCCTCGTCCACGGCATCCTAGCCATCACCTTACTTCACCTGGCTCGACTGCGTGGAGATGCGGAGGGCAAAGAAACTCTCATCGCTACAGCAGCCAGCCAGTTCAACATTGCACTTTCGCTTTTCCGACATGTCATAACAAACGTTACGGCTGAGAACTGCGAGGCTCTTTTCGCATTTTCGGCTCTTGTATGCGTCTTCATTTTCAACACAAGCCACGAAGAATGCCAAGCCGTGTTAACACCCAAAAGGAACACAGAGTGTGCAGGCCGGAAGACTCAAACCGCCGAAATGACACGGATAGCAATTGGCATGTTCCGCACCCTACGCGGGTCGCTGGTAATCCTATTCCCAGGCTGGGACTGGATCAGTCGAAGCCCGCTATCGCCACTCTGCACGCGCAAGTGGTGGCCAAAGCCGCCAATACCCGTAGACGCCGAGGCGGTGCTCGAAGACCACCGGCTCGCAGCGCTGGAGCGGCTGTGGATGCAGCCGGGGAAGGACTACGAGTACGCGTTCCAGGTGCTGACGTCGGCGCTCACACAGCTGCGGTACACGTTCGCGCTCGTCTCGCAGTTGACAAGGAACCCGAGCAGCCTCGATCCGAACTACAAGAATGTCTACGACCAGTGTGATAATGGCAAGCTGATCGACCGCGGCGCGATCTTCACTTGGCCCACCAGTGTGTCTGAGGAGTTTATCGCACTGATCGAGAACCAGCGCCCGGAGGCTCTTGCCATTTTGGCGCACTACGCGATTCTGCCTGGGAGGATCCGCGGCGTCTGGTGGATAGAAAGTTGGGGCGTGACCTTGGTTACTACTGCGGCTCTTGTGTTAGGGGAGGAGCGGAAGAGTTGGATCGAGTGGCCTGTTCGTGTAGTTGGTTTAGAATGGGAGAACATTCTAGGCTAATCCTCATTGGAGGGTCAAGAGTCTATCCACAGAGGATTTCAGTGGGGTGTCTTGAGTGTGATACTCTTCACATTCCACAACCACCTGACAATGCTGCTTGTAACAGCTGAGTTGTTACTTGGATGCAGCGTTGTGGCTGGCAGGGGCTGGGAGTGACTCCAGTACGTCAACCATAGTCTCGCATCCCAGCCACCACCCTTCGAAGTTCTCCGTCGTCGTCTAGGACATTATGGTGTATACACTATGCCGTGGTCCATGCGAACCTCCTGTTGGTTGCGCCACGTCTAGAATTTTGAGTAGGGATTTAGGTCCGAGTAGAACACTATCAGCTCATGGTGCCGAATATCGTTGTCGAGGCCTATTCGGACATCAGGAAGAGATTGAATATAGATTGAACATAGATTTAAGTGGCGGTACAATGCTAGCGAATTAGTTATAACTAGCTGGCTAAGGTGATTTGAGACATCGTAATGCAGGTAGAAGTGAGGAATCCGGAAATTGGGCGCCCTATCGTTTTCCAGAGCTGTAGTTGTCGACCTGAATCGGATTTCTTTGCCACCTTGACTCGGTCACTGACCCCTTGACTCGGTCACCAACCCCTTGACTCGGTCACCGACTCAGTCACCCTCATGTATATATAGAGGCCCTAGGGTCACCTTCAATAGACAGACTTCTCATTCTTGATCTGCGCACGGACTTCCGATTGACAGTAGTCCACAATCCACTTGAAAAAGTGATCTTAGACATTTGCATATTATACAACTTCTTCCCCTTCCTTTGGATCTCTTCTTTGATAATACTGATCACAACTTTGTAACCTATCATTCCCTTAAAAGGCCTCTTTTTGTAGCTATGGATACGGAATTTCCTCCTTACAAAGGCTTATTGACAACATCAAGCGAATCCCTCTCCATTCCAGCACGAAATTTATCAGCTAGCCGTTTCTTCAATTCCTTGTTGTTTAAATCTGTCTGAACTACGCACCTAACATTATCATCCACTATTTTCAAAACTATCAAGAAGCTCTTGCCACGCGAATTTTGAAATAGAAGGCACGTAAAGCTACGATCCTGGACCTTCCCTCGCTCCCATTTGTTCGACACGAGTGTTGTCCGCAGATTAGCATTGACTTCAGGCCATTTGCTGCCTAGTTCGTTGCTAAGGTTTGTTTCCATGGTCTAAACCCGGCGTTGCGCCACTGAAAGTCTTCGATAGTGAGTTTATGGGTGTATACACGGCTCCTAAGGTTCGAAATAAGCTGCTCAACATGAGGAATGTACATCTCGACGACATCGGGACGGGCCATCAGTGAAGGGAACTATGAAAACGTGGTGACAACAAATTCAAATATAAACTCTGCAGTCATCCAGTTTCTCTAGACGAATTGCGATGAAGTGGCGTTCTTTAGTGGCAGGTCGTAAGTAACAGCTGAGTATGGTATAAGAGCTAGCTTCTTTGTATAAAGGAATATTATCAACAATAGGAAGTTTGATAAATAAGCCTAAGTTGGCCATAGAGTATGGCTCAGTTACCATTTCAGTGCTTGCAAGTATTTTCTCACAATGTCCAAATTCGGCAGGAGAATACGAAAGTAGTCCGCGTGTGTTTGGGAGATAGGAGGCCGAAAAAATCCCCTTCGGTGTCAAACTCCACGCAAATATGGAATGGTCATTTGACTTTTTAATTATCTCCAGCTGCAGCCGCTCAAAGGCCTTTTCTCTTCCATAGAGCATTGGCATATTTACTCTGAACAGCCCCATCAAGCAATATGCTTTGTCCTCTGACCAGGTTATTTCTCTTCGAGCTGCCCAGGACATTCCCTGTGCAATATTGGCCCCGTCTACCCGGCCAGTTTTGCACAGGATACGGGGGCTGATGCCGATAATTTTCGCTATTTCATCCGGCAAACTCGTCCTCGTCCCTATCTCAGCCGAATTTGATGCAGGGAACTCAACCGTCGAAGGAGCAATTAGTTCCTGAAGCGTCCAGCCGCGCGTGAACTGTCGGCTACTTGCGAATACAGCGTAGCACGTCGCCGCGTCCTGGTATCACCGGAACATGCTATTAATGGCTTCAGATAGCTCGGTGCTGCTGTTCTTTGTTGATGCAGCAGGTGTCAATCCAGACATACTCGAAGCCATCAGAACGTGCCTTGGCGCAACATCCCATGATTTTACCATATCTGGCCCCCTTAGGCGGCTTCCCCGTCCGGCGCTGCTTTTTAAGATCGTCGAAGGTTATCTCTGCGCCCCAGGTATGCGAAGAATTGCATAGTGAAGTATGTTAGCATCTGTGAATTGATACAGTGCGAGCTTGGAGGTGTGCAAGAGCCACATTATTAAATTTTTTTGCTTTGAAGAACGAGCTTTGTGTTGGTTGGGCATCTTAGGTAGAACGCACGTGAAAGTTGACGTAAGGCTGAGTCTGCAGTGGAACGCATTGACGCGAGTTCCCCCCCTCCCCCTCTGTGGAAGACTATTTATTGGCTGAACCATTTCTAGCGATCACGCGTCCGGATGTTGACATACAGTAAAGAGAAGGGAGAATAAGAGGAAAACGTGGGACTCATTTACTCTTTTCAATCCTAATGGGACTCTAAATATGCCCTTGAGGGCGTTTAGAACATTGGACATGCAATGGCAATAGCTAAATAACCCATCACTCGGAACAACGCTATTAGTGCTGTATATAGCCGGGTTACAGCCATGTATTTGGTTCGGTTAGCCTCTTTGAAGGCCCGTAGGAACTTGTATAAAGTACATGTTACTAAATGAAAAGCCTCTCAAGGAGACAAACAGTTAAAGATGATGTGAGACTCTCTTTAATTTTGCACGGACGTTTAACTCACGAGAAAGAAAACGAATAGAAGAGAATTCATAATCTTTAGAAGAAAATATTCCCCGGAGGTTACGGCCTCCTCCGCCAAGAACTGAAAATCATGACTGCAGCCACGACTGTAAGGCCAACGACCAAATACGGGCCTAATTTTCTATCAGAGGTCTCGACAACCGTTATAAGTTCAATTGACTTCTGCTCTTCAGCGTCGCCAAGATACTCTAGGATAAGCGGATCTTTAGAGTAGCTAAGATCTAGTTTCATGCCTTGGCTATAAAGCGGTGTACCTTGATCAAGAGGAAGAGCAATATTAAGGCTTTCTGGCGGTCCTAGTGGAGGAAGCTTGTACGTTGGCGGAAGATATTCTCTTAGGCTTGGGGAGGGTAAAGACCGAAGTAAGAGACAGCACCACATCTCCAAGATATTCAGGAGTAGGTCAGGTCGGTCCATGCCTGGCTTGGTAGAACTGCTGGGTAATTTGGCAAGAACACAAAAGGAGTCGTAGGAACTTCGTTGCAAAGCATAGTAATGGAGGGACTTGTTGTCGCGGCGGTACCTGAAATTCAAGTGTTCCTTTCTAATCCGAGAAGAGATGTTCGAGGCTTGACCGACATAAACTCTTACACTATATTTTGGCCCCTGGTTAGTTCTCAAGGGGACTGAGGATTTTCAAAAATACGGGCCAGATGACAGCGGTTTTTCGTACTGTGTGTCAAGGCCGACGATGGCGTGTAGATACACCCCTCGACCCTGGTAATTTGTATCACCTCCGATGGATTTAATCCTGCTCCCCGTCAGCGCCTAAGTATCAGTCATGAGGTTACTTCACCACTAACGAGTCTATCGAAGAAAGATTTCCAGTTTTTAAGAAGTTCATCGTTCCAGGCCGAAGACAATTGAAGATGACATTTTCAATCTGTTCGGGGTTCCTGCGGAGGTAATTGCCATACCTCGCATGGTGGCGAGAATCTTTCGACTGGATTGCAGAAAAAAGGTAGGATAAGACCTTCTTTGCGTCTTCGGACATAATGAAAAATTGGATAAAATATCACTGAAAAGCTATGAAATTCATGCATATGAGCTTCAGTCAGACCGCCTTTCCTAGCGGATGTCACTCGATTATATAAGCAGCGTTTTGGGCTATTCAACAGCGAGTCAGCCCGTTTCTATGAGAGAAGACCGATCCATCGAGTTGAAGCAATAGATGCTTTCAAGTCATCAATATCGTGCCGCATTGCGAGAACAGCTTTCTTTGCTCATTTAGACGAAAGCCTGCACCTCCCCATGCACCTCCTCACGCTGTCCAATCCATTGATATGCCTAGCCCCCAGCACACCGAACCGGTTGTGATCGGAGCCCGTCATGATGATATGATATTAATCTTTCGAACTGCAGTTAAATAAACCCGCACGCGCTTGACTCCTACGAAAAGAGTACTAAGTATTGCCCCGCTTTTCGTTATACTAATTACCCAGTCATGAAGCCTCTCATGATCAACCCACCACTCCTCAATTCTGCAAATCCCTGGTGCACCACCCTTGAAGAGCTCCAGGAGCTTTACAACTGCCCGTTCACTGGAGCGGTAACAACACGTACATCACTCCTCAATGGCTTCCCACACGATCCCAACATCCATCAATACACATTCTTCAATCCCACCACCCACAACGCTTCCCCCGACAACGCAAACGCTAGCGCGGACCAGACTGGAAGCCTGAATACACTCGGATATAGTCCTATACTGCTGGGGGAATATTTGAATTTTATAAAAACCATCTCCGATAGAACGCGAGAAGCACGCAGCTTCGCCTCATCCACCTCCCCATCCTCTCCCGACCTACCCTCATCACCCACTATTAAACCTTTCATAATCTCCGTCACGGGCAGCATCGACGAGGTCCTGCAATGCTACCGCCTCATCACTGCACACCAGCAAAATGTGCTCATGCCTCTCGCCATGGAAATCAACCTCTCCTGCCCCAACATCCCGAATACACCCCCGCTAGCCTACCACACAGACCGACTCGCTGAATACCTCATAGCACTGAAAGCCGAAATCGCAACCCAGCTCCTCTCTCAACCGCCATCCCAGCAGCAGGAACTCGCCGCCGCCCAAGTCCCTATCGGCATCAAAACACCGCCCTACACCCACGCCGACCAATACCACAACCTCATTAACGCGCTGCTCGCCTCCGCCATCGCGTCACCATCGACTGTCTCCACCCCGGTCTCCTTCATCACCGCGACCAACACCCTCGGCTCCGCGCTGCTCCTCTCCCCGCGCCTCGAAGCGCCCTCCTCGCCCACCCTGACTACTACCACCTCCTCCTCCACCTCCAGCGCCGTGCTCCCGCGCGAGGTCCTGCACAGCACGCTCAACTCAGCCACAGGCACCGGCATCGGCGGCATGGCCGGCGCCCCCTTGCACCCACTCGCGCTGGGCAACGTCTACACGATCAAGGGCGAGCTGTTCCGGCACACGGAACTCGAGGCGATCCAGATAATCGGCGTCGGCGGCGTCGAGGATGCGGAGGGCTTTCGCCGCATGCGCGCTGTCGGCGCCGCGGCGGTGGGCGTGGGGACGGCGCTTGGTAGGAAGGGGATAAGGGTGTTTGAGGAGATTGCGGAGGCGTTGGGGAAGGGGCGGAGGGGGAGCGAGGTTTGGCGTGCGTGAGGAGATTAGGTGGATGGGATCGGATGGGATCGGAGGGTCTTGGGGATGCTGCGATGGGCAGGCAAAAGTGGGTGAGGCGGAGGTTTTGGTGTAGAGAATACCCACGGAAAACTCAGGCAAGAATCAATTTCAGTTGGAACTTTTAGACCGATGCATCCCAAAAAAAAAAAATTTGGGGGGGTTTCGCGAAATGAATACGGGTTTCAGGACTTTTGATAGTATGGTGGGCGCAAATTCTCTCAATGGCAAAAGGAGGAAGTGGTGTGAGAGAAGTCAGAAAGCTTTCCCCTCTCCGAAATTTTAAACTCTCCCCCAGCTGCGGTGTCGATGTGCCCCTCCAAAAATCCACGCTGAATTCCCGGCAAAATCAAGGCCAGAGCTTCCAGTCCGACTCCCTCGCCGCCTCCGGCCCGAGTTAGAGGACGCCAAAAGTCTATGGGTGAGCGCCTGCACAAGAAGAAAATTTCTGTTGCAGGCTTCAAGGTACTACACGCCACTGCGAATGCGGGGAAATCGTCACACGTGCCCGGGAGCCCTTGTATGAAGCGCTGATTTTGAAGGTGTGTGTGGATAAAGGCTTTTCAAATTATATATTGGAATAGTTTTGGTAGCCATTGAGACGAGCATCTGATTCTGAAGGCTTTTTGAGCTAGTGATTAGCAGCAGCACCGAGATGCCACCAAACTAACTAGGTTTATAGAAGTTAGTTCAGGATTATGCATTAGGTCTATTGAGCCATTTTGAAGGCCCTATAAGTCTCTAAAGTACTTTTTTGTGGCACAGGTGGACAGGTCACGTCTCGGAACATGCTTAAACCCCTTAGGCAAAAATGATAGTCGGTTATATCGCTACATGCCAAACCCACACAAGCACCCTCTGGTATGCCGGGAGCAATTGTTGCTTTGTACATAGAAGAATACTACAAGAGTTGGATATCATAATCCTTTCGTTATGCCGGAATCCCTACTCCGTGCTAATGCAAACGCCTGACCAAATGTTCCATTCCCAAAAACGATTGTTCTCGGTGTATAGGTGCGAAGAAGAATGGCATGGTCTGGAGAAAAATGAAAGAAACTGAACGGTTTGACCAGCTTGCCATAAGCCTGTACCGGTCACAAGATGAAATGTTTAGCCTACGCGAACAGTAAAGACAATTACATGTAGATGCCAGAATTTTGTCGGGAACTGTGGGTGCTACCTGAACTACTCGATGTATCGCTGGGTGTCTGTGGCGTTTGCGGCTCTAGTGATAATTGAGCTCGAAGAGCCATGATCCACTCGTGCTGCAGCAATTCAACTGCCGATGCCCTCTTCGAAGGGTTTCTTTCAAAACACTTATTTAAAAAGTCGATTCCCGACTCGCTTAGTTGGTCCTTTGTAGGTAGCTGTGGAGGATTGCCTTGAGCAATGTTGTACATGATAGCCCATTCATTGTCTAAGCTTGCCCAAGGTCGTCTTCCGGTAGCCATCTCGAGGGTAACACATCCCAGGGACCAGATGTCGACTGCACCATGACGACCTTGGTTCTGTCCTCGGATCACTTCAGGTGACATGTACATTGGAGTCCCTGTCATGGATTTTTGACGGCCTTGACGGGTTGCGGCGTGCTCTGCAGCTAAAGTCTTTCCTTGTCTGGCGATGACCTTAGCAGCTCCGAAGTCTACAAATTTTATGACTCCGTTATGATCTAGCAGTATATCTGTAACAATATAGTTAGCATGAGCTTGGAACATCTTAAAGATTTCGCTTACTCTCGGGTTTGATGTCTCGGTGGACGACACCACTCTCGTGAAGATATGCTAGACCCTCCAACATTTGTAGAGCATACACCATGATCACTGTCTCATCCTCGATCCTACCGTGTTCCAAGAGACCTGCCAGAGATCCACCGGAACAATATTCCATAAAGATATACACTTTATCTCTGTGGGGTTCGATGCCATAATAGGACACAATATTCGGATGGTCCAAGACTTGCAAGACGCCCATCTCATCTCTAATCTGTGCAACAATCGTTGGAATAAGTTGGGGATCCTGAAGACGGATTTCCTTGACAGCCATTAAATGTCCTGAATCCAAGTTCATCGCAGCGTAGACAGAACCAAAAGTGCCTCCTCCAACGAATTGGCCTTGCTGCCATCGCAAAGTTACATTCGTGGCGGAAGAGGAAAGGTAGGTCAAGGCTCGATCAGCTTCATTGGAATCTTCCAAAACTCTTCCCAATGCCTGCCTCTCAGCTTCCTTTTGCTTCCTGAACTCATCGATCTCCGTTAGCTGCTCAAGCCAATTCTCTTGCACCAGACGGACAGACTCTTCATCATCTTTCAATCGGCTAACGTCGAGCCTGAGCTTCCCAATCATAGCGTCCATACGCTGCTTTTCTGCTTGAGCTGCTATCGTGGATCTTGCACCCATGATATCGAAATGGGAAATGAGTAAGGACATGCAGCCGGCGACTTTGGCTCGTAGCTTGGCATATTCTTGCTCGCTGATTGACAGGATATTCTGACCACGAGTCATGATCATAGCGAACTCCAATGCAACGACTGCCCATCGGAAAGTCTTGCGATCCGACGCTACGCAATCGTCGCATATGAAGCTAACCCAGTCCAGTGCCAGCCTCGTCAGCTTAAGGTTGTTCAAAGCCCGTCGATTATGGTCCATGTAGTAGACCGAACGTTGCCCGAATTCGGTGGCAAAAGCAAAGCAAGTCTGAATAAGCTCTTGACATTCCAGACCAACAGTTTGCTTTCGGATAATCTCAACGCTATCCATGATAGTATTCGATAGCTTGTAAGCCGTCTTTTTGATCTTCTGCAGCTCTTGGTTGACACGAGGAAGATTTGCCCGCTGCTCGATTAGTTTCGTCAGGTCTATACCAATAGCCTGCATAAAGGCTGCATTGGCGTTTGCAAGTCGTTGTTGCGATCCGTCAGCTACAAGTCGGAGACGGCTTGTCTTTAAGTCCAGATGAGGTTGGCGTAGACCGGAGACGAATTTCCTTCCCGGCCAATACATTGGATTCTCAGGCTTTAAGATCAGTACATACGGGTTTGCTGGATCCTCCGGGTTATCCTCAGCATGATAGCAGGTTGTGAGAAGGGAGTGAATATCGTTTGGCCTGTCTTCCAATGCTGGCGAAGCAAGAATGTACATGCCGAAATTGTCGCTGGTTTGCGTCTCAATGAGAAAATGACCAGAGAGGATAAGAGCATCATAAAGGTCGTGGAGTTGTTCTGGGTCGATATTGATGTTATACTCGGTCGAATTTTCGAACCGTTGTGTCAAAATTCTTGAAAAGCGAAAAAGCTTTCGTTGGCGGACCCGGACGGAGTCCAGAATCTGCTTGTATCGCTTATCCATTTCAGCTCCAGCGACCTCTTCTGGCCGTCTTTGCAGCTCCTTCTCGAAGTGACTTGTTAGACGTGAGAGCGACTTGGAGGTGAGGGAACTATGATGCCAATTAGTCATTGCCTCCAAACCTCTATTAAGCAAGCTCACCTGAATTGTTCCGCAACCTCCACATCTCCTCCTTCTAGCCGCCTTCCTAGCTTGTTCGAAAATTCCCACTCCTGTTCAAGGATTTCAGCCTCCTTGAATGTATTTTTATTGGCAGAGAGCTTCCAGTTCAGCATCTTGAAGTAAAATTTGAGAGCATCCAGGACAACCGTGTCAAAATTCTCTTCAATACAGGGCGGTGGCTCCCAACCGGATTCTGGTTGCGAAACAATGGTATATGCTTCTTTTATCCGGGTGGCGAGGTTGAGGAGAATCTGAAATTGAGAGATCATTTGTTCTGCCATCATAATGCCCTGCTGCGCTGGATCCTTAATTTTCTTAGCATACGAAAGACGCATTCGAATAATCTCCTGCACTAATCGGGAGGGGAAATTAATGAGAGTGAGAAGTTCTTCGATGTACGGTGGAAGATGTCGTTCTGCAAACCCTTCCGCGTTTGCAATCAAAGTTGCTTTAGCTTTGTTGATGACTTTATTGAGTTCGACGAGAAGATTGTCTTTGCCTTGTAGAGATTTCAGACCGTCTTCTTTGAGGATTCTGTCAATAAAGGACGAGTCGTCAGTAAGGCGATGGTCGTTCCCTGATCTAGATCGCGGCTTCGAGAAATCAAGCTCATCATTTCCAACCCAAGCTTTCAAGATTCCCAATTCAGTGTTAATGAGCTGAGTGGTGTTGTGCCATGATATGACTGCATCACAGCTCTCTTTATATGCCTGGGATGCGGTTTGTGGCTGAGCAGCTTCCATAGCCTGTCTTGTTGGGTAGAGACTTTCGCATTTCTCAATCTTCTTCACCACCTCTTCTACTTGCTGGGCAGCAGTCTTACCAACCTCGGCCTCTCCTTTGATTTCGAAGGCTATTATCCCCTCGATAACTGCCTTCATGCGTGATCGGCCATCTTCGATTATTCGTCGTTGTGCTGGTAGCATTCGCCCACAGACTTTTGCTCTAACACCCATCCATATCTCTGCTTTTAAGGAGTTGTCGCCCTGCTGCTCGTTGCTACCAATCAATCGCTTCTTTTCTTGTTTCACAACATCTCCAGTCAGAACGCTCGCAAGCATCGAGTGCCATTCCAGCCTCTCCCTATTCGCAGGGATCTTTAGCTCCTCCACTGAGGGCTGCATATCATCATTCCCGTAGTATAATAGTGTCTCCTGGTCATATGGGTCATTATCAACGCACTCGGCGGTTGATGGCGACTCGTCATCTGTCTCAGAATCTGTGCTGTATCCCAAACTAGGTGTACGAAGATCGAAGAAATCATCCTGATCATCCTCCTGGCGTATTCGCTGAACGTATGCCTTCTCCTGCGCGCGATATTCTGCGTTGGGGTTTCGGCGGCTTCGGTTCGTGGAGGAATTGCGGTGTCGACTGGAAGTATTCAAGGAGAATTGGTTTGGCCGCCGGGCAGGCGCGTACGCATTTGAGGGCGTCCTGATCGCACTCGGTCTCTGCGTTCGACCGGTGCTCATGCCGGTTGTCTGTAGTAGCGGAGGATTCTCAAACGTGCCATTTGGCCCGCCCACGCAGCCCGTTCCTCTCGGTCGGGGTTGTCCGGTTGAGGCCCAGCCGTGGTTTGCACTATTACTCATAGGTGGTACATCGTCAATGGGCGTTGTGGACACCGGGGGTGCAAACTGATATTCGCCTTCATTACTGTCGAGGGAGCCATGTCGCTGGCCATAGTCGAGAGGGCTCTCGTGATCGGACTCGCCAGACGAGCCTGTCCCCGACGAGTCGTTTGTCGGCAAACCTGGCGTCTCCATCATCGGCTGGTTGTTGATGTCGACGCGTTTATCGAGCAGAACTTGAGCATGGCCAACTTCTGTGAAGCGGACGTTTTGAGGAGGAGGCTCGCGGCTCATGACGGCAAGGCTTGCTTCACGCTCTCCCGTCTCGAGGTATGATCGGCGAGCGCCAGCCGATGCGGGAATGTACGTTGACGTTACAGCTGTGGCGGTGCGAACGTCGAAACTGCGTTGCGAGAAAGCTCAGCAGAAAATAAAGGAGCACATACAGACGTTTAGAAAAGTAGATGGATTTGGAGGAGTTAATGTGTTGCTTATTTGGACCTCACCCTAGTCCCTTCACTAAAAACTTGGTTTCCCGCCCTTGTGATGGCCACTGGGCGTGCTTTCGCCACCAATACCATTTCTCATCATTCCAGGAGTCAAAGTAGGGCTGCGATATTCTTGCCAACTACGAACTTATGTTCGCCTTGATAACCACCGTAAAAATGTGGCTCTAATCCATCCTTGCTACCAGAGAAGAGATCAGCGGATGGTGACTCGCAAATTATCTCCGCTGCCAATGAAATGGAAAGCTTCCAACGTTCCTTCCACACTGTTTTTATAGTTTCAAATATCCGGGAGGTTCACGTAGGAGTCTTCACCATAGAGGAATCAATGTTGAATGAGCTTTCAGGCATGAAAATTTGCACTAAGAATACCAAGCCATCTACAGTCGGGCCTTTGTATCCTCTCCAACATCTGAAATCCAATGCTTCGATACAATCCCTGCTTGCGCGAAGGATGCATTTGATGTACCACAATCATGCATTCTCTGCCTCCTTCCACGTTGGGGTTCTCCGAACCACGGATACGATCACCCTGAAAATATCCCTGTTACCGTGTCTAATCGTGAAACTATTACCGACTTGGAGATCTGCGTCGGAATTGAGCAACGGACTCATGATTCAACCACAAAGAGTTGCCATGTGTTTTTCAAACCACTGGTCGAGATTGGAGTGCAGAGAATGTTTCGAGGCATACCAAATAAGCATTTCGCGCTGTTCCAAGAGTACCATTAATTCATATGCGTCCCGTATGAAGCACCGTTCGGATTGGACAAACGTTAGCAATGAAATTTAACAGTTGGCAATTAACAAAGTGAGTGGGGTGTAATCGCGCAAGTTTCTCGGTGGAGATCTGGCTGGACACAACGACGCTTTTGTGCGCTGATAGTAATAAGCACCATTGCTACGTTCAATAGTGTGAAAAGCTAGACCATTTCTTAAACCATGCGACACACAACTATACCCAGATTGGTGAAATGTCATTGTGCTCCCACCTTTGCAAGTTTTGCATTTTCGAGCACCTGATAAGTTACAGCGCCCTGTCACATCCGGCGGTGAGTATCTGCAGATCGTGCTCATTGGTAAGACCCTTTCTCTTCGAATGGCGACGAAGCCAATGGACCTTTCTCAACGTGGAAATTAAGTTGGAGATTATACAGCGAGGAGTAGTGCGTGATCAGCATACGCTTTTCCCGAGGGATGAGATGACGCTATATATAGGCTAAGACGCGAATGGCGTCAGCAGTGTTGTACACCTTGGCGCATCCGGTTGAACGCGCGTGCTGATCTTGGCGATCAAACGGCGCAATTTCATACCCCCAAAGTAATACGCACGACCATTTTGACTTGTTTTAACGTATTTTTGGGTATAAATCCACATAAGCTTGATCTGCGCGATCAACACGCGCTTTCAACCGAATGCACCAAGGTGGTGTACATGTCTCAATAAATGATGTCTCAGGATAGCATGGACCGGTACAAGGGGGTAACATGAGCGGGCCAACCGCCCTCCCTGCAAGTTTTGGTGGCATTATAGTAGCATCCCGCTAAAATGCTGCCGATATGGTTATAATGCCACCAAAACTTGCAGGGAGGGCGGTTGGCCCGCTCATGTCACCCCCTTGTAGAGGGATCTTTGAACCGGCCCAAAGGCGGTGCAAACGGCGCCGAGACCGTGCTACGAGAACACCAACAGCAGCTGCAGGTGAGAAACTGCGGGGAAAGACTGGAGTGGCCTCAGCGATCGTGCAGCCAGTGGAACTGCAAGGCACGTACAATACATGAGGCCAAACGTCGTGTGACTCAGCAAAGGCCTTGAAGGACCAGCTTTCCCTGGGATTTCGTTGGTTCTCTTGCTTAGAAAGGCAGCTCGCAGTTGCGTCTGCCTTGTCTTTACTTTCTCCACAAACACCAATAAGAGAAAGGCTAGCTATCTCCGCGAAATAAATTCGCTTACCCCAGCGAACTGGAAAACGAAGTTTTGAGAGAGAGGAAGAGAAATAAAGAGAGCAAAGGCGCATTCCAGCCTTGACAATTTCTCTAAGATCGTCAACAGGGGAAAATCTATGAGAATAGGGCCCACTTCGATAGAGAAAAAGCATTTGCCATAGGCAAGGTCCCCCCTCAAGTGATCCAGTGTACAAAAGGGCTGTGCACTTGCAAGAAAGGTAAAGTCTCTGAATTTTTAAGCTTAATTGTAAAAGTTAAACTTAAAGTTCTCTAGTGTGCAAGAAAGCGAAATTAGGGTGGGTGGTGTTGCGCGCACACTGGGGGGACGCCGGAGCTAGTATCCTTCCTGCAGGAGGCTCGCGGGGGATACAGGCCAGGCACCGATTGAGAAACGCATGCTGTTGGAGTATTCCGTGAAAAATCGATCTTTCGTTTCGAAGAGGCGGGATGTGGGGTGGCCAGCCGCGTTATGGGGGATCTCCAGCGGCGTCCCACTATCAGACGCGGGTGGTTTGGACCTTTCTGGAAAGGCAGTCAAATGACTGCTGAGACAGCCGTACAGTTGCCCACCAGACTGCCTCGCAGGCTTTGGGAAAGGCCAAAACGAGGACGAAGAAGCTTTCGAGAAGAGCGTTTTGAAGGCGCGAGAACGGTCAAAAGTCTCGGCCGCCCACCCTCCTAGCTGCTTTGAGCCAGCATCAGCGCTAGGGTTCCACCTGAAGCAAGGGCCGCAAAGCTTATTAGGGAGATGGAGCCTTGGCACGCCTAGGAGATTGCGGGCCTGATAAGAAAAAGGGTCTCTGCAGAAAACACAATGTCATCTTGGAAACTCATGATAGGGCCGGGCGGATAGCACTTTGCATCAAAGAATGCCCGTTCGCAGATCGAGGCCGCTCGCAGGCCGAAAATAGACCGCTGGAGAGCCTCCTATTCGGGCTGGCAAGGCGGGCAAGGCGCTCCGGAAGCTTACCTGCACTCAAGTGGTCACGACAGCACGCAGCTCAGCGTGTGATAGAGAAAAGCAGCGCGGCCATCATCCCGCGAGGGCGGTTCGACTAGCATAGCCTTCCGCCCAGTCCCGCCCCAAAATCCTGGCGCCTCCTTGCGTGACACAGCGGGCAAACAGCGCCGGCATTGGCTGAAGCGCGGGACGTATCTGACACCCCACTGAGTGGCTTGGAAGGGAATCCTGGCCGCCGCTTCTAGTGCGGTGGTGCCCCGGGCCTGTGGAAGACCCGTTGTGGAATTCGCATCACCATTTAAATTATGGAGATGGCCCCTTATGCTGGATCGGCTCCGCTTCTTGCATTTGCACATGCTCCCTGTATAAACACCAGCTTCTTTCTCCAGTCCTCGCGCTGCTGTCGCGTGCGGAATCTCTTCCTCAGCTCGCACACAGCCTTCTCGGCTGGCCCAAGAGGAGAATTGGAGGCCGACGCCAAGGAAAACATTTTCTGAGATCCCTGGAAGTGCACTTCGGGCTCAGCCGCTGGTCACGTCTATCCAAACCACGGCTCCTCCCACTTCCCACTTCGTCCACTCCTTCCAACAACCTCTTTTCTACCTCTCTACACTTCTCCCGGTAGCAGGGTCGCTCTCCTTAGCTACAGCGCGACCGAAGCAAATCCACATCCCACGCCCTGCTATCCTATATTTAGAACGCTGGAAATAGCCTTCGATAACCCGCCATGGCCGAGTCCACAGATCCAACAGCACTTCCCTATGTTCCGCTAGAGCCGTACAACAACTCGTCGATGCCTACGGGCGGAGACTCGCTACTGTACGATCTCAATGTTTTCTACAATGTACGCACTCTTCAGTGTTCCTGCGACTGATTTCTAGTGCTGACTGGGCCGCTCAAGTCCGGCGATATTGCCTGGATGATAACCTCCACTGCACTAGTTTTGCTCATGATTCCAGGCGTCGGGTATGTAAATAGTTCATCTTTTTAAATATTCATAATTTCCTTTAAGTCAACTAACTCATCGGGCAGTTTCTTCTATTCTGGTCTTGCGCGACGAAAGTCAGCCTTGTCACTCTTATGGCTCTCAGTCATGGCCACAGCAGTCATTTCTTTCCAGTGGTTTTTCTGGGGCTATTCCTTAACCTTCTCTCATAAGGCAGGGAAGTTCATCGGCGCTCTCGATAACTTTGGTTTCAAGAACGTCCTTGCTCAGCCATCTGTCGGAAGCCCGAGGATCCCGGACCTGCTTTTTGCCGTGTATCAGGGCATGTTCGCCGCCATCACGTAAGTCAAGCTAATAATGGATCTCGAAGCATTACTAACCCTTCGTGTTCAGTGTCGCTCTAGCTGTCGGGGCCGTTGCTGAGAGAGGCCGGATGCTACCATGCATCATCTACATGTTCATCTGGTCCACGGTTATCTATGACCCAATTGCTTGCTGGACCTGGAACCCCAAAGGCTGGGTTTCAAAAATGGGTGGACTTGACTTTGCTGGAGGCACTCCCGTTCATATCTCTTCCGGTTGCGCAGCGCTGGCTTACTCGTACATGCTCGGAAAGAGAAGGGGCCACGGTACACAGGAACTCAACTACCGCCCCCATAACGTCACCCACATTGTCATCGGAACCGTCTTCCTCTGGGTGGGATGGTTTGGTTTCAACGCTGGTTCGGCTCTTTCTGCTAACCTCCGTGCCGTAATGGCTGCCGTTGTTACCAACCTTGCGGCTTGCGTTGGAGGCATCACCTGGTGCCTTGTTGACTACCGCCTGGAACGAAAATGGTCTACTGTGGGCTTCTGCTCCGGCGTTGTTGCTGGATTGGTTGCCATCACGCCTGGATCTGGCTTTGTGCCTGTCTGGGCTGCCGTCGTTTTCGGTGTGTGCGGTGGCGTTGCATGCAACTACGCCACGAAACTGAAGTACTTCCTCCGCTGCGACGATGCTCTCGATATATTTGCTGTCCATGCTGTTGGTGGCTTTGTTGGCAACATATGCACCGGCTTCTTTGCAGCGTAAGTAAACTCAAAAGAATCCGAAAGTGTACCAACAGCTAATCCATTCAACCTCAGAGATTATATTGCGCATTTGGATGGCTACACAGTCATCAATGGTGGCTGGGTGAACCGACACTGGATCCAGATGGGTTACCAGCTTGCGGATTCTGTCACTGGTGGTGCCTATTCTTTTGCCGGAACCTGTATTATTTTGGGTTGCATTGACGGAATTGGAAAATTCCTCCCTGTTCTGAAGCTGCGTGCCACCGAAGAGGAGGAGATCCTTGGTATTGACGATGTCGAGATCGGTGAATTTGCCGTAAGTTCCAATACCAGCCCTTACATTTTCCAAGCTAATCCAGTGATAGTACGACTATGTTGAGCTCACCCGCGAGGTTAAGACTACCGACGATGAAGACGATATGTCGCGCACCTCCGGAGATCATCACCATGGCATGATGGATCCCCGTGAGAAGAATCACGATTCCGTTGACTCCGCGGGAAATTTCCTTCCATGAGCGCAAGGATCTCTTTTCTCTTCATATTCCTGGGCTTTATTGTCCCCATTTTACGGGTGTTGGAGGGTTTTACCTGCACGGGTCGGGTGCTCTATTGGTAATCGTTATTAATGTGGCAATTTGGGTATTTGAACTGCTGCTGTATCTGGAGAAGACCTCGCTAGTTTTTTCTACTTTCCTTATGAGCACACTATACTACATGTTGATCAACGATCCTGTTTTGGTATTTTTGGCGCATCTCCGCGGTTGGCCATGCTCCCTATACTTAGAAAATTTCTTTGAAAAAAGGGGCTAAATAGTCTCCCTGCATGTCGGTAGCTAGACCATTCGGAAATGAATGCACTAGCAAGCATCGCCCAGCATCGCCCAACGCTTTGCTATCGATGGATCCAATGTATACAGAATGCATACTTTGCAGTGGCTTCATGATGAAAAGGTCATTAGAACATCTAAAGGCCACTGATAAAATGATGCCCATAGGGTTACATGATGGACCTTTAATTAACACCTCCAAAGATATTTGACTTGTGCTTTTTGGGGGGAACTAAGGGACCGATTGCGTGCAACCCCTTAAATGCAACTAATATCTTCAGGTAGCTTATCGAAGCTTTCCACCCACGCCAGCTCGCATCCTGGCACTCCATCAGTCCGCCAAGCTCGCCAAGCTCATCAAGTATCCCGTCGGCATTGTAGACGGCCCGGGTGCCGCTACCTTAGATCCCTCACAAAGCGCGTTCTACTACGACCACAATAGTGACTATATCCCAACCATGGCTGACATGAATCGCATATCTTTTCCTCAGACCCAAAACGACTTCGCAAGTGACCCTCGAGTCTCATATTCCAAACTCGACAAGAAGTGGATACTAGAGGACGACGATGGCTCAGAATGGGAATTCGACGAGGATCTGAACAAATGGGTTCCATCGGTACGCTTCGTGCCCTCTTGAAACATCGCATAAGTCGCAAATGTACAACATTGTGACCCTGGAGCGGAACGGCATTCTAACCACTACATTGATGGTTGGCGGGCGTACAGCTGGACGAAGCCCTGTTACAACAGCAGAGAGAAGCGTACGCCGTAGCTGGCGTCGACGAGGCAGAACCAGCACATGCGCTAAAGAAACGCAAGAAAGAGCATGCTAACGGTGCTGGCGATGTAAGTCTCCCCGATCAACTTGCTACGGCTCCAAACCGAAGCTGACCTTTGCATAATGAACTAGGCAGCTGGAAACAAGCAGAAGAAATCCCGCAAAGACGAACAGCCCAAAGACGAGCGCAGAAATACGGCTATCTATATAACCTCTCTTCCCCTTAATGCCACTGTCGAAGACGTCTCCTCTGTATTCTCTCGCTGTGGTGTGATCGCCGAAGCTACGGAGACAGGCGCACCACGTATCAAGCTCTATACAGACGAACAGGGTGCTTTTAAGGGCGATGCCCTTGTTGTCTACTTCCGCCCGGAGTCTGTGAATTTAGCCATACAAATGCTAGATGACACTGACTTTAGATTCGGAGAGACTGGGCCTGCCGGAAAAATGAGGGTCAAGGAAGCGGACTTCTCCTACAAGAAGCAACAAGAGGCGCCAACGAAAACCAGTGCGAAGGAAAAGAAGAAGATCATCAAAAACTTGCAGAAGCTGAACAACAAGCTTGCGGACTGGGATGAAGACGACCCATCTGTACCTCCGGACACTAGTTCTAGGTTCAATAAAGTAGTCATCCTGAAACACATGTTCACTTTAGAAGAATTAGAGGAGGATCCGGCGGCCATCCTCGACATCAAGGAGGATATCCGTGACGAATGTTCAAAGCTTGGGGAAGTTACCAATGTCGTATTATTTGACAAAGAAAAAGACGGGATTGCTAGCGTGAGGTTTGGCAATGCGGAAGCTGCGAAAGCCTGTGTTAGGGTAAGTGCCCACATCCCAACCTTAATGACCTCCTGTTAGCTAATCCATTTTTTAGCTTATGGCAGGCCGGCACTTCGATGGGAGGACGGTGGAAGCATATGTTGCCGATGGCACGGAAAAATTTAAGAAAACTAACGAAAAGAAGAAAGGTATGTTTGACTATGATGACGACGAGGGTGACGAAGAGGAGAAGAGATTGGATGAGTTTGGAGCTTGGTTGGAGCAAGAACAAGGTGGTGCCGAAGCTACTTGAACAGGCAGAATCTATTCTATAGGTAGTGGATAAGCGGTGATCCGGCTTCACAGCTGATCACGATTGTATTGGGCATCTTAATTAACAAGCCAGCGATTGATCCGGCGTTGTGAAATTGCTGGGGCTCTTAACCCATAGGAAGGAGTTTAGGTCCTCTCAATATATCCTATTTAAGCTAAGGCACCGTGAAGATCTCCACGGCCTTTCCTCTAGTAGAATGCACAACATTCATGCAAAGAAGCGGTTGTATCTCCTCGGTGTATTACAGTTAAATATTACATAACATACGTGAAAAGGTCCGGAAGGAGGTTCATAAAAATCCAAATCGCCGAATCCCCAGACATTCAGAATCTTAAAATGGGATTCTATAAAGCATCAGAGTAGGGAAATCTAGGCAAGGCAAAGAGATCACGAAGGGCAGTTCGTTCCCTCGAACTTGTGCTAAATTATCTCCGAATATTATTAATTCTTAGGCTTTATCTCTCCAATATCCCAAAGTCATCCATACCGTTCTCACAAGATACCCGCGTGCGATCGATGTCGTCAACGCAAAATACGATGCAATATTGAGATGCCCGATCGACCTTGTGCACTTTGTCACGAAAGGCAACGGCCTTGCCAATTCACAAACTCTAGACGTGGAGAGGTTGCGGCTCCGTCTGGGCCACCACTCAAGCGCATACGCCGAGACCGCGAAGATAATAGTCCGGAGGAAGGTAGTAGCCGGCCAACCGGAAACAATAGCAGTCATCCAGATCATTCGCAGCCTCCATTATCCTCTTCGGAATTTCTAGATGTCACAGGAGCTTCGCCAATTGAGTCTTCCATGATCGTTGGTCCAGCTGTTGCTGAAGACGTTCAAATACTAGAACAATACTTAACATCCCAGAAAAGAGCTTCGCCATCAAGAACTCGAAATTATAATCTAGTGCCAAATGCCCCCGGAAGCCCTCGTAACTATGCTTACATAGCTTAACCGTTCCACATTTACACTAGCTTTAAATTCTACTAAATAAAGCAGCATTAGAGTTCTATCTCTATGTCCTCCGTTTACCACTCATTTAAAGCTTTAAGCGAAGACTCTAATCCATTTCTTAAACCGGACGCATATTTTCATCAGCGAGATGGCTTCCTTATTGCGGCTTTAGGACTTAAGCGTGAATGCCAGGTTGCCTACACTAGTCAACGTGTCTGGATACTCTGCCCCAAGCACCCTCTTTCTCGTCACTATTACTTGCACAAACAGCTCTTCGGCCTCCTTTCACCGCCCTTGACTCTAAAACATCGATGCTAGGTCGGCTATGCTGGTGAGCGTGTCTAGGTGCTTTAGCCCAAGAACCTTCTCCCTTCCTTTTAGTACTCGCCGCTGCATCGCTTCCGCCTCTTTATACTTGGCTCTCCAATAGCAACCTAAGGTTGCTGGCGCTGGTTAGCGTGTCTGGGTGCTCTGGCCCAAGAACCTTCTCCGATCCTTCTAGTGCTCGTCGGTGCATAGCTTCTGCCTCTTTATATTTGCCCTGCCTCGATAGCACCGACCCAAGGTGGCTGACGCTGTTTAGCGTGTCTGGGTGCTCTGGCCCAAGAACCTTCTCCGATCCTTCTAGTACTCGTCGGTGCATCGCTTCTGCCTCTTTATACTTGCCCTGGCGCTCTAACACCGACCCAAGGTTGCCGACGCCGGTCAGCGTGTGTGGGTGCTCTAGCCCAAGAACCTTCTCTTTTCCTTCTAGTACTCGTCGGTGCATCGCTTCTGCCTCTTTATACTTGCCCTGGCTCTCTAACACCAACCCAAGGTTGCCGACGCCGGTCAGCGTGTCTGGGTGCTCTAGCCCAAGAACCTTCTCCTCTACTTCTAGTGCTCGTCGGTGCATCGCTTCTGCCTCTTCATACTTGCCCTGCCTCCAGAACACCA
>Ga0307515_10001818_pt1 | contig 47593 bp, 36 predicted proteins | sample 17_EM_MG_FD_194513 | JGI IMG/M metagenome (GOLD analysis project Ga0307515, IMG submission 194513) | Populus trichocarpa ectomycorrhiza microbial communities from riparian zone in the Pacific Northwest, United States - 17_EM | ecosystem: Host-associated > Plants > Roots > Unclassified | place... | reverse complement strand
GATGGCGCATAGTGCTGGGCGTGGCCGAGGTCGTCATGCTGGCGGTCGTCGGCTACCTGGTCTTCTTCCCGGCCACCTACCGGGCCACCACCGTCGTCGTGCTGCGGCCCGTGGTGACCGACCCGTTCACCCTGCCGGCCGGCGGCGCCGACCGGGCCATCAACATGACCGCCGAGAACGGCATCGCCCAGGGCAACGAGGTCATCGACGCGACCGCCCGGACGCTGCGCCGCAGCGCCGACGACGTGCGTGACGCGCTCACCGTCGAGGTGCCGACGGGCGGCCAGGTGCTCCGGTTCGGCTACGCCGACGACGCCGAGGACGCGGCCATCACCGGCGCGAACGCGGCCGCCCAGACCTATCTGCAGGTCCGGCAGGGCATCTATCAGCAGCAGCGGGCCGCCCTGCTGCTCTCCTACGACAGCACCATCAAGCAGGTCACCGACCAGCGCAAGGCCGCGCAGAAGGGCCTGCCCGAGAACGGCTTCAGCACCGGCCCGGCCTCGCCGCGGACCCAGGCGACGCTCGACCAGGTCAGCGCGCTGAACGACCAGATCGCCCAGCTCGCCAACGCCCGGGCCAAGGTGGCCTCCGCCGACCTGAGCCCCGGCTCGATCACGGCCGCCGCCCGGGCGCCGGTGCCGTCCAGCCGGGACGGCGCGGTGCTCTATCTGCTCGGCGCACTGCTCGGCGGCCTCCTGATCGGGTTGCTGAGCGCGCACGCCCGGGAGGCCCTGGACCGCCGGATCCGCTCGATCGACCAGGCCGCCGACCTGATCGGCGTGCCGGCGCTCGGCGTGGTGCGCTCCGCGACCCGGGCGGGCCGGCCGACCCGGGCGGATCGCTCGACCCGGGCGGACCGGGCGGACCGGTCGAGCCGGGCGGCCCGGTCGGGCAATGAGGCCGCGGTCGCCGCCGACGCCCGGTATGTGTCGCTGGCCGTGCTGAAGTGGATCGACCGGCATCCCGACCAGCCGCTGGTCGTGCTCTCCGGCCGGGACGACGAGGGCCGGTCGACGGTGACCGGCAACCTGGCCGTCGCGCTGGCCGCCGCCGGGCACGACGTCTGGCTGGCCGCGGCCGCCGAGAGCACCGAGGAACTGAAGGACATCATGTTCGCGGCCCAGCGCCGGACGCCGCCCCGGCCCCGCGCGGTGCCGCTGGCCGAGTACCACCCGAACGTCGAAGCCCGGGTGAACGGCTCCGCGACCAGCGCGCCCGGCATCGGCCCGGCCGCCGGCGTGACCCAGATCGGCGGCGCCGGCTTCGGCCCGGCCCGCGCCGGCGACCTCGACAGCACGATGGTGATGGCGGCCATCCGCGCACCCGCCGCGCAGCCGTCGCCGGTCGCCATGGACGAGTACGGCCTGGAGCGCCGCCCGCTCGCCCTGCTGATCGGCAGCGGCGTGGTCCGGCTCTGCGGCCTGGACGAGCAGCCCGCCCGGGGCGTCGTGGTGGTGGACGCGCCGCCGTCCGACACCGACGAGCGCGGCGTACGCGTGGCGCAGTCGGGCGGGGCCGTGCTCGTGGTCGCCCGCGACCGCACCCGCAACACCGACCTGACCCGGCTGGTCGACCGGCTGCGGTCGGCCGGCGCGCAGACGGTCGGCTTCGTCCTCACCGGGGGCCGCAATGTCTGACCTCCCGGCGAACATCTATCCGCCGGTCAGCGTGATCGTCGCGACCCGGGACCGGCCCGGCCTGCTGGAACGGGCGGTGGCCGGCATCCTGGCCCAGAACTATCCCGGCGTGATCGAGTGCCTGGTCGTCTACGACCACGTCGAGGTGCGCGAGCTGGACCTGCCGACCGGGCCGAACCGTACGCTCAAAGTGATCGAGAACGCCCGGCGGCCGGGGCTGCCCGGCGGCCGCAACAGCGGTGCGGACGCGGCCACCGGCGAGCTGCTGGCCTTCTGCGACGACGACGACATCTGGCTGCCGGCCAAGCTCAGCCGCCAGGTCGCCCAGCTGGCCGACCCGGCGGTCGGCGCGGTCAGCTGCGGCCTGCGGCTGCGCGGCCCCGGCATCGACCGGGAACGGGTGCTCGACCGGACCCGGGTCACGCTGGACGAGCTGCTGCGGGACCGAGTGATGGAGGTGCACTCCAGCACGATGCTGGTCCGCCGGTCGACCTGGGCCGCGGCGGGCGAGGTCGACGAGGAGATCCCGGGCGGCTACAGCGAGGACTACGAGTGGCTGCTGCGGGTGGCCGCGCAGGGCTCGATCGCGGTGTGCCGGCAGGCCCTGGTCATCGTGGACTGGCACGGCGGGTCGTTCTACTTCGGCCGGTGGGCGACCATCGTCGAAGCCCAGCGGTATCTGCTGCGCAAACATCCCGAGCTGGCCCGCAGCCGGGCCGGGCTGGCCCGGATCCGCGCCCAGATCGCCTTCGCGCTGGCCGCCGGCAACCGCCGCACCGAGGCGATCCGCGAGCTGGCGGCGGTGCTGCGGCTCAACCCGCGGGAGAAGCGGGTGCTAGTCATCGTGCCGGTCATCCTCGGGCTGGTGACCGGCGAGCGGGTGCTGCGGATGGCCCAGAAGCGGGGGCGGGGTGTCTGAGGCGGCCGTGCGCCGCCGGCGGTTGCGGGCCATCGCGCCGAGCCGGGCCCGGGCGGTCGCCCCGGTCGGGCCCGGCGTCCTCGACCGCGAGGCGTTCGCGGCGGGGCACACCGGGCTGCCGGTCTGGCCGCTGACGGTCATGTTCGGCCTGCTGCCGCTCTGGTGGGGACTCGGCGTCTGGTATTTCGTCTGGCCGCTCTTCGGCCTCGTGCTCTTCGTGCTGCTGAGCACGCGCGGCGCGGTCCGCGTCCCGGCGGGTGCCGGGCCCTGGCTGGTCTTCCTGGGCATCGTGCTGGTCAGCGCGGTCCGGCTGGAACGGGTCAGCCAGGCGTACGTCTTCGGGCTGCGGTTCGGCTACCTGTGCACCGCGTTCCTGGTCTGCCTGTACGTCTACAACCTGGCCCGCGATCAGGTGCCGTGGGCCCGGATCGCCCACCCGCTCTGCCTGTACTGGCTGTCGGTGGTCGCGCTGGGCTGGCTCGGGGTGCTCGCGCCGAAACTGAGCCTGCCGAGCCCGTTCCTGCTGGCGCTGCCGGACGGGGTGGCGAACGAGCGGTTCATCACCGACGTCGCCCGGCTCGACGCGACCGAGTTCAACCCGGCCAGCGCCAACCCGATCTACCGGCCGGCCGCGCCCTATCCGTACACGAACAACTGGGGTACCGCGTACACATTCCTGGTGCCCTTTGTCGTTGCCTGTCTGACCTCGCTGCGGCGCGGGCCGATGCGGATCGCGTTGCTCGCCTCGTTGCCGCTGTCGATCGTGCCGGCGTTTCTGACGCTCAACCGCGGCATGTTCATCGGGCTCGGCGCCGGTGTGCTCTATCTGCTCGGCCGGGAGATTCTGCGCGGCCGGGTGCGGCTGCTGCTGCCGGTCGCCGTGATCGTCCTGATCGGCTGGCTGGCCACCCTGTTCATCCCGGTGATCGACCTGATCTCGCACCGCACGTCCACGACGGACAGCACCGCGGACCGCTTCGACCTCTACCGGCAGACCTGGGCGGCGGTGCTGCACTCGCCGTTGCTCGGCTTCGGCCAGCCGAACTCGGTGGACACCACGCACGCGGCCGAACCGCTCGGCACCCAGGGGATGACCTGGCAGGTCCTCTACAGCCACGGCATCCCGGCGACGATCTGCCTCTACCTGCTGTTCGCGGTGATCGCGCGGCGGATGGCGGCGGCCGTGACGCCGACCGGGTTGTGGCTGAGCGCGCTGCCGGTCATCGCGGTCGTGGTGACGCCGTTCTACGCGTTCATCGATCCGAACATGTCGGTGCTGTTCTTCGCGATCGGGCTGGGCCTGGCCGCGATCGACGGCCCGGTGGCGCGGCGATGACCGCCATCGAGTCGCGGCACGGCACCCGCAGCGGCGCGATCGCAGTGCTGGGCGCGGCCGTCAACGGCGCGTTCGGCTTCGTGCTCACCACGGTCATCTTGCGTACGTTCGCCCCGGCCGGTTCGGGCGCGCTGTTCAGCGTCATCGGCCTGGTCACAATCGCCGGAGCGGTGTGCTGCGCCGGGGCGGACACGGCACTGATCTGGGCCCTGTCCCGCCGGCCCGCGGCGAGTGGCCGACTGGTGCGGGTGGCCCTGCTGCCGACCCTCGCGTTGTCGCTGGCGGTCTGCCTGGGCGGCGTCGCCGGCGCCGGGCCGATCGGGCGGGCGCTGCTCGGCGGGGAATCGGCGGCCGGGCTGATCCGGCTCGCGGCCGTGGGCGTGCCGGTGGTCGTGGTGTCGACGGTGCTGCTCGCGGCCGTGCGGGCGACCCGGCCGGTCGGCACGTATGTCGCCGTGCAGTTCGTCTTCGTGCCGGTCGCCCGGCCGGCGCTGATGGTCGGCGCGGTCGCCGCGGGCGGGGGTGTGCTGCTCGGCTTCGCGGGCTGGCTGCTGCCACTCGCCCTCGCCGCCTCACTCGCGCTGACCCTGCTGACGCGCGCCACGCCGTCCGAAGGACCAGGCGCCGGCATTGGCACGAGCATCCATCAGTTTTGGGCGTTTGCGTTGCCGCGGGCCGTGTCGGTGGCGATTGACGCGAGCAGCATGTGGGTTGGCGTGCTGCTTACCGGGGCGCTGGCGACGCCGGCCGAGGCGGGTGTGTTCGCCGCCGCCGGCCGCTATGCCCTGGCCGGCCTGCTGATCATGCAAGGCTTGCGGGTCGCCGTCGCGCCACAGCTGTCCCGGCTGCTCGGCGCGGGCCGGCGGGCCGAGGCCGCGCGGGTGTACCGGCGCACCACCCTGGCCATCGTCCTGCTGTCCTGGCCCGCATACCTTCTGCTGGCGGCGTTCGCGCCCGCGTTCCTGGCGGTGTTCGGCGCACCGTTCGGCGGCGGTGCCACACCGCTTGCCGTGCTCGCGCTGGCCATGCTCGTGAACGTCGGCGTCGGGCTGGTCCAGACCGTGCTGCTGATGAGCGGCAACAGCCGTGACCACCTGCGGGCGACCGCGGCCGGGCTGGCCCTCAACGTGTTCGCGGCCGTTCTCCTGATCCCCGGGCATGGCGCGCTCGGCGCGGCGATCGCCTGGTCGCTCGGCATCGTCGGGGAGAACGTCCTCGCGGCGTGGTACGCCCGGCGGGCCCTGGGCGAGCCGATCTTCTCGGCCACCCTCGGGCGCGCGATGGCGGCGGTCGTCGCCGCGACGGGCCTCGTCGCGCTGCTCGGCGTGCTGGCCGCCGGCCGTGGACTCGCCGGGCTGGCGCTCGCGCTCGGGCTTCTGTTGGCCGCCCTGCTGGGCTCGCTCGCCGACCGGCGGGTCCGGGCCGCGCTTCTCCAGCTGCGCCGCAACGTCCTGACCAAGGAGCCGCTGTGAAGGATCTGATCAAGAACGCCGCGCCCCGACCGGCCCGGGAGCAGATCCGCAACCTGCTGGTCCACTATGGCGAACGGACCAGCGAACGGCGGCCGCTGCCCGACTTCCTGATCATCGGCACCAAGCGCGGCGGCACCACCTCGCTGTGGCGATACCTGATCCGGCACCCGCTCGTGCCGCGCCTCTTCCCGGCCTGGAACACCAAGACCTCGCACTACTTCGAGGACAACTGGAGCCGCGGCGAAGCCTGGTACCGCTCGCACTTCCCGACCCGGCGGCACCGGGCGGCCCTTGAGCGCAAGCACGGCGGCCCGGTCAAGGTGGGCGAGGCCGCGCCGCTTTACATGTTCCACCCGCTCGCCGCCGAACGGGTCGCCGCGCTGCTGCCCCGGGTCCGGCTGATCGTGCTGCTGCGGGACCCGGTGGAGCGGGCGTACTCGCATTGGAAGGAGCGGCGCACCGAGGGCGTGGAGCCGCTCGGCTTCGCGGCGGCGCTGGCGGCCGAGCCGGTCCGGACCGCGGGCGCGAGGGACCGGCTGATCGCGGAGCCGGGCTCGGTCAATGCGGCGTACGACTGGTACTCGTACCAGGCTCGCGGCCGCTATCTGGAGCACCTCGAGCCGTGGCTGGCCCGCTTCGACCGCGGCCAGATCCTGTTCCTGGCGAGCGAGACGTTCTATCGCGCGCCGGCCGAGACGTACGCGCGGGTGCTGGATTTTATCGGTCTTCCGCCGCTCGACCTCGGCTCCTACGAGGTCCACAACGACCGCCCGAGCGCGGGGATGGAACTGGGCGTCCGCGAGGAGTTGACGGATTACTACCGGCCGCACAACGCGGCGCTGGCCGAACGATTGGGCCTGAGCTTCGACTGGTAGCCGATCACCGGCGCGCGTCGAGCACGTGCAACAGGGCCGGGTGCAGCTTCGGGTTCCAGCCGGCGCCGTCAGCCGACAGCTCGTAGGTGCGCAGCCACAGCTCAATCAGGTACGCGTCCGCCACGAACCGCCGCGCCGCCGGCGAGAGACCCAACGCCGGCCCGTGCTCGGTCAGGCTGGCGTCGACGGCCGCCGCGCACTCGGCCGCGGGCCACCCGTGGCCGGAGAGCGCGGTCTGGAACGCCTGATGGGCCAGGTCGAAGCCGACCGGCACGCCGGTGCCGCTGTTCTCCCAGTCCCAGACGATCAGGCCGCCGCGGTGCCGGGCCATGTTCCACGGCACCCAGTCGCCGTGCCAGTCCCCGAACTCGAGCAGCAGGCCCCCGTCGCGCGCCTCGAGCGCGTCGATCGCCGGCTCGATCGCGGGGGCCGCGCGACGGCGCCACCCGGCGAGGAACGCGCCGACGGGCCGCGCCGGGGCCGGGGGACCGCCGCGCCGGGCCACCGCCAGCATCGCGGCGAGCCGGGGCTGGTCGGGGTCGCGGAGCCGGCGGACGTCGCCGGGCATCGGCTCGACGACGGCGACCTCCCGGTCGTGCCATCGGGTGTGCAGCAACAGCCGGGGCGTCTCCGGCAGGCCGTCACCCGTGGCGAGGCCGGTCAGGACGGCGGCCTCGGCGCGGACCATCGCCCGGGTGCCGTCGTTCCAGCCGATCTTGGCGTAGCCGCGCGGCCGGCCGGCATCGTCGAAGAGCTGCAGGGTGGGCTTGTGGTGCGGGTCGGGCGGGCGGATGCCGATGGCCGCGTGCAGCCGGGGCTCGCCGAGCAGCCCGGCCAGATGGTCCCAGAGCAACTCGGCGCCGTCCGGGGCGTGTACGGACAGGACCGGCGCCCGGGTAAGCCCGAGCGCACCGACCCGGGCGAGCAGCCCGATCGCGGCCCGGGAGGCGCGCACCTTGGGCGGGCGCAGCGCGTTGTAGGCCAGCACCGACGCCGCGGTGACCCGGCGCGAGCCGAGCGGCAGCAGGAACCGGGCCCGCTCCAGGCTCGGCACGACGGCGTAGCGCGCGGTGGCGTGGCGCACGGCGGCGGGCGCGCTGGCGCCGATCGTCAAGTGCAGCCGGGGATCGTCGAAGACCGCGCGGGTGACCCAGCCGAGCCCGTCGCTGCGAGCACGGGGGTCGGCGGCGACGAGCACGCATAGACGATAGTGCCAAGTGTCGGCGGCCCGGAAACGCGGTCAGGCGGGCAGCCGCACCTCGAAGCGGCAGCCACCGTCCACGTTGCGCGCCCGGACCCGGCCGCCGTGCGCCTCCACCAGCCCCCGCACGATCGCCAGCCCGAGACCGCCGCCGGCCGAGTCCGTGGGCGTACGGGCCCGCGAGCCCCGGAACGCCACGTCGAACACCTGCGGCAGATCCGCCTCGGGGATGCCGCCGCAACTGTCCGAGACGGTCAGCCAGACGTCGTCCCGGTCCCGCCCCGCATCGATGTGGACGGTCCCGTCCGCCGGCGTGTAGCGCACCGAGTTCATCAGCAGGTTTCCGACCACCCGGGCCAGCTCGGGCTCGCTGGCGGTGACCACCGGCCAGCCGTGCTCGGGCGCGACGATCCGGATGCCCCGGCGGGCCGCGAGCGGTGCCGCGTTCGCGATCGCGTCGGACACGACCTCCCGCAGCGGCACCACCGACGGCGACAGCCGCAGCGCACCCGCGTTGATCCGGGACAACTCGAACAGGTCGTCGACCAGGGCGCTCATCCGGTCGGTCTCGAGCCGGATCCGGTGGTGGTACTCGGCCACCGTCGCCGGGTCGCCGACCACCCCGTCCTCGAGCGCCTCGGCCATCGCGCGCAGGCCGGCGAGTGGCGTACGCAAATCGTGCGAGACCCAGGCGACCAGATCGCGCCGGCTCTTCTCGGCGCTGGCCGCCCACATCGCCTGGGCGGCCAGCCGCCGCCCGAACATGATGCCCATGACCAGGCTGACGACCGCCGCCGCGCCGACCGTGACGAGCACGACCTGCAGGTCGTGGGCGGACAGGAACATCGCCTTGGCGATCACGACCACCCCGGCGACGACCGCGGCCACGGTGATGACCAGCAGCGCGGAGATGTGCACGGCCACCGACCCGCCCCGCAGCAGCCGCAGGGCGCCCGCGCCGGCCAGCCCGACCAGACCCCCCGCGATCAGCGCGTAGAGCCCGATCAGCAGCAGGTCACGCATGGCTGACCGGCTCGTAGCGGTAGCCGACGCCCCAGACGGTCAGCAGCCGTTTCGGGTTCGCCGGGTCGGCCTCGATCTTCTCCCGCAGCCGCCGGACGTGCACCGTGACGGTCGACTGGTCGCCGAACTGCCAGCCCCACACCTGATCCAGCAGTTGCGCCCGGGACCAGGCCTGAGCCGGATGCCGCAGCAGGAACTCGAGCAGATCGAATTCGCGTACGGTCAGCGCCAGCGTCCGGCCGCCCAGCTCGGCGATCCGCCGCCCGGTATCGGCCACCAGGTCGCCGTCGCGCAGGATCCCGTCCCGCCGGGGCTGGGGCGTGCGGCGCAGCACCGAGCGCACCCGCAGCACGAGCTCCCGTGGCGAGAACGGCTTGGTCACGTAGTCGTCGGCGCCGACCTCGAGCCCGATCACCCGGTCGGCCTCCTCGCCGAGCGCGGTCAGCATCACCACGGGCAGGCCGGGCCGCTCCCGGCGCAGCCGCCGGCACACCTCGAGCCCGTCGATGCCGCCGAGCATCAGGTCGAGCACCACCAGATCGGGCGGCTCGGCCCGGGCGGCGGCCAGCGCGGCCAACCCGTCGGCGGCCAGCCGCACCTCGAACCCGTCCTGCTCCAGATAGCGGCGCACGACGTCACTGACGGTCGGATCGTCGTCGACGACGAGCACACGATGTCCCACCGCACCGACGCTACCCACCGGCCGCCCTCCGCCACCTTGCCGAATTCTTACGGTCGAACCTACTGCGCCCGCTCGCTACCATCGCGCCGGTGATGCGCGCTCTCCGGATCTTGCTCGCGCTGGCCGTGAGCGCAAGTGCCGCGGTGGGCGCGCTGCGTCTGACGCTTCCGGCCGACAAACCCGCGGACGTACGCCGCCAGCTCGCGTTCCTGCGGCACGAGCTCGATCGGAGCGCCGCGGCCAAGGCTCAGGCGAGCTTCCCGGAGGGCTACTTCTTCTTGTACGCGCTCTATGGCCTAACCGAGGTGCAGTTGGGTCTCGGCGAGCCGCCCGCCGAACGCGCCGACGAGGTGCGCGAGGCGGGCTGGGCGCTGACCCAACTCGACGGGGACCAGGGCCGGGCGCCGTTCAACCCGGCGCTCAAGCCGGCGTACGGGATCTTCTACCGCGGCTGGGTGAACTGGCTGCGCGGCGGGCTGCTGTCGCTGCAAGCCGATCCGGTGCAGACCGCCCGCTTCGAGACGGATTCCGCGGAGATCGCCGCGGCCTTCGACGCCAGCGATTCGCCATTCTTGCCCGCGTACGCCGGACAAGCCTGGCCGGTGGACTCGACGGTCGCGATCGCCTCGCTGCGGCTGCACGACGCCCTGCTCCCGGCCCGGTATTCGGCGACCGTCGCGCGCTGGCTGACCGGCGCGAAGCAGCGGCTGGACCCGGCGACCGGCCTGCTCCCGCACCAGGTCGACGTCGACACCGGGATGCCGCTGGAGGGGGCCCGCGGCAGCTCGCAGAGCATGATCCAGCGGTTCCTCGTCGACCTCGACCCGGCCTTCGCCCGCGAGCAGTACCTGCGCTTCCGGAAGCTGTTCCGGTCGGCGCCGCTGGGGCTGGGCCCGGCGATCCGGGAATACCCGGCCGGTGTCGACGGCCCCGGCGACGTGGACTCGGGCCCGCTGCTGCTCGGGGTGAGCCTCTCGGCGACCGTGGTGGGGCTGGGCGCGGCCCGGGCCGAGGGCGACAACCGGCTGGCGGGCGCGCTGGCGAACTACGGCGACCTGGCCGGCCTGCCCGTCGACACCCCGTGGACCCGCCGGTACGCGTTCGGCGTACTCCCGATCGGTGATGCCTTTCTGGCGTGGTCGAAGACCGCGCGGCCGTTTGTGGCCGCGAGCCCGGCGCCGCCGCCACCGGATGTCTCGCGGTGGTGGCGGCTGCCGTTGCTGACGATGTTCCTGCTGGTAGGGGCCCTGCCCTGGCTGGCCGCGGCGGCCTGGCGCCGGCGCTGTCGGGTTTCTTCGACCGCTTGACAGCATCCGCGATTCGCTAGAGCCTACTCTAGTAATCCACTAGAGGAGCCTCTAGCGAATCCCTGAGGAGAGACCGCCGTGGCACACACTCTGATCGACCCGGCATTGACCCGGTGGCGCATCGATGGCGCCGAGCTCGCCTACACCGACTCCGGCGGGGACGGCGCGCCCCTGCTCCTGATCCATGCCAGCGGGTTCGCCGATTGGTTCACGCCCCTGGCCGCCACCCCTGCGCTCAGCGGCTACCGCGTGATCCGGATGGTTCGCGCCGGCTACACCGGTGCGCCCGCGCCGGGCGGGCTGACGGTGTCCGCCCACGCCGGGCATGCCGCTGCGCTACTGGACCGCCTGAAGGCTGCGCCCGCCCACGTGCTCGCCCACTCATCGGGCACCACGATCGCGCTCCAACTCGCCCTCGACCACCCCGAGCTGGTCCGCACGCTGTGCCTCAGCGAGCCCCCGCTGCTCGACAGCCTGGCCGCCCCGGAAGACCACGAACTCCTGCACGCGACGCTGGGTCCCGCGATCGGGGCGGCGCTGGCCGCCACCGCACGAGGCGACCTCCCGGCCGCGTTCGACCTGTTCATGACGGCCGTGTGCGGACCCGCCTACCGCGAGATCATGACCGGCACCCTCGGAGCCGACCTGGTCAACGAGGCCGAGAACCGGTGCGGATACCTCTTCACCGACGAGATCCCCGCCGTCAACGCGTGGACCCTCGACCCCGAAGCCGTGGCCCGCCTCCGCCAACCAGTCGTCCTGATCCAGGGCGGAGCCAGCCCGCCACTTTTCCACCGCCTCATCGCCCACCTCGCCGGCCTAATCCCCGACGCCACAGTGGCCACCATCGACGCCGCCGACCACCTGCTCCCACTCACCGCACCGACGAAGCTCGCCAAACTGATCACCGACTTCTGCCAGCCCGACCGGCTGGTCACGCCGCGTCCCACCTGGTCGGCGCCAACAACGGTGAAGGCATCAGCCGACAGGCCCGCCACCGCCCCCGACGGCCAACCGGCCGCCACGAAATAGCCAACCTGGTCGGCGACACAACCGGTGAAGGCGTCAGCCGACAGGTCCGGCACCGCCCCTGACAGCCAACCGGCGGCCACGAAATGGCCCACCTGGTCGGCGGCGTAGCCGGTGAGGGGGTTAGCCGGTAGGTCCGGCATCGCCGCCGGCGGCCAACCGGCGGCCAGGAAGTAGTTGACCTGGTCGGGGGCGTAGCCGGTGAGGGCGTTAGCCGGTAGGTCCGGCATCGCCGCCGGTGAGGGCGTCAGCCGACAGGTCCGGCGCCACCCTTAACAGCCAACCGGCCGCCACGGAATGGCCCACCTGGCGTCGGTCACCTCAGCGTCGATCCTTCGGGATGGTCCTACAGGTGGCCGGTGTCATTGAAGCTGACCAACGTCGGTGGTCGATCGGAATCCCACTGGAGGATGGTGATCGCGCAGTTGGCCTGATTGAGGCCGATCCAACGCCACTGCGGGGCGTCGAGCACGTGGCGGACGAACCAGCCGATCACAAAGTTGTGCGTGATCAGCAGTTCATGCCGGTCGGCGTCTCCGACGACGCCGAAGTGTTCGACAGCGGCTCGCAGCGCCACGGCATCCACGTCACGCTCGCCCTCGGGCACTCCGTTGAGCCAGGCATGCCACCGCTCTGGATACTGGCCACCTTGGTCAGCGGAGGGCACCGGCGTCCGGTCGGCCACGAAGTCGCAAGCATGTCGGGAAACCCGAGGAAGATGCCCGGCGACGATGTCGGCGGTCTGAGCTGCCCGGGTCAGCGGCTGTGGTGGATAGCAGAGAACGGAACTACCTGAAGCCGCCGGCCAAGCCGCTCAGCCTGCACTCGGCCGAGCCGCGAGAGACCGCCATCAGGGGCGTGGTCGGAAGCCGGATCCTGCTCCCCGTGGCGGACGAGATACAGCCTGGTCATGGCCATCGAGGCGAGCCCCTCCGAGTCAAATGTTCGGAAATAAGCAAGGTAGGCCACGGACGCACATGTCGCTGACGCCCCCACCGGGCAGTGCTCTAGGCTGGGGTTCAGCGGGTCCGGGAAGTGACTTTTCCGAAGTGCCGGCCCCGGGGTTGGGTCGGCCGCGCTGGATATCAGAGTCGCCCCCGTGTGTCCTCCCGGGCCCGTCTACAGCCGTCGGACAGCTGGGGTTGAGCGCGCACGGCTTCCATCGAGGTCTCCCAACGGCGAGTTTGCGCCGCCGGTAGCGGCCGGCCCCGGTGTCGTTGCGGAGCAGCAGGAACTCCGCCAGCACGGTCACGCCGTCCCGGCTGGACGGCTGCCACACCAAACCGCGGTGGGGCAGTCGCGAACAGAGCGTCCCGCCAGGTCACCTCGACCAAGCCTGGCTGTGGTCGCAGATTTATTAGATAAGTAGCCGCCGACCGCACACGAGGGCGGCCAGGGAGCCGTAACGCCCCGACGGCACGCCGCACTCACCGGTGCCCGGAATTGCCGATGAGAATGCTCCGCACCTGAGGGTCAGTGGCAGTTCAGGATGGGATAGCTGGCATTATTTGCCGGGGAACTCGGCGAGCGGTAAATACATTGTCTAGAAGTGCCGGGGTCGCTTTCTGCTGGGTGTTCTCATCGTGGAATTGCTGCTCACTGGCGGCGGGTTTCGTGAGCGTCGGGTCACCGGAAGTCGGGTCGGCCCGCTCTGGTGTTCGCCTGCCCGGCCGGGGCGGGGCGGCCTCGCGGGCAGGCGCCGTGTCGTGAGGCCTGCCCGCTCTTCGGCCCGGCGCGTGGTCACGGCTGGGTGCCCGCTCGCGGGACAGAGCTGGCGCTGGGTGGCGACCGCGATTTCGATCGTGCCGAGCATGGGGCTTGGCGGCCGCGTGCTCTCCGGCGCGTGACGGGGGGCTTTCCTGCGGGTCCTGCTTGCCTGGCGGACGCGGCCAGCTCGACGGGCCCAGCCGGTTCGATGGACCTGGCTGGTTCGATGGACCTGGCTGGCTCGACCGGCCCGGCTGGCTCGACCGGCCCGGCTGGCTCGACCGGCCCGGCTGGCTCGACCGGCCCGGCCGGCTCGACGGACGCGGCCGGCGGATCGCTGGCCCGGCCACCGGCGCCGCGCCGCGCGAGAAGGTGCGCGGTGTCCGGGGACAGCTCATCCGCGATGCCCGACCGGCCGCCCTCGACGCCGCCACGCAGCACCTCGAGATCCGCCGGCCAACAACTCGCCTCCCGCTCACGGATCTGCCGCAACCGCTCACCATGACGACGCTGCAAACCCCACACACGACGACCCGCCTGCACACGCCGAAACTCGTCACGACTCGCAGAATAGTTACGGGCCCTGCTCCGATCCCGCATCCCCGCGAGCTCGGCCCTGGTGAACAATTGCAGCTGCGCCATGCCACAAATTATCCCGAAGACCATCCAAGATCACACGCCCATATCCATGATCGGAAATACCAATTCTGCGACCAACGTCACCCCGCGACAAATTGGCAATAGGGGAAAGGCGGTGCGCTACCGCTTTTGCGCCCGGTAGTGGCGGAGCAGTGCCGTGATCCTCGTGTAGTCACCGGCGCCGTTCAGTTCCTCGAGCAACTCGTCCGGGCACAGTTCGTAGAGGTCGCCCCACCATCGGCGTGCCTTGTTGTCCCAGATCCGGTAGCCGCCGGGCACGCCCCTGGCCACGTATCGTCGCCTGCTCATCGCCGGGCAAGGTAGCAAGGCCGCCGCCTGCCCGCACTTGACTTTCCAGCCTTGTGGACGGTGTCCAGGCGCGCTCTACTGGCGCCGGTTGCGGGGGTGCTTCTTGGCCGCCCGCTCGTTGCCGTGTTTGTAGTTGCCGGTGATGCGTGCCATCAACTCCTGCGGATCGTCGCTGTCCACGTCGATCAGGAACCGCTGCGCTGCGGCGCCGCGCAGCACAGTGGCAGGGCGGCCGTGGTGCAACACTTCCACGTCCCCGTTCTTGCGGAGGCGATAGGTGAATCCCTCAGGTGCACCGGACATCGCCGTATTCTCCTCGCGGGCGGATCCGTACACGACCGATTTACGCTGCCAGGGGCCGGGCCGCTTCGGTCGTAGCCGCGGGCCGCGACCAAAGCCTGCCACGCCTGTGGCGACGGCCCGCAAGCCACGTCCACCGAAGCGCACTCAGTTGGTGCCCGCGGCGATCAGGCCGATGCCGGCGCTGGCCAGGCCGATGGCCAGGCACGCGGCGCCGATCCAGAGCACCGCGATCAGCTGGTTGGGGCGCTGCGGGTCGCGGCCGATGACCGAGACGAAGAAGCCGGCCGGCATCAGGATCGCGGCGAGCAGGACGCCGAAGGACAGCGTCTCCCACGGCTGACCGACCTCGTTGAGCTGGGTCAGCAGCAGCACCAGCAGGCCCAGGATGACCAGCACCCCGGCGTGCGCGTGGCCGGCTCGGAAGAACGACTTCTGCAGGTCGTTGGCCGGCTGGCTGCCGCGTACGACGCGGAGTAGGAACGTGCCGCCGTAGGCGATGCCGATGACCGTCAGCAGCACGACGCCGGCGACGATCTGGTGAACGTTGTCGAGCATCTTGATCTCTCAGTTCTCTTGGGGGTGGTCGAGCAGCGCGAGCGCCGCCCGGGTGAGCTCTTCGACTCCGCGGTCGTCGGCGGCGCCGAGCGGGCCGTTCAGCGCGCTGCGGAGGCTGCCGCTCAGCGCGAGCATGGCGATGCCGTGCACCATTCCCCAGCGGGCCACCTGGGCGGCCGGCTGGTCGGGGGAGCCCAGCTCCCGCACGCCGTCGCGCAACGGGGCGAGCGCCTCGGCGCGGGCCGCGATCAGCTCGGGGTCGGCGTTGTCGAGCAGGTCGGGCCGGAACATCACGGTGAAGTGGCCCGGATTGGTCAGGGCGAAGTGCACGTAGGCCACGCCGACGTCGCGGAACGTGCCCTTTCCGGCCGCCCGTAGCTCCTCGGCGAGCCGGCGGTTGCCCTGCACGGCGAGCGCGTTGAGGACGCCCTCCCGGCTGCCGAAGTGCCGCCGGAACGCGGTGTGGCTGACGCCGACGCCGGTCGCGATGGCCCGCAGGCTGAGCCCGCCGATCCCGTCGCGCGCGATGGCGGCGGCGGCCGCGGCGAGGATCTCGTTGCGCAGATTGCCGTGGTGATAGCCCGCCATGCGGCGAAGTTACCACCGGTTACTTGTCATCGTCAAGATAGACGGATAAAGCCGCATTCCCCATATAAGCCACTAATAACCCAGATAAGTTACGGACGGCGCAGCCTCCGACCGGGCTCTCATGTTCCGGCCTTTGTGCTGCTCAGACCGGCTCTCGTGTGGTCCTCGCCGCCGAAGGAGACAGAAGAACATGCGCTATCAACCGGCTCACGCGGCAACGGACGGCCGGTCGCCGTCCCGGCTCCGGATACCCACACTGCTGCGTGTGGTTCTCTCCGTGGTCGCGGCCGCGGCCATCGGGTTCATCCCGGCCCTGGTGATCGCCACTCCGGCCAGCGCGGTTGCCGGCGACGTCGACTTCGACAGCGACATCGAGGCCGGCGAGGGCGATGCCCTGGTCTTCGACCTGCGCCGCAAGGGACCCTCGACCACGACGCTCACCCTTACCTATACGACTGTGGACGGCACGGCCATCGCCGGCCATGACTACACCGCGGCGACCGGCACCGTGACCTTCCCGGTGACCACCCGCGACTACGTCAAGCGGGTCACGGTCCAGGGTTTGCAGGACACCTTCGACGAGCCCGACGAGACGCTCAGCCTCCGGTTCACTGGGACGACGACGGGCGGTGACGCGGTCGACGTCACCGGGTACGCCATCCTGAACGACGACGACGCGACCCCCACGTACTCGCTCTCCGTGTCCAATCCGGTGAGCGAGGCGGCCACGAACGCGGTCGTCACCGCGACCTTGTCCGCGGCCGCCGGCCGGGACATCTCCATCCCGTTCCACACCGTGGACGGCACCGCGATCAAGCCCGACGACTACACCGAAACCAGCGGCACGATCGTCATCCCGGCGGAAAGCCCGTCGCAAACGGTGAACATCCCGATCGTGGACGACGCCTTCGATGAGCCGGACACCGAGACCTTCACGGTCGTCGGCGAGTCGGGCAACCACTCCGAGGCCTTGTCCGGCGGCAACCTGACGGTGCAGATCGCCGACAACGACGCGGCGCCGACGGTGAACCTGGCCGGCGCCGGCAACGTGCTGGAGACCGGCACGCTGACGTTCGTCGCGACGCTCTCCGCGCCGTCCAAGAAGTCGGTCACCATGACGGCGTCGACCTCGAACGGCACGGCCACCGCCGGTGCGGACTACACCGCGGTGAACGCGCAGGCGGTCACGTTCGCGCCGGGCAGCACGACGCAGAACATCACCGTCAGCACGCTGGGCGACAGCGTGAACGAGGTGGACCCGGAAACGCTGAATCTGACGCTCGCCAGCCTGAGCGACGCCACGGCCGGGACGGTCACGGCGACCGGCGGTGTCAACGACGACGACCTGCCGCCGGCGGTGACGCTGAGCCCGTCCAGCTTCGCGGAGGGCACCACCACAGGCCCGAAGACCTTCACGGTCGAACTCAGCGCCGCGTCGGGACGCACGCTGCACATCGGCTACCAGATCAACAGCGGCACGGCGACGGCCGAGGACGACTACACGGACACGAGCGGCACGCTGACCTTCAACCCCGGCGACCTCAGCAAGACCTTTGCGGTCGACATTGTCGGTGACGGGACCGAGGAGGACGACGAGACGTTCGCCATCGTGCTCAACGACGCCGACACCGCCCTGGCCGCGGGCGGCGCCCTGGGGTCGAACACGACCACCATCGTCGACGACGACACCGTGCCCGTGCTGCAGACGATCTCGGACATCACCCGCAACGAGGGGAACGCGGCCAGTACGGCGACCTTCCGGGTCACAATGTCCAACCCGAGCGCCGAGGCCGTCACGTTCGACGTGGCCGTTGAAGGCGGCGGTACTGCCGTTGTCGCCAGCGGTGGCGCGGGCGGCAACGACTTCGACGCGCCCGCGTCGACCGTGACCATTCCGGCGGGCGAGAGCGGCGTGGACCTCACGGTGGCGGTCAACGGCGACGCCGTCTACGAGGCCGACGAGCAGGCCACCATCACGGTCACCGCCCAGGAAGACGAGAACATCACCGGCAGCCCGAAATCCGCGACGCTCCGGCTGAACAACGACGACGCCGTGCCGACGGTTTCGTTGAGCGGCGGGTCTGCCGCCGAGGGCAACACTGTCACGGTTACTGCCACGGTGACCGGCACCGCTCAGGCGGACATTCCGATCACGCTGGTCGCGGCCGGTCTGACCAACGCCGGCAGCTCGCCGGCCGACGAAGCGGACTTCGACGCCGACGATCTGGACACGACCACCATCCTGTCCGGCGCGACCACGGTGACCCTCGGCACGATCATGTTCGAGGAGGACCTGATCGACGAGCCGGACCAGAGCGTCAAGGTGACTCTGACCGGCAGCCCGCTGGCCGCCGCCACGGCGTTCCAGACGATCACCGATGATCCGAACGACATGACGCCGCGGCTGACCATCGCCGACACGGCCGCCACCGAGGGCACCACCCCGGTGCAGGTGCCGGTCACGTTGGACTTCACCGCGGACGGCAACACCGCAACCTCCACCGAGCGGACGATCGTCACGCATTACGCGACGTCGAACGGTACGGCGATCGCGCCGGGTGACTACACTGCCTCGGCGCAGGGTGCCACGCTGACGTTCGCGCCGAGTGAGACGTCGCACACGATCGACGTACCGATCATCGACGATGCCATCTTCGAGCGGTCCGAGGGTTTCACGGTGACGCTTTCCGATCCGACCCCGGCCGGGCTGGTCTATCTCGATGCTTCCGCGGCCGTGTCCCTTGCGGACAACGACGGCGACGCGAAGCCGTCGTTCACGCTGACGGCTCCGGCGCCCGCCGCCGAATCGGCCGGCACGGTGAACTTCACGCTGGCGCTTTCCGCGGCGAACACCGAAGCCGTCGACTTCGCGATCTCCGCGGGCAATGTGACCGCGGTGGATGTGGGCGCGGGTCCGGGTAGCAACGACTTCGATGCTCCGGCGAGCACGATCTCGATCCCGGCGGGCACGCTGTCGGTCACCGTCCCGGTGACGATCAACAACGATGCCGTGTACGAGTCCACCGAGACCGCCACGATCACGGCCACGCTGGCCGACAGCGAGACCGACGCGGTCGGTTCGCCGGCACCGGCCACGCTGACCATCACCGACGACGACACCAAGCCGACGGTCGCGCTGAACACCGGCAGCGCTGTCGAGGGGACCTCGTTCTCGGTGACGGCCACGGTGACGGGTGTGGCCCAGGCCGCGATGCCGATCACGCTGGCCGCGGCCGGCCTGACCACCAACGGCAGTTCGCCGGCCGACTCGGAGGACTTCGACGCGGCCGGGCTGACCGCCGAAGCGATCCCGGCCGGCGACCAGACGGCCACGCCCGTTCCGCTGGGCACGATCCTGTTCAAGAACGACCACATCGACGAGCCGGTGCAGACCGTGAAGGTCTCGCTGACCAGCGAGGTGCTGGCGACCGCTACGGCGTTCGAGTCGATCACCGACGACACGAGCGACGTGCCGCCGGTGGCCGCGGTCGCCGACGTCGCGGTCAGCGAGGGCGACACCGCGGCGGTCTCGGTCACGCTGGCGTTCGACGACGACTTCGACTCCACCTCGACCGAACGCGCCATCACCGTCGACTACGGAACCCTCGACGGTACGGCGAAGGCGCCGAACGACTACACGGCGGCGGCCACCGGGGCGTCCCTGTCGTTCCCGGCGGGCACGCTGTCCCGCACGGTCGAGGTCCCGATCGTCAATGATGCGTACTACGAGCGGGCCGAGGCGTTCTCCGTGAAGCTCACGGCGGCCTCGCCCCAGGACGTGGTGATCGGCGACGACACCGGCGTGGTCACCATCGCGGAAAGCGACGTCGGCGCGAAGCCGGGATTCTCGGTCGCCGATGTCAGCGTCCGGGAGGATGTCACCGGCGCCGTCGCGACGTTCACCACGGAGCTTTCGGACGCCAGCACCGAGAACGTCACCTTCGACGTCTCCATGACCAACATCAGCGCTGTCGAGAGCGGCAGCAACCCGGGCGCCAACGACTTCGACAACCCGCCGGCGACGCTCACCATCCTGGCGGGCGCCACCACCGGCACCATCGCGGTGCCGATCAACAACGACGCGGTCTACGAGGCCGACGAGACCGCGACCCTGGTGGTCGCGCTCGGCTCCGGCCAGACCGGGGCCACCGGCGACCCGGACAGTTCGACCCTGACGATCCGCAACGACGACGCGGTGCCGACGATCGCACTGAACACCGCGACCGCGGGGGAGAGCGGGAGTGTCGACGTCGTCGCGACCCCGACCGGGGTGGCGCAAGGGCCGCTGTCCTTCGATCTCACCCTGGCCGGGAGCTCGACCGGCGGCAGCGACCCGGCCGAGTCGGGCGATTACACGGCCGGCGCGCTGACCGGCACCATCCCGGCCGGTACGGCCTCGAGCACGCCGATCACGCTGACCACGATCGCCTTCAACGCCGACACGGTCGACGAGAACGCCGAGGTCATCGCCGTCGATGTGGCGGATCACGACGGTCACGTGGTGACCCAGTCCACCACCTACACCATCACCGACGACGCGAACGACAAGCCGCCGTCGATCTCCTTCGGCGACGCCACCGTTGCCGAGGGCGTCGGCAACGCGTCCGTCGCGGTCACGCTGGCCTACGGGTCCGGCAACGGCGCGGCCTCCACGGAGCGCGACACGGTCGTGAACTACACGACCGTCGACGACACGGCCACCGCCGGCACCGACTTCACCGGTGCGACGGCCGGCACCCTCACCATCCCGAAGGCCGACGCGAGCGGGACGATTCTCGTACCGATCCTCAACGATGCCGTCTACGAGCGTGACGAGGCGTTCGGCGTGCAGCTCTCGACGCACACGCCGGCGGAGGCCACGGTCACCAAGGACACCGGCACGGTGACCATCTCGCTGAACGACACCGACGCCCGGCAGACGTTCACGGTGGCCGGCGTCGACCGCCAGGAGAACGCGACGGGCCCGGCGAACTTCGTCGTCTCGCTCGGCGCGGCGACCACGCAGCCGGTCTCCTTCACGGCGACCGTGACGGCGGGCACCGCCACCACCGGCGGATCGACGGCGGGCAGCAACGACTACACGTTCACCAACGGCTCGACCTTCACGATCCCCAAGGGGTCGACGACGGTCAACGTCCCGGTGACCGTCGTGGCCGACGCCATCTACGAGGCCGACGAGGCCGCCACGATGACCGTGTCCCTGGCGTCCGGCGAGGACAACGCGGTCGGCAGCCCGCAGACCGCGACGCTGACGATCCGCAACGACGAAGCCGCACCGGTGCTCGTGCTGAACACCAGCGACTCCGCCACCGAGGGCACCGACATCGCCGTGATCGCCAAGCCGGACACCGTGGCGCAGGCCGCCATGACCTTCGACCTGACCTTCAGCGGCGACGCCACCAGCGGCAACGTGGCGGCCTCGGCGGACGATTACGTCGACAGCGGCAGCCAGGCCACGATCCCGGCCGGCACCGCGGCGGGTACGGCGGTCACGCTGCGCTCGTTCCGGGTCGCCAACGACCACGTCGACGAGCCCACCGAGACGATCAAGGTGCTGGTGCACGACGTCGACTCGCACGTCGCCAACACGACGGCGTACTACAAGATCAATGACGACGCGAACGACAAACCGCCGTCGGTGTCCATCGGGTCGCTGAGCGTGGGCGAGTCCGACGGCAACGCCGTGGTTCCGGTCAACCTGACGTTCGATTCGGCCACCAACGACGCCACGTCGACGACCCGGGCGGTGACCGCGACCTACACGACGGTCAACGGCACGGCCACGGCCGGCTCGGACTTCACCGCGCCGTCGGTGACCTCGCTGACGATCGCCGCCGGCGACCTGACCGGCAACGTCACCGTCCCGATCACCACCGACACCCGCAACGAGGGGGACGAGACGTTCGGCGTGAAGCTGACCGCGGTGTCCCCGTCCGACGCCACGATCAGCACCAGCACGGGCACCGTGACCATCGTCGACGACGACGGGGAGGTCGAGCGTCCGACGTTCACCGTGGACAACGCCTCCAAGGTGGAGAACTCCACCGGCGCGGTCAGCTTCACGGTCCACCTCACGGCGGCGGCACAGGGCGACGTGAGCTTCACCGTGGGCATGGTGGACGACACCGCCGTCGACGTCGGCTCCGGCCTGGGCAGCAACGACTTCAACCAGCCGGCGTCGTCGACGCTCACCATCGCGACGGGCGCCACGACGGGCACGGTCTCCGTGCCGGTCAACGGCGACACGGTCTTCGAGAACAACGAGACCGCGTCGCTGCATGTGGCCCTGGCCGACGACGAACGGGACGCGATCGGCTCGCCGCAGGACGGGACGCTGACGATCGTCAACGACGACGTCAAGCCGGTGCTGACGCTCAACACCGCGTCCGGCTACGAGGGCGACGAACTCGCGGTCACCGCCACCGTCGCCGGTACGGCGCAGAACGAGCTGACCTACGACCTGACGTTCGCCGGCGACAGCAGCGGCACGAACCGGCCCGCCGGGGCGGACGACTTCGACGCCAGCAGCGTCGCAGCGGTCGTTCCCGCCGGCACCGCCACCGGGACGCGGCTGAATCTGGGCTCGATCGCCCTCGTCAACGACACCATCGACGAGCCGACCGAGACCCTCAAGGCGACCCTGCACGACCCGGACGCGGAAGTCACGACCGGGGACAAGACGTCGGTGTACCGGATCTTCGACGATCTGGAGGACCTGCCGCCGTCGGTGGCGATCGGGGACGCCTCGGCCGGCGAGGGCGACGGCGCCGCGGCCGTGCCGGTGACGCTGGAGTTCACCGGCGACACCACGGCGACCGACCAGGACATCACCGTGAACTTCACGACGGTCAACGGCACGGCCACGGCCGGCTCGGACTTCACCGCGCCGTCGGTGACCTCGCTGAAGATTCCGTCCGGTGACCTGTCGGGTGACATCAGCGTGCCGATCACCTCGGACACCCGCAACGAGGGGGACGAGACGTTCGGCGTGAAGCTGACGTCGGTGTCGCCGTCCGAGTCGACCATCGCCACGAACGTGGGCACGGTGACCATCGTGGACGATGACGAGAACGTGCCGCGGCCGACGTTCACCGTGGACAACGCGTCCAAGACGGAGAACCCGACCGGCCCGGCCACCTTCACGGTCCACCTCACGCAGGCGGCGCAGGGTGACGTGAGCTTCACCGTCGCGATCGACGACGACACCGCCGTCGACACGGGTGCCGGCCTGGGCAGCAACGACTACAACCCGCCGGCGTCGACGCTCACCATCGCGATGGGCGCGACGACGGGCACGGTGTCCGTGCCGGTCAACGGCGACACGGTCTTCGAAGCCGACGAGACCGCGACGCTGCACGTGGAGCTGGCCGACGGAGAACTGGACGCCACCGGCGATCCGCAGGACGCCACGCTGACGATCGTCAACGACGACGCCAAGCCGGTGCTGACGCCCAAGACCGCCACCGGCTTCGAGGGCGACGAACTCCCGGTCACCGCGACGGTCTCCGGTACGGCGCAGGACGACGTGACCTACGACTTGACGTTCGCCGGCGATGACACCGGAACGAACAACGCCGCCGGGGAAGCCGACTTCGACGCCAGCGGTGTCGCAGCGGTCCTGCCGGGCGGCACGTCCAGCGGAACGGCGCTGAACCTGGGTTCGATCGTGCTCGCCAACGACACCATCGACGAGCCGGTCGAGACCATCATGGCGACCCTGCACGACCCGGATGCGGTGAGCACGTCCGGCGACAAGACGGCCCTCTACCGGATCAACGACGATCCGGAGGACCTGCCGCCGGCGGTGGCGATCGGGGACGCCACGGTCGACGAGGGGGACGGCACCGCGGCCGTGCCGGTGTCGCTGCAGTTCACCGGCGACACGACGGAGACCGAGCAGGACGTCACCGTGGCGTACACGGTGGTCAACGGCACGGCCAAGGCGCCGGGCGACTTCACCGCCACACCGGGCTCGGTGACCATCGCCGCCGGGCTCGACTCGGCGGAGATCAGCGTCCCGGTCGTGAACGACGTGCTCTTCGAAGGCAGCCAGGCGTTCACCGTCAAGCTCGGCAAGGCGACGCCGACCGGAGTCGTGGTCAGCCAGGCCATCGGCACGGTGACCATCGAGGACGACGAAGAGGCCGGTGCGCCGACGCTGACCGTGCCGGCCAGCCGGGCCGGCGTGGGCGCGGTGGCGCTGACCGGCAAGACCGGCGAGAGCATGGCGGTTCAGCTCTACTCGGCGCTGGTGTCGTCGCCGAACAACTTCACGCTCGCGGGGACGGCGACCGCCGACGCCCTGGGCAACTACACCTTCTCCAAGACCGTGAGCATCGGCACGATCTACTACACGAAGGTGGGCGCCTTCAGCTCGGAGAAGCGGACCGTCCAACTGGTCCAGGTCCCCGTGCTGACCGGCAGCTCCACGGTGAAGGGGGTGGCCGCGCTGAGCGTGAAGGGCAACCCGACGACCGCCGGGCAGACCGCGACGATCCAGCGCTACGCCGGCAACAACGTCTGGACAACCGTCGCCACCGGAAAGCTGAGCACCGCCGGCGTCTTCGCGACGAGCAACACCGGGCTGAAGTCCGGCAGCTCCTACATATTCCGGGCGGTCATCGCCGCCACGCCGGCCCAGGGCATCCTGGCCGGCACCTCGACCAGCGTCACGGTCGCGGTTCGCTGATCCACCGGCAATGACGGCGGGGGCGGCCCAGCTGGGCCGCCCCCGCTGCTTTCGTGCTCAGTCCACTTCCACCGCGGCCTGCGCGAACTGCGCCGAGTACAACCGCGCGTACGCCCCGTCGGCCTCGATCAGCTCGTCGTGCGTGCCCTGCTCGACGATCGCCCCGGACTCCATCACCAGGATCACGTCCGCGTCCCGGATGGTCGACAGCCGGTGCGCGATCACGAAGCTCGTCCGGCCCGTCCGCAGCGAGTTCATCGCCCGCTGGATCAGCACCTCGGTACGCGTGTCCACCGAGGAGGTCGCCTCGTCCAGGATCAGGATGCTCGGCTCCGCCAGGAACGCCCGGGCGATGGTGATCAGCTGCTTCTGCCCGGCGCTGATGTTCGAGCCCTCTTCGTCGATCACCGTCTCGTAGCCGTCCGGCAGCATCCGCACGAACCCGTCCACGTGCGCCGCCTCGGCCGCCGCCACGACGTCCCCCATCGCGAACGAGTCGGCACCGTACGCGATGTTCTCCGCGATCGTCCCGCCGAACAGCCAGGTGTCCTGCAGCACCATGCCCATCCGCTCGCGCAGCTCGGGCCGCGGCATCGTCGCGATGTCCACCCCGTCCAGGGTGATCCGGCCGCTGGTCACGTCGTAGAAGCGCATCAGCAGGTTGACCAGGGTGGTCTTGCCGGCGCCGGTGGGGCCGACGATCGCCACGGTCTGGCCGGGCTCGGCGGTCAGCGACAGGTTCTCGATCAACGGCCTGTCCGGCAGGTACCGGAACGAGACGTCCTCGAACGCGACCCGCCCGCGGACCGCGCCCGTCTCGACGAACGCCGGCTCCGGGCTCTGCTCCTTCGCGTCCAGCAGTGCGAACACCCGCTCGGCCGAGGCGATGCCGGACTGGACCAGGTTGGCCATGCTCGCCACCTGGGTGAGCGGCTGGCTGAACTGCCGCGAGTACTGGATGAACGCCTGCACGTCACCCAGCGACAGCGTGCCGGACGCCACCCGCAGCCCGCCGACGACCGCGACCAGCACGTAGTTCAGGTTGCCGATGAACATCATCGCCGGCTGGATCAGGCCCGAGATGAACTGCGCCCGGAAGCTCGACGCGTACAGCTTCTCGTTGTGCTGCTGGAACGTCTCGTTCGCCTCGTGCTGCCGGCCGAAGACCCGCACCAGCGAGTGCCCGGTGAACATCTCCTCGATGTGCCCGTTCAGCCGGCCGGTCGTCGACCACTGCGCGACGAACTGGGGCTGCGACTTCTTGCCGATCCGGGTGGTCACCCAGATCGACACCGGCACGGTGACCAACGCGATGATCGCCAGCAGCGGCGAGATCCAGAACATCACGCCGAGCACCCCGACGATGGTCAGCAGCGACGTCACCAACTGGCTGAACGTCTGCTGCAACGTCTGGGCGATGTTGTCGGTGTCGTTGGTCGCCCGGCTCAGCACCTCGCCCCGGGCCTGCTGGTCGAAGTAGGACAGCGGCAGCCGGGACAGCTTGGCCTCGACATCCTCGCGCAGCCGGTAGACCGTGGCCTGCACGACCGTCGCGGTCAGCCGGCCCTGCAGGACACCGAAGATCCAGGCGAACAGGTACACCACCAGCACCCAGGCCAGCAGGTGCCACAGCCGGGTGAAGTCGATGCCCTGGCCGGGGACGAAATCGATCGCCGAGAGCAGGTCGGCGCGCTTGGTGTCGCCCTGACTGCGCAGCTGGGCGATCGCCTGGGCCTTGGTCATGCCGGCCGGCAGCAGCTTGCCGATCACCCCGGCGAAGATGATGTCGGTGCCCTTGCCGAGCAGCTTGGGCCCGATCACCGAGAGGAACACGCTGGCCACGCCGAAGGCGAGCACCACGCCGACGAGCAGGCGTTGCGGCTTCATCAGGCCGAGCAGCCGCTTGGTGGAGCCCTTGAAGTCCTGCAGCTTCTCGGTCGGCTGGGCGCCGGCCATCATCCGGGCGGCGGGGCCGCCCATCACCGGCCCGGCGGGCCGCCTGGTCGGCGCGGTCATGCGGCTGCCTCCTGCTCGGTGAGCTGAGAAAGAACAATTTCGCGGTACGTCGGATTGCCGTCCATCAGCTCTGCGTGCGTGCCCGTGCCGACCACGCGCCCGTCGTCGAGCACGACGATCCGGTCGGCCTCGCGGATCGTGCTGACCCGCTGGGCCACGATGACCACGGTGGCGTCCGCGATGTGCTCGGTGAGCGCCGCCCGCAGCGCCGCGTCGGTGGCGTAGTCGAGCGCCGAGAACGAGTCGTCGAAGAGGTAGATCTCCGGCCGGTGCACCAGCACCCGCGCGATGGCGAGGCGCTGCCGCTGGCCGCCCGAGACGTTGGTGCCGCCCTGGGCGATCGGCGCGTTCAGGCCGCCCTCCATCCGTTCCACGAAGTCGCGGGCCTGGGCCACCTCGAGCGCCTGCCACAGCTGCTCGTCGGTCGCGTCCGGGTTGCCGTAGCGCAGGTTGGTCGCGATCGTGCCGGTGAACAGATACGGCTTCTGCGGCACCAGCCCGACCGTGCGGGAGAGCAGCCCCGGTTCGAGCTCGCGGACGTTGACGCCGTCCACGAGCACGTCCCCGCCGGTCGCGTCGAAGAGCCGGGGCACCAGGTTGAGCAACGTGGTCTTGCCGCTGCCGGTGCTGCCGATCACGGCCGTGATCTCGCGTGGCCGGGCGGTCAGGTTCACCCCGCAGAGCACCGGCGACTCGGCACCCGGATAGTGGAAGTCCACCTCGCGTAGCTCCAGGAAGCCGTGCCGGCTGAGCGTGGTGACCGGGTTGGGCGCGATCGTCACCGAGGACTCGGTGTTCAGCACCTCCTCGATCCGCTCGGCGCACACCTCGGCCCGCGGGATCATGATGAACATGAAGGTCGCCATCATGATCGACATCAGGATCTGCATCAGATAGCTGAGGAACGCGGTCAGCGCGCCGACCTGCATGGCGCCCGAGTCGATCCGGTGCCCGCCGAACCACAGCACCGCGACACTGGACAGGTTCACGATCAGCATGACAGTCGGGAACATCAGCGCCATCAGCTTGCCGGCCCGCAGCGAGACGTCGGTGAGATCGTCGTTGGCCTGGCCGTAGCGGGCCTGCTCGCGCTCGTCGCGGACGAAGGCCCGGATCACCCGGATGCCGGTGATCTGCTCGCGCATCACCTGGTTCACCTTGTCGATGCGGACCTGCATCATCCGGAACAGCGGCCGCATCCGGCTGATGATCAGGGTGACCAGCACGACCAGCACCGGCACGATGACCAGGATCAGCCCGGACAGCGGGACGTCCTGGCGGACCGCGAGCACGATGCCGCCGACGCACATGATCGGCGCCGAGACCATCAGGGTGAACGTGAGCAGCACCAGCATCTGGACCTGCTGCACGTCATTGGTGGTCCGGGTGATCAGCGTGGGCGCGCCGAACTGGCCCACCTCACGGGCCGAGAACTCCTGCACCCGGGAGAAGATGGCCGCCCGGACGTCCCGGCCCACGGCCATGGCCGTACGCGCGCCGAAGTAGACCGCCACGATCTGCGCGGCGATCTGCAGCAGCGTGATGCCCAGCATCCCGCCGCCGATCCGCATGATGTAACCGGTGTCGCCCGTGATCACGCCCTTGTCGATGATGTCGGCGTTCAATGTGGGCAGATAGAGCGTCGCCAGCGTCTGGATGAACTGGAAGATCACGACCAGCGTGATCGCCTTGCCATACGGACGCAGATGGACGCGGAGTAGACGAATCAGCACCTCACGGCACCCCCGTGGTATCGGTCTTGGCTCCGAAGAGCGGAATGGCCAGAGTCTTTGTCTCGGTCTCGACGACCAGCACGCCGTCGAACAGCAGGGAAACCATTTCTTCCCCGTTGAGCCGATTCGGGTCGCCGAACGGCCCGTAGATGTTGGCGCCGCAGAACAGCAGCAGCAGGCGTGCCACCGCGGCGGGGGAACGGCGCAGGCGATCGTGGTCGGGCTCGATCAGTTGGGTGAGCACCGCGAGTAGCCGCCGCCGCGAGTCGGCCATCCGAAGGGCGGCCTCCGGCCGGGCGTCCGCCGAGACCGCCAGGCTACGTGCGGCCGCCATCAGCTCGGCGTTCCCGGCGAACCGCTCGTTGATCAGGTCGGCGGCCTGGATCATCCGGAGCCGCAGGTCAAGCTCGGGGTCGATGGCGTCGAGCGCGTCGAGCGTGGGCTGCGGGTCGAGCGCGTGCAACAGCGCGGCCACGATCAGCGAGTGTTTGTCCGGGAAGACGCCGAAGATCGTGCCCTCGGCGACGCCGGCCGCCTCGGCGATCTTGCGCGTGCTGACATCCAGCCCGTGCTCGTGCAGCAGCGGGACGGTTGCGGCGATGAGCGCGGCGCGGCGGTCGTCAGGCGCCATGGCCGGCACCCGCCGCCGGCGTTCACCTCGCGTAGAAGTCACGCGACACACTCTAATGAGCGAGCACTCACTCAGCAACTGACATTTGTCATGGGTCCGCCGAGCGATCCGTGGCCGGTCAGGCGAGCGCCTCCACCACCGGGTCGGCCAGCCGGGGCGGTTGCTCGCGCCGCGAGATCCCCAGCCAGACCAGGAAACCCCAGATCACGAAGGCGGCGTAGACGGCGTACAGGATCGCCGACGGGTAGTAGCCGAAGTGCAGCAGCTCCGGGACGCCGACCAGATCCACGGCGATCCAGCAAAGCCAGAAATCCACCCAACCCCGGGCCATCGCGTACGTGGCCAGCATCGAGCCGACGAAGATCCACGAGTCGGCCAGGTAGTACCACCAGGGCACCGGGAAGCCGGCTCCGATCGTACGGAAAATGAGGAAGAACGCGCCGACGGCGACCATCGCCGCGGGGATGAAGATCGCGCGCTGGCGCGCGGTCGCCCACCGGGGGCTGACGGCCGGGCCGGCGCCACCGTGCCGGTTGCGCCGCCAACGCCACCAGCCGTAAATGCTGGCGACCAGGAAGAACACCTGCCGGGACGCCTGGCCGTAGAGCGGGGTGCCCTGGCCGTTGCCGACCGCCTGGCCGACGAAGACGGTGAACAGCAACACGTTGCCGGCGATGCCGACCGGCCAGGCCCAGGCGCTGCGGCGCAGGCCGAAGAGCGCCGAGCCCAGCCCGAAGGCGTTGCCGACGATCTCCCGGTAGTAGATCGCCTGATCCGCGGTGACCTGCCACTTGGCGTTGTAGAAGCCGGTGAGCAGATGATCGACCCAGTCCATGACTGGGATGAGCGCCGGCCCGGCGCCGGCTATTCCTGCACCTCCACGATCGGGGCCGCACGGAATTCGGGCACCGGGTACGTTGCGGAGATGTTCTCGATCGATCTTGGTGGCGGGGCCCGGCTGCGGCCGCTGGAGCCGTGGCAGGCCGAGGAGTTTCTGGCGCACATGGACCGGGCCCGCGAGACCGTGGACCCGTGGATTCCCTGGGCGGGCCTCAGCACCGACCTGGAGTCCGCGACCGCCACGCTGCAGCGCTACGCCGACCTCACCGCCCGCGACGCCGGCCGGCTCTACGGCATCTGGCTCGACGGCACCCTGGTCGGCGGGACGATGTTCGTCAAGTTCGACGCGAAAGCCGGCAACTGCGAGGTCGGCTGCTGGCTCGAGCCCGCCGGGACCGGCCGTGGCCTGATCACCCGGGCGGCGCGGATCCTCATCGACTGGGCGTTCCAGGAGCGCGGCCTGCACCGCGCCGAGTGGCTGTGCCGCCCGGACAACGCCAACAGCATCAACGTGGCCCGGCGCCTGGGCATGCAGTTCGAGGGCACCCTGCGGTCCGCGTACCCGTATCGGGGTGTGCGGCACGACGTCCAGGTCTGGGCCCAGGTGGCCTGACGTGTCCCACCCCGCCGCCGAGGAGCGCCATGCCACCTGGCTGGAGCTCTTCTTCGACCTGGTCCTCGTCGCGGCCGTCGCGCAACTGGCTCATCTGCTGCACGACGGCCCCGGCGTCCGGGAGGTCTTCCTCTTCGCGGTCCTGTACTACGCGATGTGGAGCGTCTGGACGTCGTTCACCCTCTACGCCAATGTCATCGCCGCCCGCACCCGGACCGGGCTCATGCTCGCCGCGATGTTCGGCATCGCGGTGATGGCGGCGTCGGTGCCGCAGGTCGCCCACGGCAATTCGCGGATCTTCATCATCGCGTACATCTGGTGCCGGCTGCTCGCGGCGAGTTCGTGGAAGCGGTCGAGCCGGCTGATGACCGAGTGGCCGGGCGTGCAGCAGGCCGTCGGCGTGCTGCCGTGGATAGCCTCGCTGGGGTACGAGTCGCCCACCCGGTACTGGCTCTGGCTCGCCGGCGTGGTCCTCGACGTCGTCTTCTCGATCAGCCGGTCCCGCGATCCGGCCGGACTGCTGGCCCAGGAACAAAAGGAACGCGACCGCGAACGGCGCAACCGGCTCCCTCGCCTGGTCCGCCGCTTCCGGGGCGGAAAGTCGACCCCCGAGCTGGTCGAGCCGCCGGCGCAGGTGCAGGCGGCAGAGCCCGACCGCCCGCACCTCGGCGAGCGGCTCGGCCTCTTCGTGATCATCGTGCTGGGCGAGGCCGTGGCGCAGCTGGTGAACGCCGCCGCCGACGTGCCGGACTGGGACCGTGCGCTCTGGCTCGTCGTGCTCTGCGGGTTCGGCCTGCTGGTGGCGATCTGGTGGCTCACGCTGCGATACGGCTCCAACGCCGCCCCGACGTACGGAATGCGGGTCTTCGCCCTGCGACTCACCATGCCGGCGCACTACCTGACGACGGGCTCCATCGTGGCGATCGCGGCCGGACTGGGCGCGCTGGCCGACCCCGAGGACGGCCGAATCCCCGAGGCGAACCGCTGGGTGCTCTGCGCGGGCGCCGCACTGTTCTTCCTGACCGCCGCGGTGGTCGGAGCCCGCGGCGGCGCCACCCGCCGCTGGATCCTGCTGTGGGCGCTGCCGGCCGTCGCGGCATCGGTGCTGCTGGGACTCTTCGGCGGCCCGCTGCCGCCGTGGGCCCTGGCCGGCGTGCTCTTGGTGGTCGCGCTCTGGCACGTGGCCTACCGCCAGGTCGATTCCGGCCAGCCAGACCCGACTGGCTAGCGGTATTTCAGCTCGCCGGCTCGGATGGGGGCGGCCACCCTGTTCTCCGGCGGCGCGAGGGGGCAGAGCCACTGGTCGTCGTACGCGCAGCTGGGGTTGTAAAGGTAGTTGAAGTCGAGGCGGACACGGTTGTCGCTCAGCGGTTGCAGCCCGCGGCCGTGCGTGCCCTTGACGGTGTCGGTCAGATAGCGGCCGCCGCCATAGGTGTCGGTGCCGCAGGTGCCGTCGCGGACCGGCAGGAAGAGGCCGCCGCCGTAGGCCCGGAACCACCACAGCGACAGCTCGCCCCACGGAGTCTCCAGGATGCCGACGCGGCTGTAGTGCACGACGCCGTCGGGCCCGCCGGTGTCGATGTCGATCTCGCCGGCGGCCGGGCGCAGCGGCACGTCGGCCACGAACTCGTCGGCGGGCGGGAAGTAGCGGATGCCGGCGAACTCGTCGCGGTCCACGGGGGACTGCGGATGCGTGGCGAAGAGCTCGTCGCGGCGCTTGCGGAAGTCGCCGAGATCTGTGGCGGTCAGATAGATCCGGGCGACCGACGCACGGAAGTCGGCGAGTTCCAGGGCATCCATGAGGCCCACGCTAACCCGCCGGATTGATCGGGTCTTGCCTCGGGTCTAGCGGGTGCCATACCATCGAGCCGTGTCACTTTGAAACGTTCAAATCAACGACCCGGTTAAATGAGCGTTTCGGAGACCTCACCGCCAAGTGCCCTCTTCCCACCGAGGAGAACCGCATGGCCCGTAAGCTCCTGCCCTGTCGTCGCCGTGCGTTGATCGTCGCGGCCCTCACCCTTGCCGCTTCGATACCGCTGCACGCTGCAACCGTTTCAATCGCGCAGGCGGCGAACGGCCGCCGGGCGCTCGTCAGCACCCCGGTCAGCCTCGGCGGCGCCCACTGGATCTGGTATCCCGAGGGCAGCCCCGCCGTCAGCGCGCCCGTCGCCACCCGCTACCTGCGCCGCACCTTCACCGCCTCGGCCGGCCCCTACTCCGACGCCCAACTCGTGGTCACCGGCGACGACACCGTCGATGTCTGGCTCAACGGCAGCTACCTGGCCGGCTCCACCCGCGGGACCGACTCCTGGAAGCGCGCGCAGTACGTCGACCTGGCCGGCGCCCTGCGTTCGGGCAGCAACACCCTCGTGATCGCCGCGCGCAACGACGGCGGATCGGCCGGCGTCCTCGGCCGGGTACACATCGTCGCGCCCGGCGGCCCGGTCGACCTGGTCACCGACGCCGCGTGGCAGGCGGCGCAGGCCGTGACCGAGGACTTCGCCGGCACCTGGACGACCGCCCGGGACCTCGGCGCGTACGGCATCGGCCCGTGGCGTTCCAGGGTGGCCGGGCCGGACGCGACCGCCGCCGCGCCGGTGACCGTCGCCGGGCTGACCACCGAGCATCTGGTCAACCCGGTCGGCATCGACGCGACCAAGCCCCGCTTCGGCTGGCGCCTCGTCTCGACCGCCGCCGGCGCGACCCAGGGCCGCTACCAAATCCAGCTCGGCACCAGGCCGGCCGCGGCCAACGTCTGGGACAGCGGCCGGGTGGCGTCCACCGAGTCCACCGACATCGCGTACGCGGGCCCGGCCCTCGGCAGCAACCGCACCTACTATTGGCGGGTCCGGGTCTGGGACGGCCACGGCCGGCCGAGCCCGTGGAGCGCCGGCGCCCGCTTCGACACGGGCCTGTACGCCGGCTGGACGGCGGGCTTCATCGGCTCGCCCGGCACGGCCAATGTGACCGGGGCGTCCTGGATCTGGTACCCGGAGGGCGATCCGGCGGCCAGCGCGCCGGCGGCGACCCGGTATTTCCGGCGGACGTTCTCGCTGACCTCCGTCGAGCGGGCGACGCTAGTGGTGACCGGCGACGACACCGCCGATGTCTGGGTCAACGGCACGCCGGTGAGCGCCTCGCGGCGGGTGGTGGATTCGTGGAAGCGGGCCACAACCGTGGACGTGACGGCGCAACTGCACAGTGGAACTAACACGATTGCGATCGCCGCCACCAACACCTCGGTCGGCCCGGCCGGCGTGATCGCCAAGCTGACCACCGGCTCGACCACCCTGGTCACCGACGCGAACTGGACGGCCGCGCAGTCCGGTCCGGCGGGCTGGGAACAGCCGGCCTTCGACGACTCGGCCTGGCCGGCGGCCAAGGCGCTGGCCAGCTACGGTGCCGGGCCCTGGGGTTCGCAGGTGGTGGCGCCCAGCCCCGCGCCGTACCTGAGGAAGGGTTTTGCCGTGGCGAAGCCCGTCGCGCGGGCGAGACTCTTCACCACCGCGCTCGGGCTGCATGACACATATCTGAACGGCGTCCGCGTGGGCAGCGAGCGTCTCGCCCCGGGCTGGACCGACTACTCGAAGCGGTTGCAATACCGCGGTTATGACGTCACGAAGGCGGTGCGCAAGGGTGCGAACGCGCTCGGCGCGGTGATCGGCAACGGCTGGTTCTCCGGCAACATCGGCTTCGCCGGCAGCCAGCGCTGGGGAACGTCACCGTGGTATTCGGCGCAGCTCGTGATCGAGTACACCGACGGGACCTCCAGCACGGTGCAGACCGACTCGACGTGGAAGACCACGACCGGGGCGATCCTCTCCGACGACCTCTATGCCGGTGAGGACCAGGACGCCCGGCTGGCCCCGGCCGGCTGGAACAAGCCGGGCTTCGACGACTCGGCCTGGTCCGCGGCCACGCTCCGGACCGGTACGCTGCCGAAGATCGTTGCCCAGGTCGACCCCGGCGTGACCGTGCAGCAGGAGCTCAAGCCGGTCGCCATCACCCAGCCCAAGCCGGGCGTGTGGGTGGCCGACCTGGGGCAGAACTTCGCGGGCTGGGACCGCCTTCGGGTACGCGGACCGGCCGGCACCAAGGTGACACTGCGGCACGCCGAGATCCTGAACGCGGACGGCACCATCTACACCACGAACCTGCGGGCGGCCCAGGCCACGGACACGTTCACGCTGGCCGGGACGGGTGCCGACGAGGTGTTCGAGCCGCGCTTCACCGTGCACGGCTACCGGTACGTCGAGCTGACCGGCTTCCCGGGCACGCCGACCGCCGACAGCGTCACCGGCCTCGCGGCGTGGACCGACGGGGCGGCGACCGGCACGTTCACCACCTCCGATCCGCTGGTCAACCAGCTGCAGCACAACATCCTCTGGGGTGCCCGCTCCAACATGCTGTCGGTGCCGACCGACTGCCCGCAGCGCGACGAGCGGCTCGGCTGGACCGGCGACATCGCGGCCTTCTCGGCCACCTCCACCTTCAACTTCGACACCCAGGGCCTGCTCGACAAGTTCGCCGACGACCTGACCGACGCGCAGCACTCGGACGGCGCGTTCACCGACGTCGCGCCGGACGTGACGGGCGGCGCGGGCAAGGCCGGCTGGGGCGACGCGGGCGTGATCGTGCCCTACAACATCTGGCAGCGCTACGGCGACTTGCAGGTCGTCGACGAGCACTTCGCGGCGATGGCCCGCTGGGTCGACTACCTGCGCTCGACCGCGGGCGCCGACCTGATCCGCAATCAGGACACCTACGGCGACTGGCTCAACGTCGACGACGGCACGGCCAACGACCTGACCAGTACGGCGTTCTTCGGCTGGTCGGCCCGGCTGGTGTCGCGGATGGCCGCGGCGACCGGCCGCACTGCCGAGGCCGCTTCCTACGGCACCCTCGCGGACCAGATCGCGGCGGCGTTCACGAGCAAGTTCGTGGCCGCCGACGGGACGGTCGGCGGCAACAGCCAGACCGGCTACGTCCTCGCGCTGGCCTTCGGCCTGGTCCCGAACGACCGGGTCCAGTCGGTGGCCGACAAGCTGGCCGCCAAGGTGGCGTCCCGCAACGGCCACTTGTCGGTGGGCTTCATGGGCGTCGAGAACCTGTTGCCGGTGCTGGCCGAGCACGGGCACCTCGACACGGCGTACCAGATCCTGCGCCAGCCCGACTACCCCGGCTGGGGCTACATGAGCGCCAACGGTGCGACCACGATCTGGGAGCGCTGGGACGGCATCAAGACCGACGGCACGCTGCAGGACCCGGGCATGAACTCGTTCAACCACTACGGCCTCGGCTCGGTGGGGGACTGGCTCTACCGCTCGGTGGGTGGCGTCGCCCCGGCGTCCCCCGGCTACCGGCAGATCCTGATCGCCCCGCAGCCCGGCGGCGGCCTGACCACGGCCACCTCCGACCTGACCACGGCGTACGGCCGGACCCTCAGCTCGTGGACGAAGAGCGGCACGACGCTGACGCTGCACGTGATCGTCCCGCCGAACACGACGGCGACGGTCCGGGTCCCGGCCGGGTCGGCGGCGGTCACCGCGCCGGCGCAGGCCGTACCGCTCGGCTCCGCATCCTTCGCGCTGCCGTCCGGCAGCTACACCTTCACCGCCAGCTGAGCCCAAGCGGGAGCCGCGACCGCGCGGCTCCCGCTTGGCCCCTACGCGCTTTGCTTGCTCACCACGGCTAGCCAGTTGCCGTCCGGGTCGGTGACGTACGCCCGCCGATGCCCGGAGACGTGCCCGCTGTGCGGCTCGACCAGAACGGTGCTCCCCGCCGCGCGCAGCAGGGCGACCGTCTCGTCGGTGGAGTCGCACCACAGCACGAGCTCCATCGGGTGGCCGGCCGTCGGTGTCGGCAAGCCCTCTTCTTGTACGGCGGCGCCGTTGCTGATCGCGATGGTGACGTCACCGAGCCGCAACTCGACATGCTCGGCCGGCCCGTCGGCGGGGGACTGGAACGTCTGCGTGCCGCCGAGCAGGTCGCGATAGAACGCGACGGCCCGGTCGACGTCGGCCGTGTACAGGTTGGGCATCATGGACCTGATCGTCATGGTCTTGCCTTTCCTCCGATTGGTGTCCGCTTCGCGATGTGGCCGGCGAAGGATTTCAGCGGCTCACCGCCCTTGCCGTCTAGGATCCGGCGCATCCGCTCCGCCTCCGGGCCGTAGCGTTCGAGGTGCCGGTGGGTGAGGTCGACGCGGGTCGCGGCCGGGCCCTCGGGGGTGAAGGTGACCTCGATCTGCGAGCCGTGGTCCGGGTCCTGCTCGTACGTCCAGCGAGGACTCACCTGCCAGGTCAGCAGCAGCCGGTGCGGGGGCTGCCAGGCGAGCACGGTGCCCCAGTCGGTCTCGGTGCCGTCGGCGGCGCGTTCGTACCAGCGGCCGCCGGGGAACGGCTCGAGCACGACCTCGCGTCCGGGCGGCTCGGCGAGGTGATGGGTCTCCACGGGCCACCACTGCTGCCCGATGAAGACCTCGAACGCGACCGCGAGCGGGGCGTTCACCAGCACGGTCTTGGCGACCACGATCTCATCCTCGGCAGCCATGCTCCGCTCCTGTGCCCGGGCCTCCGCGGCGTCCTGAAACGCCGTCAGCGACCGTTCCCAATACCAGTCGAGGTGGTCTCGCAGCCGCCGCAGCGCGTCGGGCTCGAGATGATAGATCCGGCGATTGCCGACCGCGCGATCGCTGACCAACCCGGCGGCCTTGAGCACCCGCAGATGCATCGACACGGCGGCACGACCGATCGGCAGGCCCGCGGCAAGCCCACCGACCTCGAGCGGACCGGCGGCCAGCCGGCCGATGATCCGCCGTCGCGTCGCATCCCCGAAGGCATCCAGCGCCGAATCTATGTCAGTATCCATTGACCGTCAATATATCCTGAGACTTGGGTCAGAGTCGGGCCAGCTCCTCGTTGAGCAGCCCGGTCACGTATTCGTGGCGCGGGCCGCCGACCGGGATGGCCCGGCTCGGCCCCTCCGCGATCATGAGCACGTAGAGGAAGACCCGGTAGAGCCCGAGCCGGACGCTGTCCAGCTCGACCGGCCCGTAGCCGCGCACGAACGGATTGCCCGGCTCGTCCTCGATCCGCCGGAGCACCGCGGGCGACACGAAGTCGACGAGCGGATCGCCGTACAGGTAGCGCTCGCCGTCGACCACCCCGGTCAGCCGGTCGCCGACGCAGAGGATGTTGCCGTCCCAGAGGTCGAAGTGCACCAGCGCCGGCCGGGTCACCTGGGCCAGCCGGTCGTGGTGGCGTTCGACCAGGCCGTCCAGGTCGGGCAGGGGGACGTTCCAGGCGGCGGCGTCGGCGCGCAGGCCGTCCAGGATCGCCCCGAACGCGGTCGGCCAGTCCGCGCCGGAGGCCCGGCCGCCGGGGTAGCCGAAGTGCGGCCCGCTGATCCGGTGCAGCTGCGCCATGGCGGCACCGAGCTGCTCGCGGACCGGGTCGTTGTCCGGCCCGTCGAGCAGGGTCTGGCCCGGCAACAGCGTGGTGACCAGCCAGTTGTCGCCGCTGCGGAGCACCTCCGGCACCGGTACGCCGGGTGCCTGCTCGCGTACCAAACGGAAGTAGTCGGCCTCGGCCGCGAGCATCCCGCTCTCGTAGCCGAGCAGCCGCGCGGTGGCCGGCGGGCCGATCTTGACCACGACGTCCCGGCCGTCGGCGAGCGTGGCCCGCCACACCGTCGCGAAGCCGCCGCCGGAGAGCTCGACCGCGCCGGTCACCGGCTCGCCGAGGAGCGCGGCGATATCTGATTCCTGCAGCTGTAGTTGGGTTGGGCTGCGCATGACGCATTCTGTCCCGCCAAGACCTTGGGAAAAACTTGGGGTCCACTGAGGAATGTTCGTCATTTCGTGGTGGCTTGCCCCGCCGAGCGGGTACACACGCTGCATGACCGTCAGTGACGATCGGCTGGGGTTGGCGGACCCCGGCCGTGAGTTCACCGCCCGGGGCGCCAGCGCGCCGCCCGGGTTCCGCCAGAACAGGCGCACGCCCGCGCCCCCGGCCGACGAGGCCGACCTGCCACGCTTCCTGCGGGCCACGGCGCTGCGCGCCGACGAGGACGAGCTGGCCATGGCGTACGCGGGATGTGATCTTGCCATCGCCGCAGCCACCCACTGGGATGCGCCGGCCGCGCTGGCCGCGGCCCACTCCCTGCGCTCGTCCGTCGCGCGCCGCCTCGGCGACCTGCCCGCGGCCGGCCTGGACGGCCGGAAAGCGACCGACCTGCTGGTGGCGGCCGGGGCCGATCCGCGGTCCGACGCGGTGGTGCTGGCCACCGCGCGCCGGATCGCCGTGCTGATCGACCGGGGCGACCTCGAGGACGCCGACGACCTGCTCGCCGACGCGGGCCTGGCGACCGGCGACGCGATCCTGGCCCTGCGCTACGTGCGCGGCCGGCTACACGCGGCTGCGGATCGGCCGGGGGAGGCGCTCGCGGATCTGTTCCACTGCGGACAGCAGCTCGCCGCCCGCAACGCGGACCGGCCGTCCGTGCTGCCCTGGCGCTCGGCGGTCGCGGCGACCCTGGCGGAGACCGGGGCGACCGAGTCCGCGGCCCGGCTGGTCGCCGACGAGGTGGCCCTGACCCGCCAGTCGGGCACCGCGTCCGCCCTCGGCCGGGCCCTGCGCGTGCAGGGCCGGGTGCTGCCCGGGCCCGAGGGGATGGCGGCGATGGAGGAAGCGGTCCGGGTGCTGGAGGCCGCGCCCCGGCGGTTTGAGCTGGCGACCACGCTTGTGCACTACGGCCTGCTGCTGAACGCGGCCAAACGCCGGCCGCAGGCGCGCCGGGTGCTGCGCGACGGGCTGCGGCTCGCTGAACGCTGCGGCTCGCCGGCTCTGGTGGCTACGGCCCGGACAGCGTATGTGGCGGCTGGTGGTAAGCCGCGCGCGCCGGTCGTGCCGCCGCGCGAGGATCATCCGGGTCCGTAGTTGGCTGGGTGGCGGTTGTGGTGCGGCGGGGTGGTAGGCCGCGTGCGGCGCGTGCGCCGTCGCGTGCGGGTCGTCCGGTCGGTCGCGGTTGTGGTGGTGGGCCGCGTGCGCCGATTGGGCCGCCGCGCGAGGACCGTCCGGCCAGGTCGGGGTCGAGGGCCGACAAGCGCCCGAGGAGTTCCCGCATAACCGGATTATCCGCGCCCCCGGCGGACCGGACAGCACATCACCCATGCGGCCCGGCCTGCGGGGAGCCGTCCGGCCCGCCGGGAGCCGGACGGCTCGCCGGGAACCGCTCAGACGCCCAGCGCGCGGCGCAGGTAGCCGAGGCGGGCGGTGCGGGAATCGTGGCTGACCGCCGCCTGCGGTGCGAAGCCCTCGAACCCGTGGAACGCGCCGGCCCACACGTGCAGCTCCACCGACACCCCGGCACGGGCGAGCCGGGCGGCGTAGTCGATCGTCTCGTCGCGGAACGTCTCCACCGCGCCCACGTCGATGAACGTGGCGGGCAGGCCGGACAGATCCTCGGCCCGGGCCGGCGCGGCATACGGGGACACGTCCGGCCCACCGCGGGCGTCGCCGAGCAGCGCGGTCCAGCCGGTGCGGTTGGCGTTGCGGTCCCACACGCCCTCCCCGTCCAGCTCCTGGCTGGACGCGGTGATGCCGCGGTCGTCGAGCATCGGGCAGAGCAGGATCTGATGGCTGAGCGCCGGCCCGCCCCGGTCGCGGGCGAGCAGCGCGGTCGCGGCGGACAGCCCCCCACCGGCGCTGCCCCCGAACACCAGCAGCCGAGCCGGGTCGATGTTCAGCTCCGCGGCGTGCTCCGCGGTCCAGACCAGGCCGGCGTAGCAGTCCTCGACCGGCGCCGGGTGCGGGTGCTCTGGCGCCAGCCGGTATTCGACCGACACCAGCACGACGCCCAGGTCGACGACGAGTTCGACGAGGTCGAGAAGCCCGGTGCGGTTGTCGCCCAGGACCATCCCGCCGCCGTGGATGTGATAGATCCCGGGAACCGCCCCGGCCAGGCCGGCGGGGCGCAGGATCAGCAGCGAGATGTCCGGGGCGCCGGCCGGCCCCGGCACCCGGCGCTCCTCGACGTCGACGGCGCCGTCGCGGCGCAGCAGTTCGTCCGGGACGCTCAGCATCGCGGCGATCCGCGGGCGTTCGGCGGCGACGGTTTCCAGGTTCAGCTGGCGGTTCATCTCGGCGGGCAGCGCCGCGAGGACGGCGGCGAGTTCCGGATCGAACGGCGGGTGGGTGCGGGTGACGGCCATCGAGGGCCTCCTGACAGAAGATTCGGTGTGCTTCCAGGATCTTGCGGCAAGCACGTCCCGGGCACCCGCCAGGCGGCGGGCAGTTACCGCTCCGGCCCGCCGTCCGGCGGGTAGGACCGGCTAGACCCGGCTAGACCGTCAGCCGGGCCGGTAGGCCGCGGGTGCTCAGATCCGCGAACGCCCGGTACCGGTGCAGGGCCAGGAAGAGCCAGCCCAGGCTGAGGATCGCCAGGATGACGAACGGGATGACCCCGCCGAACGTGTCCCAACAGGCGTGCAGCACCACCGCGCCGATGAACGTGAGGATGAAGGCCAGCAACTTCCGCCCGCTCGGCGACGCGAAGAACGCCCAGAGCGCCCCGCAGGTGAGCCCGGTCCACGCGGTGTGCCCGGCCGGCGCGGTCAGCCCGCGGATGAACAGCGTCTCCTGCACCGCCGCGATCTGGCCCTTCGAGGCGAGCAGCGCGGTGAACGCGTACCCCATCGTCTCGAGCGCGGCGAAGCCCATGCCGGAGGCGACCCCGATGATCAGCCCGTCCGACGGCAGCCGCCGCTCGTGCCGGGCCATCACCGTCAGCAGCAGCACCACCGGGACGATCATCTTGGCGGCTTCCTCGATGATCGCCACGACGAGCATCGGCAGCGCGCCGAGCCCGCGCAGCGTGTCGTACTCGAGCCGGCCGGCCACCACGACGCCGATCACTCCGCCGAAGAACGCCGCCGTGACCAACGCCGACGTCGGCACCTGCCAGCGACCCGTGTGGGCCTGGGCGAAGGTCAGGAAGGACAGCGGGACCACGGTGGCGCCCAGCAGGATCAGGGCGGGCACGAAGTTCGGGTTCTGCGTGCGGACGAGGGTGCGCAGCACGAGGATGTAAAGGAGCAGCCCGACCACAAGCACGCCCAGCCAGGCCAACCGGCGAGAGAGATCACGCATGGTCGAAGTCTTCCGTACGCGCGGTCGCGGCGCTACCGGTGCGAGCCAAGCGTGACGACGTCTTCGGCGGCCAGCGCCCTGGCCAACTCGACCCGGAACTGCTCGCGATCGGCCTCGGCCAAGGCCACGTCATCCAGGCATTCGGCGATTCCACGATCAAGATCCTGATCGGTACGCAGATCCCCGAGCGTCTCGGCGAGGATGCCCCGGCTGAAGAACTCCGCGGCCCGGCTCTGGCCCTGCTCGATCGCCTGGGCGAGGAAGACGTGCAGCCAGAGCGACACCGCCTCGGGATGGTCGGGGAACTCGCGCGCGGTCCGCTTCGGCGTCCCCCGCCGGCCCGCGTCGGGATCGGGCAGTTCCTGGTCGATGCGATGATTCAGGACCTTGATCACGGGATCGGTGAAGCCCACGAACATCTCGTTGAGCGAGCCGGCGAGCATCGCCGCGTGGAAGCGCGCGTCGACGTCGCGGTAACGGCCCCGGATCGCCTTGTCGAACGGCCGGGTCTCGCCGAGTTCCTTCAGTTCGAACGCCAACGTCACTAGATCCCGGCAGATGTCCGCCGGTGCCCGGGTAGCGGCGAGCCGGGCGGCCGCCGGTTCGACCGCGCCGCGCAATTGGGTCAGCGACTTCCAGAGCCGTTCGGAGGACGCCGAGTCCAGCCGCCATTCGATCACCGCGGGGTGCAGCACATTCCAGGAATGCAACGCCTGCACGGTCGCACCGACCCGCGGTTTCAAGTCGACCAGGCGCATCGAATGCAGGGCCTGCAACACTTCCCGCGCCATGGCCCGGGATATTGCCAGCTTCTGTTCGATCTCCTCGATTCTGAGCACGTGCCCGGGCCGGTATTCCTTGCCGACGACGATCGCGCGACCGATGGCCTCGGTGGCCGCTTGCGCGGAATTGCGTTGCTGTTCGTTCACCTTGGGGAAGTTATCCCGCCGCCGGCGTGCGGCGCACCGAGGTCACTCGTTGGTAGTACATGAGTGGTTCGCGTAGTAGGACAAGTGCAACATGTGGTCATGCATGACGAGGCCTGTGATCATGCATTCAACCCCGGAAAGGTGAGAATATGTCGGAGCGTCGCCTGCCCGATCGCCGAGTCCCGTACGGAACATGGCGTTTGATGCAGTTGGTAATAGGCTTTCTCGTGGCCGTGCTGATCGGACTGATCGCGGGAATGATCGGCTCCATCACCCGCATCGACCTGACCACTTTCGGCATGGTCTTCACCGGCGTGGTCGCCATGGTGTTCGGAGTGATAAAAACCTTCGACCGCCGCTGAGTCACCCCGACCCCTCGGGCGAGCCGAGTTGCTCGACCGCTTGCCGGGCGGCCTCTTCGCTCATTCCAGCCCGATCGCGGAGAATCGCGATCGCCTCGGCCTGCCGACCGCTGTACGCGAGCTCCCGCACGACGTCGAACAACTGCTGGGCCGCAGGCCTGGGAGGCACCCGGGAAAACGTGTCCACCACCAGCTTCGCCTCCGCTACCCGGAGGTCGGTCGCCTCCCGGATCAGCGCGATGGCCTGTAACCGCCGGCCGGCCGCCGCCAGGTCCTCGACCCGCCGGCGCAGCATCGGATCCAGCGACTCCCGGCGCGTCGCGCTAGGCGGATTTGTGCCGCGGACCGGCCGCACCTGCGGGCCGATGAGATCCACGCCGCCCCGGCCGCCGCGACGCAGGATCACGAGCAGCGTGAGCAGCAGCGCCAGGAGCACCACGGCGGCGGACAGCAGGATCGTGCGCACCCGTCTCACGGTAGGACATCCACGCCGCCGGCCGGGCCGGATCTTGGACCGCCTGGTCCGATCGCCGCCAGACGGCCGGGGCCCGGACGGGACAAGATGATCCGGTGTACGACTTCGAGACGTTCTACCGCGCGATGGCGAGTCGCGATCCGCGGTTCGACGGCCGTTTCGTGGTCGCGGTGACCAGCACCGGCGTGTACTGCCGGCCGAGTTGCCCGTCCCGGACGCCGTTGCGGGTGAACGTGCGGTTCTTCCTGGTCGCGGGTGCGGCGGAGGCGTCCGGTTTCCGGGCCTGTCGCCGCTGCCGCCCCGACCTCGGTCCAGCCGCGCCCCAGTGGAACGTGCGCGGAGACCTGGTCGCCCGGGCGCTGCGGCTGATCGCCGGCGGCGTGGTGGATCAGGACGGGGTGACCGGGCTGGCGCGCCGGCTTGCGGTCAGCCCGCGACACCTGCACCGCCAGGTTGTGGCGGAGGTGGGCACCGGTCCGCAGATGCTCGCCATCAACCGTCGCGCCCAGGTCGCCCGGTTGCTGGTGGAGTCCAGCACGCTCCCGCTGGCCGAGGTCGCGTTCGCCGCCGGATATTCCAGCGTGCGGCAGTTCAACGACGGCATGCGGACGGCGTTCGGCTGCCCGCCCGGCGACCTGCGTGCCCGTCCGGTGAAATCGGCCGAGGGCGCCGGCCATCTCGTCGTGCGGCAGCGTTACCGGACTCCGTTGCCGTCCGGCCCGCTGCTCGACTGGCTGGGCCGGCGCGCACTGCCCGGGATCGAGGAGGTCGACGGGGCCGGCTATCACCGGACGATGCGGCTGCCGCGCGGCCCCGGCCGGGTGAGCGTGGAGTTCGACCGGGTGCCCGCCGGAAATCGGCACGGCGAGGCGACCGTACGGCTGGCGCTGGCCGATCTGCGCGACGTGACCGCCGCCGTGCAGCGCTGCCGGGAGGTCTTCGATCTGGACGCCGACCCGGGCGCGATCGCCGCGGAGTTGGAGCCCGACCCGCTGATCGGCGACCTGGTCCGGGCCATGCCGGGCCGGCGCGTGCCCGGTTGCGCCGACGGCTTCGAACTGGCCGTCCGCGCCACTCTCGGCCAGCAGTTGTCCGCCGTCGCGGAGCGGACGCTCGGCCAACGGCTGATCGCCCGGTTCGGCGATCCGATCCCCACCCCGGACGGTCGCCTGACGCATCTGTTCCCGACCCCGCCAGTCCTGGCGGACGCCGACCTTGAGACGGCCGGCCTGACCAAAGGGCAAGCCGCCACCGTACGAACATTGGCGCGGGCCGTCGACACGGACCGCGTGGTGCTGGACCGGGGCGCGGACCGGCACGAGTGCGCCGCCGCCCTGCTGGCGATCCCCGGGATCGGCGCGTGGACGGCCGGGTACGTCGCCATGCGGGCGCTCGGCGACCCGGACGTCCTCCCGCCGGACGACGCCGACCTGCGCGCGGCGGCGAAACGACTCGGCGTGGCCCGGCTGACCGCGCACTCGCGGCGCTGGAGCCCGTGGCGTTCGTACGCCGCCATGTATCTCTGGGCGAACCGGCCCTGACCACCACCCCAGCGAAAGTGAGAACGACCGCGATGCGGCGATATTCGCAGGTCCTGAGCACGGCGGACTTCCGTCGCTTGTGGACCGGAGCGACCATCTCGACACTGGGCGACGGCATGACGTTCGTCGCGCTGGCCTGGCTGGTGCTCGGCCGAGCCGGCGGCACGGCCCAACTCGGGCTGCTCGGCATCTGCTACACGGCGCCGGTGCTGCTGGGCGGCTTGGCCGTCGGCCCACTGCTGGACCGCTTCGACAAGCGGACGATCCTCATGGCGGACTGCCTGTTGCGGGCCGTCGCCGTCGCCTCCGTCCCGCTGACCGCCGCGCTCGGCGCGACACCGACCTGGCTGCCGTTCGCCGTCGCGGCCACCTATGGCCTGGCGAAGATGGTGCCGCTGGCCGGCTTCCCCGCGGCGATCCCGCAACTGGTCGACGAGGCCGACCTCGACCCGGCGAACGCGCTGGAGTCGCTGAGCTTCAGCGTCGCCGGCGTGCTCGGCCCGGCCCTCGCCGGGTTGCTGATCACCCAGATCGGCGCCGCCAACGTGCTGTTGATCGACAGCGCCTCCTTCCTGGTCTTCGCGTTCGCCGCGGCAACGGTCCGGCGACCGCTACGTCCGCAGCCGGCCGCCGCGCCGGCCCAGCCCACCTCGCTGGCGGGTCTCGCCCGCGACCGGGTCATCGTGGCCACGACGATCGCGTTCATGGCGTTCAATATCGCCGAAGGCATGCTGACGGTGACCGGCCCCTGGCTGGCCAAGAACCACCTCGCCGGCGGCGCCGCCGTGCTCGGCGTGCTGCTCTCGGCGATGGCCGCGGGCGAGATCGTGGGCGCGGCCGTCGCCGGGCAACGCGGCCCGCGGCGATCGCCGGTGCGTGCGATCGGCATCGTCCAGGCCGCCGCCGCGATGGCCTTCCTCGCCCTGCTCGCCACCCCGCGCGAGCTGCCTATCGGCGCGGGATTCTTCGCGATCGGCCTGCTCAGCGCGCCGATGACGGTCTGGGCCCAGTCCTTGCGGATGCGCCGGATCCCGCCGGGGCTGCACGGCCGTGCCTTCGCCGCGCTCCGCACGCTGATGCAGGCGACCCCGCCGATCGGCGCCGCGCTCGCGACCCCGCTGCTCGTCCGCGATCAACTCCCCGCGGCCGCCGTGGCGATGACCGCGATCGCGGGGCTGCCCGCGCTCTACCTGATCTTCGCGAACTTCACCCGTCGGCCAGTCTCCGCAGCAGGGACCGGGGCCGGTAGGGAATGATCTCGGCGAGCGAGATGGCGGTGCTGGTGCGGTCGACTCCGTCGATGGCGAGGATCGCTTTGGTGATCCGGTGCAGGTCGGCGGTGTCCTTCGCGACGACGTGCGCGAGCAGGTCGGCGTCGCCGGTGATGTAGTGGACCTCGATGACTTCCGGAAGGGCGAGCAGCCCTTCCCGGGCACTCTCCGGCTCGGCCTGACTCACCGCGAGCGACATGAACGCGACGAGGCCGTAGCCCAGGGCGGCGGGGTCGACGCGCCGGCTGAAGGGCTGGAGCGCACCGTCGGCGGCCAACCGCCGCAGCCGGGCATGGACCGTGTTCCGGGCGATGCCGAGCGTCTCGGCCAGGGCCAGGATCGTGGCGTCCGGGTCGTCGTCCAGGGCGAGGAGGATCCGGGCGTCCAACGCGTCGATGCGTGCCATGGTGAGCATTCTGACACGCATTTGCTGTTCGGCTAAGCAGCTGTCGCATCATCTGGAGCCGAAGTTGTGCGGATGACCCGTCTCGAGTGAAGGTGACGCGGTCCGTGCCCGCTCGGTGAAGGACCGTCATGGCTTTGCAGACCCGTCCCACGCGTACGGAAAAATCCTGGATCATCGTGGTCCTCGCCGGCGTCGGCGCCGGTCTGCAGGTGTGGAAACTGCCCTCCGCGCTCCCGCTCCTGCGCGACGACCTGTCCATGACCCTGCTCCAGGCCGGGACGCTGCTCGGAATCGTCCAGGTGGCCGGAATGCTCGGCGGACTTGCCGTGTCACTCCTGGCCGAGCTGATCGGCGAACGACGCTGCCTGGCGACGGGACTGATCCTGCTCTGCCTCGGCTCGGCCACCGGCGCCGTCGCCTGGTCGGCGGCACCGCTGATGGCTTCCCGGGCGGTCGAGGGCGCCGGTTTCATCCTGGTGGCGGTGACCGGCCCCGGGCTGATCCACCGCAGCACCCCGCCGCGACGGCTCACCACAGCCATCGGTTTCTGGGGCGCCTACCAGGGCATCTCCACCTTCGTGGGGCTCATTGCCGGCGCACTGGTCCTGCAGGTGCTGCCGTGGCGGGCGTGGTGGTGGGCCACGGCCGCCCTCGCACTGGCACCGCTGCCGCTGGTCCTCGCCCGCGTACCCCGCGACAGGGCCCGCGGCCACGGCGTGGGAACCGCCGTCACGCGCATCGCGCGCACCATCCGTGCTCCCGGCCCCTGGACCGCCGGCCTCATCTTCGCCTGCTACACCCTCCAGTGGATGGCCGTGGTCGGGTTCCTACCCACCATCTACCGGGACAACGGGATGACCGGCAGCTGGCCGGGCATCCTCAGCGCCGTGGTCGGCGGGGTGAACGCCCTCGGCTCGATCACCACCGCGAAACTCCTGCAACGTGGCCTGAGCGTCCGTGCCCTTCTCCTCCCGGCCTTCACGCTGATGGCCACCACGTCGCTGCTGACCTTCGCCGTCGACTGGCAGACGCTGCCGGCCGGCACCATGCTGCAGTTCGGTTGCGTGACGGCCTTCTCCCTGATCGGCGGCGCGATACCAGCCACCCTGCTGCGCACGGCCGTGGACCTGACGCCGAAGGACGGCTCCGCGCCCGCCACCATGGGCCTGATCCAGCAGGTCTTCAACACCGGCAGCTTCGCCGGCCCCGCGATCGCCGCCTGGCTGGCCACCCGCACCGGCGGCTGGCAGTCCACCTGGTGGATCACCTGCACCTGCGCTGCGCTGGGCAGCATGCTCAGCCTCTGCCTCAGCGAGCGCCGTTGTGATCCACGAGGCCGATCTCCGGTT
>Ga0307515_10001817_pt1 | contig 47601 bp, 48 predicted proteins | sample 17_EM_MG_FD_194513 | JGI IMG/M metagenome (GOLD analysis project Ga0307515, IMG submission 194513) | Populus trichocarpa ectomycorrhiza microbial communities from riparian zone in the Pacific Northwest, United States - 17_EM | ecosystem: Host-associated > Plants > Roots > Unclassified | place... | reverse complement strand
CGACCCGTCGCCTGGGCGACGGGTAGCGTGTAATTCTCCGTCAGAGGGTTCGAGGTTCCGTCAGAGCCGTCAGAGCCGTCCGGAACACCCGGGTGTTTCAGACGGAAACTAGGGTTGTTGCTGATGGACCGGGAAGAGAGCAAGAGGATATTCTTGAGTCCTAACAACCAGCCCGATAACGTGGAAGTTTGACAGATACCCTTGAGTCGGCACTACGACTTCTGCTGAGGCGAAACAAATTTGCTGTTTCTTATAAGACAAGTTGATAATTGGAGTCGTTGTCCTTGAAGACAGTCGATTCTTGGGTATACGTGCCGGTTGCTGGGCCAATACTCTTGAGTCCGAAGGGAGTCTGACGACGAGCACGATAGTGTGTTAGTTTCGAGGATCTCCTGATTAGGATACTCTCGAATCGTATGCTCCTGTACATTGATAGCGTGAATACAATCCTCTTTGGTCGATACTGTCTTTCGGGAGCAGAGAATGGACAAGTTACCTTGTTTCCTTGGGGTGTAATTCTTATACGCATCCTGAGTAAAGCTGTAATCATTCTTCTCTTTGTCAGTCCAGAAGTCACTAAGGGCTTGTATTGATTAGGACTTGCGGTGGATCTCCCGGTGTTACAGGCGATGGCAATTAGATTGACGACTGCGAGGGTGAGTAGAACACACAGAGCGGTGAGAAATCGACCAGGAAAGGGAAGGGAAGAATGGATGGGAAGGGGAAAGGGAAGGCGACAGAGGACAGAAAGGGGAAAGGAAGGGGAAGGGGAATGGGAAGGGAAACGGTAAAGGGAATGGTATTGTTAAACCAACCCGAGGCGATATGATATCCCTTGTGTCATTGCTTTGCAGAAGGAAATGTATGAGGCAGACTCGGACACGGAGGCCTACCTAGAGCTGGTATATTTAGAGCTGGAAACATCGCCCGCCATGTCAATTTCCTCAGATGACGATGAGGACTCAACCAAGGAGTTGGATTGCGAATATGACTCAGTACATAATTCTGATGAGGATATGCGCATGGAGGATGATGTGGACGCACTGGACGGCGTTGATTTAGACGGTGATGTGGATGTGGAAAGGGATGTTGACGATAAAGATCACGAAATTGAAGAGGAGGAAGGGCGGAAGGAGGAGGATGTGGTGGATGAAGATAAGAAGGAGGATGAGGATGAGGATGATGGCAAAGAACCTCGGACGATTGGCCAGGGATAGATGGTATCTATATTGGCTGACAATGTTGATACCATGGCAGACGATCAGCCATCCGTTCTACCTGGGCAAGGGGAGGCGTTGCGCGACCATACCCCTGAGCCACAACCTCCGGCGCCTGTCCCACGGCCATACACCCTGGAACCTCACCCATGACCACGAACTCTGGAGATTCATCACCTCAGTGGGCTGAAGCATTTCAGAAACCTTGCACGGCGGTGCCAACTCTATGAGATGCTGAGGCATCCGGAAACACCTTGGATGTTGATGTGGATCAGCAGCTGCTGGTTGAATCTGCAGGTGGGGACAGTTTCCCCGATGTCCTTCACCCAGATGTCCCTCCCCCGGATGTCCCTATCCCAGATGTCCCGGGCCCTGAAGTGTGCCCTGATGGCTGGGTAAACGAGGAGTGAACAATTCCTCGCATTGCAGAGGAGGCGATGATTGTTGCTTTCGTGTTAGGGTTGGGTTCTTGTCATGTTTGTTTCCTTTGTTCTAATCTATTTATCTCAGGCATTGATAATTACACGCGTCGCAAGGTGTTTGGATCACTCAGGGTTTATTTCATTGGTCGGTTTTGTATTGGTTTTATTTTATTCATAGTATTCTGGGACATCACGCATGCAGCATTTTTGCAACTCCTGGTGTGTAAGCAACCTCCATCTGTTGATGTTGAGGCCCAATGAATCTCTCAAGTTAGCTGAAAGTATCATGAGCTTACACACCTAGCTGCTCAGGCCCATCACCAACACGTGTCCCTGTCTACAGTGTATACTCCACTCCTCGTGTGTTGTCGATATTGCCAGAGAAGTCCCCTTTCCATTGCCTCGAATTTTCATGCCGAACAAAGTTCACCTCAGACATCTGGCCACTCAATCTTATCAAAATAACCCATCCTGAACACCTTCCAGTTGCACGACAGAAGAATCTGATTCATTGCAGTGTGCCCCTATGCGTGAAATCCTTTAGCGTTCTGAATTCAACACTAGCAAAGATTCAGTTGAAGACTTGCATGCATTTCCCTATCTCTAACACGTTGAAATCATCACAGATTCAGAGTCTCAACCACTGCCACATCCTGTGCTCTGGATGGAAACATGTCCTGGTGCGGACTCTCCACTGCGGGATTACATTGCTGAGCCATTGGAACGCGACTTTCAGGGTAGCCTTGAGACAAGCCTACAAAACAATCCCTACTACCTGTTATGCGACTCGTGAAGAGTACAGATATATCCTGTGTTGGATCAAGAAAAAGGGCATGAAGAGGTACTATGACAACATGCTGAGAGAAGAAAGCACCGCTCTGCGTTTCCCAAGCTTCAAAACTGGAGATGGCATCCGGAATTTCGTTGCTACCATGACAGATAATCAGGCTCTCAGGGAGTGGGAACTACACACTCTCCAGGATGTAAGATGGAATGACAATCACCAACGCCCTATCAAATACTGGAGTCAAGACATCTTCAAGAGTATGTGATAGTTGATGCAGCGGCTAGCCCACGCCGAGTATCTCATTTATGCCCCTCAGGGTTGCTTTAACAGCAATATGCCACTGAAGTGCATCTATACCGAAATGCACGCTACGGACTGGTCGTGGGAGACACAGGGAAAAAGAGATCCCTGAGGATTGTAACGTGCTAATCGATGTTACGGCAATGCTCAGAGTGGGGGATACATTAGTTCCCTTCATCCCCATGTCTGACGGAACACATCTCTCGAATGTTCCTGGCGACAAGACGCAGTGGCCTGTATATATGACGATTGGCAATCTATCTTTGAAGATCCGCCAGATGACCTTAACGCACAGCATCGTGATGGTCACTCTCCTGCCGATTCCGATCTAGAACCGCAATATTCCTCAGACGCGGCTGGATGAGCAAAGGCAAAGAAACCGAGAGGTGCTGAATGAAGTACTCCGGTGTATACTCCAGCCTCTCACCATCAAACAATATCCCAGTGCCAGGAGCGGGTATTACAATAATCTCTGTGCAGATGGCACCTTCAGGCATTGCAAACCAGTTTCAGCAGGATGGCTTGCAGATTGCCCAGAGTAGAGCGACCCACATCATCTCGAGCGGCGTGTCTGTTTCTGGTGCCAGAGTTCAAAGATCACACTTGAAGATTATGTCCCTCCTGACAAGCAACACTCCCGGCGGGATCACAACCTATATAGCACCCTCATCGATGGCAACACCAATGCTGCTGATGCCGAAATCTCATCACTCCATGTTCACTTAGGATTCAATGTGTTTCGACACATTCTCTGTATCCTGAGCGACCTCCTGAAGCCCAACCTCCTCTATACAACGCAGATTGGCATGCTTGACCACCTCCAGAAGTGGATTTTCCACTAAATGAAGACGCACGAATGGCTCGACAAGTACAATGCAATCTGGTCATCTGTGCCTGCTTACCATGACCTTACACCAAAAAGTATGTCATAAGGGGAAGTCTCTCAGTGGATTCGGAAGGAGATGAAGCAAATGAGCCAGTACCTCCTTGGAGTTGTAACCCAGTCTCTACAAGACGGAAACCTGGCTCAGCGTCCCATAATCACTCGCGCAATTGGGTGCAAATGGGCATTGCTAGAATTCAACATGTATGCTCGAGATAATTCTCACGATGTTGCAACATTGAGCTACATAGAGGATGCCTCGCATCGTTTTCACAGCTTCAAAAACGTAATCTTACTCGGGCGAGCCGGCAAAGAGGCGAAGCCCAAACCCAATGCATCAGCACCGACCCTATTTTCTGTCTGAAACACCCGGGTGTTCCGGACGGTTCTGACGGCTCTGACGGAACCTCGTACGCTCTGACGGAGAATTTCACTCTACCTGTCGCCCAGGCGACGGGTCGCGTTGCATACGTACCTCCTTTACTTTGTGGTGACGTATACGCATCATCAGAACGACACGTGTGTTACACTCTTCGCATGGGCTGCAGTTATGCTCAAGCCGTTTCAACAACGCCTGGCGATCAACGACAAGCCTGGGAGCACCTCGAATCACAGTCATGTATTCAGTTTGTATTCTCATCTATGTATCTATGTATCTATGGATCTATATAGCTACCCATCTACACACGCTATATCTGGACTGGCTGCGGTCTGCCGAATATATACTCCCCGTCACCCTGTCCCCCTCCGTTACCCTTGTATCTCCGTACAACCGCCGTCGCTCCTTGAAGATATACTTGATCGAGCGCGTTTGAGATTCACTTGGAGACGGAGATTGAGTGAACTCAGAGATGCACTTGGTGGCCGGGATCGAGCGAGTTTGGAGATGCACTTGGAGGCCATGATCATACGGACTTGCACGCTGTAATCGAGCGAGTCTGGAGATACACTTGGAGGCCGTGATCGAGCGAGTTTGGAGATACACTTGGACGCCATGATCGATCGAGATTCGACGAGTACTTGGAGGCGGCCGATGGACGGCGCGCCGGAACTCAATTCATCAGTTAGTTTACTCGCAACCATGGTAATGTGACAAGGTGACTGTACCTTTGATCCTCTTATGGAGAACTGGCTGGTGGCGGTCGATCGGTAGGGAGGAACGCCGGAAGCTGAAGCTACATTCAGGGGTCAACTCGAAATCATGAGAATGAAGGGATGACAGACAATCTTAGGTGTATGCTGTACTCAGTGTTAACTCATGATCATGGCATGGAGAGATAGAGAGGGATGAATTAACTTTGTGTTCTGCGATGATGGTAGAATTGTGGACGAGAAAGAGAGAGATGGGGGATGAAGATGAGAAAGATATGGAGGATACGACCGGCTATGAGAAATAAGGAGTACGACTTGCCTGATTGGGTTTAGAAGACCTCGTATCGGTGTAATTACACGCCAGATCGGGACTTGTACCTGCAGTATTGGAGATGGTCAATTGACTCGCACACGAAATTCTCTTAAGTCCCAGTTTCTCATGATGATTTCCCCCATCTCCTCTGATCTCTCTCTTTCTTGGGCTCAACTCTACCATCACTTAAGAACACGAAGTAAAGTCATCCCTCTCTATCTCTCCATGCCATGATCATGACTTAACACCGAGTACAGCATACATCAAGTACAGCATCATCCCAGGATCGACAGTCTCCCGATCCCAGCCAGTTTCTCATCTCTCGGCAGATGTTGTTTTACTCAATTCTCTACCTTCCCACAATTACAAGTTAACCAATGAATAGAGTCTCAGCTGCCGTCGCGCCTCCCTCCAAATCGACCGCTTCCAAGTACACCTCCAATCTCGCTCGATCATAGCCTGCAAGTGCATCTCCAAACTCGCTCGATCACGGCCTCCCAGTGCATCTCTGAGTTCACGATCACGGCCTCAAAGTGCATCTCCAAACTCGCTCGATCACGGCCTCCATGTGCATCTCTCAACTCGCTTGATCACGGCCTCCAAGTACATCGTTAATGAGCGACGGCGGGTGTACAGAGATACACGGGTAACGGAGGTGGACTGAGCGATGGGGAGTACATATTCGGCAGACCCCGGGGTAGATAGACATCATCTCATTTTCATCTCATTTTCATCTCTTCTGGATCCGCGCAATTGCGTGGATTCTCACGGCCGGGTAGTATCATATCTTCTCACTTTCTTCCTAAGCTCCTCGAGCTACAATGATTCTTTCTCACGAATTCCGTCGTGGCCAGATTGACCGTATGTATATATATTGATATACTTAAATAATGCATGCCATATTATAAGGTAGCGAATCTTGTGACTGTAACAAAGACGAATATGATATAAGAAATGCCAAGTGCTTATGAAACCCTAAGAACCACTGCTTTGAGAATACGGCACCAAGTCTCCCGCAGAGCTGGGCAGCGCTCTCAGCTGCTCCAAAATTTGACTATCCTAATAGTCAAATCTCGTAGCATCCTGAATGCACCTCCATAATTACAGGTACTTTCAGGAGCATCTGAGAATACTCTTGGAGAGTCTGAGGAAGAAACGGCGAAACTGCGATCGGAGGGCGATGTGCAACGCAACACGTGGTATCGACGCCAGGCGCGGAGTAATCCGCCACCGTGGTGTCTCTGACGGCTCTGACGGAGCACGTCCACTCTGACGGAGCCATTCCGCCCGGACGGAAATGTTCTTTGCTGATGTGCCATGTGAACGGAACATGTGAAGAAGTGGAAAGTAGACGAGGAAATAAATGCCCAAACTTGGACACCATCCAAGAAATGGCATACAGTAAAGACCTGGCGGGATCATATCATCCACGAGATAGATGTTTTCAAGGTGCTAGATGCCGACTTCAACGTTCCAAGGATCCACTTGATGTCCCATTGAGTCAAACAGATTCGTCACTATGGAAAGTTGCAACAGTATTCTGCCGAGCGACATGGCAACGCAAATAAAACAAACCTCAAGGACGGTTGGAACGCCTCCAATCACAATCTCAACTACCTGCCGCAAGTAGTTACCTTTCAGAATTGCATTCTCTACTTCGAAATTGGAGAGCTCAATCTCGAAGCTCTCGCACAGCGTAGAGATACCAGAGCTGCCGCATGCAAAGTCCTCCCTTCCAGCGATGATCTGGCTGCCCCCTGAGCTCCCAGTCATATCCGATGCCCAAATCGATGGGACCCCAAAACCTCCGGGATGGAAAGCATGCTGACTCTATAATCAAAGACTTCAAAGCATTCCTCGACAATGCACCAGATGCAACGTACCGCATGGCACTTTACAGTGGTACGCGGTAGTTTATCAAGAATTGGAGTCGTAGGAAGATATATATATCGGATGAACAACTGCATGCAATGGAGCTCTGTATTTACCATGGTATTAAGGTTAAAGTTGAGGATTTAGATGGTGAACGGATATCTCAGATGTGTTGATATACAGGAAGCCAGAGCTGGCGCGTAGGAGATCGATGGAACAACTGGGTGTGGGTAAAGCAACGCCTGGGGTGGTAATATGGCGCGTTCAATGGGCGTCTCCCGGGGCAACTGCAATGACTATTCAAAATCAATTTCCTAAACGAGGATGTAGCTTTCATTGAGTTCTGGTTAGCCCTTGCGCTAACCACAATACCTGAAAACTCGGGTTACTTGGATCACGTCTCGAAATTTGTCCAACTGAGAAATGCACCGGCAGCCATTGCATTGCAAGTGTTCAGTGTGGGAAACATTGTTGGCTGCGCGCATGTAATTGCAGAGATAGCTACTAGTAGTGTGTCAGGAGACGGAAGGAACAAGCGATGGATTGCCAATAGCCATATAGATCTGGCCACTTGGAATGATGTGTGTAATTAGTAAAGAGAGAATTGCATTTTGTGCGCAGGTAGAAGGAATGCGAGGAGAGATTTTCGCAGCGTCACCCATTGCATTACACTCCCAATGTAAGGGTGTACCGAATGGACCAATTCCGACGTATGGTGACATTTGGCCACAACTCCAGATTGCTTATTTAGAACAGGGGATTGATAAAGTTAAAAGAAACAGCGAAACTGCGCTCCGAGGGCGATATGCAACGCAACGCATAGTATTGATGCCAGGCAAAGTAATCAGCCAACTGGGTATCTCAGATGGTTCTGATGGAGTGCGTCCACTTTGATGCAGCCATTCCGCCCAGACGGAAATGTTTTTTGCTGATGTACATGACATTAATCCAAATATGTCATCCAAGTACAGTGCATTGCTTAAGCGGAACTGACCAGGGCCTGGAATGTATAGTATAGTACGGGATATCTATATATATAGTACTGTATAACTATCAGCATATGGTAGCAGTTCAAGAATACTTTGATAGAAGTAGTCATACCCCTGGGATTATCTTAGATGAAACACAAGGCAACGAAGCATAAAATAGTAGACATACTAGGTATATCCATTGTAAATAACAGTATTAGAGAATAGTGCTGTAGTTGATATTCTGGAGAGGTATTAATACAGTTCTTATATTGAAGCACGATAGTACACAATCTCAACACTACTATAGACAATAATTATGATAATGCATAATACTTGTCTGGTAGTATCAACATGTGTGGAGCTGTTATAGTCAAAATTGAAACATTATTGGAGGAGTAAGAAAATATATTTTGAGTATATGGAAATGTAATGTAATTGAAACAGATTGCAGAAATGTTTACACACCTTGATGTTCACAGTGTAATGCAAGCAAAATGCAACAGCTACTGTGTTCATGGGCTTTTACAATCATCAGCATTAGGTAATGGAGATGGAGTTGTGGCTCTGGGCGATTGACATTGCAGAGATGCGGCTGTGGAAGTTTCCCACAACATAAATGCTGTGGTGAGACATAATGGCTTGCCAGCTGACATCAGCCACAGCAGAAGGAAGTTTGCACCAATGAGAATGCTTCGTGGTGACTGCATATCGATGACGCCTACGTCTATATACGTTTAATGGAACGTGCTAGAGCCTGATTCGAGGCCAGTGGTTATGTACATAATTCCGCCCACGACCTAGCACTTCAAGCATACTAGAAATTGGCTGCATACTCATTTACCCCGTTCAAGTGTCGAATTTTCACACCACCTCGGTACATACTTACCATTTTCGGTACATACTTGCCTCATAGTCGAAAGACAGTTCTCAACAAACCGATCGAGCGAACAAGCGAGCAATGACACGTGAGAAATATCTAAAATAGGTTTAGCGCAGAATTATTGAGCCGCACTGGAGTCTCGCTGATACTCGATAGTAGCACCATCGCTCTTCGGTTATTCCAAGATCGCTCAATTTAACCACCGCGCGTCAAGAAACACTACAACCTACGATATCAGCGCAGCGCATTCACTGAGTTTAGCCGCTTACCGAGAACCGAGAAGCCGAAGACATGCTACCAACAGATCGAATTAAGCAGGAAGCGACGGTAGAAGACTCTAGATGGGGGGATCCGGAGGGTGACAGTGCCCCTGGACGCGTTGACGGCGGTTCAGGTGCATCTGGGAACGACGGCGACGACCGAAAACAGTCCCAGCTCACCGACGACGACCTGTTTGACATCATGAGGCAACAAACGCAGGTGTTGAAGCTGCTCATGGAGCGATCATCAAGCGGGCGGACATCACCAACGCAGAGAACCGACAACCCTACCAACAACATGGTCAACCCGGCGCATTACTGCGGTGGGGTGAGAGAACTGGACTGGTTCCTCGACGATCTGCGGAGCAACTTCCGATCGCACGCGCACATTTTTCCCCGCGGAGGACCCGACCACGTAATGTACGCGCTGCAGTTCCTCGGCAAGTGGGGAAGCCATTCGGACCCGGCCCAACGCCAAACCAAGATGACGGATCCGGTGCGCTGGGGAATTAGTCTATTCAGCGGCAATCACCAGTGCTTGCACGACTTCAGTCTTTTCGAGAAGGAGATATTGAGGATGTACGGCGACAACGAGAGCGAGCTCCACGCTGCTCAACGTGCCATACAAGAGTGCATGCAATGCGAGGATGAGACAGTAGGCGCATACGCATTACGCATACGTGCAAAATGGAGTGAAGCTGGATGGATTGGGTCCGGGGTGGTGGCAGCGGATTCACGTATTCTGTACGATCTGGCATGGGTGGGATTGCGCGAAGATATCAAGGAGCGCGCTAAAATCTTCGTTACGGGCAATAACGGGCGATTCAAGAGTATTGACGAGATGTTCGATATAGCGGCAGATGTTGAGCCCCTGACGGGGTGGGAAAATCAAGGATCGGCGGAACAATTGAATGAAACACAAAAAGGCAATAATAAACGCAACTATATGCCGTCAACCTCCAAACCGACAATGCAGACTGGTAAGAGTGGTGGTTCACCCTCATCGGGTCTACCGCCAGCACCCTGGGTTTCCGCGGAGGTTTTTGAAAGGCGGAAGTCCAGTGGAAAATGCGGTCGGTGCGGCTCTGGAGACCATAAGTCCCACCAGTGCCCAAGATACGCGCGCGCCCACCATCCCCAGCAGCAGAGCCTTACTCCTGCCGGTAACCAAGTCAAGCGGCAGAGAACCAATGCAAACCGGCGGTAAGATATTTAAGCCACTCGCTGCACTACATAGAAGGGTTGGATGAACAAGATAGGGATGTACGTGCAGCAGGAACGCAGGCATCGATGGCGACACTAGGTACTTGTTCTCATATGGTCTAATGGGGGCGTCTATTTCCTTTCTTCATTTTGTTCCTTCTGTTTCCTATATGTTTTTAAGTTTTTTGTTTCTATTTCCTTCCTTCCCGAATTCTTTTTGGTGGGTTGCAGTCTGGAGTAAATGGCGCCTGCATGGGCTTTATCACTTCCGCTCTTTATCAAGGGGCAGTCGATGTTTCACGTGTATGCACTTGCGTTGAGGTGACTATGGATAAACACTGATAGATTGAGGGAGTTGGATATTCCGACATGGTGCTTTAAGTGCTTGTTCCATCATGTACGCTTACAGCAGGAGCTGCTTGGCTTGGAGGGAGATAGACCAATGATGGCAGTCGCTAGGGCAATTCGATCAGGCCTATACCAATACCCTCAATACCATTTATATATAACGGCAAAAAGTACTATATATCCGCATACACATCGTGTCTTACTCTTTGCCGAAAGTATTTCAAACTTATGTACAAGCATTCTAATTCTAATAAATTTTCACCCCTTAACTAATTGGGTTGGATTATTCATTTGGTTGTTGGGAAGTGTTTGCATGCGTAAGGTATCGTACGGAGAGGACGATTTCGTATGTCGATGTACGCGTGAATTCTGTCTATTGTGAGAACTCTATGGACTAAGAGCGCCAGCCTACAAACGGCAACCCACGTCATGGATGCAGCCAGGCTTAGCTGGGCGCATTCAATCATCGATATAATCAGCCTTCCGGTCTCGCCATATCCGTACTTATAATCAATCAGTTAGACTATGCCTTAAAAATATGCTGAAGCCTTTTTTCAGTTCCCCATATTGTGTAGGTGGAGATATTGGAGTATCAGGTCGCTGGATTGGTCATGTATCACTCGACTGCGGCCCTCGTAGTATGTTACATATCCTGTGGCAAGTGACTAAGAGTGGCGAGTGGCAAAGCATCAAAGTTTTCTCTCATAATCCTCTCTACATAAATCGGGTCTTTCTCCTTCTCTCCTTCTCTTCACTGTATCATCGACTCAACACACGGTTCTCCACTAAGTACTTTAGCAACATAATATGGGGACAAAAGTATCAGTATAAACTGCGGTACAGTGAGACGACCCAAAATATATGCAAGAGCCCAGATTTCCAAACTTAACCAGAACATCATCTACAATATGATCTCCCTTTCCTAAAGATTTGCCGTTGCAGGAATCATATCTCCTCGTGACAGTTGCGATATGAAACAAATATGCAAGCCTCCATTGTGTGACACTCCGTAATGCCATCAATCTCTCTTCTACTTTCACCTTTTCCAGACATGCCTAATTCCAATCCTCTTATCCGTGCCGTGTCCCAATTGTTAAATAGAATCACATCAACCTTGTCTGTCATAACTGGTGGAGCAATCCTGGCGTAGAGGGAAGCATACATCGACTTACGGTGCGGCTGCCAAATTGGTGATACACAGATTGACTTGTCTATTCATCTATTTGGCACGTACACAAGAAGTAGAGTAACTGGTTCCTCCGCTCAACTCTAACTCAGCTCCACATGATAACTGCACTCAAAGTTGGCCTAATACTCCACCAGGGTGGTATTATGACCGCAAGTCTAAACCACAAAGAAAACAAACAGAATCCAATGATAAACCGTGGTGAGCTCCTCCCAAACGATCAACTGCGCCCAGAGCTCCTCCGATGGCAATGATCAGTCTGGCTCCTCATCTGATGAGGGGCCACAGCAATAAAAACTTCCTTTTTTTACCAGCATCCCATTCATGTACAGTCCTGCATTTTTGCTAAAATCATCTTCAGATATAAGAAAGTTAAATTTACAATACTCCCAGGCCAACCCCCCCAGAGTTGTGGTTGTGTCACAAAATAGCTGTAGGCAGGGAGTCAGTTGCCATACCCAAACAGGCCGGGAATGCCAAAGTTACAATCCAGGGGATAGCATTCGGAATGCTTCTCCAAGTATGAGAGCGACGTTGTAGTTAATAAGGCTAGCACTTGATCATACCCCGTTTAGTAACTAACTTAAACAAAGCCAGCCATGGATAGGCAAATATATTCCAAGGATCCAGTGCAATAGTAGCCAATAAATTCCGAGATATTGAAGTGATGATTGGGATGCCCGGTCGGGGATTCTCGACCGGTTTCTAAGTCGTGTTGGTGTTCATATTAGCAACTCGTGGTGCTGTTCAATAGCGGTTCGGGGGTATGAACCGCACTACTTGGGACTGGATCACTTTGCTGGCGCAGCTGGTCCGGCACTGGTTTGAACTGGTTCCATTCCTTGTGACATATACTGGGTACGATCCTCCTTCAAGTGGCACGGGGGCTAGTGTAGAAGCTGTTCCGCATCCATGACAAATCATTTTATAATCACAGGCATGTCGGTAGAGTATGAGTACCACACTCTATGTCTATATCGAACCCATGTGAGGGGACGTATAATTGACCAAGCCTTGGCTGGGGCATGGAGCTGGTTTGACCTAGGTTAGCTGGGATGTGATCCAGAACCATTTCTCTTGCAAACCGCACGGCAGAACCGGTTCACCCTCAGAACGAGGGCTAGTTCGAACCGCTGCCTTCACTGAGTGTCTTCAGATCAATAATATCAGTATTCCATAAAGGTTTAAATTATAAAGTAGAGAGTAATCTCTCAAGAGGTACTCAAACGCCATTCCTTACAGTAGATGGGACACGCCGGCTGTAGGCGACGGATGAGGACTTGAGATGGAGTAATGTTACTATGTAATCGCATCTTGTGTGCAGGTTCGCAACGCGAAAAATCAACAGTAAATCAGTGTCTCTATGATAGCTACATCCAATTGCACATTCCTGTAACCACTAGGATCGCACCTTTCCAATTTCGTAAAACCAACAACGCTCTTTTCATTCTGGGTTCCTCTGACATTTGAACTTGAAACCCATACTGTTCTCCGTTCACTAGCCCTCGTATCTTGTCGGGTGGTCCGAACCCAACTCTCCACACCACACTACCTTTTAATTATTCATACTGCAGTACTAGTTCCTTCAATCCCGTACTGAAATTATCAGCCCCACCTAAGCATCCTCCTGCAGCTGCCTGCTCTAGCGTCTCGTTTCCTGTCGTCGTACTTGCCGCCTGAAGAAAACTGCCGTTCTCTGCGGCCACCCCATTACTCACCAATGCTGCAGCACCAATTTATATGAACATGAGCGACAGAGCACGAGAGAGCGAGCAGGGAATGATGATATAACTATTCTTGTCGAGGCTGTAGACGGTGTCGTAGGTAATTACTTTGGCGTGAACCTTGGAGGACCAGTTGCCCAGCGCCAGAAGAGAGAGTGGCATTTATCGTCATGCCTTCGAGGATGTCAACATTCAGAGATACGGGAAGTGTCGGAGTTTTGATTTGATCTCCATGTGCCCGAGGGATGGTTTGGGGAATCGCCCACTGCGTCTCAAGCACCATCGTGTCATTAACAGTCTTGCGATCAGTTTCTGATACCAATTGTCAACTAGCTAGTGTAGCATCGCATATTTGAATGCGGAATCGAACTGGAGACCTGACTAAGTAGAGATTGGATAGTTGTACCCCTGACGGCGCGGAGTTGATGGAGAAGGAGGTCGGTGTTGGTGAAATCCTCCGATATCTTGAGGGGAAGCGTTCTCATTTGCTCAGATTAGAAAATCCCTTATCAGTACAGATGCTTTTATCATCGATTGTATCTTCACGACGGCGTCAATCCGTTGCAAGCCGAGGTCGTACGTCACGTTGACGTTATAGTCCGCTATGTATAGATCGGAATTCATCTTGCGGAATTCCTCTTGCTTGTATAAAACGCCACCATAAAGCCGATATTCTCGGCGCCACATTTTCTGCACCCTACACCGAAGTCAATTGGAATGCACCTAGTCTTAAAGCACGGAGTTTGAAATTGTCTTCAGTTTTGGGAGTGGAAATGTGATCGCATTTGAAGGCTGGGCCTGGGAAAGTTAGTGAATATGAGCAATTCTGTCTGCACTCCGCGGATAGCGGCAAGGTGATAACTGACGCGAATGAACGACTGCTCGATGAGACGTATGATTTCTGAGAGCGGTTAACTGTAAACATGCGCGATCTGTTTGTTCAGGCGAGGATCCGACGGGACGCACATATAACTGCCGTCATAGGAGATGGAACACAAAGCTTGATTGGTCAAGTTGACAAAGACACTCTTAGAGTAGTTTTTATCGCGGCGAAGTCGATGAAGTGTAGTAGGATCAAACGTAGGTCCTTCGAACGGCCGTGAGTTGACATCACACTGGAATACCACAAGCAGGGCAGTAGGCGGAAATGAGGTTGTAAGCGGAATACACCAGTATAGTAGCGCAAAGGCGTATTCGAGCTTTGCACTTCAGATCACTTCTACATATGTACAGTTAATGGGGCTGCGGAGAATAGTGTACAACAAGTCAAATCGTTGAAGCGGTCAAAGGCTTGATGTGAAACAGATGCCAGATGCGCTGAGTGAAGGCAATGCCGAGTGATGCGATGAGAGAAGAGCTGAAACCACACATGAATGTGGTAGAGATGGCAGAGACATGACTGAGAAATTGCAGCGTCTGTATTTCCACCCACTGAGCGTCCATCGAGGAAGACGAAAAAAGTAGTTGGCGATAGCGAATGCCCATGCTGCGCATGTAAATGTTATTCAGAGATCAACTTCTATGGTACATACCTCCAGTGTAAAACGTGGCTAAGAGAGTGGGCGTTTTCCATCCAATTTGACAATTTGACAATTTGACAATTAACTATCGCTAGAATTTGGTATCACTAAGTACATGTCGAAGTTTCCACGACGGTGATATGCTTTCCGAACTAGTGTTTGTTGCCTGCGATATGTATGTGCTCGCGATTCTAATAAATTGTACCTCTACCTTAGCAGGCAAACTAAAATTAACAGCGTGTAGAAAGCACAATTCACCAAACAATCGATAAACTTGTTGTCGCCCGCCAACACCCGAGTGGCCGACAATGCCAGTCGTGCGCTTGAGGTAGCCATGCACGACCTATTGAGTTTGGCCGAAGTTAAGAGAAAAAGCTCTCCACATCCCAGCCAATGCACACCATACCGACTACGTTGCGCTTACTGTCTGAGATTTGTTTTCTTCCAACATCAAGCAGCGCTGTTGATGGGTAAGACATTTGCCGCGCCGTAATGATACGTATGTCGGTAAGAAAATCACACCCGCTCTAGGGAGTTCGCGATTGTAACACATCAATCGGTGTACGGCGGCCCATAAGGACCACCCCGCCATAATTCAGAGTGGCGATCGTCGAGTAGGCGAGTTAACAATCTCTCAGGCCACAATTTAACAATTTCTCAAGCCACCGTAACCCTGGTTAACAACTGCTGGAGCCATTAACCAGTACGGAGGCCACCGGACTTTTTCATGTCAGATATTTCAATTACTACAGAGAATTGTGAGGTTGTGGGAAGTGTATCACCAGAGTTGAGTTTACCTCCATTGAGTTCACCTCCCGGTGAGTTGGATTATCTATTTAAAACCCTACTACAAAAGGTAGGATATAAATTCACAACTTGTATATTCTAAAAGCTAATAATATCTGCTTTGTTTAGTGATTAACTCGGAGAAGGGATTTGTCGTGTTCTTCAATACGTCCACTATCTCAGCAATCACCAGAACACAGAAAACTGATTCTAGCTGTATCGAAAACAGAAAACCAACCCACAAAAGAACTCAATACAAGATTACAGCGTACTCAATCACATATTATGGCAACTTCATATTCAAAACATTCGCGACTGGATGGTATAAAGGGTATTTCAAAAAAGAGTAAGGAATCGTGTATACTATTTGAGTCAACTGTAAATATAAATCATTGTGTTCAGAGGAAAACTCGTGTATACTATTTGAGTCAACTGTAACTATAAATCATTGTGTTCAGAGGAAAGCATTATTGTATATAGATTGTAGATAGAAAAACGAGAACTATTCTTCTTGGTAGTGGTGGAAATAATGTGGTGGTTCAGGGAATTGTTAACTGCATTTCTCGCATTGTGAAGTCATACTTTCATGGCTGTTAACTACTGTTACGGTGGCCTGCGGTATGGTTAACGGCCAGTGCTGTTGTTAACTGTAGTTACGGTGGCCTGACATATTGTTAACTCTAGCTTGAGAAATTGTTAACTCATGGCCTGAGAGATTGTTAACCCGCTAAGCGCCCACTCGATGCTTACCCCTCCGAATTATAGCGGGGTGGTCCTTATGCGCCTCCATAATCGATGGTATTCGATTAAAAACTACGGAGGCCGATAAGGACCTACTCCGCCATAATTTAGAGTGGCGAGCGTCGAGTGAGTTAACAATCTCTGGACCCGATATGCTATTAGTGCACTGCCCCCCGCAATATACCCTCGGTCGTCTATTTGTTATCTTCCTTGTTTATTATTGGTGGCGAAAGAATATCTGGACATATGACAGTCGCTGCCGCTCTGATTGTGAACAGTGGCCTCAACGATTCGGACTAGTCGCGATTCGGTAAGTGAAGTAGTCTATACGGTGAAGTCTGGAAGACTAAACAGTGTCGGAGCAGAACTGCTGCACTACAGGTTCTCACCTGTTCAAAGTGTGCCTCTGAGATCACTCGTTTGAATAGACTAGGTCCGAGGTTGAGATGATTTAGGACTGAATTTCAAAAAGATTGTTTGATGTTGTGGTTCGCAGCGTCCTGATTCAGTCAATTAATCAAGCCTCGTGCTGCAGTGTGTGAGTGCGTGATTCTGACGCGGAGCGACATTATACAGTTGTGTAAACGACGGTCCTGATATCGGCTTCGACGGGAAGTGGTATAAGTGGAAATCACAGTGCAATGAAGATGATGGTAACCGACCATAGCTATTAGCGACTGTAGCTCCGGGCAGATCCAAAACACTCGAGAATCCCGCGGTGCTATCTAATAATAATGAGGCCGACTGTAACTTTGCAGTGACGGGCGGCAGTTCTCGCTTAAATTTCGCATCCTTTCTATGTCATGACAGAGTAAACTGTGTTCCGGTTGAATTGTGATGGAGTCAATTGGACACAGCTACAACCAGAGCCATCTATCGTCTGGCAGCGTAGTGCTCTCGAAATCGGGCAGCAGAGCGCACACTATCCCGACGTAGCGAGGCTCGGCAACAAGGACGGAGTCGTGAGAAGTTTAGTCACGTGCAGCCCCAACTCTGCTGCTTCCGGAACCGGGCATGCTGGGTGAGCTGCAACAGTAGCCAGAACGAGACGCCGCTATAATACATCTGCCACCAATGCGTCTGCATTTGGCTGCTGTTTCTGGGCTTGCAAATAGTTGTCGCATGGTGTCCATCCCCACCCGATCAGCGCCTCTCTTTAAATCACCTCGTCTCAGTAAATACCGGGAAGTAACGAATCCCAGTCAGACGGAACGGTGTAAGGCCCTGAAACCACGCCGGTAACTGAACAGTATTTGTTTCGTCACTACACGTGCCTCCATGTAACTTTCTCGCTACCATCTCCGGAAACGGCACACCGGCCTCCAGAATCGGATCGCATAACTCCACTACACCCACGGAGCGGACAACGATAATCCGAATAGCCAAGTGGTGAAGGCATTGCAACTTATGATGCAAATATCGGTGGTTCAAATCCTCCTTCGGGTATTCCCTCTTATTTTCTCACCCGGTACGTAGAGACTGCAACTGGTTATTAAAGTAAGCTTGATGACTCGTGACCCAAAAGTCATACTAACCGGTGCTTTGGTAAATTTGTTATAGTACGTTATAGGCTTATGGCGTGATCCGCGATTGGTGAGTGACCGCTGCAGGAAGACAAACTCATCGATTATAAATGTGCCTTCAGATGGGTTTAGCGCACTACAACAAATTACTTATCGCATGGTCACCTCTTCCTAGTTACTAGGAAGCGGGAGGTTAACCTTCCACACATCTCCGCAATTTAGTGACCATCATTTCGTCAACCCTCAATTGACAGCACCACTTTCCACGAGGACACGTCTCATGGCCTGCAATCAACTGGTTTATCAACACTAGGACGGGAGATCTGCGGAAGATAAGCCCGCGTATTGACCACTAAGTCTGAAGTATTGCAGTGCCTCTGATACAGTATAGAGGTTCGGATTTAGCATGGTTATTAGATTCCAATTTTCTATGTTAAAGAAATCGAGGAACGGGTTGACCCCCCACCCCGAGAAGTTCCTATCCTGATTCCCCCTAGATTCCCATGAGGAAGTCAACAACTTTTAGATCTCTCGCAACAACTTTACCTTTTGACTGTGTCGACCCGACTTCCTCGAGCTTCCTGTGGGGTGCTGCCAGCATCTTTTCCCGTTTGTCCTCTACCTGAGTACCAGCACAACACACTTTGCTCCATGTTCAGCCTCATGAGTTGGTCTCTGTAACTTGTAAACCTTTGCACACTATCGCCCTTCGGACCCGGATTCCTCCGCAAAAGAATACAGACACCCTTCAAGCATACCACACCTACACTTTCAGACGGGTAAAACGAGTCAATTTGCAGCAGTAGTCGTCCGAATGCATTTTAAGTTTTTGTATAGCCTTAGACATAGAGAGAAGAGAGAAGGAGAAAGACGCGAGTTATATATGAGAAGTGTGCCCCTTACTACCAGCCCCGTTAGCGGTCAGCTCAATATATACATGCAACATTAATGTTGCCATAGTACTTAGGGGAGAACCGTGTGTTGACTCTGTTATACAGTAAAGAGTAGGAGAGAAGGAGAGAGACACGATTTATATACAGAGAATCATGAGAGAAAACTTTGATGTTTCGCCACTCTTGAGTCACTCGCCACTCTGAGTCACTTGCCACCAGTGGATATGTAACAGTTAATGTTACGAATGTAAAGCGGATGAAGTCTATTCTACTGTCTAAGGGGAAGCTCTGTCCTTATATACATGAGAGCCTGGAACTGCATGGAAGTCCATGGAAGCTCATGATTGCAAATACCAGTGGCGGTGGCGAGTGATAACTCGTGGATGAGCCTACGACTATGAGTCCGTAGCTTGTGAGTCAATTCGGCGATCTCAGTATCGGCGACTTCCTTCAGATCATATAGTAACAGTTAAGGAAGCAGTCTAGTCGAGTGACGAACTATGATCTCTAGATCTTCGTTTTTACATGTTTGTCCACGCACTCCCTACCAGATTACCTTTACTGTTAGTACTAGCACTTATCTTTCACTTGGCTGGATGAATACACAGACGGCCAAGAATCCAACCTAGCCATTCAAGGTGCGCACGCTTTACTGCATAAATATATCTCAGCCCTGGAGCTTATTGTATCCAAACCCTGTCTATCGATAGATGAGTGCGTACGCATGGGCACAAGACTACCGTATAATATAACACAATCATCACTTCAATACACTATGTCTAAGCGCATCGAGTGATTGGCCATGATATAGAATCCAATATTGTGAGTCACTTTCGTATTATGCCTTCCGGTAGCCAGAGAATGTCTGCATTGTGTTGGTACAGCAGTTGAGTGGAAGCTAGTGAGGATTTCGGGAGTCTCGTATGCGCTTATACCCCCACTAATCGCCTAGCTTTAAATCCGACGGTACCTAAAGATACCTGCGCAGAGCTCTACGCTTTTTGGACGCGCTGGGGGGCAATGACAGGACGGAGGTTCCTTGAGTCAGGACATTCGGCAATATCCTCTGGCTGAGTTGAAGTCACTGCGATGATTGCACAGCTGGTACCAGTATAAACAATACATAAGGTCCGTGCGCGTTCCCAAGGATATCGTTCGGATAAGCGATGAAGCTACAAGACGATGACATGCAGCGATCTCACCGTTACCCCTGTCGAGTGTCTGCATACTAATGTAAATACACAAGTAGTCCAACCATGGCCGAAACAACAATAGACAAACATGGCATTAATTCACTTAAAGGTTATAGCCACACGGAAAACATTGCCCGGCACTCAACCCATCTGCACCAACTCAAAGGAGCAACCCACTAACCGGCAGTACAAAATTGCGAATCTGCACCTAGCCAAAACCTGATCCCGCTAAGGGAAACTTCAGAACTTACGAATCTGTAAGCATTAGCTTATAGAGCTATTGGCTGCGGGTAGCCAAGGGCGGCGTACTTGCATCAAGGAGGGAGTTGATTGTTGACACTTAGACCTCTATCTGTAAGCAACCGCACCACAGCGTCATGCTTGTTTTCGGTAGCGATCTTCAATGGTGTCTTGCCATCTCGGTTAGTGGCCGTGACGCCGGCCCTGCCATCTAAGAGTATTCGCGCCACAGCCTCGTGGCCGCATTTAGTCGCAAAGAGCAGAGGTGTCCACTCATCCGCGTCGGCGGCTGAGACTTTGGCGCCCCCGTCGATGAGCATCCGCATCACCGCCTCGTGACCGTTCTTAGCGGCCCAATGCAGAGGTGTTGATGCGTTCGAGGTGGCAGCTGAGACTTCGGCACCCCCATCGATGAGTATTCGCGCCACGGCGTTGTGTCCGTTTATTGCGGCATAATGTAGAGGTGTTGACTCGTTCGAGTTGGCAGCTAAAACTTCGGCCCCCCGGTCGATGAGGATTTGTGCGACCTCCTCGTGGCCGCACTTAGCGGCTAAGAGCAGAGGCGTCCACCCAGTGGGGTCTTTGGTTGAGACATCAGCACCTGCGTCGATGAGCATACGTGTTACCTCCCCGTGCCCGTTCTTGGCGGCCCAGTGCAGAGGTGTCCACTGGTACCTGTCAACGGCCGAGACGCTAGCTTTCCCGTCAATGAGTATCCGCATCATCGCTTCCTGCCCATTCTTGGCGGCCAAGAATAGAGGTGTCCATCCGTTCTCGGGGTCAGCTGCCGACTTGTTGGCCTTCCGGTCGATGAGGATGCACGCTACTGCCTCGTGTCCCTCGTTAGTTGCCAAGTGCAATGGTGTATATCCGGCCGAGTCTGCTGCCGAAAGATCGGTATCATCAAGGTCAATCAGGCTCCATGTAATTGATACATGCCCAAGCTCACATGCTGTGTGTATAGGATGGCGTCCGTTTGGGTAATCGCTCCAGCGATAGGGTAATGAACCCCTGACATTGTGGCACTTCCTTGCTTGGAGGTATGAAGACAGACTGGTAGAGTGTTTAATTAATCTTGCCACCGTTTCTGCCGTGGAAACCTCATTGTTGCCCTTGATATGATATGATAGGTTACCCGCCGCGTTGTTCAGAAATGCGTTATGGCTAATTCGATCTTCAAAGGTTTCTTGAGACTTGCAGGCGCCTTTCTTGAATTCGTCGAAAGCAAGATATGTGGCACAGAACCTTGCATGATAACCCCCTTGCAAGTGTTCTGGTACTACCGAATTTCGTTCGAGATACTCCTTTGCAGTATAATGAACAAGGCGGACCGTGTAAGTGCCTTCTTTGATGTTGACGAGGCCGGCACAGATGTCAGCCAGCTTCTCGGTAGTGGGTAAGTTCTCCACATCGAGATCATTCTGATGCTCCTCGATGGAAACTGCAACTCTCAATTCCTCAATATTTAATGCTCTCCTAGCGTTGCAAAGCCAAGAAAGTACTCTGAGGGCACGCTCGGCTGTCCGTTTCGGTGCACGGCGGATTGTTTCAATCGTTCTTTCATACACCTGATCTAACTGATCTTCAGTGTGCGATGCCTGCCTTGTCTGCCTGATCGCTTGGAGCTCTTGCAAGATGTCATGCGCCGTCGCTTGCTTACAAATATATATGGCATATAAATGCGCAAGCAAAAACCTACAGACAGATTAGAAATCTCATGGATGGGGGCACAGGAGGAGCTTGCTGAGGGCTGTCATACACTCCTTCTGTACTATCAACTAGAGAACCAACTATGTCTTCCACGTCAAGAGTGCTAGACCTATCAATCAGTCGTTTTGTTGCGATATTGTTGACAAGTCTATCATGCACGTAGTGCCGGAGGTCTTCCTCATCGGGAATAACATCAAGCTGGATTGCATTGGCGAAAGACAGCCGAACATCTTCAGGATGTGGCATATTGGTTAGGAACATCTTGAAGCCAGCGTCTATCAGCTCATGAAAGAGTGGAAGAAGTTCTTGCCTTTGATTGTGCATATATGGGCCTTGGGGCCTCGAGAAAGATCAATCAATAAGTCAATCAACCAATCAAAGTAACAGTCATTACGATCGCCACTCCATCAGCCTCTAAAGTGAACACCGGCGATCACTCCAACTCTAACTCTATACAGGACGTATATTTTTGCCGTTAGCTAGGTCATCGGACTTTGTCTACAACTTATTTTTAACGTGCTACATTTTGCAAGAAGTTCCCGGTATCACACGTACACAAATCCACTCACATGGTCTCATACCAATGGTGTATCCCGTTACACTGTACCTATGAATACCATACATTTAGTAGTGAACAGAACTGTAATCAAATGATTCAGAAATTCCTTAAAGCATAATATCCAAACAATTCACCCGTCACCCAACCGCCGTAAAGCTAGTACCTCCAACACACTCATACTCGCTCGGAACCTATGTACCGTCACCAGAGCTCCACTTGTGGTACAGCGTCCCATTGGTCCCGGTAATAAAAACATCCAACCTGTTCTTTGTCCAAGAAACCGCTTTAGGAGCTTTAACAAATATACCACCAAGATCAACAAAATCAGACCAAGACCCATCGTACAGGTAATGAAATAGCTTTGAATCGATGTTTAGGAGAAAGACATCATACCGCCCACCTCCCCAGCCAATCACTTCTGGAGTAGCTAACCACTTCCCGCCTCTTCCGCTCCAGCTTTCCCAGTCCCCACCAGTATCATTAGAAAACAGCTGCCAAAGACCGGAATGGGTTCCGATCAGAAAAACATCAATACGGTTACTGCCTCATGATGTTGCTTTGGGAGCGCTAGCACAAATCCCGCCGTGGTTGCGCCACTCTTTCCAACCAATGTGATAACGCTTGGAGTAGAGTGCCAAATCATTGAGGCCAATGGCGAAGACTTCATTGCGGTCGGCTTTACATGATACAGCACTGGGTTTCAGGCGCTGGAATGATCCGCCCAGCAGCTGAACTCAGACCTATAAAATACGTTACCATTTTCATTGTACTGAGCTGACGAAGTCGAGGTGCGGCCCGATGCAAAGGACGGCGCGGTCGTACCAGATATTGCCAGTCATATTCTTGTGGTACCTGTGCGCTGCGTTAGTGGTTGCGTGGTAACTCGATTCTGGCTAATACATCGCATGATCAAGACCAATGACGCAAACATCGAGCTCATCCTGCTGCCTAGAGCTAACAGCAGGCGGGGCAACATCAGTGCCACCAAGGTTCTTGAAATCACTCCAACTGGAACTATCATAGGATTTGATGTACAAGGCGTGGTTCGTGCCGACGACTCGGATATCGATTGTGTTGGGATTGCGGGAAATCGAAACGGGCTCATACAGCAAGGTTCCGCCGTGGCTCAACCGGTTCCACCTAGAGCCGTCCCACCATCGTTGATACAGAGAACTGTCGGCGCCGAGGTAGAAGCAGTCAAGGCGGTTAGGTCCCCAAGAAACCATTTTGGTAGGAGATGCGATTGGGTTGTGATATGAAGAACGAACAAGCAGAAACGGAGCATGGTTGTTATATCATATTACCTCGCTGAGATTGTGATGTCTACGTTCGTGCACTTGGCAAGGATTAGAGTTTCTATTAGCTTTGGAAATTCGGGTTTGCATAAACGGAGATGTTTTTGCTTGGGTATATAAATAGAATTGCTTTGTAGCATCATGAAACGCTATATAGATCGGACTTTTGCCGCTGAGGCTCATTCCGCAGTGACGAGCGGCTGGTTGTCGATCTCATCGCTTGTTGTCCGCCTGGCGACGCGGTGTTTCTATGAGTGTAGGTTTACGAGATTGCAATCCTATATCGGTTTTCGGTATTCTCTTGGGTATATTTACAAGTACTTGCCCTACATGATGCTAGGTATGACGCATGGTCATGGCTTTAGTCATACAGCGATTGATTTACTGATTATTTTCATCATGTTTCTGATAATCTTCATACATCTGTTTATTTTAGTTTAATACGTTTCCACGGTGTAACTTACTATTTTCATTGAATATCTGATATTCCGGGTTATCGCGCGTTTCATTTCTACAGATATGATTACGATTATGTTCAAGACTTTAGTTTGTACATGTATTTTCACGTAACTAGGTTCCAGTTAAGCGGGCCGGACTCCTCCATGTGCTGTAGACTGTGAGTGCAACCTGCATGAGACGCAGGACCCTCTTAACTCTCGTGCGGCATGATCTCAACTGGACAAGTACTGCACACAGCAGCCATACTTGTGTGGTTATCCATAATTCGACTCTGATCTACCTGTTTCTGATCTCCAGTCTTATATTTAACGAGAGAATGAATGCTTGAATCAAATCTTTGCTGCATAAAAGTTAGTTCTTTAGGATCATCAAGCGAGAAAAGTGAAATAAGAACACACATAGTGATTGTCAGTACTCATTCATTGTGTTTGGGCCGATGCAGTTGGAGGAAGCGTTGGATGAGAGCGGTCTTCCCAACACGAGGAACAATTGGTCAAGCTAGTGATGATCTATGATACCGCACACATCTCCGGATACTCCCGGAATGTCTACCTACGACACAATTTGATGCATGGCAAAACATCGACCCCTGCTTTTCATTGCTCACCCGCTGGAACGGTAATATACCATATTGCAACAATGCCGGCTCAGGAAACTTCTTGCCGTTCTTGGCATATACATAACTGCAACTCCGAAAATACAACTGACGAGCACGTAGTACAAGACGACCCAGCACTGCTACTTTCGATGAAGAAAGGAGCATATTCAGAAGAAAGACTTCGTATCAGCCTTCCGTGTGTATACCCGTGGGAAGATCTAAAAGACCATCACACACGAGGTGTCAATATGTCTGCATAAGTGTGTACGTAGAATGGAAGCGGCACAGTTGCACGAGGTCGAGTGATCGGCATACTTGCTAGCCTGTTGCAGGGGCTGAGCAACGTTGTGCATGTTCTACTGCTCTGTTCGCACTCCCTTCTGCCTGCTGGCCTCCTTCACCTGCGATACACCAAACAGCATAGCGGTTTCCAACAGCAGCGCAAACACAGAACCACTGACCATCCATCTAAACAATTTTCAACGTTCGAACTCGCGGTGGAGAGCAGTCCTCAGCTACTCAGAGAAGTGCACACGCAGAGGCCGCTTCGAAAGCCACATACCAGTGAGTACGAGCGAAAACTTCCAGTTGGTTTAGGTACTAACTCAACTGTAGCCAGCTATGGAGCCTGTTGGACTCACGATAGGTCTGACGGGGCTACTTACAACAAGCCTAGAAGTGCTCGATCGCATATCAGCCGCCAGATCCTACGGCGAAGATTATCAACTATTTCTTACCAAGGTCGAAACCGAGCGATTAAGACTCTTCCTGTGGGGTCAGGCAGTGGGACTCGCCGAATTCTCGCTACGACGACATGAGCTTCTACACAATCCGGTAATCCGGCAAGGGGTTCATGAACTTTTAACGTGGGCTATCCACTTCTTTGAGTCCTCCGAGACTATTCGGAAACGACATTTACCGAGACGGGCATTGATCCCTTTTCTTCTACGACGAGAGGGTTCACTTTCTACGACCAGCATCGCCAGGCAGACACCTACTTTCGAACATCCCCGAGGACGCACGGAAAAGCATCATAAAAATTCGTCAACGTTGGTTAAGATGACATGGGCATTCTCTGGCAAACGAAAGTCGGAGAAATTGCTTCAAGAGCTGGCTTGGTTTGTCGATAAACTTCACGCGCTTATTCCTCCAACTCCTCAAGATCTGGATATTGCCGACTCACCGTCTACCGTTGAAATTATCCAACATCTAGGAAGCAATTCTGGAGTGATGCGGAGTCCAATCATTGCGCGTAAGTTGGAGTTCAGAATTCGGCGCACTCGGAAAAACCGTGCTCGTCGCTTGGCAAATGAAAGGTAAGTTTTTCCCGGGTTTGCCTTGTAACAAATCCAACGCACGTGTTAACATATGGCAGAAATCGATTGGACCAACGTGCCACCCGCTTTTGGTTGCATGCAGGTCTTGGGAGTGCATCTGGCACGCTGGTTTTTTTTTTGACTCAAATCTAAAGTGACGTAATTTTGCTTCCAACATTTGATGTTCATTGGCCACTCAGTGTTGAGCTAGTGGTTTACCCAGTACTGTGATTGATAAATTAGAAAATTATTGGATATTAATTCGCGCATTGAGAGAGCGGTATACATTCCGGCAGAGCGGCAGGCCAACAGGATGAGGCTACAGGTGTCTTCGAGCATGAAGGATTCTAATGTATTTGTATTGTGCATCGATTTGAAATTTCAACTCAGCTAGCGAATGTGGGCTCCAGGCAAACCCGAAAGTCACTTTCGAGAATTCTCGCGCATTTATGCAATTAACAATGTGATCGACTGGAGATCTACCAGAAGCTGCGCTGTAAAGGGTGAGAATTCTCACTTGGATTGCCTGGGTCCCACGTTCTCTGTTGCGTAGAAGAAAATTACTAAAATCGAAGCGCAGCTGGGGTTCAACCGTTCAAGTTTCTGTCCTGTTCTCCTAGGTAGTGATGCATTTTGTTTAGAAGGAGTGAAGGCAGCATCCAACCGGGGCTTGACTCAAGATACACTTTGGCATTACAGATTCCAACCCGTCGATATTGCGGAGTATTTATAGAGCCAACCTACCCAGCCATTCATTGTTGCTCGGTTGTTTTTGTTGTTAGCGTCTCTTGAGCCTAATAAAGTATCCTCAAACCCCGAATGCTTGCGGGAATTTGTGTATCACCTCGGATGGAGCGGGAAACCCGCTCTTTCAATACTTCAGGTTTATCCTGCCCATATCTCACTTCCTGGTGCTACTCTGGCCTCATCGAGAAAGAAAAGCGTCATATTTGCGTTTTTTGTGTTAATCATACTGTGTTCACTCTATTTAGAGTATGACAGTAACTGTTTCCTCTCCCTTCGAGTGGCCAGTTAGGCGAGAGAGATTGCCTTCATCCCCATGCCATATTTGCATTTTTGTCACAGTAAAACACCAAAGTCTTCGTTCGTTTCGATAATCACAGGAGTTGTGAACTCTAAAAACATCTGGATGAGATTGACGAGCTTAGAACAGTAAAAAGCCTTGTTGAAAGCATTCTGATACTATGTGATGCGGTGGAGAGTTGGAATGATGCACGGGAGCGGATCTAACCGATCGTTATCTAATCTCCTTTAGTCTGACGTCGATCGTCATCTCTGTCTCATGCACAGCGCACCACCCTATTTAAATGCATACATTTTGTTTTGCGGCGGGTGTGCTAATGATCAGATGGATAACGCGATTAGATGAATCGAGAAGATTAGCGCACCATTCGCTGTAATGCAGACACCATCTTTCAATCTCCATTAATTTGCCAGAACTTTTCGTTTTGTATATGCTGGTACATATAAACGTGCAAGCTCTATTCTGTATACTTATTCCCAAGCTCCTGATTGCTGGCATCTCTTACCATCCTGTTACTACTCCATTCAACTAACTATAATTTAGAGGTACACTGAACCGACTGGATATTATAAAACCCATATGAGATCTAGATCTGCCGTGTACTAAGTTAGCATACATAGATTGGGAATTTTACCATAGCTCTTACCGTTCTACCAGGTCGACTTACGGGGAACCCCACAGGGGCGGATCAAAAAACAGCAACTAAAAAACTCACGTGCGCTTGGGTAGTGGTGTGGTGTGCTCGCGGGTGGTGGTTGAGTCGGGGATTCAGAGGGGTTGCTGGATCTGTATGGAAGTGTTGAAGGAAGCGGACACAGGGGAGTACTTATTCTTGCTCAATAATCTTGTGAAGGTAGTTCCTGTGAGATTAATAGCATTGAAATAGCGTACTAAAACACTCTCGATTTCGTCTATACTGTAAATAATACTTGTGAATGTCCTCCGGCACCAGGTGTGCTCTAGTGCTAGATCTGAACATCCTAATCACGGAGCTTAAGTCTGTGGGATATGTATCAACGAAAACAAGCCAGTGAGAACTCTTAGTACAACCTGCTTCGTTTAAAGGTAGTTTCTTGTACCTCTCTATTGACCTTGCCTGGTTGTTTGGGACTAAACCACACCCACAACCCTCAGAAACTACATTCTGCCATTGTGTATCATCGTGATCAGTATCCCCACCACAAACTACGAGATACCAAACAATTCTGGTTTCTAATTTATAATTTTTCTCGTCCACATCATCTTAGTAACCGCTACGGACCGTATGCTACTATGAGAGGTTGTATGCATGTGTGCGAGATGGTCTAAGGTTCTATTTGCCGATCTATCAAAGTACAGTATAAAAATTTCGCCCTTAACTCTAAACCCTAAGTGTTAGTTGTACTTCATCAGTCACCATAACGGTGTTTGGGTATCATTCTACATATCATGGAGACTGTTAGCACTGTAGGGGTCTAGTCCATGAAAAGTTTCCCTGGTCTCAAATAATTCAGAATCCTCTGCCCCGAATTTACAGTCTTGTCCCAGGCTGATGCTTGCCCGGACGAGACGGACTATTGAGATACCTCTACTCACTGGATGTTATACTGAGCGTCTTCTGTACCCTGCTTCCAGATCCTGATTCAATGTCAGTGAATAGGTATGTGAATTGAGGCACCCGTTGACGGTGTGACTTTCAGACTGTTAATTTCACCAATACATCAGTCAAGCGTAACAACTTTTACCGCCGGACCCCCATTTCGATCAACTTGCACTGTATCGTCACGTCCCATGTCCGCGAAGACCACTTCACTTCCCTCCCCAAAACACAACCACCATATCACCTACCCAATACTCAAGCGAAACTCCTTCGCAATATACACGGTATAACCCCCGATGGGTTAGGCCAAACGACGCAATGACCTAAAGAATAGATTGCGGTTTTCGTTGCCAATCTCTTGATTGAGGGTCGCGACGCGATGCTGGCGACAGAAAGCACTCTCGGGCGGTGAGGTGCGCCAGAAGAAGTTTCAAGTGCACAGCGATTTTGAGTAGAGCGGAGCGATTTTTTCTCAATTCTACAGTCAGTAAGGTAGTTCCGGAAGACTTGGAGCGAAGATAATTTCACGGACTTAACATTACTGATGTCGGTTAGAAAGTCAACCTCTGTTGAATCTGTATCCTCGAAATTGCTGGTCTGAAAAACCGCTCTTGCTAGCGAACAGCGAAGAACGGACACGCCAGACAGACAGAAAAGAGAGAGAGGAAGAAAAGAAGACAGGAAGAGGAGAGATGAGTGGAAGAAGAAGAGACGGAAGAGACGGAAGCGGAAAACAGCCGGAGCTCGTAAATTCTCTGTGCCGTTCCTGAGTATTTAACGCACCGCCACAACGATCTCTCGTTTCGTCGTTGATGCTTAAGGGACTTTACCTTCGATGGTCTCTGATGAGAGCGTAGTAATTTTCATGCTAAGTGTTTCCGCATTTTCTTCATTCCACCTATCTATTACTCGCTCTCTCGACGGAACTAAATTCATTGGATAGTCAGACTCTATACACCCTACTTTTTATGTCCCTATAAGCCCTTTTCTGTGAATTTATTTTGAACTTAGCCTGCATATCATCGCCTCCCGTCCGTAGCTGGGGGTGGCAACAGTTCATCTACCCGGCGGCCCTTCTGGGCCCACGTCGTCGTCCAGCCTCAGGAAACATATTGTAAGACCAGGACCCGATCAGAACGACTGACTCTAAGGGAGTCGGAACTGTGCGTTTCTCTCATACAAATGGAAATGAAAAGGCACCCGTTATATGGTAATAAAGGCACCAAGGTGCCAAAACACCTTTTTGTGCCTTTTGTTAGCTAGCATGTATTTTTCTAAGTGTATTTCGGCGTGTACCTTTACTGCTGCCATCAGGGTGTGCACTTTAAATTTCAAGACGTTCTTATGGCTCGTGACTTGCTTCTGCTGATTTGTGCCATTGTTACTAGCGAGAATCACGATTAAAGATGCCCTTCTTTTGGTGGAATTTCCAGCTGTTATTTCTTAAGGCACACTGCATGTGAGCCTTTTGTTTAGCGTTGTGGTTGTATTTAAAGACTGCTTCTATTAGCTGCATCCCATCTATCCCCGTACATCTCGTCATTGCCACCATTTCTTCCTCACTTATTGACTACGTACTGTCGCGACAGTCTATGCCCCACGCTAAACCCACTGCCAAATCGGCGGTACTAATAGGATACGGCTTGCTGTGAACCGCTACCTAGAGTGGGGGTGACGGTTAGGACCAGAATTCTGATTAACGTTGAATTTTGCAGATTTGGGCTAGGATACAATCAGATGAGCTTTCCTATCATTGAAACATCAATCGGGTAAGGTATGGTGCAGTATATGTGCCATTGGTAGGATGCTCTGTACCACTCGGTCACAATATCATCGCTCGCGTCATGGATCTGTTCGGGTCCAGTGGTGGATTCAGACCAGCCACGGATTGCCCGGGCCAACCACGGATTGCCCAGACCATCCATGGATGGCCCGGAATCCATCACAGGCCTGCCCAATCATGGATCCATGAGTGGACTGGTGCACTTGGTTAAGATAATCAACCATTTGCTAGACTTCACATCGCGCAATGACCTTTCTCTCCAGATATATACCTAGGTCTTAGTAGATGGCTGTGTTTAGAATCCAGTTCTAGATATTCTCGTAACAGGAAATTGGGATCCAAATGCTCGGAATTATTCCATTGCACAGGATAGACCTGACGCTGCACGCTGCAAATCTAGTAGTGCTTCATTGTAGTTGATATATTATGCTGTGATCGACAAAAGTATTTGCGCAGCCCACCCTGAGTTCCCAGCTACAAGCCAGCTGCTGCAACCCATCGGTTCACTACTAAACAGGTCCCTTGCAAGGAGCATGTGCTTCATAGGTTAGAACTTCTATTAAATATAAATGATTGAGGCAGCCAAAGGGCGCAATCATAAAACTTGGCACACTATAAAGAGAGAATGGCCTTTACACGATGTGAAGCCTAAAAAAGTTGAATACCCTAACCAAATACACCCAATCCACTCATAGATCCACAGTTAGGCAAGCCCGTGATAGATTCCGAGTCATCCATGGATAGCCAGGGCAATCCATGGTTGGCCTGAATCCACCACTGGACCCGAATAGATCCATCACTCCCATCCTAGGACTATCACTCGGAAGATCCTTAACGCTTAATGTTGCATGTATGTATAGAGCTTACACTGTTGACGGAGATATGGGCTTTCGCCCGAGATCATCGACCGGCATTATGTGACTGCTTCGCTGTTACGTGGGTTGCCGTTTCTAGTATAGCATTGTGGGTTTAATGTTGTATATTTGATCTCAATAGGTGGCACAAAGCCAAGCACCTACCGCATCCTCTCTTGTATATAACTTGGGACTTTTCTCCTCTCTTCACTCTGTACCATAAGTCTACTCGTGTACACGTTTCTCCGCTTCGTGTTGCAACACTCAGAGTCCTGCAGCTCCAACAGTTCCCAGAACAACAATTCATAATCTAGGGTAAGATCTTGCCCAGACGAAATGGACTTTTGCCACCCTGCATGTAACTAGCTAATATGGGTATACGTATATGTATCTGGATAGGACAACACGCGACCCACGATATCATGATACAAACGGAAAGGCATAGAGAGTTTTATTAATATTCTGTCTAACGGGATGGAGTTCAATTTGTTTTTGTCGCTGTGAGATTGTCTCGTAATTCTCGGTACGAACTCATCGGTGCTTAATGTCAAACGTGCTCGCCTCCAGAGACCCCTCTTCTGACGTCATCCTCCCCTGGACCGAGAGGAAGAAGCCCCACACGGCGAAGTAATAACAGGCTCGTTTACCTTACGCCCTTGTTGAATGCTAGAAGAAGAGAAACAGCAACAACCGCCACCGAGATCGATCCGCCATTACGCCAAAAAGTGTACACTGATGTGTTTCCAGACTGTCCAGTTAGCTCAGCGACATTCATGCCGAAGTATGAGGTGAAGAAGGACAAAGGGAGAAAGATGACTGGAACCACGGGTCAGCGAGGAATTGGAAAAGGTATCGAACTAACAGGTAACGTGGTAAGCTCAAGGATATACAGGTAACGACCGTGAATCATACAATGGCTCAATTTTGTTCGGCGGAAAGTTTGGCTTGTTCTCGGGTGTAGCGTGCTTCTTGCAAGTTCGCGTGTTTCTGCTTGAGGTCGATGAGTTGATATTCTAGACAACATTCCCCGTATAATGCTGTTAGAGTTTTGCACGCCACTACGCAAAATATTTCTTGAACTGACCTTCGCGCGAGCACTTTCTGCGTCTTTTCGAAAGCTTACCAACGGTACTTTGGTAAGCTCCATAGTATAGCGAAGTCTGCTGATCGGTTCCCGCTTGATGAATTTATAACGATTTTCCGGCAAAGCTTATCAATTATTAGCTGTCTCTGAGTTGGCACGCGGTAGAGGTATTGCAAGTACCTCCAACCATGTAAACGCTTCCAATTGAGTACCGAGCACTTGAAGTACGAGGCGAAGGTTCTCAATCATGCCATTGAGTCTTGTGATGAGGTTGATTCCTCATTAATTGTCCAGTCACTTGCTGACCGCTCAACATCCACGAAAAACCTAGAGTATCTTTCTAACTCTTCTTTGATCTGTGTATTCGTCAATACGAGCTGTAGAACTCGTGAACAAAGAGCAACGAACACAAGTATTGATATAGGCGCGCAAATGTTTAAGAATCTCTATCCATAGTTCTTGAAAATGGTCGCAAAAATTCTTCATAGGACTTTCGTTATACTCATAAAGTTAGCTTACCGAAGACCATAAGAAAAACCGTTCCTCGCCGACGTCTTTAGGAAACGAAGAAACGCAGGAGCGGAGGCCAAAGTATTCGTTCTCGACCTCAATTTCGGGGTAAGAGCCTTCTAAGCGCGGAGTTTGGAGGCTATCGTCTTTGTCCTCGCGTCTAGTTTCATCTAGTTATCATTATCAGCAAACTGGGCTGTAGCACCGGAAATGTATGTAGACTATCGTAGATCAAATAAAAAGTGCATTTCGGAGACAACCAGAACTCCTGTATCCCTCTTGTATCACTGCGAGCGTCGGTAATCATCCCCCAGGCCATGCCCTCATTTTTCAGTGTAGAACCATAACCATAATGGCGAAGGTCTCTCCATTCTGAACTAGGGATTTCGTTCTTGCACCACTGTAGGTATGGCATGGAAAATTATAACTTATGTACGTTCCCAAGCCCCGAGATTTCCCATCCTGGCTTTTTCAGGTCGCTGTCTAAAAAGTCATAATTATTGTACAGGAACTCCAAATACTTTTTAATGCACGGAAAATGCAGGATATGTTCTTCGGACAGCGTAGTAAAGGGATTATAGTTTGCGTCGATGACCCAGTTGTAGGAGTCGGTATGCTCCCTGAAGAGGGAGCAGGTATTTTTGCAGCGATCGTGGGACATTAATACTTGCTGCGGCTGGAAAGTCTTCCGCATTTCACAGGCTCGATAGTTGAATGATTCTAGGCTTTCGTTTGTCGAACAAATAGGAGAAAGAACGTTATCCTGAGATGCAAGAAGCTGATATGCATTCGAAGGGTAGTGACTATTAGAACGACTTAGGTGCTGTTCGGTCGGGCGGCTCAATTGATATATGTGGATATTTGTACGAGGACGCTGTACTTATACATCAACCACCATTATCCGACATTACTACCGTCTATCTTATCAGATCAACCGATTAGGACTACACCTAATCGACAGAACGTATCTCGCACCATCCCTCTTAACCACACGGGGAACGAAGGCAGTGATTAGGCTTAGATATTCGTGTGGAGAAACTGCTTCCGTAAATCAGGTGTTATCACGACACGCTTAATTGGTTGCGCCACACTGTCGCTCGAGCCACAAGGCTTGGGCCGCAACCCCACCATATAATTCGGGACGTCATCATTTGCATCCGCAGCATCAATCGCCACCACGACCATGGCCCAGAACAGCAGTTGGGTATCACGCACCTACTCCACCGATTACACCCTCCCTCTACCCGGTGAAATAATTAAATTCCGGCGCCCTATCCCCTGGAACGTAACCGGTTCCCGGCCCATACGGGCCGCCCGCCCAACCATCTCGCCACACATCCAAAAATGGTCGTCAGAGGCCCTCCTTTTTATCAAGTCTTCTTTAGTAGCAAATAAAACTTTCTATCTAAGTAAATTGTAAATTATATGTGATGTAACTTTGTAAGTCTTACTGCCCCTCCAAAATTCACTTTCTGAACTGGCAACCCCACCCCATGTCAATGCACCACTACCCACTTTTCTCCTTTACAGGTGATTGAATTCTGCAAAACAATTCCATTCATTATTCAGGCACCACAGTTACATGCATTTTGAACATGCTTAGCAAAGTTTGGGTGGAGATTTGTTATTTCTGGCAGGGCGTTCCTGCTGGCTGAGCTACCATCCCAGCTACTTTCCCTTCTCCAGGTGGACTGAAAATTGCCCACAGCTCCAGCTCTTGCTGAGGGGTAAAGATATACCCTCTTCGATGTTTGACAAAGTGGGTTTTAGCCTTGTTCACTATGAGAGCTGTGCGATGGGTGTTGGTATCCTCCCTCAGAGCCTCAACTCTCAGGCACATTGCAGATGGAATTCCTTGTGTGTAATGATATTGGGACTTCAGGGCATGTCCTTAGCACCAAGCTTGCAGGATATTTTGGGGTTTTATGGGCAGAGTTGTCCATCTGGGCTGCACAGTGACATTTTCGAGTTTTTGGGGAGCTGATCTTGAGACAGCCCTCCCAACAAAACTGCACTTTTTATCGGCACCCCATTCCTGTACAGTCCTTAATTTTTGCCAAAATACTCTCAAGACATAAGAAAGTAAGTTTATAATGCTCCCAGGCCACGCCCACAGAGTGGTGGTTGCATTGCTAAATATTTGTGGGTGGAGTCGGTTGGCATGCCCAAACGGGCCGGGAATGCCAAAGTTACGATCTAGGGGGTAGCTCCGTTAGATTTCAAATTTGGCCCACAATCTGTTGCTTCGTCGACTTTTCTTTCAGTTGCTTCCCCTAAATCTTCAGACCTAGTCACCTCTGCAAGACTCACGGTTGACGGTAACATTGCGCATGGCTTCTATCCCATTCTTTCATACTCATCCCGTCCCAAAGATTAGCATAGATCTTGAAACCCACGCAAATAGATAGAACATCACGCGAACGATGCAGTCAAGCTGCCTAATATCCCAGTTCCGCCCGGGCTAGAACCCAGCTCCTCCAACCGCTTTCGGCCCCAGCCGCCTTGATTTTGGAGAATTTGTGAACTCCCGCCCCGCATGGCTTGTAGAATATCACGTTGTGCACACTATTGACCTAATCAACATGTTTCTTCCTTAACCTTCTTTGCATTACTATGTGCTTGTGGCTGATATGAACATAGTGGCAGCAATATTACCCGGTGGTGAAGTTAAGAGATAATGCGATGCTCAGCCACCTTCAAGAGCTAGATCCCTAACGACCTTGCTACCATCGTTCCACCTAGAATCTCCACTGGGTTACCATCATACAGGAATGATTGGGGCTGTTACATATCCGGTGGCAAGTGACGCAGAGTGGCGAGTGGCGAGTGGCGAAGCATCATAGTTTTCTCCATAATTCTCTGTATATATCTCGAGTCTTTCTCCTTCTCTCTTTTCTCTGTACCGCATAATATACACACGGTTCTCCCCTAAGTACTATAGCAACAGGGGCGGCATCTATACCGGGCAGGTCCGTTTGGATTCTGCTCACGATGATGATGATTCCTAGGATGACGATGATGTTAATCCTATCAGCTTTTGGCATTTCCCCAGTGCACCTATCCACATGAGGAAGATAGTGAAGGAGTATGATCAATGTTGCTCTAATTAGAAGGTTCTACAGTGGGATGCGGGGGTCGATTATGAGAAGAGTTTGAGCACTTAGAGCGTGAGATCGGTTGATAGGTAGATTAGCACACTGAACTTTGGGGAACGAATATGAAGAGGTGCTCCTGTCTGAATGAAGTATATCAGTTTTGAGTACAGTTTCGGCTACATCAAGTTGAAGTAGTGGTGGTACTTCTTTCAGCGTACTTGTAATTATGTTACGTTTTCATAAACCCCTGCCACTGCTGTCGTATGCTAAAGCTATTATTTGTGGATTATAATTATATAATTAACATGAGTATAACACAACCCCTGGCTACATAGTTTGATGGTATATGTACTCGGGGATGAAGCAAAAATCGGAAAAACCACGTGTGTACAACTGTGAGGAGGAGGCTAGAAGACACAACGATAGTAACTACGATCTTGTTAGTCAAAGCCCCCATACAAATCCGTTATTTCAGCCAATCGTACCCATTCTTTAAAGTTGGGCTTGTTCCGAGCTACTTAATTTCGTTCCAGATCCTTTCCGATTTTTGCTTCCATATCTAGGCTAGGGAATAAGTTTAGTTCCCTATTCAAGATAACGGCGGGTAATAAGAGAAGCCGAAGAAGGGAGCAGAGCGCCCATAGGGGTAAGGAGATCGGTCTTATTTGTTTCACAAGGTGATGAGCACATTCAATATAAAAATCATCGACAGACAGTCTTCAACACCAACCACCAACCAACTGTAATAGGATCACAAAGTAGTGTGCGTATCAGTCCTTGGATCAGTATCTTCCCCTCGTACAATGCTCGAAAACCATAGACAGGGGCATATTTGGGTGTTTAAATTGATTTAAAAGCTCAGGCGGGCTTTGTATGTGCTCTGTAAATCTAACAAAAAATGTCGACACAGATGACTCAAAATTGGTTGTGTACGAAACGAGAATGTAACCCAACGTAGAAGTAACCGACCACCACCAATTTAGTCAACAACAACGTTAGCAATTGGAAAACGGACAGTGGCAATCGAATTCTAACGCCGACATGACACCGGAACAACATTCCCAGCACCTACTGGACCGCCGGAGAAGGGCACGCACGAGAATCCACGAAGTTGAGCGGATTCGCGTAAAGTCTTCGCAGAAATCGCGAATGACGCGACGTGTCGGCCAATGAGCATGCGACAACGAGGACTACCCTAGAGGAGAGGTCTGCCTCACAGAGACGATGACCGAAGTCGGAGTGAGCGGGAGGAGCGACCTGGACCCGGGAGAAGCAGGAGATGGGAGGAGCGACGCGCCTATGGATGTGCCGATGGAGATGGCGACACCCATAACTGCGGAGACTGGGGGCGCAACCACAGTTGAGCCGATGGAGAGAAAACACAACGGAAAGTGGAGAAGGAAGAGCGAGGCCCCGGTAACCGCCTTGGCCCCCAGTGACTGGAGGAGCCGAATGGAGAGGGCGGTGCGACAGCAGGCACAGGAGCTAATGCAGTTGCACTGAACCATTGGACACTTAACAAACGTGTTGGAAGCCCAGGCAGCCCGCGAAGAATTATAGTGGTGGGGAATGTTGACGTGGATGCAAGAGAGAGAGCAGAAGTGGGATGCCCGCCATGAGGACGACAAGCTGTGGGGGGCGGGCATCACAAACATGATCGCAAACGTCGTGAAAAGAGTAGCACCAAGTCAGGAAGCAAGAGAGAAAAAGAGGGTCAAGACTGCAAAGATGGACGGCGGTGGGCTGGAGGCCTCGCAACATGCAGATACAACGCAGGAAGGAGGACCGGAGAAGCGCCAACAGCTGCAGCAGCAGCTGAAGCCCAAACTGCAGCTAAAACTGCAGCCAAAACGACAGCACGAACCCAAACCGAAGTTAGCACCCGCACCCTCAAGACGGTAGGAGACCCTCCCACCGCGGGCACAGAGTCAGAGGGCGCCCGTTGGCCCAGGCCCAGGCTCAGGCCCAGGCCCTGCCCTGACCGCTGGATCAAGCATGGCGGGGAGACACCTGGTATTAAGGAGAGTCGAGAGTGTACTGCCCCCCAACAAAATGGACCAGGGAATTGCATCAGCGATCAACAGAGCGCTCTTCCACCAGAAGGCACCGGCCCATGTTTGGATTGTGAATGCAAAAAGAAATGCTAGAGTGACAATTATGGCAGTCCCCGACCAGAATGTGACAGCGGCGATGTCACTGATGTACAACGATGTCATCATCAAAGCAGCACACACAGTCGACACAGCAGTCATTGACGTTGAAGAAAACGAGTCTTGGGAGAGGCTAAGGATCCATGCAGTGCCACTTGTAAGGTACATGGGAAACGGCACAGAGGGCCTGCAAAAGATGTGAGAGGAGTTTGAAGCGGAGAACAAGGGCATAGCTATCCCCACCCAAGTGTGATGGCTGGCAAACCCCCACACCATTAGGGAGAGGAGGCAGAACGGAAAAATCGCTGCATCATCCGTAGTTTTTGTCCTAAACGGGAGCAAGGCGGCACTGAAGGTAATCATGAAAGGAATCAAGGCGGCGGGAGAGTGCTAGTACCGAGTCGAGGGGTTCACGAACACGAGCCCAGACAGCAGGTGTGAGCTCTGCTGCGGGTTGGGCCACATCGAGAGCAAGTGCGGCAGCAAGCCCAAGTGTGGCTACTACTCAGGCAATCACCGGACAAGTGACCACAAATGCAATGTTGTGGGATGCACGGCAACGCAGGGATCACTCTGCGGCCACACGTTGGAGACGTGCCCTAATTGCAAAGGAAATCATATCGTGTTCAGCAGCCAGTGCGCGAAGAAGAACGAAGCCACCAAAGCGGCGCAGAAGAGTAGGAAGATGGGACTAGCAGGACGAGCCCCCACGGGAGAAGCTATGAACATAGCAATGTGGACAAACAGAGTGGTGCTTGGTCTTAGGGCCAGGGGAGCGGCAGCAGATTGGGGAATCGAAGAAGAGGAGATCGCGGATGTGGAGGAAGAGGAGGCAACGGGAGAGGCAAGGGACGTCATGATGACCGAGACTGAGACCGAGATTGAGACTATAACTGTGACCGAAACTGAAACTGAGACTGAAGCGGGACCCCTGCCTACCAATGATTAGATTGATGCAGCACAATTGGGCAAGGTAATACGAGTGGAACATTGCGGCGCTGGAAACGGGGGTCGAACGCAGGGCGGAAGTAGTGTGCTTGCATGTGCCACCTAGAGAGAGAGGAACTATTGGGATCAGCCATTGGGCATATGAAATAAGAAAAAGAAACAGTATTTGGATGGCGATGCGGAAGGGGAGCGGTCTGGTGGTTGATGAACGGACGGACTTAAGCAGAGGTGCAAACGAAGATGTTATTTCTACTGACGTCAGGAGGAGAGGGGAGAACATAACGAGGATAGTGAATGTTTCCGATCAGAGAGACGGGCAGTCGGGAGAGCGACCGGCACAAATGTGGAACTGACAGACAGTCATCCGGCAGGGCTGCTCTGTCCTCGCAGGAGACTTCAATGCCCACAGCAGACTATGGGATCTGAGATGCCGAGGGCAGCGGAATGCTGCCTTCTGGGTAGAAGTGATTGACGAAAATGGACTGGAGATCGGAAATAACGGCCAGTCCACCGACCACAGGACGAGCGATGGCCACAATGGCGAATCGGTCATCGACCTGACTTTAGCAAACCGACCAATTACAAAATGGTCCATACAAGCCGATGACCACGCCACTGGATCCGACCACGAAGTGTTAGACTGGGAGGTGGAGGTGGATAGGCAGGAGCAGGCAGACCACGAGAGGGTAGTGGAATGGCATTTTGCAGCAATGCTGGAGGAGGACACAGAGGCGGCAGATAAGCTGTGGACTGAACAAGCGAGGGAGAGAGCTCACCTGGATGCAGAATGTACAGAAGACGAGGTGGAGCAACAGGCCGCATGGTGCCAGGAAGCAATGAGCATTGTTCTCGACGCCACGGCGAAGAAAATCAGCATCTGCGCCAAATCAAAGAGGTGCTGAAACGCTGACATCAAAGAAAGCAGAAAGGCGGTCGGTAGGGACAAAAGAAAACGGAATTCTGGAGAGGCAGCCAAAGCAACAGCCAAGCACCAGATGTCGATTCGGCGATCCAAGAGCTGAATGTGGATCGACTATTTACAAAACTTCAGGGGAGCCAAGGTATGGAGAGCAGCACGATATGCCAATCCTCGGGCAGGCGTGACTGTGGGAGCCCTCACAGAGATGGAAGGCAAGCAAGCAAACACAATCTTAGAGGAGGAAGAGATGCTGAGACGCGAGTCTTTTCCCACAAACGACAACAAACAATACTACAAGCTACCTCCAGCAGGAAGCGCACATACACACGTCACCGAGCAAGCAGTTGAGTGAGCCCTGTATTCTCAATCAACCAAGAAGGCACCCGGGCCAGACAAGCTGTTATTCAGTGCCATACGGCTGCTCTGGAAGTGGGGCAAAGAGAAGAGAGCAACTGATTGACGGACAATTCGGGAGCAGGAAGGGGCGGTCAGCCATTGATGCAGCGGCCATCATGGTCGACAGAGCTCATGTAGCATGGACAAATGGCCACATAACAGATGTGCTTCTCATGGACATTTAGGCATCCTTCCCAAGCCTGGCAAAAGGAAGGCTATTCAACTTAATGAAGGCCAGGCAGATGGACGGAGACCTTATACGATGAACAGGGAGCTTTCTCTCAGAGAGAGCGGTGGTGATGATAATCGAGGGCAACGCCATGGAGAGACACCCAGTGGAAGCAGGGGTTCCGCAGGGCTCACCTGTGTCACCGATTCTATTCGCGATCTACACCTCTGGAATGATCAAATGGGTCCAAGAGTATGCCTCCGCCGAAGGGCTGTGTTTTATGGACGATCTCGGATGCGTGCCAACTGGAAGCCATGTGAATCAGGTCGTCACGATACTCGAGAGATGGGCAGGGAAGAGCATTGCGTGGGCAAGTAGACGAGGGCTACACTTCGATATAGCAAAAATGGACGCACCACTGTTTACGCGCAAGCGAGGCCACAAGAAACACCTCTGGCCAAAGCTAACAGCAAAGATAACGGTCGGGAACGGATTCATACAGTTCAACAAAGAGGCGACGCACTGGCTAGGCGTCTGGATGGCCGCGCACCTGACGTGGAAGGAGCACCACAACCGATGCAGGAGGAAAGCCAGGGCAGCAGAAGGGAGACTCCGAACCCTCACAAAAACATACGGGGTTGTGCCAGAGACCGTAAGGGCCGTCCAAGTGGCCTGCATCCAAGCGGTCGCAGTGTACGGGAGCGAGCTCTGGTGAGACCCCAATAAAATAGGCAGGCAAGACGACCTCCAGCTTCTCCTCAATCGACAATCCAGATCAGTCCTGGGCGCGCTGCCCACGACCCTGAGGGAGGCACTGATGCGGGAGTCAGGGCTCGCACCCGCGCCTGTAATCTTCGACTGCGGACAACAACCATTCGCAGCGAGGCTAGCAAATGCATGCGGCAGCAAACAGAAGGAGCTGCACGAAGACCCTTCGTCCGGCACACTGATATGCTGAGTAGTCGTGATAGAGCACGAGCATGGCCGGACAACCAAAGACATGAGCTGGCCTGCCCAGGGCGAAGAACCAGTGGTTAAAACCATTATACTGGACAACAAAAGCACAGCGATGAGAGCTGTGCAACGCTGGGCAAGAGAGAAGGAAGCGAAAGTCGGGGCAGGAGTCTGGATGTGGTGGACAGATGGATCACGCTCTGACGATAGCCGAGTGGGAGCAGCAGCAGAGTGCAAGCATCGTATTGAATGGAGGACCTGCCACAGTTATCTCGGCACTGGACGTATGGAGGTCATTGAAGCCGAGCTGTGGGCGATTGGACTCGCGCTCGGGGAGACAGTCAAGAGAAGAGACAGACATCAACAGCATGGAGTGAAAATGGTGGCAGTCTTCAGCGACTCACAGGCCGCAATTCGACGAGCAGCACAGCTGCAGCCGGGCCTAGGGCAGCGACTGGCGAGGCGGATCAACAGAAGGGTGCGAAATCTCTGCGGCCACGGCATTGCAAACAAGATCCACTGGGTCCTGGGACACTCCAGTATCCCCGGAAATGAAGAGGCAGACCGTCAGGCGAACTTTACCCAAGACGCAAGTGGAAGTACAGTGATTGAGCGGCCGTACACCTCGGCCTCAAATAGAGCTAGACGAATCTCCGAGGGAAGGTCAGCAGCCAATGCGAAGTGGGAGGCCGATAAATGCAGGAAGTACTTCAGCTACAGAGTCAAGGGCAAGACGGGGACCAAGAGGCCTATCCTGATGACAAGCGTGAAGTCGCTGGCTACTAGGATCTACTAACTAACGTGCGGGCATGCACCCACCAGGGTCTACCTAAAACGGTTCGGCCACCGAGAGGACCATAGTTGCTTGTTGTGTTCAGGGACAACGGCCCAGACGCAGGAGTGCCTCTTCCGCCCCTGCAGCCTGTGGAGAGACCAGCAGAAAGCACTCTGGGAAGCGGTGGGAAAGGTGACGGGCTGGAAAGAGGGCAGATGCCGACACGTGCAGGTCTCTGAGCTGTTTTCCATGGAAGAATGCGATAAAGCGGTGGTGGACTTCCTGGCGGCTACTGAAGTCGGGAAGTTCCCGCCCAAATGAATGGAGACGGCATGGAGCAGGTGCAGAGGATGATTCAGGTGCGGGGAGCATGCGGGGTGCGGCGGCAGGGGGCACATATCTATATCTTCTCTTCTCTTTTCTTTTCATTGTCGTTTGTTTCTCTGTTTTTGGTCTGTCTTTTAGCTTTCATTTGTCAGCGGGGATGAAGGGTAGCGGGGAGGGAGCTCCGCCATCTAGCCGGCTCGCCCGGAGGCGGAGGGGGTTTTTAGGTCCTGTCATACTCTAGTCAGAGTGCATACAGTATGAATAAACAACAACAACAAACGAGAATGTAGAGAGTTCATAGGTCAATAGGGACGAACTCTGGATTCCAGGGACTGATTACAGCTCCGTGGACTTTGCAGTTCTGTAATATTAGTAGGGCACTATCGCTACATAAAAAGATAAACAAAGATCCAGGATAGTCCAAATTGCTGCTAGTTAGAGTGCCTGGGGACAGATATTTCCTTCCCAAGGATTTCCTCAAAGCCCGCACTTCCCCGCAAGTAACAGTCACGAGACGTGACGTCCGGGCACTTCAGCCCGGAGCAAGAGCTTAGCACCAACGAGTACTTTCTAACCACGAGAGATGATATTCCGCGATCATTGTTGGGACGGTCCATGGAAATCTTAGGGCGGCGCGAGTGACAATACTCTAGTGGGACTAATCTGCAGTATATGAGGTACATATTCCTTTCCATGACTAAGGTTAAATTTTGCGATAAACATCGGCCAGACTGATACGATGGATTGAGGAAACTGGTTGCTCCAATTCTGCGATGTACAGTCGCGGTAAGAAAGTGAGTGACCACCTGCGAACGCCGATCTCACACAACAAAATTGTTATACAAAACGACATCACTTTATATTATCTTTTATGCACTTTCCTCCTTAATCATTACAGTCTTAATGCACTTTAGCATGTTATTATCATATCGCAGGTATTTTGCCAATCTATCAACTCCCACTTTTCCTTTGCGGCGATTTTGTGTTGCGGGATCGGCACTTGCAGGTGGTCACTTACTTTCTTACCGCGACTGTACGCTAAGCCGGGGTACCAGACAATATTTCACCAAGTCACCAAGTGATAACGGCAAATTGCGGATAGTACGTATTACTAGCGGATAGCTTCTGTGCCTAGTTACCTCCTAAGTAGTGCGATGTGTTGACGGAATACTAGGCTTTTGCCCAAGATCATCAACTTGTATCATGTGATTGCTTAGCTATTATCTTGCCATTTCTAGTATGTTCTCTTCAACATCTTGTCTTTTAGTTTCTCCTTTTCTCTTCTCTCTTTAGAACTTAGACAATCGACGAGTTTCCACTCTCACTGTTACGCGTACGTGTCAACACAATACACACGTGATGATGGCTTCTCGTTTTAGTTACATACGTTCCAACTGAACTAGGAAGTAATCCGCTTCACGAATAAGTAGACTGCTTCGCGAATAAGTTAACTTTTTGTACCAGTTGACTGAGCAAAGTTCACACCAGTCAAGTTTCCGTGTTAGCCGACTAAGCAATGAAGTGCAATTGACTGGGAATGGAAGCCCGGGATTTACCATACAGTCAAGTGGGTGGAGAAGCTAGAGGTTGATACAGTATAAACAATCTTGTTCAACTCGACCGTTCTCGCCCTTGATCGTGGCTGTGTCGCTGCCCCATACTATTCATACCTACAAAATTTACAGTATAGGAACAGAGAGCGAGTGAATTGCAAGGCTACTATGGTATTGGAAATCTACATGGAAATCTACATGGAAACGATAATATGTATCCTTGGATCATATAATTTGGAGTGCATTTTGGACTAGAAGACAGGGGGTGCTGACCCCCTAGAATATAATTAGTAATGTGGTACATAGTCAAATGGCTAGAAGGCGGGTTTCTACGGTTAATAATTCATCTCATGGCTCAATGACAGATGTTGCGATCCCTTATCCTGCCCATCGGAACTTCCTAGTCCAGCTGGCTGGGTGATAAAGACACTGTAAAGTCAGCTGGTGACTGCAGCTTCCAGCTACAGCTAGCTAGTTCACAAAGTTAACTTATTCGTGAAGCAGCCGGCTTATTTGTGAAGCAGTCGACTTCAAGTTATTCGCGAAGCCGATTTCTTCGCAGTTCAGTCGGAACACATATAATGCCAACTAGGGTTATTTGGCATCTGTGGCTGCCATCTTGGCAATGTTAGATTATCTCCCAGTGATACTAACGACAGCTGTGATGGTGGCCATTAATATCTACTCGACGGATTTTCAAGTTACTGGAAATGGGAAACCCTTGCCCTGACATGGGTAATGCCAAGGGTCATTCAAAGCGCCGACGCTAGCCATTAGAAGTCATTTTAAGGTAGGGTTAGGGTTTTCGGTTTTCCGGTAACTTGAAAATCTGTCGAATATGCCCAACCGTTTGTTTGTTTGTTTGCAATCATATTGCATTCGGCCGCTGGCGGCCATGGCATATCCCGTACATATTTCCTCCCCGCTTCTTCCGTAACGTAAAGAAACAAAACCAAAGTCGTGAGTCCTCTTCTCCAATCAACAAAAGAAACCGCCAAAAAACAACATCAAAACTTTTACACCCCCCCATCACTCGACTCCCCGTGATCTGAGTTCTCCGCCTCCTCCACCACTCCGCTAATTCTGCCGACATCTGTACAAGATAGAAAATCCATCAGAGCCTGCGAACATTTTTCTTCTGCAAAAACGAGAGACATTGGCAATGAAATCTTTGGCCTTTTAAACACCTTTTCGACACCCTCATACCCATCCTCCCCCTCTTGCCCGTCCACCCAAAGCCTTTTTTGTTCTCGTTTCCATCTTTTACACCACTTAAAAAGGTGGTCTCTTGTCTGATATTCATGCCCACACCACCAGCATTTCATATCCCTTCTTTTTCCGATCCGCAATAGATATTTCGCTATCAGTGCATGTCCTGACTTAAGCTGATAAAACCTCGCCGCGATCGTCTTTCTGGCTTCCATCACTGCACTGTTACCTCCCCTCTTCACCAAATCATACCGATAACTGTGCTTTGACTTCTTCCCCATCTCTTTTATTTCTTTCTTACTTTCTTCCCATTTCGTCTCAGTCAACCTTCGACTAACATGGGAGAAAGAAACATAATCTAAAAACGGTAACGGATTTTGCATTTCGGTATAACTGCCGCAATGCTTATACGCCACCTTTGTTGCCTGTTGATCCGCTTCTTCATTGCCTTCTATCCCCTTATGAGCGGGTACCCATCGGTACTCCACTTGGATATTTTTTCTGGCTAATGCATCGGTCCAATTCATCGTTCGTAGCGCTAGCACCTGTCCTGGTCCTGGCTCGTCCGATTGTATTCGTCTTAAAGTTGCCTGGGAGTCCGTAAAAACCGTAACCCTAGTAACCTGCTTTCTTTCTGCCATCGCATCCGCAACCTTCATTGCTTTAGACATCGCATACATTTCCGCGTCAAACGCTTCCTTCTGTCGGCCTAGGTGTGTCCTCCTTTTATTCCACCTTCCTTCTTCTTCCCATACCACTGCACACCCAACCCACTCATCTTCTTTTCTCGCTCCATCAGTCCAAAGAACAAGTCCTTCTCTTTCTAACTTTGCCTCTTTCAGCGCTTGTTCCTCATCCTGAATTATCACTTCGCCTTTAAGGCGTCTTTTTTCCATCAATAAGGTCGTCCTTTCATAACTCCTCCTCTCGAAAAGTTTATCCTCCGGGATCAACTCATCGATCCCCTCCACCCTCTGTACGACATTTCTCTGTACTTCTAACATTTTCCCTCCGCCTTGAGCATCGGGCATCATCATCTGTCTCAACTTATACCGCCGAACTCGGTTATTAAGAAGAGCCTTTGCCGGTCGTAATCCAGCATCATTCATCAATGCTCCTTGAGGTGTTGTCCTAAAGCATCCGGTTACCCTTCTGCCCTGTTCATTCAACAACTTTTGTACCTCCTGAGCTCGATTTTCTTGTCCATGCCACCACAATTCAGACCCATACAACGCCACTGCCTGAACTGCCGCAACTTGAATTCGTTTACATCCTTCCGAGCTTAATCCTTTCTTCGTCATCAAGGATCTCACCCTATTCTGCGCTCTCCTTGCTTTCGCTAAGGTCTTTTTCGTATGATCATTCAGGGTAAGCATATCATCCAACCATACCCCCAACCATCTGGTCGCTTCTTTATTATACGGAACCTCATGACTTCCTACCCTTACTCGGGCATTTATCTTCGGTTCCTTATTCTTTCTTCGTCGAGTAAACAACATCACTTCTGTTTTTTCGATGTCGAACTGACAGGCATTCTTCTTTGCCCAAAATGTCGTTTCCACGGCGCATCTCTCCAGTCGTTGTGTGCATTCCCCCACATCCTGCCCTTCCACCACCCATGCCACATCATCAACAAAAGATATACCCTCGCTTCCACACTCCTCTTCTTTCTTTTCAACTTGGCCGAACAACCCTGAAAGGTATATGACGAAATGCACTGGCGATACTGGCGACCCCTGCGGAACTCCCGTTTCCACATCCATACTATCTCCCTCCTTTCCATCCATCGACATTATCACTTTTCTATCTTCCATAAAACTTTCCACCCACCTTACCAAGTCGGCTTCAAATCCCATTTCTTCCATTCTTTTTATCAAATTCCCCTTAGCCACATGTGGAAAGGCTCCCTTGACGTCCATCAACAGCACTGCCGCGGTATTCCCCCTCCCCCACGCCTCTT
>Ga0307515_10001816_pt1 | contig 47607 bp, 58 predicted proteins | sample 17_EM_MG_FD_194513 | JGI IMG/M metagenome (GOLD analysis project Ga0307515, IMG submission 194513) | Populus trichocarpa ectomycorrhiza microbial communities from riparian zone in the Pacific Northwest, United States - 17_EM | ecosystem: Host-associated > Plants > Roots > Unclassified | place... | reverse complement strand
CTCGGTATTGGAGTGCCCATTCCTGGTTTAACTGTGAAATAGATACCCCCTGCTGGTGCGAAGAACACGATTGTTACGGAACCCACCAGACCGAGGGCCACGCTCTACTAGCAGCAGCAACAGCAATGGCCTTCGAGATTCCATTGATTGTTGTCGAACCACCGACACCCACTCCCTCCGAACTCGACCAGTTTATCAGTAATTGGTAGATGTGCTTGATCCGCTGCAATGTCCGAGTCACAGGAAGTCCGAGGGGCCCTTGTGTCAGTACAAGACCAAAGTACCATAATCTAAATTCTCGAAACAAACCTCGGCGCAAACACAGCAAGAGAGGCCACCGACCTGCTGATGGTGACACAACAGGTCTTGAGCAGGGTGTCACAGTACTCGCAGCCCATACGGGAAATACAACAGGTGTGCAATCACCCAGCTGAGATAGCGGACCTCCAAAAACAGATCACGATCCTGCGGGCACAGACTCAACCTGCCCCACGTATATGCGACCATACCAACTAAGACGCACAGATACTGACTCTCCAGAACAACCGGCAGGTAGCTCGCCAAACACCCCAGACGGCCGGAACAGACGAAGATCTATGACAAGAGCTGGACGACATGACACGAGACGCCTGGGAGGCCACCCAGGAAACCCGGAATTTGAGGACGCAGTTAGCCAATGCGCTATCCTTTGCCGCACGGGCAGCCCCAACAACCCCCCTGCAACAAGAGGAGCCAGGACAGAAGATTCCAGACTCCCCGGACTTTTCAGGGTCGGATCAAACTCAGTTGAGAGGCTGCACAGCACAATTGCGCATGATCATCTAGCACAAGACCAGCAGTTTTCCTGACGAACAGTTGAAGATGCGGTACGCCTTCAACCGCTTGAGCGGACTCGCCTTTCACCAGATTCTGCCTCAGGTCCGGGAGAACGGGGAGATCGACTTAGGAGACCTCTCAGCCTTTGTTCAACTCCTGGAAGCAGCTTTTGGGGACCCCGACGAAGTAGCCACCACGGAACGAAACATGAGGGAGATTAAACAAAAGAACCGAGAGTTCTCTCAGTACAATGCTGAGTTCCATATCACTGGCGCCGAGCTGGATTGGAACCCATCGGCCCTCTGAAATGCCTTGAGGTCAGGGTTATCCGAAGAGATGAAAGATTCCTTCATACATACTGATATGCTGGACGAGCTTGCTGCGTTTGTGACGTTGTGCCAGAAACGGGACAACCATATTAAACAAAGGTAGGCGGGGAAAGCCGCACAACATAAATGGACCTCCTCGACAGGATCCCCGAGTGCACCAACACCACCAATACCCCCGAAGCCACCGGAGATAGCGCCAGCAGGGACCCTGGTATGGTATACTAGACCAGCGCCCATGGACCTCAGTGCAGGAAGGAGGAGGAATTCGAATGAGGAAAGGGCGATGAGATTTGCGGACGGGAGGTGCTTATACTGTGGCGGGTTCAACCACAGGGCGGTGGATTGTGCGGTAAGAATGAAGGCCCGATCGTTTAACGTGATAGGGGGAGAGGTGAAGGAGGTTGCATAGAAGGAAGACTTAAAGGGAAATGGAAAAGAGCGGGTCGATTAGGGAAAGGTGACTTCCTAATTGACAAGAAAAGTTTTGATTCAAATGCTTTACAATGTTTTGGAATTTCACGGTTTTCAATTAGCAAGGTGGACGTATTGGAATGGTCAATGGCAAGGAAACATTTGATTATAACCTGTTCTCTGACCGTTCGTGACAAAGTGATACAAACACATGTGTTGATAGACTGCGGGGCCACGGGTATTGCATTTATGGATCAAGATTTTGCTCATCACCATCAGGTCCCACTACAGGAACTGAAGGAGAAGAGACATGTGGAGGTTATCGATGGAAGAACCATCGAATCAGGAGATATTACCCACCTGGCACAGGTGGATATGGGGATACAAGATCATAAGGAACAACTCCCCATGTGTGTTACGAAGTTGGGTCATTATCGCATCGTTCTAGGAATCCCATTGCTAAGGCTTCATGATGTGGCGGTTCGGTTCGCCTTGAATACGGTTACTTTTGGTTCACAGTATTGCATAACCCATTGTCAGGACACCCCCGTTACGATTCAGGGGGTCTCCGAGGAACCACCAGAGCCAGTCTATGAAGAAAAGACATTATGGACAGCGGATATCCAAAAACCAAAACCATTTCGAGGAAATATAGTCATGCTCAATGGAACCTCATTTTTTAGGATGATAAAAACGGGGAAGATGACTGTCTTCAAGGCATCCCTATATGATATTAATAAGGCAGTTGAAGCTCAGGATCTGAAGGAGAAATCCTTGAAAGAAGTCATACCAAAGCAATATCATGAGTTTCTCCCGCTATTTAATAAAGTATTGGCTGATAGATTGCCACCGCATCGACCTATTATTGATCATGATGTTCGACTTAAGGAAGGCGAGACCCCGTCGTGGGGACCCCTCTTTAAAATGTCAAGGGAAGAATTGGTGGTTATGAAGGAATGGTTGTAGGACAATATGACAAAGGGGTTTATACGACAGTCATCCTCCCCATATGCTGCACCATGCATCTTCGCGAAGGAACCTGATGGAGGATTATAATTCTGCATTGATTACGGAGATATTAACAGTAAGACGATCAAGATAACGTATCCTCTACCCCTTATTCAAGAAACCCTGAACCTACTAGCGGGCGCAAGGGTTTATACTAAGTTAGATGTAAGGGGAGTGAATAACTTGGTATGGGTGAAGGAGGGTGATGAACATAAACTCGCTTTCCGCACTAGATATGGGTTATTTGAACCATTGGTTATGCAGTTTGGAACCACCAATGCACCAGGGGATTTTCAGCGATATATTAACGATACAATTCGGGAAGCTCTGTATCACTTTGCCCCAGCCTACCTGGATAATATTCTGATATATAGAAATTCGATTGAGGAACATGAGGAACATGTTAAATGGATGATGGAGCGTCTTTTGAACGCAGGACTCTATTTGAAGCCAGAGAAATGCGAATTCCATAAAACTACAGTTGAGTACATAGGACTCATCATATCGACAAAAGGAATATCAATGGACCAAGATATGGTGGATACAGTTCGAAACTGGGCAAGAGAAAAGAAGACTGAGAACGGCCGCTTGAATAACCTCTTCGAAGTACAACAATTCTTGGGATTCTGTAATTACTACCGAAGGTTTATTAAAGGATATTCCGATATAGCGGAACCGCTCACAAGGTTAACCAAGAAGGACGCCCCATGTGAATGGCTGGAGGATCAACAAAGAGCTTTCGAAGAAATGATAAGGAAATTCACAACCGCTCCAACGCTTCGACATTTCGACCATAATAGGGAAGTAGTAATCGAAACGGATGCTTCAGTTTATGTCTCCGCCGGAGTTCTGTCCCAAATGGATCACGATGGCATCTTACACCCGGTAGCTTTCTTCTCCAAGAAACATACACCAGCGGAGTGCAATCATTATATGTACGATGAGGAATTAGTGGCAATTATAAGGGAACTCGAAGAATGGAGACTGGAATGCGAAGGGGCTGAGCATCCCCTACAGTTGATAACCGACCATAAGAACCTCAAATATTGTATGTCAAAGAGACTCTTGAATCGGAGACAAGCTCACTGGAGTGAGTTCCTGCAAGGTTTGATTATGAAATTGTCTATCGACCCGGAAAGTCTAATGGAAAAGCGGATCCATTGACGAGCAGGCCTGGAGACCTACCTGAGGGGGGGGATGAATGACTCAAAACGATGGAACAGGTGGTATTGAAACCAGAACATCTTCCGGAACAGTTACGAATCCTGGTAACGACCTGAGGAGGGAAAGTTCAGTTCAGGAACAGTCGGAAGAAGCCTCGGGACAAGATAGTCTTGTGAGGAAGATAGTTGGTGCGAAAAGACAGGGTACTTCAATGTGGGAAATTACAGTAGCAGAGTGTTCAGAAGAAAAAGGACAGCTGTATTACCGAGGGAAGAAGTATGTTCCAGAGGATCCAGAGTTACAGTTACGTCTGATAAAGGAACATCATGATGTCCCGTAAGCAGGACACCCAGGAAGGAGTAGAACATTCGATCAACTGAATCGACAGTACTACTGGAAAACAATGAGAAAACAGGTGGATCGATATGTACGGAGCTCTGCAGACAAACTAGTTTCGGAGTGTTATGACCCCTTTCAGTTCCGGAGAAACCATGGGAAGATATATCAATGGATTTTGTAACAGGAATGCCGGAATGTGAGGGGTACAATGCTATCCTGGTAGTAGTGGATCAAATGTCGAAAATGAGACACTTCGTACCCTGCCGGACAACTATTGACGCTCGAGGGTTAGCAGAGATGTTCCTAAAAGAAGTGGTAAGGCTACATCGGTTACCTAAGACAATCATATCCGATAGAGGACCACGGTTTGCTGCCGTGTTCTGGAAAAGGTTGTGAGAGCGGTTGGGGATTGACCAGTGGCTATCAACAGCATTTCACCCCCAAATCGACAGACAAACAGAGAGGATGAACCCGAGGATAGAACAATATCTCCGAGTATTTACAAGTCATCAACAGGACGATTCAGTACAGTGGTTACCTCTGGCAGAATTCGCAGCAAATAACGGGACATCGGAAACGACGAAATGTTCCGGGTTTTTCGTGGTTCCAGGAGTAGATCCTCGAATGACCTTTGAGGAGACGGCCGGGGAACCAGGAGATTCCAGAGTAATTGATGCCGATCAGGTACAGGTGGCAATGCATCAGATCCATGAACACCGGCAAGTAGAAATGGGACAGAGTCAGAGTATTATGGAAGAGGGAGCAAATGGGAAATGACTGCCGGCACCTCAGATTCAGGAAGGGACGAAGGTATGGCTGGACTCTCGACACATCCGAACGACGACGCCGTCCCACAAACTGGATTGGAAACAGTTGGGACCATACACGGTGAAAAGGAGAGTGTCCCCTTACGCCTATGAACTTGAATTGCCCAGAGGCTTACAAATCCATCCTGTACATCATGTTTCGTTGTTGAGTCCTGTTGCAGAGAATCCGTCGCCAGGGCAGGAGGTTACGCCACCCCCCTCAATAGAAGCGGATGGCGATCAGGAGTATCAGGTAGAGCGGGTGGAAGATTCCCGCGTGTATAGGAATCAGTTACAGTATCTTGTCCGTTGGACTGGATATGATCAAATGACTTGGGAGCCAGCAAAAGAGGTCGATGGACTTCAAGCCCTTGATGCGTTTCATGATAAGTACCCTCGAAAGCCCGGACCCCTGGAAAAGACTCTCGGAGGACCTCGAGACTAGAAGGGGGATACTGTTACGGCCCGAAGGATTGGGGATATGGCCGGTTTCATGCATTCATGTACGAAGGAATGAGTGCAGGAACCAGCGAGGCGCAAGTCACTCATTTAGGAAAGCGGGGACAAAGGTTCTAAAGGAACGTAAGGAACCGTTAGTGGTGTGGGGATAATGCAATATGATAAGAAAGAGATGAGGCCGTAGGAAGAAGTGTTGCAACGTCGGATGTTGTGGCGTGAGTGTATTGATAAGACTTTGGAAGATGGTGTGTAAGATGATGAACGAAGATTCAAATGGTACATTGAAGCATAGGGAATGGTTCGAAGGTGGTACACGAAATTGTATATAAAGAGAGGTTGTTTGGTGTTGGAGGGTTTCCTTTTCTTCTCTCTTTACTCGTTCTCTTGTATAGTAAGCAATAGCATGACTTTGAAAACATTCTTGACCTTTGTCAGTGTCCTTGCCCCTCGATACGCACTTCGAGTTCAGCCGAGCAACATCCACATCACCTGCGCCCGACCCCGCCCGTTACAGACGCTCAGGGTTGCCTTGAGATGAATCTGTAAAACAATCCATACTTCCCATTTGCAAAGTATGAAGAGTACAAATATATCCAGTGTGCGATCAAGATGATGGGCACGAAGATATACTATGAGAACGTTCTGATGGAAGAAAACAACCCTCTGTGTTTGCCAAGTATCAAAAATGGGGATGGCATCCAGATGCTCATGCCTAGCATGGCAGATGATCTGTCAATCAGGCAGTAGGACCAACATACTTTCGAGGATATAAAATGGCATAACAATCACCAATGCCATATCAATTACTGCAGTTGAGACATCAAGAGCATATAATGGTTGATGCGGCAACCAGCATACGCCAAGTGTCATATTTACACTATTCAGATTTACTGTAACAGCATGACCCCACCCAGATGCATCTATACCGAAATGCACACTGCGAACTGGTGGTGGAAGATCCGCCAAATGGCCTCAATGCACAGTGTCATAATATTTACTCTCCTGTTGATTCTGATCTCAAACCACAATAATTCTCAGAAGCACCTGGCAGAGGAGCGCCAAACAAACTGAGAGGTGCTGAATGAGGTACTCAAGTGGATACTCCAGCAGCTCACCAGTAAACAGTATCCCAGTGTTGAGATCGGATATTATAATGTTCACTTTGCAGATTGCAACTTCAGGCTTTCTAAACTGGTTTTAGCAGGATGGCTTGCAGATTACCAATAGAGTTGCGACCTAGATCATCTTGACCGGCATGACTGTATTTGGTGCAAGTGTCCAAACAACGACCATGCAGATTATAGCTCGGGTGACACGCAACGCCCCCGGCAGGACCACAACGTGTACAGGACACTACGCGATACCCACACCAAGGTTTCCGATGACGAACTCTCGTTATGGCAGGTTTCCTGATGATTGAATGTATTTCCACATAATCTCGGTATCGTGAGCAATCTCCCGAATCCCGACCTCCTCTATACAATGCACATTGGCATGCTTGATCACCTGTAGAAGTGGTGTTTCCACTTCACGAGGATGCACAAATTTCTCAGCATGTTCAATGCAATACGGTTATCCGTGCCTGTTTACCACAACCTCACACCAACAACTAAGGCAGATAAGGAAGTTTCTCAATGCAATAGAAAGGAGATGAAGGAAATGAGCCTGTAGTTGCGTGGAGTTGTAACCCAGTCACAACAAGGATGAAGCCCCGCTCAGCATTCTATATTCCATCACGCAATCAAGTACACATGGGCATTGGCAGAATTCTGTATGTTTGATAGATATAAATTTCATGATGATGCAACAGTGAGCTACATAGATGACACCTTGCGTTATTGTTATACCTTCAAAGATGTTTTCTTGCTTGTGCTAGCCGGCAACAAAGCGAAGAGTAAAACCAATGCCGTGTTAATGCAGCTCATAAAGATGTGAATGGCAGACGAGAAAACAAATGCCATCTCTTGGATGCCTTGTATGATGGAGCATGAAACAAATGCCTCCTGGAATTATATTACACACAAGATAGAAGTTTCCATGAAGTTTGATTCTGACCAGAAATTTCCGAATATCCACTTGATGTCTCACTGGGTCGAACAAATTCGGTAATACAGAGCCTTGCAACATGATTCGGCCCAGAGACCTAAACATGCACATGAGACGAATTGCAAGGACGGTTGGAATGCCTCCAATCCGAATCTCAACTACCTATCACAAGCAGTCACCTTTCAGCCTCACATTCTGAGTTTCGAAATCAGAGAGCTCTATCTTTTACCCCCTGCTCAGTGTCGAGGGAACAGCTCTGCTGCCTGCAATTTCCTCCTTTCCAGTGCAGATCTGCATGCCCCCTGGGCTCCCAGGCATATATGAAGTCTGTATTGATGGTACCCCAAAACCGCTGTGATGGAAAGCATGCTGACAGTATGATCAAAGACTTCAGAGAATTTCATGACACTGCCCAAGACACATTGCACCACATGACATTATGCAATGGCATGCGGGAGTATATCAAGCATACGAGTTGTAACATGACTTATATTTTAAACGAACAACTTTGCACAATGGATCACTGTATTTGCCCTCGTCCTAAAGTTCAAGTTGAGGGTTTAGAAGGTGAATCCATGTCTCACATTTCTTGATGCACAGGAAGCCGGCGCTGGCACGGAGGAGTCCAACATATCAGCTGGAGTCAGGCAGAGCAACCCCCAAGGAGATGTCATGGAGCACTGAATGGTCTTCTCCCGTGGCAACTGCAACAACAACTTAAAATTACGCTCCTGAATCAGAATGGAGCTTTTGATGAGCATTCGGTAGCCCTGGTGCTCAACACAATACCTGAAAACTCTGGTAAGTTGAATCCCATCTCGAATTTTGTAGAAGTAAGCACAGCACCGGCAGCAGATGCTTTGCTGCTCTTGAGCAGGAGAAATGTCAGCTGCGCACACGGAATTGCAGAGATAGCAAAGAGTTGTAAGACAGGAGACAAACGGAACAAGCGATGGATTGTCAATAGCCACATTGATCTGGTAACCTGGAATAATGTGTATAATTAGTAAAGAGAGAATTGTATTTTGCGTGCAGGTAGAATGAACATGAGGTGAGGTTGTCACAGCGTCACCCATCACAGTGCACTCTCGATGTCAGTGTGTGACCAATGAATGCATTCCGATGTACACTTACAGTTGGCCTCAACACCAGATCGTTCATTTAAGATTGGTGACTTACAGAGCGAGAGGGAAAGCGTGAAACTGCAATGGGAGGGCGATAAGCAATGCAACGAGTGGTAATAACACTGGGCGCAGAGTAAACTGATACCAGAATGTTGCTGATGGCTCTGACAGACCATGTCTACTCTGACGGCGCCATTCCGCCTGGAGAGAAATATTTTTTGCTAATGCGCCATATGAGAATATTGCCTCAATGACGCAGGTTGTACTGACAGTCATTTGAACTTTACCATCATTGAAAGATAGCAAGAATGCTGAGGCAGTTATGTATGTGAACTCCCAAACAGGCTCTGGCAGTCTTAGGATTGTTGAGGGTGTGGATCATCTGATATATCCGCGCGATACTGACATGGAGTCAGGATATCGATAATCAACTACCAATCATTCAATCTATTTCAAGATTTATTTATAGCTATGAATTGACCATCTGGACCTGGAGATTAATCCTTAACTTTTTCCAATGTAATATCTGTAAGTTTTGAATCAAAGTCAATGAGGATACTTCTCTTTTGATGTCTGCAGTTTATGTTCATCTTCAGTTCTATCTGACGGATAAACACGGATCAGCAAAATGTAAATCGGTCTAGCAGCGACACACGAAACTCCCAGACACTCAAATCGACTTTACCAGTGCTCCTAATTACTCCCAGATCATTCCAGGACCTCCTGGAGCTAAGCAATGTGCTTTCAGACTATGCATGAGCATTCTCAGAAGCTACGAAATTAGACTGATTCGAAAGTCAAATTTTGGAGCCACTGAGACAACTGCACAGGTCTGTGGGAGACATCAAGACCCAGCTGTGACCGCTGCGGAGCTCTATGGGAAACTTGATGCCATATTCACAGAGCAGTGGTTCTTAGGGTTCCATAACCACAAGGAATTTTGTCTATCATATTTGTCTTTGTTAGTCACACGATTAGCTACATGATATTATGCCATGAATTATATTAGTCTCTATATATATAGATTTGGTACTGGAGAGTAATCGGAGGAGCACCTGGAGATGCTGATTGTGGGAACTTACAGATGCACTTGGAGGATATTATGGCGGGAAAATCCTATTCTCACCACCGCTGCCCATTTGTTTGCTGTGTGGCAGCCCAATGGGACGTATGGAGACACAGGGATAATGGGGACGGGGAGGGTGTGAACGGAGATACAAGACTCAAGGATTTGGCTCAGTGACAAATCATATATATTTGGGAGACTCCGGGGTAGATAGATATCGTCTCAGTATACTAAATACACTATCTTTCCCAACTCTTGGTCCCATAAACTCTGGCTGAGCTTTCATATATCCACCCCATTTGTAAGGTTCCTCACAGCTGGGTAGCCTATGACATCTTCTGACTCTCTCCCATCTAGCTCTGGCGTTTCACCATACTGCGATCAGGCGAGTTTGGAGATACACTCCGATGCCACATTCCAGAGAGTATGAAGATGAACATCTAGGCCAAGATTGAGTGACATTGCGGATGCACACTGAGGCTGTGATCGAGTGAGATTGAAGATGCACTTGGAGGCCGTGAAGAGAGAGATTGGACATGAGCTCGGAGGATGTGATAGAGCAAATTAGGAGATGCACTCCCAGTCCACAATCCAGCGAGTTTGGAGTGGTACATCGAGGCCTTGATGGAGCGAGATTGGAGATACACACTGAGGCCGTGATTGAGGGAGTTGGCAGAGGCACATGCCGGCCATGATCGAGCGAGATTGGGGATGCACTTTGAGGCCGTGATCGACCGAGTTTGGACACGCACATGTAGGCATCAACCGACCGAGAGTAGATGAATACTTGGTGGCCGTAGATCGCGAGCTGGGACTCTACTCATTGGTTAACTCATATATTGGGGAATGCAGAGAGTTCAGTACAACAGGTTCCACCCAGAGATGAGAGACTTGCGGTTAGCAGGAGACAATCAATCATGGGATGATGCAGTAATTCTTCTATGTTGTACTCGGTGTATATGGTACTCGGTGTATGCTGTACTGGGTGTATGCTGTACATGGTGTATACTATACTCGGTGTTAACACATAATTATAGCATCGAAAGATAAAGTCGGATGACTACACTTAGTGTTCTTTGGTCATGGTAGAGTCGAGGACAAGCACGAGAGAGACGAGGGAAATCATCAGCATGACCTTCGATTTAACAGAACTTGATGTGCGAGTCACTTTTACCATACCCAATACGGCAGTTACCAGTCCCAATCTAGCTAGTAATAACACCAACACGCGGTCTTCCATACCTAATCAGGCAAGTTGTACCCCTGATTTCATATATCAGCTTGTATCATCCATATCATTGCCATCTTCATCCCCCATCTCTCTTTCTCTGGTTTCTTAACTCTACCATCATCGCAGAACACAAACTTAAGTTTTCCCTCTCTATCTCTCAATGTCATGATCATCCGGTAACACTGACTAGAGCATACATCGTATAGAGCATACACCGAGCCAAGTATACACCGGGTTGAGCATACACTGAGTAGAGCATACACCGTCTAAAACATACACCAAGTACAGCATACACCAAGTACAGCATAAACCGAGTTCCGCATACACCATGTACAGCATACCCCCAGTACAGCATCGACCATTTACAGCGTCCACCCAAGATCATCACTATTCCCTTCATTGTCACTAGGATACATGTTGACCCCTGTTTGTCGCATCAGCTACCAGCTTGCCTCCCAAAGGATCTACCGTCTCCAGCCAACTCTCCGTGAGAGCTCAAAGGTAAAGTCACCTGGTCTTATAACAGTGTTTGCGTGTTAACTCACTGATGAATAGAGTTGTAACACCCGATATGCCTCCCATCGACGACCTCCAAGGACTCCAATTTCGCATGAACACCGCCTCCCTGTCCATCTCCAAATTCATTTGATCACAGCCTCCTAGTGTATCTCCAAACTGTCTCGATTATGGCCTACAAGTTCATCTCTAACCTCGCTCGATCAAGGCCTGCATGTGAATCTCTGAGTTGACTCGATCATAGCCTCCAAAATACTTCTCCAACCTCGCTCGAGCACGGCCTTGGAGGGCATCTTCAAACTCGGTCGATCACAGTGTGGTGAAACTACTGAGCCAGAAGGAACAGAGTGAGAGGATGTGTTAGGTTACCTGGCCATGAGGAACCATACAAATTGTGTACCATAGGTATTGCCACATTCAGATTGCAGTTGAACACATTGCTATGCTATATCTACTTCTAGGGCAATAATGCCATAATCATGAGCAGAAGCCTTTTGCCCAGAAAATGTCATTATCATGGTATATTGTTACAACGGTCGAACAGACACATGGTACGCTGTATTAACGTGAGATGCTGTCGAGTCGAACAGAGTACCATATCTGACATCGTAGTGGAACAGAAGAATCAGAAAACTTTTATCGCAGTTGTATGGAACATAGGTTGATTTGGTCAAACTCATTAATCTAGTCGACTGGGGGTAGTGTTAGCAATGGTTTGTAAGGGCAGGCGGTTAGGGTTGCCACGAGTGGCATGTGATGTGTCCAGGGCCGGGTAACGGCCATTCTATATAGTCGGCTCACCACAAGATTCAGCTCTTTAGCGATAATCATAACTTACACATTTACATAACCTATCACTCGAGTCGATGTTTACAACTGGATACACCCAATTACCATCCATATGGGTACGCAGCCAGAGGCTGGCACATATGCCCTTGCACTATTATCGATTTTTTCAGTACACGGATGCATTTCGTTAATGGGATTTGCTGATGAAACTGTACACATTTTCCGATGCATTGCTGCAACTCTACCATTTGACAATGAGAGTGAACAACAAATAAGTTCAGAGATCTACCAATCATAACGACTATCATACGGATGAGTGTATCAGGAAATTGGCAAAATGACCAAAACATACATAACTTTGGAAGCCGCAACGCCAGTGATACGCGTCAGCGGTCATGTTGACCTACCTCCACTTGGCCAGAGCCTGAAACCGTTTAACGAGAGATGTTGTATACATTCGAACAAGATGCATCGACTGATGGCTGCAATTGCACAATGACTTCGTCGTAGATGCAATCACAAGTTCACATTTCCCCTTATCGCGTCAACTCATGCCAGAAACCTCACACAATCAACACACCATATCCGAGTCAACTTAGTTAAGCATTCTGCGATCAAGTTCATATGCGATTGCATTCTTCACGCCGATGGAAGAGACGAGACCACACTTACGGAGGAGACCCAGCCCAGTGTGAGCTTACTTTCGGCAGAGAGGCAGAGGGAGAGGAAACAAAAGTGGAAGACCTACACAAGGTGGAGGACCGACTACAGTTCCTAATATCGCCTCCAAATACACACGAATATGATGGTCAATTCCGATGACCAATTCCGACCTGTTTGAATGACCAAGTCGGATGACACCAAATTACCTATCGGTTGAGGCGAACGTTAATCTGCATTCTCCAAGGCAACTGTCAATCGAGCTTTGTACCGGCAGATATGAGAATGCCCAATTTCCTATGTCCAGACAGGCAATCACGAGATTGGCAGCCGAGCACGACTTCATTCGACCTTGGACAAGAGTCCACCCTTGTGCAATTGTCCACCTTCGGACAAGTGTCCACTGTCGTAGAAGAGTCGACTCTCCACAGTTGGTAATTTTGTCATGCGGAATTTTTATTGATCCAGCTTTAGTATCAACAACCCTCGTTTCCATCTGAAATACCCGGGTGTTCCGGACTTCTCTGATGGCTCTGGCGGAACCTCGTAAGCTCTGAAGGATAATTAGACGCCACCGTTCGCCCAAGCGACGGGTAATGTTGAATACCTCCCTTGCAGTCGCTAGTATACCATGTCTCTTATTCTGACGATGGATGGGTTCGTATATTACACTCGCTGCTCCGATGTCAGGCTTCCTTTACTTTGCGTCTGGAATGTGGTGATGTATACCTACCATTAGAACGGCACATATGTTACACTCTTGGCAGGGGTTGCAGCTATGCAGTAGCCATTTATACAACTCCTTGCAATGTTTATGGCTTTCTTCGGCCGATAGCCACATGCCACACTCTCATATATGTTTAGCTTTGAGATATTGTCACTTATAGCATCACAGTCTTCGCTTCGGATACATCGCATGTCGTTGAATTTGCTTTGCAATTATCGAATTTTACAAGTCTGAAATATAATGTCCATTCGTCACACTCTCCAGTACTATGCCCTCAGTCCTAAACATTGTGCATTGATGCATCATCGGTGTGCGATGTTTCTTCCTCCGCGTCAGCATCCGCATCATCACCATCCTTGCCCTCATAGCCATCGACATCACTGGTTTCCAGGTTCAAACCACTCGAGTTCAGTCAGGGCCTGTCGTCGCCGGCTGTCAGTGGGGATGTCATCTCTTTCGTCACGTTTATCTTCGGAATCCCCACTGCCCCCTGGCATCCCAAAATGAAGTTCGTCATCTGAGTAATTGTTGTCTATCAGCAAATTTCGGTCAGTAGTTCCGATCTCAGGTTCCTCAAGCGCCACTTCGGAGGTCATATATTGAAGAAGAATCCCATTGTCAACACGCGGTGCTTCCACGCTGACGACCACAGCAGGTGTGGGGTTCTCCGCCTTTTGGATCTGACGCTTGACTGTGGCAAGAGTGTTGTTATATACCCTCTGCTGGTAGCCCTCTGGTAGTGTGTTCCAGGTATTCATCAAGAATGTATATGTGTCTGCAACGCCTGGCGAGGTTAACAACTTGCGTCCCCTCACAGCGCAGCAGGATACGATCTTACCACCATCCTTCTTGCAGTTGAAGTAGTTCGAGCAATCAGGTCCGTCCGCTTTCAGTTTTGACCTAGAAGCTTTCAGATGAGCATCTTTGTGCTTTTGCCACTCCAGGAGACCATGGCACAATGCGGTGCAGGTAAACATGATCAGTGGGGAGGGTCTATGACCGTCCTCGTCGTCGATCATGGAAATGAAAAATCGATCAGCATACTTACCGCAGTTATTCACCTTATGATAAAACTTGATGTAGATTAAACACGGGTTTGCATCCGCCAGGAAGCAAAGTGGATGTTAGCCATTCGTTAGCAGCTTTCGACGCTCTCTGCATTTGATTTGGACTGTGTACCACACCTTCCACACCCTGTGCAATAGGAAAAAGATACTGATTGTCTGGCAGAAACGAATCAATGAATTCCAAACGCTCTGCGGTGGACTCAAACCGGTGGAGATCATAAAGCACTGCTATGTTGTCCCTTGCTGCTTAACTAAAATGGGATTTAACCTTATCCACTTGTACTCGAACCTGATCCCGGTTTGAGCATTTATTGTCAAACCTAGGATGTTGATTCAGCATACCTCTTTCAAGATCTCCTTTGTGCGTGCCTCGAATGTGATGGACCTAATGTTGTTTTGCTCAATAGCGGTGATCCAGTATGTCTCTATTATCTGCCAGTGTGGGCCTTCAGCTAATGCTTTTGTAATACGTTGCATTGCATAACTTACCATCTCCAAGTCGCTTGCACACATAAATGGCTGTCTGTTTCACATGTAGAGCTCCAGCAGTCTACCAGTTGCAAATACAAGAGGTGTGATGTCTGAGTGACCAAATTGATTGATGCTGCGACTGCCGGAGACCATAGATCGCGGTGTAGATACCGCCTGCAGTTGCAATTGGCACTGCCTCTGTCTTTGATTCCATTCTGTAGCTTGCAATGGCAGTGGATTTGTAATAATCGCAATGGCTTCTGGAATAGGAATGGGAGTAGGCAGGTTTTCCAGACCGCTGAGAGGAGTGGGAGTGTTAGAGATGCCGGATGCAAGGCTGGATACAACGCGACTCATTTAGTCTGTCACTACGGTCCATCTGGGTGCTGGTGTGCTATGACTGCTTGTACCCAGTGTGGCGGTTGAAGTAGTGATTGCCCGTCACAGTGTAGCAGATGGGGTGGAAGTCACAGGTTGAGTGATATCTGCAACAGGAGAACTGTTCAGTGAAGATGAGGGGGTGGAGTTCTGACCTTCAATTGTTGAGGGTACGGAACTCCATCCTTGAGAGATATCCCTCTCGCCAACCGGTACGGAAACGTGTCACTTAGTAGGTGGGAGTTGAGAATTCCCTAACGGACCATGCTTGAGTTGATTCAGACGACTAGCAACACTTTGAATATTTCATACCACCGGAGTTGTGTCAGGGTGAGGGCTTAGGACAAGCATAGATCCATCTTGATGTTCGATGGTAAGAAGGTAGGAATACTGTCGTCTGCATGCATATGCAACTACAGGCGAGGTCGACTCCTATTTGAGCGACCATGAGGGGATTCGACAAAACAGCGAGGTGCAGTGGAAACCACGCTAGCCTCTAAACCATGACAATACTGTGGAATGAGTTCCCTTGATAAACATTCAATTCTGGGGTTAACTGGAATCAGATTGAACTCAGTATTGAAAATCACTGTTTCAGCTACGTCTGAAGGTCTATTTGCACCGCTTGAAGGGTGTTGATGCGTTGGTAGCGCAATTATCATAGTATTGTGCTCGTTCTTGGCACAATCCATCGAACCATTGATTGTCTATATCTTCAGCTTCCTGGTGGAAATCCCTCTTTGCCAGAGCTAAAACATTGCAAATGGAATAATGAGGTGATCTCTATCCTATTACATTAGTTGCGTGTGCTGTTTCCACTGCTAAGCGTTAGTTGCCGTGTTTGATAGTTGAAGAGTTGGGATAACCAGAGAACTACTCAGTTTGCTCCGAGATGCACGAGGTCTTAGCGGTACAAGTGGTACCAGATGCTTAAGCAACATGCAGTGTCGTATACGGTCATCACTGCACGTACGAAATCTCGTATTGTGGCTTTTCATCCATCAGGTGCACTATGGTTCTGCAAGATGATGGCTGGGCCGTTTTGTGTTCTCTAACCACCAAAACAAGTCGAACTAAGACATTGCAGGAACTCGAGTATATATATCCCATCTTCCCGCTGTCACCTCCGGTCAGTTTTCCTCGGATATTAAATACACCTCCAGCATCCTGAACTCTCTTGACAACACGTGACTTTCACAAAACACTGCCCATTGTTCCAAAACACACCCGATAACCTACACAACATTTTACGTTCCCTCTGGGATTCCTGCCGCTACAGTCAACTGAATCATAATGCTAATGTGTCCAGTGTAAATTCATATTCAACTCGCAGTGATGGCACCAAAGAGCAGCCACAAAGGAAGAAGGAAGCAACTGTGAGGGCAAAAATGGCGAAATCGGTTATAAATCGACACTTGTTGTTCTATCGGGACAGTATCAAGTGATTCATCCCAGAACACATCCGTCGACTCATACGGATATACAATGTTTTCGGTGTCAATGATCCGAGGGCCTGGAACCTCTTTTATGATATAATTTGTCTTCATCCAGTCACGACTCTCCAATTTTCACCCTTCCAGCTGAGGTGGCCACACTGCAGGAGCAGGTGTTCGCCTTTCCGGGGGTGGTGGGTAACATTCCGCTCATATATGGGGCAAATGTTTGACAAAACCCACCACCAAATCAACGATTGAAGGTGCGATAACCCACATTCGTTTGGGGATCAAGTCGATGGCTCCAATCCCCAGACAACCTGCTCAGGGACAGTTATACGCACTGGCCAGCCTTTTTCTTGTCACAGTAGCGACGATGTCAGCACAAAGATTCAGCCACCAAGCTGCCGGCAGTATATGCCAAGCGACTTCCTGGCTGATAGTCCACTGAATTGGGATGAGATAATCGACGAAGATGATGATAATGAGAACTGGGCTGATCCTGGGGGGCTCAGTGGTGGAAGGAGCTGTGCTGGCGATGGCAATGACAATGACAACAGTGAGGGTTAGGAGGACGCGCAGGGTGGTGAGAAAGGAACCAGGAAAGGGAAGGGTACAAATGATGGGAAGGGGAAAGGGCAGGGGAAGGCAATGAAGGAAGGGAAGGGGAAGGGAAATGGTAAAGAGAAAGGTAGTGTTAAACAAACCCCAGGAGGAGGTGATATCTCTCGTGCCGTTGCTTTGCAGTTGCAGAAGGTAATGTATGAGGCAGACTCGGACATGGAGGGCTAACCAGAGCAGGTATATTTACAGCTGGAAGAATCGCCTGCCAGGTCAATTTCCTCAGATGATGATACCGACTCTACCAAGGGGTCAAGAAGCGAAATGGACTCCAAACTTCATCCTGATATGGGTGTGCGCATGGAGGATGATGTGGATGCACCATGAGGCGTTGATTTAGACGGCGATGTCGATATGGAAAGGGGTGGTGATGATGAAGTGGAGGAAGATGAACAGAAGGAAGACGAGGAGGAGGAGGAGGATGAGGATGAGGATGATGGCAAAGAACCTCGGACAATTGGCCAGGGAGAGATGGTAAATACATCTGCTGACAATGTAGATACCATGGTAGACAATCAGCCAATCATGCGACCTGAGCAAGGCCAGGAGATGCGCGAGCATACCCCACGACCTTGACCTCCAGTGCCTGCTGCACGGCAACACAGCCCGGAGCCTTGCCCACGACTACGAACTCCGGAAACTCATCCCCACAGTGTGCTGGAGCATTGGGCGCTTGTGACACCGCAAAAACCTCGCCAGGTGGTGCCATCTTTGGGAGAAGTTGAGGTAGCCGGAAACTCCTCAGATGTGGATGTGAATCAGCAGCTGCTGATCGAATAGGTAGGTGGCGACAGTCTCTCTACTGTCCCTCCCCCTGATGCGCATCCAGATCGCTGTGTAGGTGAGGAGTGAACCAGTCCTCATGTTGAAGAGGAGGCGATGGATGTTGCGTTCAGGTCAGGGCAAGGATCTTGTCTCTTTCTTTTGCTTTGGTCTAATCAACGTATCTGATGCGTTGAGTATTACACATGTCGCGAGGTTTTTGGATCGCTCAAGGTTTATTTTATTTATGGGTTTTGTACTGGTTTTATATGTATTGGTTATGTTATATTCATAGTATTATGGGACATCGGGTGTGCTGTGTGTTTGCAACTCCTGGCCTTTAAGGAACCTCCTTGTGATTGTGTTGAGGCTCAATAAGTTACGTGAAAGTATCGTGAGATTGCACATGATGCTGCTCAGGACCAGCAACAACTTTCGTCCCGTTCTACCGTGTATATTCGACTTCTCCAATGTCGTCGAGAATCGCACTGAAGACCACCTTCCGTTGCACTGAACATTCATGCCGAAAGGAGTGCACCTCTGACTGCTGGCAACTAAAATATATCAAATTACACAATCTGAAAAACTTCAACTTGCACGGCAGATGAATCTTACTATTCACAGCGCACTCCGACGCATTCAACCCGCTCAGCGTCATGGATTCAACACTAACCACGTTTCAGTCGAAGACTTGGACAGGTTTCCCCACCTCAAACACGTTGAAAACATCGCAGACTCTGTGTCTCAACCATTGCAACCTCCTCTGCCTTGGATTGAAAAATACCCCGGCGTCACTGCTCTGTTGTGCGAATAAATTGCTGAACCATGGGAACCCGACACTCACAGGTGCCTTGTGATGAACCTAAAAACCAATTCCAACTACCCCTTTGCGACGCATGAAGAGTACAAATATATCCAGTGTGGGATCAAGAAAACGGGCATGAAGACGTACTATGACAACGTGCTGAAGGAAGAAAACACCTCTCTGCGTTTCCCAAGCTTCAACAATGGTGATGATGTCTGGAATCTGGTGACTACCATACAAGATAATCAGGCTCTAGGACAGTGGGAACTACACACTCTCCAGGATATGAGATGAAATCACAATCTCCAACGCCCTATTATATACCAGAGTTGAAACATCAAGAGAAGCATGAGATAGTTGCTGCAACAGCCAGCCTACGCGAAGCATCTCATTTACGCCCCTCAGCGTTGCTTTAACAGCGATACACCACCTAAACGCCTCTATACCGAAATGAACACCGCGGACTGCTGGATGGAGACGCAGGTCAGTAGAGATTCTGGAGAATAATAATGTGCTAATCGACAGTTAGACAACGCTGAGAGTGGGAGATATGCTGGTTGTGTTGATCATCATATCCGACGGAACACATCTCTCGAATTTTGCTCGCGATATGACCAAATGGCCTACATTTATGGCAATTGACAATCTATCGTCGATGATCTGCCAGATACCCTCAACACACAGCGTCACAACGGTTGCTCTCATACTGATTCCGATCAAGACCCCCAATGTTCCCCAGAGGTTGCTGGATGAGCACACCGGCAAACAAACCGAGATGTGCTGTACGAAGTCCTCCGGTAGGTACTCCACCCACTCACCTTGAAATGAAATCCCTACGCCGAGAGCAGGTATTACAATGTTCTCTGTGCAGATGACAACTTCAGGTGTTGCCTACCGGTTATAGCACCATGGTGTGCAGATTGCCCAGAGTATAGCGACCTACGTCATGTGGAGCAGCATGGGTGTTTTTGGCGCAGGTGTTCAAAGTACGAACTTGGAGATTATGTGCCACCTAACAAGCATCACTACCGGTGGAATCACAACCAATATAGAACGCTCAGCGATGCCAATACCACGGCAGCCAATGCCAAACTCTGGTCGCGCCATGTTCACCAAGGATCCAATGTGTTTTGACACATTCCCTGTATCGAAAGCTACCTCCCTGAGCCCTACCTCCTCCATTCAACGCAGATCGATATCCTTGTAATGGCGACACCGGACTGTGGCCGGAAAAGGGCTATTTGATGTTGTTGTCTCGCCACGAAACCTAGATCGCTAGTGATAATCTTACCTATACACCAATTTATCATCACTCGAGTCCACGTTTGCAACCGTATACCATATTCACCATACCTATGCCTACAAGGCAGAACGCTGGCGTACGTGCCCTTACATGAGTGTCGCTTTTTCAGTAAAAGGATACATTTCATTCACGGGATTTCATGAGTTTACCCCATTACCAACGCGCCACATTATCAAGTCCAGAATTGAGATTACATCCTTAAAAACGACGTATCGAAGTATGATTACAGCAAGGATGTATATTGATCATTTCATCAATCAATTGAGCACCCTGATCGCAGCAAAGAAGAGTTCAGAGACCAACTGTCGCACCAGACGCGTCACCAGTGATGACTAGAGGCCGCCACTACTCCATCCGGCCAATTAGAGAAACCGAATACGATCTAGATATTCAGTCGAATACCATTCCTCCAAGTCAATTGAGTGCGATCAGTAGCCACAGACGCCACAATGTCCAAGCCACGTTGCCACAATGAGGACGGTGATCACGAATACAGGATTCGCCACGACCAACAAGATAAATCAAATACCATTGCTACAAGTCAATTCAGCACGATCATCAGTCCGAGAACCTACAATCAATGGTACAATATAACCGTTGAATCGGCAATACGGGGAACCGCTGGTGAATTCGAGAGACGATTCCGTGTCTTGACATCGTATACTTCTACAACTATAGCGACATCCAAAGCCAGGAGGACAGCAACAACACAGGCAATGTGGAGAGTGTCAGAAAAGCAGCGATAAGAAACACAACGTCCAACCCTCCACCTCCGAATGTAACGACAGCACTTCCACCAATTCGAATGATTCCAACAATCTCGTCAAGGCTCAAGTTTACACAGAACTCTGCGATCCTGACGTTGAAGACAAACACAAAGACGAAGATGATTCAACCCTCCCGGAAACTGCTGATAGTCGCGGCTGAGATGACCTCCTGTCAAAGATCACCGAGGACAACCAAAATGAGATGCTTCAGCATAATTGGATGCTACTTAAACTCCTATTCGAAGAACAAGCCGAATGGCAGGAGGTGGGAAACCGAATCCTTTACGAACTAGACTGCAGGCGAGCCACGGTCAGAATGGAGAATCTAGGAACCCAGTCCACAATCTCTAAAATAGTTGACCACTGAAGGAACTGCAGAGGAGCGAAAGAGTTGGATACGTTCCTCGAAACATTCAGATCAATCATTGCTTCTCACACGCACCTCTTCCCAAGAGGCGATCCCGATGAAGGCAGAGGTACTATACGGACTAATGCGAGTGTGCTAGTTACCTACGAGAGGCTACGGACCTGTGTTTGTAGAAATTCCAACTTTTCTGGACCGAGCTTCAAAAGATGTACGGAAATGAAGAGGCGCCTCAATTCAGCAAATGCCATGCAGGAGTACCAGCAACTTCCAAACAAAGCAGTCCGAGTTTATGGCAACCGCTTGAATTCAAATTGGAGAAGAGCTTGAGCTTTTTAATGCACGAAGCGGTCCTATATGACATGGCATTGGTGGACCTTGGGCATGCACTTATGACGAAAGTCACACCATGGATCTCCAGCAGCAACAACAGGTTCGACACATTTGACCAACTGTTCGACTGTGCAGCCCCCTCAGAGTTCAAACCGGACGACAATACGCCTGGTTGACAGTAACATCAAAGGCAAGCAGCGGAGTCTCAGAAAGGCGGTGATAAGAAACGTGATTTTCGACCATCCATATCTGAACATGCGGAAAATACATCAGGCAATTGCAATAATTCCGGAACCAGTAATTCAAAATCAGTCACGTCCAATAAGTCCAGTGGAAGCAGCCGAGCCAACTATTTACCGCAGCGTGGCTTTCAAAGTAAGTCTACGAAAGTCAAGAGGCAAACCAGCAATGCACATGCTGCGGCACTGGTGACCACTATACCATATTTGCGACCTAGGATGCGATAAAACCCCACCAATTCACCTTAAAATCAAGAGTCACGCTGGAAGTGCTTGTATGAAATATACATGGCAACATGCAGCCAGTCAAAGCACTAATCGACTGCGGTGCAATGCGCATCATTATATCACTAATCTTACTTAGGAAGCTCAAGCCACCATATGAAGCAGCATTCACCTTCACCCTGGCCCAGTGATGACGCCTGTAAAGGAGAGCCGAAAGGTAAGTCACTTAGTTCAGTATTTTGAATACCTAAAACTGGTTGACAAATTGGAGGGTTCGGTTAGTCGTCCCAATGAACGTAGACGACCTATTCTTGGGCTTGCCACAGCAAGAATCCCGGAAATCGACTGGTGCAAAGGTCAATTGACAGCCCTATGAATGCCAATTGGATCGCAGCAGGCGAAGATTACAAAGGCAGATCGCATATGTCCTCTGCCGGAACATGGTGAGGGACACAATGATAAGTCCCGCTACAACATTCGATGATCTTGTAGCTAGTAAGGAAGTGGTCGACGCATTCGCCATATGACATGGCAAATGTCAACGGTTGCTGGGAGCATCACTGGAAGGTATCACCATATGTGAGAGAAACCCCAGGATGCTGAACGCGCGAGCAGGAGCAGCGGCAGTAGTTGCTGCAGAAGAGTGACACAGTGACGGTACTTGAATGACTCCTACCGTCTTGCCAAGAAACAAAGGGAGAAACTGGACATCAGCGGTGGTCAATTGCGACGAACCGTCTAATCCAGCCAACCCGGGACCGCTACCTATCTCCAGTCCGCCAAGCACCCTACAATGCAGAATGCAGAAAAGGCTAATGAGAATGGGAACAGATATAGTTAAAGAGGAGATAGTAACAGATGATGGGGGTCACATCCCAGCACAATATCAAGATTGTCGTATCCCCGTGAGATACAAGGACTATGTAGACATATGCAGCAAATATATGCCAACTCTCGCACCGCACCTTCTACAGAATCCGAAGGGAATTCTTGAGGATCAGCGAATCTGGATTAAGGAGCGTAGGTAGAAGGCGAGGGGAAATGAAAGGGTACCAGGCCGTGAGGAATGACACCAATCTGGTGAATCTACGAAATCTCGGAAACAGCAAGCCTACATCGAGGCCAACATAACCAATGCATTCATCCAGTGATTATCGGCTGCGGCAGCACCTGTCTTGTTCGCCAAAAAGGAGGACGGCGTACTGCGGCTGTGTGTGGATTACCGAGCTCTCATTCAAGCCACAGTGCAGAACTGATATCCTGTCCCACTGATCTCGGAGGTGCTCGACAGGACCTCAGGAATGCCTACCACCTCATCCTAATCAAGGAAGGTGAGAAGTACGAAACCGAGCTACAATACGAGTTTCGGGAGCGAAGTCATCAGCAGAGAAACGATGTTTAATGAGAGGGATAACCCTACTGGAGATGCCGGAATAAAGGACAAGAGGGAACTTAACAACAGACAGGTCCGGCAGCGATCAATGAACCCAGAGAGTGGGGATATGCGTACCAGTCAAATCAACATACGCACCTAGCATCCTGAAGATAATAAACCCTTATAGAGAATTCAGGGCTGCAGCCAAAGTCAGAGACAAAGAGAACATACCAAGCGAAGTCTGAAATGGTGAAAGGAAGTCAAAAGGTCAACAGGAAGCTAGTCGAAACACCAAGCTAGTCAAAGCACGAATTAAGTCGAAACACGAAGCTGGTCAATGAGCAAAGCGAGTCCACTGTAATGCCAAAGCATGTGGAAAAATGAGATCAAATGAAGTGGAAAAATTAGACGAAAGCAGGCAGATCAAGACCGGGCAAAAGGCAAGCGAAGTCAAAGAACGCGGAAGCCCAATGACGAATCCTGCTAAAAGACTCATTGGTCAACAAAAATCACCAAAAGTCCTCCGAACCACAACGGCAATCAACAACCGATTTGAGTCTAAGTCCTCTGGAGAGGAATGAACTTCAACAGCGGGGGGATCACCGTGTCAAAAATGAGTCTTACCAATAAACCAAACGCCAACCGGGAGGCAGTTTACCAAGAGACTGAGAAATCCACCGAGAGGTCTACCAAGAAGTTGACCAGTCAAGGCTTACAAACAAGTCAAAAGCCCACCGGGATCCAATCTACTGAGACGCACCGAGAAGTTGACCCAGAAGTCTACCAAGAAGTCCACTAGCACAGGCTACCAAGTTGACCAAGATTCTACTGAAGCCGCCTATTGAAAGCGCAACAAGAAGTCGACCATAAAGCCCACCAAGCCGATCCTGATTCTATCGAAGCCACATTCCAAGAGCGCAACTATGAAGTCGACCTGATGGTTACTGAAGCAGATTTTCAAAGACGATTACCATGTGACGCAGCACCTAAGAGTCAATGCCATGTGCCAATGACTACCCGCTGCAAGATATACTCTACAGCACATGCAGAAGCACTGAACAGAACTCAGGCAGCGCTAGCGTGCTTGAACTTGGTAAGTATAACATTCTTTAGAAAAGCTGACTTGTTAGATGTCCGTTATGCGATGCGACTACATGTGATGCACTTGACCAATACAATTGACAGCTACGACCGATGCCGGCAGCGGCAGCTCCCATTCACGCCAAGTCACAAGCAGAAGCTCTACCGCCCTGAAAATTTCAATAATCAGCAATGCCGAGATACAAGCTACGGGAGTGCTGGTCGTTGGTGAATGGGTTTAGACTTTGAGATAATGGAGGACATGATTACTTATGATGTTTTCTTGTTTCTGTCTTCTCTTCTTCTGTTCTTTGGAGCTCGGCCCGGCACAAATGGTGTCGGGACGGGTTTTTACGACATCCAGATCACAGCTATGTGAAGGTGGAGTTTCCCCGTGCACCGGATGCACCGAATGGTTGCCATTGAGCTGTACGAATCGGTCATTGGACTCATGATTTCGTACGAGTACGTACGCAGGATGAATTTATGATACTTTTCCCTTTCCTTTCCGTTTCTTTTGTACAGTGTATGCAGCCTAGGAGGTCTGCGCCTAAAGAGGGGGATAATATAATGGCGACACGTGACAGTGGCTGGGTAACGGCCATTCTATATAGTCTGCTTGCCACCGGACTTAAATCTCTCACGATAATCTTACCTATACACCTATTTACTATCACTCGAGTCCATGTTTGCAACCATATACCATAATTACCATACATATGCGTACGAGGCCGAACGCTGGCGTTCATGCCCTCACAATGCTTGACTACCTCCAGTAGTGGATTTTCCACTTCATGAAGAAGCAGGAATGGCTGGACAAGTACAATGCAATCTGGTAATCTGTACCGGCATACCACAACCTCACACCAAAATATACGTCAGATAAGGACATTTCTCAATGAATTCGAAGGAGTGGAAGAAAATGAGCCGGTACTTGCTTGGAGTTGTAACCCAGTCTGTATGAGGCGGAAGATCCGCTCAGCGTCCCAGAAGCAATTGGGCAAGTGAGTGCACACGGGCAGTATAAGAATTCTATATGTATGCTTTATATAAATGCTACAATGATGCAACATTGCGCTACATTGAGGACACCTTGCGTTGTTTTCACACATCCAAAGATGTTTTCTTACTCAGGCGAGCTGGCAAAAAGGTGAAGACTACAGCCTGTGCCCTGAGAACGGATCGGGTGAAGAAACGAATGGTAGACAAGGAACCAAATGCTGATTATTGGATGCAGTCCAAGAAGCGGCGCAAAATGAATGCCTGGCGGGATGTCATCATCCACAAGATAGATATATCCATGGAGTTATATGCCGACTTCAACTTTCCCAAGATCCACTTGATGTCTCATTGTGCTGCACAGATTCGTCGATAAGGAGCCTTACAACAGTATTCTGCTGAGAGACATGAACAAGCATATACAACCAACCTCAAGGAGGATTGGAACGCCTCCAATCACAATCTCAACTACCTGCCACAAGTAATCACCTTTCAGCATCGCATTCGCAGCTTCAAAATCATACAGCTCAATCACGAAGCCCTCGCACAGCGTTGGGAGAACAGTCGTGCTGCATGCGAAGTTTTCCCTTCCGGTGCTGATCTGGCTGCCCCCCTGAGCTCCCAGGCCGATGAGAAACCTGAATTCGTGGTACCTCAAAACTGCTGTGATGGAAAGCATCCTGACGCTATGATTAAAGACTTCAGAGCATTAGTCGACAATGTGCAAGACCCAATGCACTGTGTAGTAATATGCAGCGGTACACAGGATTTTATCAATTATCAGAGTCGTAACAAGACATATATATTGGATGAACAGCTGCATGCAATGGAGCCTGTATTAAGCATGGTATTGAGATTCAAGTTGAGGGTTGAGATGGTGAACACATATCTCAGATATGTCGATACACAGGGAGCCAGTAGTGTTAGCAACGGGTCCAAATCCGCGGGTCAGGTCCGGGTCCGGTTCCACCCGAAACCGGACTGTGGCAACGGGTCTTACCACACAAAAAACCCGGACCGTTGCAAATGGGCCGGTTTTACCACCAAAAACCCGGGATTGCAACCTCACAACTTTGGCTCCAATTAAGTATTTGAGTTCTGATCGTATCATGCCATGATCATTATGTAAATTGTGCAGTTTTAGCCGCTCTTTCACCTCCCGGTTTCAGATTTGCGATGGGACCAATATGTGTTGAGTCGCGATCGAAAACCCGCGAATTTCGCTTAAAATTGGCCCTTATTTGACTGTGGGTCAATGAAAATTGATCTGATCGCAATTCTGCCAGTGGGAGGTAAAAGAGCAGGTAAAACTGCACAATCTACATATAGATCATACAGTGATACGATCATAACTCAAATACTTAATTGGAGCCAAAGTTGCTGGAACCGGAAAAATGGAACCGCAGTCCGGTTCCAACCCGGCCAAAAACCCGCGGGTATAGGTCCGGTCCGGGTAACAACCCACCAACCCTTGGCCGGTTCGGTTCCTTGGCGGTTCTTGACCCAGACCTGGGCCTCCGGTCCAGTTCAAACCCGGACCAAAGCCGGGTAACCCGGAACCGTTGCTAACACTAGCAGCCAGAGATAGCGCAGATGGGATCAACAGAATGACTGGGTGTGAGTCAAGCAACGCCCGGGGAGGTGTTATGGCGCGCTGAATTGGTGTCTTCAATGGAAACAGCAAAGACAATTCAAAATCAAGCTCCAAAACGAGGATGGAGCTTTCATTGTGTACTGGGTTGTGCTGGCGCTCACCATGATACCTGAGAACTCGGGTAACTTGGATCCCATCTCAAAATGTGCACAGGTGAGAAAATCCCTGGCAGCCTTTGCTTTGCAAGATTTCAGCTTGGGAAATATCATCTGCTGTATGCACGTCATTCCAGCGATGGCGACTAGTAGTAAGAAAAGAGACGGACAGAACATGTAATGGATTGTCACTAGCCACATAGATCTGGCGACTTAGAATGATGTATATAATTAATAATGAGAGAATTGCATTTTGAGCACAGGTAGAAGGAACGCGGGGAAAGATTTTCACAATGTAACCAATCGCATTGCAATCTAGATACATGCATGTTCCCAATGAACCCAATCCGACGTATGGTCACTGTTGCCCCCGACACAAGTGTGTGCGTTTAAAATAGAAGACAGATGGTGTGAGACGACCAGGTGAAACCGCGATTGGAAGGCGATATGCAATGCGACATGTTGTATCGAGTCCGGAGGCAGTGTAATCTGCCACCAGGGTGTCTCTGGCGGCTCAGACGGAGCGTGCACACTCTGGCGGAGCCATTGTTCCCGGACCAAAATATTGTTTGCTGATGTTGTCTGTGCCGAGCATTTGTGATCCCCAGCTTTATGCCAATAGGACCATTTGGCCAATATGTTTGTTACGTATAAATACTTCTGTAACTTGTCACATCTCGTTGTGGATGAACGGTCCTGAGGATTCCAACTCGCGAAGGGGCTTGATACTCCTGAGGATCTATGTGGAGAAGGGGCAAGCACTGGCTGCAGATCTCAACTATACTCTGCAGTCAGAATGAAATTTTATCAAATGTTTTGAAGGCAGATCCCATCGGTACTCTGCATTTGGAACATAACGCAGTGAGGACTACAGAGTTTCCAAGGTACTCTACTGTGAGCCACGCATAGAGGGCGATCTGTTCTGCCGGCTGGGCGTTGTGGCACTCGCACTTTGGTTGGGAGATTGCACTAGAGTTGCTGAGGGCTACGGGAGGGCTGGCTCACAGAGATGAATATCCTCTCGCGCCCGACGAGCAAGCAGGAGGAGTGCCAGTAGTTGCAGCAGAAGAGCGTCCACTGATGGGATCCTTGAATGACTGCGACTGGCTCACCGAGACACGAAGTGAGCAAGCCATCTGCGTACAGCTCCAATATGACCATACGTTTGTATCGTGACTTCTGGATTTACCCTTTACCGCTTTCATCCTCTTTTGCATTACCAATTGAACTAATACCACTAGATGGAGCTGGAAAATGTGATGGAACCAATAGTGCTACTGGAGGCCTTACAATCAGAGGTCTCTGGATTACTGCGAGAACAGAGTACAGACAACTGATGATACCTCAGACAAAAACTTGGCACTGAGACTGGCCTCAGGCTTTGCAGAGGATGTCGAAACGCACCGGGGAACGGAGACTTTCGCACATACATCGATGCCAGCAACGATATCGATCATTCAGATGTCAATCTTGATAGATCTACCTGGAGCTATGGCAGTGTCCACAGGATTTGGAATACGATGTACTGCCTCGGGCGATACACGAGATTATGTGGACTTCTACCATTGTGATGATCCTTTTCGTTAGATAACAAGTTACAAGACTAGCAATTGGGTGCAGAAGATATTCAGAGACACAGATGTATGATGTACTGGCGGCATAACTCCACCAAGTACACTCCCAAGCACTATGTGCAGATACCGAACTACAAAGCCGAATGACGAATACGATCCCGATGTGGATTCGATGATCGCGTGTTACTTAGCTACAGAAGAACGATATGCCTGGCATTCAACCATGAAGAGAAGTAGATATTACGTCCAAAGAGCCGTATGAGATTATTGTCAGTGGAGCTACCATTTTCCAGAGGAGGATGACCGTACTGGAATCGCAACCTCTACTGGAAACAACTACAGTATTGGAAGTGCTGGAACGATGCACCGTGACATTCATTTATCATTTGAGAAGACTAGCAGAGAACAACAATAAGTGAACCGAGTCAAGTCATGGCAAGCACACCTACAGATGTATCAAGACGCACACCTGGCGGAGGGCCAGCAAGTGCACCACGTGATCTGACTCGATAAGCTCACCTAGCCTATGACGGACGTCCAATATACCTGCAAATCTGCCAGAGAAAACATGATAAGCGAAATGAGCCTGATCCACACCGAAGGAGTGCAAATACTGATACCGAAGCAGTTCCGGATCAGATACCAAATGACTGTCATACGACTCCCGAATTAGTCCCAAAAGAGATTGAATATGACCACCGGAGGTATTGAATAGCCTACCTAATGGCATCTCGACAGTCAGTCAAGTTAACTACCACGAGATGATAACCGAGATCTCACAGTGACAGATAGCACTGCCAAAAGACTTCACATTGAGATACAAGAACTATGTGGACATATGCAGTCAAAGATATGGCAACTCTCGCACCGCGCATTTCAGGGCATCAGAAGGGAATTCATGAGGAAGAGCGGTTCTGGCTAGAGGAGGAATGGAAGAGGGTGAGAAGCAATGACAGGGTACTCGGCTCTTAGGAACCACACAAATTGAGTGGGTCTGTGAAATCTCGGAAAGAGCAAGTGAGATCAAGAGCTGGGAAAGATAGAGAAGTCAAGTTGAAAATTTTCAATGCGTATCACCTCATCCGAATCAAGGAAGGCAACGAGTTCGACACCGCATTTCACACCCGGTACGTGCAGTTTGAGTACCGAGTAATGTGGTTCAGGTTGACAAACACACCAGCTACAATACAAATTATAGGAGATAAGTTGTCGGCAGAGCATTGACCTTTAAAGAGGGAGATGACCCTACCGGACGTGCCAGGATGAAGGAACAGAGTGCACTCAACCACAGAAAAGTCCAGTGCTACCCGGAGTGTGGACACGAGCGTACGAGAAGAATGATCATACACACCTGGCATCCCGAAGATGCTAATCCTAGTCTATATCAGGGGAAGTGCGAATATAATCACCAATCCGAACCAGTTGCCAGAGATCCTAACTAAAAAATCACCGCAGAGACATCCTAACGTACTACCGAGTTGTCGATAGAGTTGTCAACCGAGAAGTCAACCGGAGAGTCACAAAAGCTTTCTTCCAAAAGGTCACTACTGAGAAGCAGTCTATGTGATTATTACGGAGTCAGGATGCACCGAGATTCAGTACAACACGGCTTCCAAGAGCGAGAGTGCGCCGACTTACACCTAGTTAGGATGTTCATATAGGAGAAGCTTACAGGATAGATATCAACAATGATATACAGTCAATGCCGGATGCAATTGGCGTCAATTCTGCCACCCCGAGTGGTCACCACGAGTGCTATATGCAATGCACTGTTACCATGCCAGGAGCGGGAGCTCACATTGTTGACCAAAGTCAAGACAAGATCCATGTTATGATCGATTTTCCTTATCAAACACTGGCCCATTTTGATGATGGTCTCTGCCGAGACTCAACTTTGTGAAACAAATGCTGAACCGAATTGCATGTTGAAGAACCAATGAATCCCAATTGCAATCCGATTACAAGGACAAATGACAATTACATTGCTACCAAGCCACAATGACAATCGGCCAATGAATATGATGGAGATGTCATCGACAGAGCAACAAATTTTCAAAAAGAGATAGATAGTCATGTCAGACCAGTCAAGTCCTACAGACAGGTCAAAAGCCCAGGTCGAGGCAGCCTACCGAAACACGCACCAGGAGGTCGATCAAGAAGTCTACTGCGAAGTTGGCCAAGGTTCAACTGAAGCCGCCTATCGAGAGTGCGCACCAATGGAGTCGACCTAGAAGTCTACAGAGAAGTTGACACAGATTCAACTGTAGCCACCTGTCCAGAGCACAACGGTGAAGTCGCCTAGAGTGAGGGTACCTTTGAAGTCGACATGATGGTGACCGAAGCGGACTTCGAAAGATGATCACTGAGACAAGTTGGATCTACAAATCCACCAGTCAATGCCGAGTACTGAAGACTACCGGCTGCAAGATATACTCTACAGAGCATGCGGAAGCACTGCACAGAGCACACACAGTGCAAGCATGCTTGAACTTGGTAAGTATAAATATTTTAGAAAAGCTTACATGTTAGATGTCGACGAAGGAGATGTGACTTCACAAGATGCAATGGATGTATACAATGGATGATCACCAAAGGCTACGAACGATGCCGAAAGCGGAAGCTCCCATCAATCGCGAGCCACCAGCGGAAGCTCTCTACCTCCCTGACGATTCTAATAATAACCTAAGCCGAGTTATGAGCTACAGGAATAACGGTCATTGGAGTATGGTTCCGCAGTGGAGATATGGATGATGGAATCACTTTAGGATGTTTCTTTGTTTATCTCTTCTTCTCATCTTGGATCTCAGCCCGGTAAAAATCGCGTCGGCACGGGTTTTACCACATGCCACTGGACGTTCAGTTCCCTGTGTGCCATATCTACCGAAAGGTTGCCCTGTGGGGTACCTATCGGTAATGGGACTTATTGATTCGTACAAGTACGTATGTGTAACGTTTGTTTGATTATTTTCTTTCTTTCCCTTCCTTGTATGGGTGGCTCCAGCCCAGGGGGTCTGCACCTCAAAAGGCGGATAATGTAATGGCAGGCGGTTACAGTTCCCGCAAGTGGCACTTGATGTGTCCAGGGCTGGGGAATGGCCATTCTACATAGTCTGCTTGCCACAAAACTTAGATCTCTAGCGATAATCTTACCTTACACTTTTATATAACGTATGACTCGAATCCACGTTTGCTATCGTATCCACGCAATCACTGTCTGTATTGGTCTGCAGCTGGAGGCTGGCGTGCGTGCCAATAAACAGTTCCAGTTTTGGACCCGTCCTGTTTGACAGGTCTGCGTAGTAATGGCCTTACCCCATCAACATTCGACGATTTTATAAGCGAACCATCACTGTAAGGCTGCAAATATCGATCAGAGAGTTTAGTGTACGATGTGTAAAATATGTAGCTCAGCGCGGCGCATCACTTGGCAGGCTCAGATTTTGGATATCTTTATATCTCAGCAAGCGGTAGCCCAAAAACCTCGTTTTTCGGCCAAAAATTATAATAATTCGAATGCAGCTTGCTTAGTTATATGGATATGAAAAATTGGAGAATGCCAAAAGATGCGCCGTCTTATACTCCATTTTTCATGTACCAAACACTAAATTATGGGATGGATATTCAAGAACTGAATTGAGAGAACGGTTTGCCACAAGCCCGGACTGAACCGGCTTGGTCAGGGTTTTCTTGAAACTGCAAGAGTAGAGAATGTCCGAAAACAGAACCATTTGCTGACACGAATTGTGAAACATGACGATAGGTTGGATCAAAGCAATAATTCATCTGGTAGAGCAGTTGCAAGTTTGGTTAGAAAAGTTTCCAAATTCCGGGTTCAGTTTCAGTTCTGGGTTGAAATCTAAACAGAACGGTTGTGACAGGTTTTAGAAGATCAAAAGACATATTGGCTCCAGAAACTGAAGTTGTGGACACCTGATTCACTGTCAAATCAATTGCTCCGAGTAAGTATTTCAGTTCTGATCGCATCACAATATAATGAATATATATATTATATGGCTTTGGATGCTCTTTTTTCTGACTTTCGGGAATGTGTGCTCAATGCAATATTGCGTAAGTCAATGCGAAAAACGTCCAATGTTCATCGTATTTTCACTGCTACTCAAGGAATACATATTGGACTGCAATTCAGCACCCACCAGTTGAATGTGCCCAGAAAATTGCACATGATATGTGTTGAACTCTTTGCGATACAATTAGAACTCAAAACTCAATTGGAGCCAAAGTTCTGAGTTTGCAAAAATAAGGCTCTGCTGGATGCAAAATCAGGCCAAAAAAAAAGCTGTTTTAGGTGCAGTTCAGATTTGAATCCTCTTGTCATTGAGTGGGTGTGGTCCTTGGCATTTTCAGAACTGAACTGTGGTGATGATACTAGTTTGGACTCAGACCCTGGCTGGGTCAACCTGAACTGTTGCTAGCATTCGGAGTAACTGCATGCCTATTGACTAAAGCAGAAGGCAATGAACTCTAGAATTGTTGCGATAGTGGATATATGAAATGTATTTAGCAGCATCAGTGTACACTAATGAGTTTGGTAATCCTGGAGATTGTGTATTGGATCAGTGTCGATAGTTACATCAGTGAAGAGCAGTGGTGTTGCAGTTTTCAAATGATACCAATCGAGCAGTCATGTAACCGAAAGTTGACTTAGTGAAGGAGAAACCAATGAACGCAAGAATGGTGGTGACAGTGCCAATGTAGATGACACTATCAGAGGGCAATGACCGAGTTGTAGTTCCAGATGGATATTAATGGACTTCTTGCTTCAATGCAATGCAGGGCAACACGTGGATTAAGATACACAAACCAATGCTGATAGTGCAAGATAGAAAAGTAAAACAAAAGACTGAAATATCACTGTTGGTCTTAGATAACATACTTTGAGTATGTTGAAACACAATGGGAACCGGTTACTGAAATGTATACACAGCTGCATAATCGGAATATAAAGAAAGCACAATGCAAACAAGCACGCAGAATGCCAAGATGCAAGCACAATGCAAAAAAGCAAGCAGAATGTGAAAAAGCAAGCAGAATGTGAAAAAGCCAGCAGAATGCAAAAAAGCAAGCAGAATGCGAAAGCTATTGTGTTGACTGGCTTGCGATAGCATCAGGTAATGGTAATGGGGTTGTGTCTCTGGGTAATCGACGTTGTACATTTGCGACCCTTGCCTGAGTCACGTGACACTAAATGTTGTGGCGAGCAATTGTGGCTTGAGACGCGATATCAGCCATAGTGGAAGAAAGTTTCACCAATTAGAATAATTCGTCCTGACATAAAAAGTTGTGGCGAGCCATTATTGCTTGATTCACCGTAGTAAAATGATAGAGCTGGAAGGCTGAGAGCCCATCTTCAACACTCCACCGTACCTGTCACGGCATCAAAAACGAATTCATGTGAAAGAGCTGTTCTGGCCCGAGCAGTGTAGGACGAAGATGAGATGATATGATAGGGCACGTGGCCGTGAGGAACCACGCAATTGTCCGGATCTCAAAACTCTCGGCAAGAACGAGTCTGTATTTCGCTGAATGGTGATAGGATGAGAATATATCTAACTACCCCGGCGTCTCCCGAACTTATACTCCCTACCAGTCAGTCCATCTCAGTTACCCCTGTATCTCCATACGCCACCCGTTGCTCAGCCCATCTTCGTGATCACAGTATCTCTGTACAACCGCCGTCGCTTCGGCCATCTCCGTCATTCCTGTATCTCTGTATGCCCCCCGCCAGATTCCCTCTGCCAAGCTAAGTGGCGGTGGTGGTGAGAAACCGATTTTCCCAAGTGCGACATCAGCCACAATGGAAGAAACATCCACCAATGAGAATGCTCTGTGGTGGCTGCATATCGCTGACAACCTACGTCTATATATGTGTAATACAAGGTTATAGAATACAAAATATTATCAGGTGGTATTTCATATTGTTGTTGATTTGTTATTATTGAACCCACTTTTTCTCCGGTATGTAATTTTTATTTATTAGATTCAAATTTTTGCAGTACAATAAATAGCGCAATAGCAACAATCAAAACACAGTGGTAATTGCAGTGTAATAAAACGGTAATGAACATCACTGGCATGGATAAGTCATGACTACTGTTGCAGCCACTACTCCAACTGGACTCTTCCATGCAGAGCCAAAAGCCATTTACTAGATGTGGAGTCAATAATACACAAATTAGGCACAGTATATACTGACGTGTGGGAGTGTTGGAGAGGGTAGATAGATACTAAAGTTGCTACTGGTCTGACTTCTTCTGTTCATCACTTATCATATATACACATCCCTGCTTCCTACATCTTTTGCTACCTCTGAAGCTCAAACTGAAGCTCTCGCTGGGAGCTGGCTGGAGACAATGTATTGTAATTACCTGATATTCCAGAGAGGCGGCGAAGCCGTCTCCGCCGCTAGTATACGTATAATAATGAACTTTGGAATACATCCAAACAACTCCGCTACCAAGCGTTCCAGAAGTAGAAGCATCCAACGAAGTACGTTTCCCAACAGACGTCCGAATTTGAAAATCAATGAAAATCGCAATAAGAACGTTACAAATCAGATCTTCAACAATCATAACACAGATCGATTACTCCGCCAGCAATGCCAGATTGTAAACGTACGCAGCCGTAGCAAGAAAATAGTTTCAGGAGTAGTCGTTAGAAACACCAGACTCACTAAAATTGTCGTCATCGTCATAATAATGGTCGCTGTAGGCCTCATCGGCGTTGGACACCACTGTCGAGTAGGAGACGAACCACGGCCTCGTTGCCTTTCTGTGCAGCTGCCTGGAGCGCGTTGCCGTATTTGCCACCCTGAGCATTGATACCGGCGCCGCGGTCGACCAGGAGGCGAACCACGGCCTCGTTGCCTTCCGCTGCGGCCGCCTGCAGCACGTTGCCATGTTCGCCGCCCTGAGCATTAATGTCAGCGCCGCGGTCGATTAGGAGACGAACCACGGCCTCGTTGCCTGCCGTTGCGGCCGCCTGGAGCGCGTTGCCGTGGATGCCACCCTGAGCATTGATGTCAGCGCCGTGGTCGACCAGAAGACGAACCACGGCCTCGTTGCCTTTCTGTGCAGCCGCCTGGAGCGCGTTGCCGTATTTGCCGCCCTGAGCATTGATGCCGGCGCCGCGGTCGATCAGGACACGAACCACGGCCTCGTTGCCTTTCTGTGCAGCCGCCTGGAGCGCGTTGCCGTATTTGCCGCCCTGAGCATTGATGCCGGCGCCGCGGTCGATCAGGACACGAACCACGGCCTCGTTGCCTTCCGCTGCGGCCGCCTGCAGCACGTTGCCATGTTCGCCGTCCTGAGCATTAATGTCAGCGCCGCAGTCGATCAGGAGACGAACCACGGCCTCGTTGCCTGCCGCTGCGGCCGCCTGGAGCGCGTTGACGTGGAAGCCACACTGAGCATTGATTTCAGCGCAGCGGTTGATCAGGAGACGACCCACGGCCTCGTAGCCTTCTGCTGCGGCCGCCTGTAGTATGTTGACGAAGTTGTCGCGCTGAGCATTGATGTCGGCGCCGCGGTCTATCAGGAGACGAACCACGGCCTCGTTGCCTTCCGCTGCCGCCGCCTGGAGCGCGTTGACGTGGAAGCCGCCCTGAGCATTGATGTCGGCGCCGCGGTCGACCAGGAGACAAACCACGGCCTCGTTGCCTTCCGCTGCGGCCGCCTGGAGCGCGTTGCCGTATTTGCCGCCCTGAGCATTTATGTCGGCGCCGCGGTCGACCAGGAGACGAACCACGACCTCGTTGCCTTTCTGTACAGCCGCCTGGAGCGCGTTGCCGTATTTGCCGCCCTGAGCATTTATGTCGGCGACGTGGTCGACCAGGAGACGAACCACGGCCTCGTTGCCATTCTCTGCAGCCGCCTGGAGTGCGTTGCCGTAGAAGCCGACCTGAGCGTTGATGTTGGCGCCGCGGTCGACCAGGAGACGAACCACGGCCTCGTTGCCTTTCGTTACGGCCGCCTGGAGGGCGTTGCTGAATAGGCCGCCCTGAGCATTGATGTCGGCGCCGCGGTCGACCAGGAGACGAACCACGGCCTCGTTGCCTGCCAGTGCGGCCGCTTGGAGCGCGTTGCCGCAATTGCCGTCCTGAGCATTGATGTCGGCGCCGCGGTTGACCAGGAGACGAACCACGGCCTCGTTGCCTGCCCGTGCGGCCGCCTGGAGCGCGTTGCCGTAGAAGCCGCCCTGAGCATTGATGTCGGTGCCGCGGTCGATCAGGACACGAACCACGGCCTCGTTGCCTTTCTGTACAGCCGCCTGGAGCGCGTTGCCGTAGTAGCCGCCCTGAGCATTGATGTCGGCGCCGCTGTCGAACAGGACACGAACCACGGCCTCGTTGCCTTTCTGTACAGCCGCCTGGAGCGCGTTGCCGTAGAAGCCGCCCTGAGCATTAATGTCGGCGCCGCAGTCGACCAGGAGACGAACCATGGCCTCGTTGCCTTGAGCTGCGGCCGCCAGGAGCGCGTTGCCGTATTTGCCGCCCTGAGCATTGATATCGGCGCCGCTTGCCAAAAGCTTTTTGGTGAATACAATTAATCCTTGCAACGCCGTAATTTGAAGTGGTGCTGTTCTCGTAAACAGACCCCTCCAAGAGAAAGTAAACACCTGGAAGGCGAGATCAATTTTATATGGTGAATCAGCTAGTTTCTGGAAAGCGCTAAACAATGCTTGATGCTCATCACATCTTCGGCCCGTCTTTCTTGTATGCTCAGGCCAATGAGTTGCAGCATAGTCTAGAAATTGAATCTTCTGCTTTCGCTGTTCCATATGCCTCTTGGCTTTGCGGTCCCACAGATCGTGTCCATTAACAGGTCCGACTGCGCATTCCTCGAAAGACAGGTACATCAAGCAGGATACAGCAAGCTGCTGGTTGGACTCGATAGATGAGAGGCGAAACGCGAGTTGGGGATCACCAGACAATTCCGCTTTCTTCGAAACATCTATCTTACTGAGGAAGTCCTTCGCTGACTGATGAATAAGATTGACAGTATGATCGGCTTCTATCCTGAGTAGTGGCCCGAAAACTAACCTAAGGACTTGTCTCAGGTCTGTCTGCATATCATCCTTCATCGAGTCCATGGAAGTATGTTCCGGTAGTATAGCAATTGCTATTGTCAACTCTTGTAGGGTTAACGGACGCACAGCCCATACTACCCATCGAAGGATGGTCTGGGCAGTCGCAATGTCCTCTGTTGGTATCTTGCGCAAGATATTTATATACACACCTGGAAGATCTGGTGGCAATGTCTTGAGCGCGTTTCTAATATCCCTGGGCGTTGTGTTCGTAGACTTTTTGAGATCTTCCAATATCAAGGAAACCCAGAGAAACATTCCATTGGCGCCATCTATCAGGGTCTGTCTTACTTCCTCGGCCAAATCACCTGCAAACTGCAGCTGTTTTTTGACTTCAGCGTCGACGAAGGCTGTTATATCGCTCTTCAAGTTATTTGTCACGAGAGGAATTTCTGTGATTCCAGGCAAATTTGATGCAACGTGTGGACGACTTGTAATGATAATCTTAGTAGGCCGTGTGATAGTGCTAGCGCAAAAGAGATGCTGTAGATTATTCAAGAACTTTGTACGTGATCCTTCCTCACATTCATCTACGATGGTGAGCTACATACATTATACATCTGGTAGGATCGAATTACCAAGAGCGTCAATTAAGATACACACATTTCCAGTATTGGCGTCGTTGACGATTCGCTCAAAGACTCGCCAGAGCATACCGAAAGTCCAGCAAGTTTTCTCCTTGTTTATAGAGTACCCTTGCTCAATCAAGAAGTGCACAATAGCATCCGGTATATACTTCAATAGTTGGGCAAGTAGGTTCACCAAAATTGCATCGGCGGTCCTTAGTCGTTCATCCTTGTCGTCGCAGAAGAAATAAGCCAGAGAAAGCGCTTTGCGACGAATGACTTCCTTAGTCAAAAATGATGATAAGACGCTCTTCCCGCAGCCTGGATCTCCACGAATCCAGAGAATTGCTTGGCCATCCGCATCGTCCCATATTTTGTACCGTTCGTCGCTCAGAAGCCATGTACATGTACCCTCTTGTCGCCTAAGCCAGAGTTCATCACGGTAAGTTTCGTAATCTGACGGTTTCAAACTTTTCAGACAGTTGATGTGATCCTGAGAATCTGATGTCCAGCGGCTTGGTTAGAGGACAAGGGCAATACGCGAAAACTACTGAAAAAGGCACGTACTTCGAAGGTTTTCTATCCTTTTTGCGACCGCTGTATAGTAGTTATCAGTTCTCTTACAACTAAACTTCCGGAAATGGACTACTTTATACCATTCGACTTGGTAATGCTATCCACCCACTCAAGAAGGTATCTCACTACCGTACGATAGGTTGGATCCTGTGCTGAGGCGAACTTCACCATACTGTAATGGCATTTATCTACGGGAACTCGTTGCTCGGTTGGTATATACAGTTGAGCCGAAAACCGCTTGACCATTTCAGACTCTTTACCGTTTCTCTCATATCTGCCTGAGTCCGACTGGAGAGAGTTAATTTCATTGTTAAGAAATTGTGGTTCTAAACTTACCTTCTCAACCGTCGGCGTTTTAACCGTCTCGTAAAAGCTGACAATTTTCGGCATATACTCATTCCAAATATGACTAAGTTCTTCCTTTTGAACTTCAAGGAATTCCGAGCCTTCTCTTAACTGTTTGAGAAGATTATGCCTTGATGTCTCGTATCCGCCGGACTCCGCATCGACCATCTCTTCTAAATCATAGGTTCGGAGACCTTCATGTGGGGTCCCGAAGAAGATTATTGCTTTTATTGCGGTGAGAATGTGTCTATGAGGTTGATTCCGTTTTGACTCGATCAATGCCTGTGAATTGGTGAGTGAAAATCGGTGAGTTAATGGCGATTCTTCAAGGAGCAGTAAATGTACTTGCAAAATTAGGATACCACCCAGACTATGTCCAATGAATATGATCGGCCGGGTTTCCTTTATAAGACTTTGTCAGCATATACGATGTAACACTCCGGGAGGAAACTAATGCACATACTGGAACAGAGCTTCTGGCATTTTCTAACTGCTGGATAAAATGTCGTTGATAATCTAATAGCCTATTTTCGGCGGCTTTATTATGCCCAGCAAGACTGCTGTCGTAGCCGTATGACATAATCCGGATATTCCGAACATCGTGCGGTAGCAAGTCCTTAAGCCACATTTGCTGAGTTTCACGGCTCTTCCATGATCCAAAAGCATGACCTGCAAGGCCTGTCACTGCAATAACACTACAACAACTCTAACATCAGTATCTGAATGTAACTTCGCTGGTGCATGATAAAACGAACTCTGCAACCACTTCGCCTTTGGGGACGTTCAACGGTGTGAAATTATAAAAATAGCTGTCGATAGTAAGAACAGCTCCAATCCTGTTGGTGGATTTCGGGACCGGAAGATGTTTATGACCCTCCAAGTATTCAGTGCAAGAAGCCAAATTAAGCAGCGCTATTTTAGTAGCGTCGAAACATCCTAGGTAGAGCGATGGTTGGCAATATTGATGCGAGAGAGAGGGATCAATGGTTTGTAGTGCACCCAATAGATCATCTTCACTCCAGCATGGCGGAATTCCGGATATCCGATACCACGTTGGTCGCTGACTCGAACTAGAGGAAGTGTGAGACCCAGACTGGGCGGGGCCGGCGGCAAGAAATCCGCTCTCTTTAGTATTCACTCGCTTGGAGTTTCCTGCCGATTGCTGAGTATGCGGTGGCTGCTTGCGTTTTCCTTTCTGAAGTCTGGGATTCGTATCGATTGTCGGTTGCGTGGGGCCTGGTTGAGCGCTGGGTGACGCACCACCCTGGGAGATGACCCTTGTAGACCTTCTGCGAGTATCCGGAGTAGTAGCCTTTCGAGAGTGGTTTTGGCGGATGGGTCGTGGAGGCATTGTGTTCGGAAGACGTAAAATTCGATCAGTCGGGGCTGAAAAATACGTTCGATTTCTGTGCAAAGTGAGCGATTAAAGATAATAGAATTGCCTGGTATGCGAACGGGCGCTTCGGCTTAGATAAATAGATTCTCACTGAAGGTCAGGTGCTGACACGTCACAGGGATTCGTGAACACAACAGTGTGTACAAGGACGTGGTAAAACGTGCTCAGTTTTGCAGGAAGGTACTTAATTGGTAGTTAATCATGGCTTGGCTGAACACCAAAGCGTCGATCCTGGACACATGCGACGAAATTTTGGCCTAAGGCACACCGCGAATAATAAAGGGTGGCCGCAAATATTGGAGTTTGGCCAGTGCGCACAAAGGCTCAATATAGAAACCCAATCACTTGCACGACCCGTTGTTTCGCCAACGTTAAGTTTAACAATTCATAATCATCGCGATGTGATCCGATCCCATGCCGACCACCTCCGGGAGACGATTAATTTCATTCTGCCGTTCTCAATTCTCAGCCTTGCAGTTAAAAATTAGTCCCTGGAGTACGACATGTTCCTCGCTTCCTACCGAGTCACCCGTGTGTCCCAGCATCATTCTGCAAAGTGTCGTTTATGCACCAACTACCAGCGTGAGAGCCCGAATCGGCAACACCTGAAAGGTCCGAACCCCGTGCACCGGGAAAAGAATTCTCTCCGCCTAGTGTCGAGTGCAGAATTTTGACCCCTGACACTTCCCACCTCACCAAAAGTACCTACATAATTAAGTCCACTCCGATTGCAAAGGATATTATAGAATACATCAAATGTATTTAACGTACCACTTTTTTGTCCAGTGGATTCTGATTACCAATATTTGTAATATCCATTGATCAGTTGTGGAACAGCCCAGTTCAACGCGTACGGCGATTCTACACATTTTTCCACACCTACTGAAGCTTCGCGATAACTAAGAAAAATAGCTACTCGACAAAAGTGTGACAAAAAGAAATGGCGCATTAAATCAATAACAATGAGGGCATTGGAAAAACGGAGAGTGGCAATCGATGTCTAACATCGAATTCACCCTGGAACAACCTTCCTAGCACCTTGTGGACCGCCAGAGAAAAGTGCCCACGAGAATTCATGCGTTGGAGTGGATTCGCGCAGAGTCTTGGTAGAAAACGTGACAGACTCGACACGTCCATCAACGAGGAAGCAACGACGAGTACTACTCTAGAAATGAGGCTTGTGTCACACACATAATGAACGAAGCCACAGTAAGCTTGAGGAGCAGACTTGACATGGGAGAAGTGGAACACCGGAGGAGCGACGCGCCTATGGACGTGGTGTTGGAGATGTCGACAGAGGTGACACCCAAGGCCTCAAAGACTGCGGGTGCAACCAAATTTACACTGATAGACAGAAAGGAGAATAGACAGCGGAGAAGGAGGAGCGAGGCCCCGGCAACCCCCAGTGATTCAAACAGCGGCATGGAGAGAACAATGCACCAACAAGCGCAGCAGCTAAGGCAGCTGCACTAAACTGTTGGACACCAAACAAACTTGGTGCAAGTGCAGGCAGCCCGCAAAGAGGCACAGTGGTTAGGAATGAGCATGTGGATGCAAGAGAGAGAGGGGAAGTGGGATGCCACCCAAGAGGACGACAAGCTGTGGGGGGTGGGCATCACAAATATGATCGCATACCTGATGAAACCCGCAGTGCCAGGCCAGGAAGTCAGAAAGAAAGGAATTGACAAGACTGTGGGCACAGACGGCGGTGGGCTAGGGACCTCGCAACATTCAGATACAATGCAGGAAGCATGACCAGAGAAGTGCCAACAGCTGCCGCAGCAGCATCCAAAGCCCAGACTGCCGCTCAAATTGCAGCCAAAACTGCAACACCAATCTGAGTCAAGGCCAAAGTCAGGACCCACACCTGCGAGACAGTGGGAGACAGTCCCACCCAGAACCCAGACCCAGAGGGCACCCAGCATGCCAGGTGGATCGACCATGGCAGAGAGACAAGTGTGTATTGCTCCTGGGCCTGGTTCCAACTCCCGGCTGGAGTATGGTAGACAGACGGATGATTTTGAGAAGGGATGAAAGCATCCCCCTACCCAGAAAGATGGATGAGGACATCACACCAGCAGTCAACAGAGCACTGTTCTAGCAGCAGCCCACGGCGCATATCCACATGATGAAAGTGGGAAGCAATGGGAATGGCACAATCACCGCAATCACCCACCAAAATGCAACTGCAGAGATAGCTCTCCTGTACCAAGATATCATTATTAAGGCAGACAGATTGGTGGACAAGGGGATCATTGACGTGGAAGGAAACGAATCTTGGGAAAGACTGAAAATCCACACTGTCCCACTACTGAGATATATGTGCGATGGCATCAAAGGACTACAAAAGATAATGGCGGAAATTCGGGCAGAGAACAAGGAGGTGGCAATTCCTGCTCAACTGAGATAGCTATTGAATCCCGGAATCATCAGGGAGAGAGAGTAAAGAGGAGAAATCAAGGCATCAACGGTGGTCTTCATTGTAACAGGGAAGAAGGTGGCACAGAGTCTAGCAAATAGTGGCATAATTGCTGCAGGAGAACGATACAAACTCGAATCGTACTCGAATGCGGGCCCTGACAGCCTCGGTGAGCTCCGGTGTGGATGGGGCGACATTGAGAGCAAGTGCAGCCACCATCAAATGAAGTGTGGCAACTGCGCCGGACCACACAAATCAAGTGAACACAGGTGCAATGTGGTCCGGTGGGCATCGAAACCAGAGCAGGATGCAGCCAAAATCAAGAACAATGTCTGAACGGTTATCGGAAGCATGATACAGTCAGGGGAAAGTGTCTGAAGAAAATCGAGACCATCACACGGGCGCGACAGAGCAGCTTCAGCAACAACCCTAGTTTCCGTTTGAAACACCCTGGTTTTCCGGACGGCTTTGACGTCTCTGACGGAACCTCGTACCCTCTGACGCAGAATTACACGCTTCCCATCGCACAGGCGACGGGTCGCGTTGCATACTCACCTCCATTTCTATGCGCCTGGTCTACGGACCATCAGAACGACCCATGTGTTACACTCTTCGCAGGGGCTGCAGTTATGCTGTAGCCGGTCACACAATGCCTGGCAATGTTTATGCCTTTCTTCGGCCGATAGCTAAATTTCACCTCTCCGCTATTGCTATATATCCAATGCTGCACTCACCCCATCTATGTTTAGCTTTGAGATTTTGTCACATATTGCAATACAGTCTCCGCTTCGGATACCTCGCTTGCCGTTGCATTTGCTTCGCCATTATCGTATTTTACAGGTCTGAAATATACAGTCTAATCTTCACACTCTCTAGTACTATGCCCTCAGTCCTCGACATTCGGCGTTGATCCATCATCGGATTGCAATGTTTCTTCCTCCTCATCCGCATCCGCATCGTCGTCATCCTCGCCCTCATACACATCGCCATCACTGGGTCCCATGTCAGTCCTCCACATTCTGCTTTGATCCATCATCGACTTGCGATGATTCTTCCTTCTCATCCGCATCCGCATCCGCATCGTCGCCATCCTCGCCCTCATACCAGTCGACATCACTGATTCCCAGGTCAAACCTCTCGTGTTCTGTCGCGGGCAGTTGTCGGCGGCGGGCGGTGGGGATAGCATCGCGATCGTCGCTTTCATCACCTTCATCTTCGTAGTCCCCGCTGCCCCATGGCATCACGCAATCACCTTTGTCATCCATGCAATTGTTGTCTAACGGGATGTTTGGGTCAGTACTTCCGATCTCAGGCTCTTCAAGCGCCACTTCGGAGGCCAAATAATCAAGAAGAATAGCATTGTCAACACGTGCTGCTTCCACGCTGATCACCATGGCAGGCGTTGGGTTCTCAGCCTGTTGGATCTGACGCTTTACTGTAGCAAGAGTGTTGTTATACACCCTCTGTTGATAGCTCTCCAGTAGTGTGTTCCAGGTATTCATCAAGAACGTATACGTGTCTGCAACCCCAGGCGAAGTTAACAACTTGCGACTCGTGACAGCGCACCAGGATGCGATCTGACTACTGTCATTCATGTGGTTGAAGTAATTCGAGCGATCAGGTCTTTCTGCTTTCAGCTTTGACTTGAAAGCTTTCGGATGAACAGCTTTGTTATTTTGCCACTCCAGGAGAGCATGGCGCAACGCAGTACATGTAAACATTATCAGTGGCGACGGTATATGACCGTCCTTGTCGTTAATCATGGAAATATAAATTCCATCAGCATACTTACCACGGTAATTCGCCAGATGATAAAGTTGATGTAGCTAAACCGCGGGATTGCTTCCGCCAGGAAGTAAAATGGACTCTAGCCATTGGTTATCAACTTTTGACTCTCTCTGCGTTGGATGTGGACCGCGTACAGCACCTTCCACATGCTCTGCTACCGGAAAATGATACTTATTGTCTGCCAGAAGGGAATCAATGAATTCCACACGCTCTGCGGCGGGTTCAATGCAGTGGAGATCATAAAGCTCTGCAATGTTGTCCCTTACTGATTGAATAAAATGGGATTTAACCTTATGGACTTGTGCACGAACCTGGTACCAGTTTGAGTGTGTAATATCCACCGTGGGCCGTTGATTCAGCATACCTCATTCAATATCTCCTTTGCGCGTGCCTTGAATGCTATCGACCAAATGTTGTTTTGCTGCATAGCGGTGTTCCAGTACGTCTCTATTATCTGCCTGTGTGGGGCTTCAGCTAATGGTTTCGCAACTCGTCGCATTGCATAACTTACCATCTCCATCTCGCTTGCACTCATAAACGGCCATCTGTTCCACGTGTAGAGCTCGAGGAGTCTGCCCGTTGCAAATCCATGGCGCGTCATGTCTGAGTGACCAAATCGATGAATGCTGTGACTGCCGGAGACCGTTGATCGAGGTGTAGACACTGCTGGCCGTTGCAATTGCCACTGCCTCTGTCTCTGCTTCTTTCGGTAGCTCGCTTTCGGAGTGGATTTGTAACGATCGCGCGGGCTCCTGCATTCGGGATGGGGGTAGGCAGGTTTTCAACACCGCTGAGAGGTGTGGGAGTGGTAGCAATGCCGGATACTGGGCTGGATACAACGCGACGCGTTCAGTCTCTCTGTATGGTTCCGCTGGGAGCTGGTGTGTTACGACTGCTTGTACGCAGTGTGGCGGTTGGAGTAATAATTGACCGTTGCTGTGTAGCGGACTGGCTGGATGTCACGCGTTGAGTGATATCTGCAACGCGAGAATTGTTCAGCGAAGTTGAGGGGGTGGAGTTCTGACCTTGGATTGTAGAGGGTACGGAACCCCCTCCTTGAGAGGAATCCCTCTCGCCAGCCGGTACGGAAACGCGTCTCATAGGAGGGGGAAGTTGAGAATTCCCCGAAGGCTCACGCATTTGTGGAGTCGGACGATTAGCAAGACTTCGGACATTTCGTACGACCGGAGTCGTGTCAGGGTGAGTGCGTTGGGAAAGCATATTCCGATATAGATGTTCGACGTTAAGAAGGCAGGAATAATATCGTCTGCATGCACATGCAACGGCAGCTGCGGTAGACTCCTATTCAAGCGACGATGGACAGATTCGACAAAAACGGGAGGCGCAGTGTAAACCGCGCTAGGCCCTCAACCCTGTCAATTCTTGGAGACGAGATCCCTTCAAAAGCATTCAATTATGGGGTTAACTGCCATCACATTAAACTTAGATTATACTGAGCATTGATATTCACTGTTACAGCAACGTCTGAAGGTCTATTTGCACCGCTTGAAGGGTGTTTATGCCATCTTGGCGCGATTATCATCTGTTTGCACTCATTCTTGGCACAATACTTCGAACCATCGATTCTGTATATCTTCAGCTTCCCGGTGGAAATCCCACTTTGACAGAGCTAAAAGCATGACCAAGCGAAGAATGACATATTCTCTATCCTATGACATCAGTTTCGTGTGCTTTTTCCACTGCTAGGCGTTGGTAGCCGTGTTGGATGGTTGCACAGTTGGGACAACATGAGAACTACTCAGGTTGCTCCGAGATGCATGAGGTCTGAGCGGTAAATATGGTATGAGATGCCAAAGCATCTCCCAGCCTCGCAAACTGTCCTCACCTCGTGTACTACATCTTGTCTCGAGGCTACTCATTCATGACGTTTCTGGTCGTTGTCCAAGATGAAGGCTAGTCCATTTTGTGTTCATTAACAAACAAAACGCAGGATATGAACCAGATCGCAGGAGCTCGAGTATATATATCCCTTCTTCCCACCTACACCTCGATTCTTTTTTCCTCCCGTATTAAACACACCGCCAGCAATTGAACAGAACGCCAGCATCCTGAACTATCTCGACATCACGTGACTTGCACAAAACAACGCCTCTCGTTCCAAAACACACCCGATAACCTACACAACTGTGTACGTTCACTCTGGGCTTCCTTCCGCTTCGTCCAACTGTATCATAATGCTAACGCCTCGGATGTAGATTCATTTTCAACTTGCAGCGATGGCACCAAAGGGCAGCCGCAATGGAAAGGGGAAGGCAACTCCTAGGGCAAAAATGCTGACATCTGTTATAAATCGACGCTTGTCGTTGGATCGGGACCATATAAAAAGATTCATCTCGGAACACATCTGTGGACTCATAC
>Ga0307515_10001815_pt1 | contig 47615 bp, 43 predicted proteins | sample 17_EM_MG_FD_194513 | JGI IMG/M metagenome (GOLD analysis project Ga0307515, IMG submission 194513) | Populus trichocarpa ectomycorrhiza microbial communities from riparian zone in the Pacific Northwest, United States - 17_EM | ecosystem: Host-associated > Plants > Roots > Unclassified | place... | reverse complement strand
CTTTGGCTAAAAGGGGGGGTACTATAATAGGACTAGCCTAGTTATAGTAGGAATGTCTTAGTAAAATACTTAATAGATAAATTCCGACGCTTTAACCAAATTCTGCTAGATTAATTAAATTTTACTAAAGTCCGTTAAAGACCGCGTGCGTATATGCGCATACATTGACTACTAAGCCCCTGACTATTTAATTATATAATTCTCTTAATTATTCCCTTCTCTTTTTTACGCAACGTCTTATTTTTAGCAAGAGCTATATACCCTTAGATTTAGATAGAATTTATATTATTCCTTTAAATCTTCCCCAAAGTCTCTTCGCGCCCTTATAGTAGTCCTACTTTAATATTATTAAGGAACTTATTGGTATAGTTAATAAGGGTAAGGTAAGCTTTACTAAGTTTAAAGGTCTTAGGGTATAGTAGGGAGTGGTAGATTATTTACACAATATTAGGGTATATTTATATAAAAAGGTCTACAAAAACGTTACGGGTGTTTTAGGTTTCGGCTATTTTGGCGTTATTAGTGTCGCCTATTTAGGTACTAGGTAAAAACTAAGAATTGTTTTAGGACTATGCTAGGGACGTATTAGTTTTAGTAGAGGCGCGTATAGGTCGCAATTACTCTAGGGCGGAGGTTAATTAGCTAGGGTATAGGGAATTAGTAATCGTAATAGGGCGTAAATTAAAGATACTATAAACTGTTACAGTGCTGCAATAAAGTAGACTAAATAACTACGTTATAGTATAAAGAGGAGAAGAAGGTGGAAAGGGGGTGTTATATATAAATAGTAGGTCCGGCCGCTAAGGCACTAGTGGTGGGCTAGCTAATAGTAGGAAATAGTACGAGATAGTACAAAACAGTATACGTTAGGTTAGTGCCGTAATAGTCCCTTTTAGGTCTATATAGGCTTTTATTAAGTATTTATTAGCTTAAATACAGAATACTTTTTAAAAACATTATAAATGGAATATTTCTATATATAAGCAGCTATGTTTAGATTTTTATTTAAATATCTTTAATAGGGGTGGAGTTATAAAAGGTTAAAGTTAGTAGATTTTGGTGTGTTTTAGGGTGGCTTAACTAGGTAGTTGGCTCGACCGGGTGGCTAATACGTTACTATCATTTTGATTTTTGGTGTATCTTACGTACAAAACCTAAATACAACGATACCATTGGTATTACGATACGTTCGGCTGCAGAAGCCAGTACTAAGGAGTTTTGCCTGTAGGTTGTCCTTCAATTCTTATCATATCCCTTGACCCGTCAGGGCGAGCAGAGGGGAAGGCCCGTGCGCGAACACCAGAATCAGAACAACGCGTAGAATTCAACCATCAAATATACCACCACCATGCCTTCTAATCACGCTAGAATTGATGCAGATCTTGTTCAGAAGACTCAATATAAGATTCGCCCAAATAAGACGGCGAAAAAACCCCCCCCGAAGCCTTGGCCACTCCCCGAATTTTGTATTCCTGAGCACGGCTACCGAAGGTACTGATCTGATTGGTGTTCTCTTATCGATAACCTGCGTGCCCAAGTTGACGGGTTAAGGGATAAAGATCGCCACGATAAAGTACAAGTAATCAATCAATAGCGACTAATTCTGTTAACATCCGGTGACGAATAATAAGGAGCGCTACGTACAGAAAAAAAGTGGGGAAACTTAAATAAGGCGCCTATTATACTTGGCATATTTTTATTTACAGGTTATATATTATTTTCTTTTTCTTCCTAACATCACAAAGCAGGTCGCTTAACTCAGTTGGTTTAGAGTGTGGTGCTAATAACGCCAAAGTAAGATAAATAGACTCTATTCTAAGTGGATCTAACATTAAATAGGTCGCGAGTTCGACCCTCGTAGTGACCATGCTATAACCTATCTTTTTGGTTCTTTTTAGGCACCCTTATCCTTTATAGTAGCTTTTATTTGTCCCGTATTTCTGCTAACGTAGGTGATAGGGTTATGACGGTCGGCATAGTTATGACGGTGGGGCACCGCCTTCCTAATTAGGCTTAACGTAGGTAATAGGGTTGTGACAGTTTGGAACAAAAAATTCTGCCGGGTGCCCGATTGCAGGTGGAATACCAGCGTAGGAAGGCTCTGCACGAAGCTCTGCACGAAGCTCTGCACGAAGCTCTGCACGAAGCTCTGCACGAAGCTCTGCACGAAGCTCTGCACGAAGCTCTGCACGAAGCTCTGCACGAAGCTCTGCACGAAGCTCTGCACGAAGCTCTTTACGAAGCTCTGCACGAAGCTCTGCACGAAGCTCTTTACGAAGCTCTGCACGAAGCTCTGCACGAAGCTCTTTACGAAGCTGTGCACGAAGCTGTGCACGAAGCTCTACGTAGGGAGGCTCTGCGTAGGGAGGCTCTGCGTAGGGAGGCTCTGCGCGAAGCTCTACACGAAGCTGTGCACGAAAACCCCCTGAAGCCTCTGCGAAGCCCTGCACGAAGCTCTACGTAGGAAGGCTTTGTAGAGCTTTGTAATTGTAATTGTATTTATAAAGGCCTTCGTAAAGGCTTTAGGGGGCTTTCGTGCGAAGCTTTGTGTAGAGCTTCGCGCAGAGCCTCCCTACGCAGGGCCTCCCCGTAGAGCTTCGTGCAGAGCTTCGTGCAGAGCTTCGTGCAGAGCCTCGTGCAGAGCTTCGCGCAGAGCTTCGCGCAGAGCTTCGCGCAGAGCTTCCCTACGCAGAGCCTTCCTACGCAGAGCCTTCCTACATAGAGCTTCGTACAGAGCTTCGTACAGAGCTTCGTGCAGAGCCTTCCTACGCAATTAAGCTAGTATTTCACCTGCAATTGGGCATCCGGCAGAATTTTGATGTTCCAAACTATCACAACGCTATGACCTACGTTATACTTAATTTGGCAGGCAGTAAGCCTGATTAGGAAGGCGGTGCCCCACCGTCATAACTATGCCGACCGTCATAACCCTATCACCTACGTTAGATTAAACTATAATATATTAGTGTTTTAGTAGGGCTTACTATAAGGTGGTAACACGTACAGGGCAGACGCCCTCCCTGCTAGTATATTTTCAAAATAAGTAAGTCTTTACAAAATAGCTGGGCTGTATTATTCTACTGGCATACTAGTAGGGAGGGCTTCTATCCCGTTCGTAGTACCCTCTTGTAGTAAAACCGCGCTAGCTAAGGTGTCTGCAGCATGCTAACCCAAGCAAAAGCGCCAAAATCGCCCAATACGAAAAGTGACTTCTGCCACACGAAGGGATAGTGTTGGTAGGGGGGGTACTTGGGCAGTCTCTTTGAGCTCAGCGACGTGTCACGTGACAGCGCGCGGGCCATCGTGTAGATATCTTCTCGGGGCCTTCGAGCCCCTGAGATTCTTACTCATAGAGTATCATATGTATCATTTCCATCAGCCTGCTCAGCGTCGGACAGATAGACTCCAAAATTGCATTCATTCTCTTGGCAGGACTTCACTTTCCAGCCTTGCAGCTCAATGGAAATGACGTCTGAATATTTTGCACAGCGTTCACGATTTCGCTGCATTCTTCATTCAAAGCTAGGCGCTCACTCTATGTGTGAGCACTTCATCATAAGGCTCTTCTGGTTCGGATGGTTGATGTTCATCGCCAAACCCATTTCTTCTCGACCTTGCGTCTTCCCGCTGGGGCGTTGCCGAATACGAAGCACTAATTTAAACCTCGCTCATTGTGAGGTGCCATGGCGTTCGTCGGGACGAATAGAGTCAGTGGTAAAACGCCCCCAAACGGAAAATCGATTTTTGGGCTATTCTTATTCATTGGGGTTTCTACTATTGGTCAGATTTCACCCGTGGTTGTGCAGGAACGTCTTGTGCGGCTGAGTCGCGGAGACTCTCGTACTTAAGTCTAGGCTTTCTCTTCCTCCCGCATTGTCTTTCAGCGTCAATTATCCCTTGTTATGGCGATATCAATCTTTTATTCTTTGCTGTCGATATGGCTGGTGTGCTCCTCTGCAAATGTATTGCCAGCACCAGAGTCTATGGTGACACCTGCTCCTGTTGCTGAGCTCTTGAAAAAGCAAAACGACAACAGGTTCCTGGGGTATCTGAGCTATCTTGGGGGATGTACGTCCTTCTCTCAAGGCTATGTCGCGCAGCTAATTGAGCAACCTCTCCAGATACCTCCGAGAATTGCGATGTCGGTGGCACTTACTATCAGCATGGAGGCTATGCTGGCTGCTGTACAACGACTGGAGCAGCCTGCAACTTCCCAATAGGTTGCGTGAGCGGCTCATTGGTATACACATACACCACTGGCACTGTTACTGGGGGTACCTATGCCTGGTAAGGGCAGTTCCAGCAATGAATATTGTAGGTAGCGCTCGTTGATCATTTTGCAGCTCCGCTCTCTATACCGAACCCTCAGAGGTATCACAGACCGTATGCGCTACAGCCTTCATTTTCGAAAACGCCGACGACTCTAACCCGTACACTGACGTCTTCTGCGGACAATCCGCAGTAAATTGGTCTTATTACCGCGTAAAACCAACCCAGAGTATGACATATTCTCATTTCCCTTTATAACCTTATCCGCGCCCGTACAATTTCTTACCTTCCACGCTCCTGAACGTCTACAGCATTACAGACAATCCTGGTTCCCTCGAATTTCTTACTTTTGAACGTCTTGAAAATCTTCCTAACTAGCTCTCCTTTCTTAGCAGCATCTTCCATATCCTCCGCTGCTGCAACCACAACCTTCACCCCCTCAACCGCCGCCCTGACTTCCTCTCCCACCTCAACCTCCACTCCGACTCACACTTCCGCCCCCGCGCCCTCCAAATCCAAAGCCTGGATTGCCGGCGTCGTTGTCGGGCCCATCGCTCTAATCGCTATTGCCGGTCTCATCACCTATATCTTCTTCCTCAAGAAGAAGCAGCGCCACAATACACCCCAGAACCCACCTGCCCAACTACCTCCGCAGCAATATCCGCAGTACGGACCGGGACCGCAAGGAGGAGCAGCAATAGGACAACCTCCGATGGCGCAGGCAGCGTACAGCCCGTCTATGAGTCCGGCACCGCAGTACATACCGAATTCCCCAGCTGGCGTGCAGCAACAATGGCAAGGCCAGGGCCAGCAGCAAGGATGGGTGGGCGCGGAGCCGAAGCAGAATGCGCAGGTGGGAGCGGCGCAAGTCCCGAGCCCGGGGCCGTTCCCGGCGGAGTTGGATGGGCGACATATGTAGCAGCAGGCTTTGAGGTAATCGAAATAGAATCGGGGCGACTGGAGGGCCGAGCGGTTGGGAATCATTCAAGTATTACGAATCAAAGGTGTAGGTTGCATTTGTCATTTACAGTTTGTGTTTTCTCCGGGTTTGATAGATCCTGGGTGGATAATGCCAGTGAAGAGATCACTAAATTAATGATATTATGTCGAATGGCAGGAATGGCGCGGGGCTCGCAGATCTCTAGTTCCCTAGATCCCCTTTTATAACGAATCCTCAGCCGAAGTCTAAATTGTTCCCATCATCACCCCAATAACCCGCTGAATCCTATCCCCCCTGCAAGCATGTCCTTCGCATTTCCAGCTCTCACGAATTTCCCTTTCCCAAGCACGACACAATCCGCATTCCTGACTGCCTCCAACCGATGCGCAATCGTAATGACCGTACTCTCCCTCATCTCCATCAGCACCTGCTGGATCCTTATCGCAGTCTTCTACCTATAAGCCCTCCGATGGTGTACGCGGCTTACATAAAGATAGTTCCGCCGTAACCTTAGCGACGCCCTCCTCGAAGCTTCTATATAGCCTAATTAATATCGCGGAAAAATAAGCAAAAGGAAGGGAACAACAAATATTATCTAGCGCCCGGTAAAGAAGTATAAGCTCATTCGCCTATAACTAAGGAGGAGGCCATAGAACTACTCTCCGTATATAGAAGCCGGCTAAGTGTTAAAGAAGAGGATAAATAGCAGGAAGCTACTTGTAGATCTATCACTAAATACTATAAGGACGTTAAGAAACGATAGTGTAGGGTGGAAAAGGCCTATAAGGGCGCTAAGGACAAATTACGGGTGTTCTATATGCAGGATTCCGTTTTACACGAGCGGAGGGTATTAGAACACGCATCTCGCGAAGCTCAACACCAAGGACTAGGCCTACGGATATATGTACATATAAAATCGTTTATATTAAAAACCCTATCTACTGCGCAGTTCTCATCACGTTGCCAGTGCCTGATTTGGCTGGATCCTTATCGATACGGTTGGACGCAAACCAGCGTGCGAAGGGATATATAACGATTTTACCATATAAAAAGTGGTCTCGCTTGGTAATAAAGTTGCTTAATTGCAGGTGTTAAAATCTCCGTGTTTGTGGCGCGGGAAAACGGGGAAATACGTGCCAAGGATTGTGGGAATTTACGCATACGCCAAAGTCAGCCGCGTCGGAGAAGCGAGAGCAGAGACACTAAAATAGTCCGCATACGGGAATATATGATATGCAACCAACTTTATTGCCTGATCATTGAAAACAATGACGAATTTCTAGAGCTCCTAGGGATCTTTCTATAGCTCAATGGCTTCACTATGGGATAGTTCTAATTCTCGATTCTCTGATGGTGCCCTCAAAAAGTCGCACAACTACTTGCGGGGGGTGTTACTGCTTCCACATCAAATCTTAAGCCCAAACGCCAAAATCTTATGCACATATCGCTCCACACTAACAGCAATGTCTGTGTTGACCGGCTCCGTGGTCATCACTAACAGCGACATTTTTTGAACAGCAACTTGAACTTGAAGGTAATCTGGAAGGCGGGGTCAGAAATGGCCACCTCTTCACCATCGGAAACAAGTTCATTGAGTTTCTTTGACAGATTCGGCCGGGTTTGCTCTTCTAACGCTGGAGGTGACTGATAGTATAACGATTTTGCCTCTGTACGGATTGTGGGCTTCTTCAGTTGACTAGGATATTGTTAGAAGTAACGGGGTGGTATAATATTGAACCGACGTACGCCTCGGGTCTCTCTGCTAAACTCTCGATAAAATCTTGAAGCGTAAATGTGGAATCTACCTCAAGATTCTTCGCCAAGTTACCGCAGACGGGACAGTCTGATTTCTTCATGTGCTGGAAAGTGTATGTGTAGATGCTCTCATCACCAGTGTACATCATGTAATTGTCTGTCTCGGGAAAGCCTAGGAAGGGGTTTGTGTTGGTAGCAATCTTGAATGCTTCGTTGCAACAGCTAGCGGCAACGATTGCATTGGTTGAAGCTATTGCCGGAATGATGTTTTTGACTACACCTTGAGTCATTGAGTATGTTACACCGGAGATGTTGAACTCCTGAGCACGCTTCAAGGCTTTCTGATATAGCCAAGTTATATGCTCTGGGTCATCGTTATCGAGGGTAATATCTACATCGCGGGTTAGAAAATATGATTAGAGGAAATCTAGGCCTGGTTACCCTTCCGCTCCTCTTCCCAAGCAATGATGTGGGCCCACTCAATACAGTGCTGCGGTTGTCGAGGAATGGTTGCAAGGGTGCAAAGAGGAACGGCGGCACGTGGGGCGTGCATATCAAGCTGGCACTCAATACAAGAAGTCATAGTAGGAAATATCACCCTGGCTTGGCCCTTAAACCCTGAGAAAGGTTAGTGATCTGTCAGCGTGGCTGTGGAATAATGAACCACCTTCTGTTCCGCCATCTATTAGAGGTTTCAAGCTATCCGGGTCGTTTTCGTCGACCATTCCTACAAGAGTAGCATTAATCCATCGTCGAGCTTCAATACTGTCGAGGCCACAGATAATCATGGCAAATTGCATATAGTACTCCTCGTCCTTGTCCTGGATTTTGCCGCAGTATGGCGTTATCTTAACTCCTTTCACGCGTTTCTCTACGAAACGAGCGGCTACTTCGGCTTTGAACTTGCCTACATCGGCATGACGAAACAGAAACTGGCGGTTCAAGTTCGATACGTCGATAGTATCTGACTAGAATATTAGCTTAACCTTCAATATTGGCACGTTGGACCGCACCCATATCAATGACGTGAATGTCTTGGAACCCGGAAAGGGCTAGGTTCTTAAGAATCTCGCATCCCAACCCGCCGCCGCCACTACGTATAATGAGCTTTTCCAACCTTGCACCGCGGAGTTTTTACGCACATGACACTGGTTCACATTAGTGATGGTTCTTCTAGGAATAGTTCAATACTCACAGTATCTTAGCTCTTGATAAACCTTCTACTACAGCCTCACCTGGCTCCCAGTCAGGATCTGTGAAAGGGCCCAGCCGATTGAGAATATTGTCAAGATACTTCCTGCGGGCAAGTGTTAGCCGTTGGAAACGGGCTGAAAGATCTGTGTCTACCATCTCAGTCTCTGGGAACCGGCATCGTTCGAGAAACCAGACTCAGACTCTTCAGCCATTTTATATGAGTAGGCTGGAATGTTTCGTCAGAGGGGTTTGAGAGTGAGGGTCCATAGGCACCCTTATTTGAAGGTAGACGCCAAGAATTCATTATCGATAAGGTGCAGCTTTTGCCGAGAGGGAGTTGAAACTTCGTCCAGTCACCATTTACATCATACTTGCGAGTTAAATTACTTACTCAGAATCGAAACAAGTTTTTGCGATATCTTTCGGTTCTCTTTCACAAAAGGAATACGAGTATAGGCTCTGAGAAATGGATGACTTCCTTACCCCAGTCAGGACTACGAATGTGAAAAACCAACCGACCCAGCCTACTCTTGCCAATCAAGATAGGGTGCCTGCAACTATTTTGATCAAGTCCCCTAGAGATGCGCTAAAGGCTCTACAAAATCAGCCCGACCATGAAACCGTTAGGAAGATCTTGAGATATCTCGAATCTACAATATATAGCAAGGATGCGTTCTCCATTGCTGTCCCAGGGCCTCTTTCGGCGCAAATAATCAACGTGTTGGTAAACACCACTATTCCAGATTACTGGAGAGCTCTTAAAAAAGGCGATGGAAAAAGGACAAATATTGTGTCTCTAATAAAATGTCTCAGAAGCGTCAGCGGCCTTGGTGCCATAGTTGCAAGACTTAGAGCGTTAATTGCCGACTCAAAGCAGAAGAAGTCAGTATCAGAGAAGAGAGACCCTTCCCAACAGATCGAAGATCTCCTGGACGCTTTATCTCTGGTATTGACCGAGGAAAGCGTTTCATGGGATATTTGGACTAGCATTAGCCAGCTTACGCTAAGTCATACGCAGCGAACTCTGTTGTGGAAAGAATTTGTTACTTTAACTGCTTCTGGCAAAATACTAGCTATAGCAGCACAGGCTGAAGATGCTTTGAAATATTCTACGGTTATCCGATCAGAGTCATGGCTCGCTGAGGGGAATGAATATGCGTCGTGGCTAGGAAAAAATATTGCAGCCATGATAAAGTCGGTTATGCCTTCTGATGTATCTAAGTGGAACGCTATTACTCAACTCTGCGGGAAAGCTTTTACGTTAGGATATACCGGTAAGTTCACGGTCGATCTACAAAAAGAATGATGAGTTCTAAGCATAGCAGACCGCGTTGTTGCCGCCGTGCATTCAGCATCTTTGTCTTCAAGTTGTAATGCCCGGACGCTTCTACCAAAACTCGCGCCACATGAGCAACGACAATTCTTAAACTCCACAATATCATATATCTCAAAACAGTGCCTTGGATTGATACCGGAGACCAAAGACGAGCTTGTATTGAAGCCGTCTCGGACCATTTCTGGAGCAGCTCGCTTCATTAACGACCTCATTTCCGAGAATGGGTTTCTTAAAGACTATATTGTCTCCTCGCTCACGAGCTCAGCCGGCTCCGACATGGACGGATCGCTTGCAGTACGAAGGAGTGTTATTGCGGCTATCTCTAAGGATCAGGGTAAGCTCATAATTCTACATGATAGTGCTTAAAACCTTCTGACAAGGGTTAGAGCGGATTCAGAACGTCATGGAACGCGGCATCAAGTTATTTGGCGACCAGCTCTACATTAGACATACCCCAACTCTACAACAAGAAGGTATTGCAACCACTCGCCCCGAAAGTTAGACTTGGTACCACTTACATGTAATAGCACTAGTACAGACCCTTCTGATATCCTGCGGTTATGTGCATCGAGATCAGGCAATGTATTTATTTACAACTGCAAGATCAAGTATCCATTTAAATGGAATGTCTAACCGCATCGGCGCTTCCTCACCAAGAGCTCGGTTCCTTGGGATAGTGGTTGGCATGGCCATATCGGAACTCATAGACAAGCCAGACAATAGGATGAAATTTGAGCTCGACGACGCCGAAGCTTCCGAGGCTAAATGGTACCAACGACTTACTCATGTTGAAGATGAGCTTGGAAATTTGAGAGACTTAGAGCAAGCCGTGCGAGGTCAGAACAAGGACAATGAAGCCAAAATAACACATGGACTTGCCTCTGGTCAAAAGAAATCCAAGAATTTACTACCCCAAAAGGATCTCAAAGGATCAAACGCAAAGATAACAGAAATAACAGGGCCAAGAATTATCGAGATCGAGGACGGCTCTGAAGATGATGATTTGGTTCCTTACGCAAAGCCGGACTCTGATCTGGAGGACGATTATGACGACCCAACCATGATTCAAAGAAACAAACCCATAGCTCCTGTGTCAGTAGCCTATCTTCTAATAAACATAGATCTTCCATTGCTCATAAATGTACAGATACATACGCGACCTAATAGCTGGATTACGAGACAATGAAAACTACGACCGCCACCAACTTGCCCTTTCCACCTCGGCAAGTCTAATTCGACGAAAAGCAAATTTTGGCTCAGAAGTCTCGGATCATATTGAAGAATTAGCAAGCATTCTTGTAGGATTGAATGATCCTTTCGAGCTCCCGAACTTCCCAGAAATGCGTCAGCAAGCTCTCATCGCAGTTCTGATAGCCCAACCTGCTCAGATGGGGCAATGGTTTGCAAGAGCTTTCTTCTCCGGTGACTATTCCTTGACTCAACGGGTTGCAATGCTTACGACGATGGGTCTTGGAGCTCGGGAGCTAGCTGGCTTCAAAGACGATGAGCTAGGCGGGTCTACGTCAACTCAGGAATATTCTTTCCCATCGAAAATGCTTCCCCCGAAGCTCCACAAAATCTATGTTGCCGAAGCTACACCTGTTAACTCACTTGCTAAGCGCCTGGAGCACATGATGATTGGGCCGATAGCACTCAATGCTGCAGATAAACTCTCTGGCCCTAATGCGCTGAAAGTCAGAACCTTCTCATCGCGGATGGAAGTCGAAAAGAAACGCAAAAAGCCTATCCCCAACGCCCTTGCCATGATCGTCGCACAGAGTTTCTTCTTCCCACTGACAGGCAGATGGTGGACACATATGCAAGCTTCGGATCCAGATTCATTGTATACCTCTCCGTACCTCCTGCCTCCTTACCTGCAAACGCTCTCTATTCTGCTACACGCTTCCGGTCCATCAACACTCTCACTCCCTCAAATGACTTCCGAGTTTTGGGATTTGTTGCTCGCTGTCCGCGGTGCTGCGCTTGCTGATCCCACCATTCTTTCCGCGCTGCTCCTTGCTTTTCTCACTCTCCTAGACATTAACGAAGATAAGCAGCTCCTGGCGCAAGAACAGGCAAAGGAGTTGCTAGAAACACAGGAATGGGTACGAGGGGTATTTGAGCGGCTAGGTGGTGGAGGAGAGGAGGATGGAAAGACGAGGATGTTAGCAGCGGGTGTGCTGGTCAGGTGTGGAGAAGTGGTTGAGAAATATCAACGGATGTTAGTTGGGGATATGATGGACTTTTGAATTGCGGTTCCGGGCTGAAGATCACTGCGGACTAAACTAAGCCAACTAGATTAATTCATCAGACCTACGGGATCCCTTCAGACCTTTTACTGCAACTTGGATAAACCCAACATAAAGTTCTGAGAGAGCACTTAACTTTGGAGATAATAATTGTTGCTCTCTACGGGGCTAGGAGGTCGTCGGAAGCTTCTCCAAGCCACTTGTGTATGGAAACTAATGAACCAATCGTGTCTCACCGGGGCAAATAATACATCGTATTATATAATTACATAATCGTATTGGTTTCTTAATTGAATTATGTGCACTGTAACATTAAATCAATTAATTGCCTAATAATATAATGGAAGAATTTGCATAGAGAAGGTCATCGCAGAGTTTGCATCGCCTCTATTTAGATTGTGGCTAATATTGGAGGCCGCTTCTTGATACTCCAATCTGACGGCTTGCGATACAAGGTGGCTTGGACGCTGAGTTATCAAAGCGCTCCTACGACAACACAGCAACCTTTGAGAGTGAATTACATGCCAAGCTTGCATAGGAATATGTCTTCAGCTTTGCTTCTGTTTTAGATCCTACGAAGAGCTCCAAGACGCCCGCTTCCGCTACTCAATCATTCTACTTGCATCCCCAAAACTTACCACTGCACACCGATGGTCCCCTCTTGAGAAGCTACGATGCCTGTCCCAGGGGCAGATACGGCATCTATTCTCTCACGGGATGCCTCCACCACCGGAGCGAGATCTACGTACTCTAAGGGCCCAGTGTTTACCTTGGACACCTTTTCTGTTAGTTACGCTTTCATACTGGAGACGATTGACTAATGCTAAGTACTTAGAGTAAAGACTTCATTGCCAAGGACTTTATAGAATCTCTTTCCGACAACGCCATACCTATCAGTCGCCGCTCTGGACCTGCAAGCCAACAAGGTACTATCCAACCCCTTCTACGGAATTTCAGGACAGAAGGCTAAAGCACTGCGCCAGCGTTCGACCCCAAGCCTCTTATCCGCACCTTCGAACATGCACTCTCCCGACTCGGCTCACTCTCCGAAGAACTGGAATCTCACGAGAATGAACTCTCTGGCTCAGTACGGCGCGCAGAAGCCCAGCACAACCAGAACGTCGAATCATTAGGGAAGAAACTTGAACAAGCAATAGAAAACTTCCACCAGCTCGACAGCTCGCTGAATGGCAGCATAAGTGACAGCGGCGACCAGGATTCTGGGGGTAATGTAGCTGTGCGCATAGGAGAACGGTTGGAGGAGCTTGATCGGCAAAGGCAGCGTGCGCAGGATGCAAAATTCCTCATACAGTGCTGGCTAGAGGTCAGCGAGAAGGGAAATATTTCAACACTGGAAGATGTCAGGAGACATGGTGGTGGAGATGGTAAAGTGCGCTGTGCGCATATTGCCAGGCAACTCTTGAAGATTAGTAACAGATTAGACCCGGAAGGTTCTCAAGCCAACGGCAGCCGCAATGTTAATGGTGCAAAGAAGAGGCCTAGTGCTAGCCAAAGCAGATACCCAACCCGCGAAATTATTGAGAAATTCTTGGAGAGTCTGGAGACCGACTTGTTGAAGCAGTTTGATGAGTTCTATCGACGACAGAACTTCGATGGCATGAGGGTAATTACTCTTGCCCCTCATTTGATATGGTGGCTAATGTCATGGCCCAGGAATGTGCTGTCGCCCTCCGTGATTTCAATGATGGCGGGAGCGTTATGGCATTATTTGTCAATCAGCATCAGTTTTTCATCGATCGAAGTCAGCTGATTACTGAAGAAGTTGCTGGGGATGACGAAACGTACACCTCTCCAGTCAAGACTAAATATATAGTTCCCCAAACTAATAGTATATACAGGTGGGACCGCTTAGCCGACCCAGACACCGAGCCCCCTGGAGTCGAGCCCAGTCTTCAATCCCTAGTAGATGAGGTAAAGCTTGTGGTACAGGAAGAATCTTTCATAATCAAGCGCGCATTTCCATATCATGATGAGGTGCTCGTAAGATTCCTACAGAGAGTATTTCAGCAATCTGTAGGTTGACGATTGCCGTTATCCGTCCGGACACTGACTTTTGAAGATACAACAACGTCTTGAGATGGTTCTTGACAAGGCAAACTCAAGATCATCCCTCGCATTCCTCCGTTCTCTACAGGCAGCAAGAAGCTATATTGCGGCTCTAGTGGATGATTTAAAATCTCACGGATTGACGGAACATCCAGAACCTGTATCATCACAAGTTGCCTCTACTCTGGATCAGCAACTCGATGACCTTTTCGTGCCATACTTTGTTGGGTCTTCATACATTGAGCGGGAAAAGAAGAACTTGGAGGAGCTTTACTCGTCTCTTTTGTTTAAATTCACGATATACCATGTGAGATCAACTGCAATCCTAAAGAGTAATCATAGATCTGACCTTTCGCTAGTCGCGAAGACGCAAAATGCCGACCACCTACTTCCAATCTCTAAGCCAAAGAGGCAAAGAATTGGTCGCTTCAGCAAGGGATGCATATATGGAGCGGCTTGATTCGGCCGACCTTCCAAACTCCCAGAAAGCAATACTTCTCCGTATTGCCGGTCTTAAAGACGCCGATAGTGAGAAGAAAGAAATTGAAGTGACTGATGAAGACGGCAGGCTGAGCCTTCCAAATGCCAAAAGAATGCTGAAATGGCTTGCCGAGGGTGTAGGTAGAGGTCTAGAACTGAATGGCGGCAATGAGACCCCAAAAGACGTGCAAGCATTGTTAAACCTCCTTCTCTCACATATGGGTGAAATATATCTGGAGACTGCTCTTGACGCGTAAGTCGCAGAGCATTCATTAAAAAAAAGTTTGGCTGATAATTTGTAGGGCCTCCGACCATGCAGCAACCCAAGAATCCATGACCAAATCACCCCCGGACTTAACCCACCTCAATTCCCTCCGCACCGCCATTTCAATCCTACACCTTCTCCAAACCTCCACTCAAACCGTCCTACTTCCACTCGCAAACCCCAACCTAACGATCCGCCGCGAAATCGAAAAAGCAACCACAAACAGCCTCGCAACACTCGAAGCCAAGATCTCAACAATCATAAACCGCACCCTCGATGCCGCCCTGGCTTGGGTCTCGCGCTGTCTCGCGCTGCAAAAGAAGACCGATTTCAGACCTAAAGATGACGAAGACGCCCTAGCCGCAGCTATGGCAACAGAAACCCCGGCCTGCGCAGCCGTAACGCAGTTCCTGAACCGCGTTGCTACGCAAGCCTCAGCCGCTCTCGACGGACGCAACCTCGCGCTCTTCCTATCTGAACTCGCGCGTGGCCTCCGCAGCGCCGTCCTTGAGCATCTCCGTAAGTTTAGTGTGAGTTTGGCGGGTGGTCTTGTGGTCTCTAAAGATATGACGAAGTATGTGGATCTAGTGCGTGGCTGGCCGACGGGTGAGGAGCTAGAGCCAGGCGCGATGGATATATTGGTCGAAGTTGCGAACCTGTTTGTTATCGGGCCGGAGGCGCTGAGAGAGAGGCTGAGAGGTGGTGGAAGCGAGAGTATGGAGTTGAGGCACTATGTGCTTAAGAGAGAGGATGCGGGAAGCGTTGGCGTCCAGGCAGTATTGAGCGCCGTTTGATGTGAGTGAATAGGTATTTAGGCTTGTTTGCGAGGGCTCTGTAAAGTAGAGTTTTGACGAAAGGTGACATTAATTAAAATATACTGGGTAGTATTGCGACGATGTTGGTTTTATTATTTACGCTACCACCCTCACTTCCTTGGCAACGGCGTTACATAGTTCTACCCGTACACCAGCCCCGGTAAGAACGTGTATCCAAAGCCTCTGCGTATCGCTTAGCCGATCATTCTCACTCTTGACTTCTGAAAACATAACCTCTTTCCTCTCTGGATGCCACAAAAACAAATCCGGCACACCTCCACCTCGCTGCCCATATTCTTGCGCAAGTACCTTACACACAGTCGCGAGTGCTTCTCCATCAAAACAACTAACAACCTCAACCAGGTCGTCAAGCTCGAAAGTCCAGTCGAGCCCCACAACACAGGTTTTCCGCTCCGAATGTTTGTTCCACACGTTCCTGATTAACGTTTCAGCCTCACCGTTTCCGATTTGAACGAGACGGTGGTTTATTTCCGAGAGCCTGCTTGGGAAGAAAGCATCGGTGTACAGATCTAGGGGACATGTCTGGTACGGCGTCTGAAAGACATTGGGAACGTAGGTGAAGAGGATGTCAAAGAAGAGATAGCCGAACAACGTGCGTACGATGCCGCCTTCGCTGTGATAGCCTTTCCAGCCGTGCGAGCGGTAATGTGAGAGGCACATGGCTTCGACAGAGCACTCGCCATTGTCTTCTAGTGGATCAAGCCAGACGGTTTTGGCACCTCTCCCGGTTCCGCTGGGATGTGGGGAGTTGTTTCGTCTGTTGCTACTGGTCTTAGGGAGAGGCGGTTCTTTCTCTATGCGTATACCCTCGACGGTTACCTCGACGGGCGCAGCTAATCGTACATGAGCGAAGTCGTGCTGAGCGCGTTTTGCGATCTTAATGGCCTTCTCAAGCTTCTTAACACGTTTCTGGAGGTCGTAGTGATGGATTATGTGAACCATGTTATCTTGAAGACCGTCCTCGCATGTCTGGAGAGCTATTCGCTTCCAGTGCTTCTTTTGTGCTTCCTCGCTACGACCTCCTGCTGGTGTAAGTGTTGTCATGTAATGCTCTTCCAGTAATGCTTTGCGTTGATACCAAGCGCCGCGACGCGAAGCATGAAATAGACGTTGAGCGAGTAGTTCAGTGAGGAGATCATGTTCACGTTTATGCTGTCTAAGTTTTCCAAGGACATAAGCCGCTTTGTGAACGATCCGAGTGTACACCCAAGCTGGTGACAGTCGTCGGAGGTAAGCGCCCTCACCACTTTGGTACATACAATCTTCCTTTTGCTGTTCTTCACGGAGAAGTATTCGCCAGCGAGGGTAGACTTCCTCAAATATGTCAAGAATTTCCTGTAGGCCTTGATCGGTAGGTCTGCCATTGAACTCGAGAACGTTATCAATCTGGAATTGGGTGCGGACGGATGCTTCATATTCTAGCAGGGACGAGCGAGACGAAAATATACTGGCGGATCGTGAAACGATGTACTCTGGAAAATTACGCCGTGCAATCTTGGCGAGAATGATGGTAGTAAGGGACTTCTCAGTCCATTCAGTAGATCGATAGAATACTAAATGTACTCTTTCGAAAAGCTTCAACGGAGCTAGAGAGAGCCGTATGCAAGGACCTGTTTCGGAGAGAATCTTCCGCGTGAAGTGAGTATGACGATTTGCTTCTGTGCTATTGTCATCCTGTAGGTCATGCGCGGTATTTCCTTCGTCTAACCTTGAACCTGAAGAATGTCGCGAGGACTCTGTATCTGATCTTCTCAACCTAACCCAGCCCAAACCAGGTTGTTTCTGGCTAGTTTGTCGCAACGCTTTCAGCAACTCCCTTTTGTTCTTCCCCTGAACCCTTGCCTCCTTAGCGAGAGCTTTGAGTTCATCCAGTTTTAAAAGAGAGGAGGCCTCCTCTAGCGTTTTAATCTCATCCTCAGACCTATCTGCAAATGTAAAAGATGCATTAAGCGTAGTGCCTTCTGGCGCTTGCAGCTCACCCGGGTGGCTCTCCACCTCCACAGAAGATGACGGAAGCTCTCTCGTTTGTTGTAGAGACTCGATAGAGGTTTCGAGGTCTGAGATATCGTTGTAGTACCCTAATGAGTTGATTCGGTGCCAAGCGGCGGTTTTACGAAGAAAAAGACGAACATATCTACAGTTTAAATTCAGTAATGTACAGGTAATCAAATATGACATCATATGCACTCCAGTGAGCTTACAGATATTGAGCTTCATAGCTCAGCTCATGCCACTCTTTGAAGACTGTCATCTCGACTTCATCGAACAGGTGGCTCTCCTCATCGAGAACAGTCTCTAAAGCCAGATTGAAGGCATCCACATATATTGAGCTCTTGCCCTTGATCCATTTTCGCTCATCTAACCGTCCTTCTATACCTCTATTATCCTCGTTCTGTGATGCCTTGAAAGCTTCATATTCCTCGATGGCTTCTTTGTCCGTCTTAACAGGCGGTAAAGCACTTTCGAGGTCGGTTTGATGAGCAACAACAGGTGATTGGTCTTCTTCATTGTCAATATCTGCTTCGGAATCTGCTATCTCTCGTGGACCGAACTTCGGTGATTGCGGAGCTGAGCCCGACTCGGAGGTATTGTCAACGTCTAACCTCTGACGCTTGAGAGATCTTCCATATTGATCGTCGTCAAAGTCAGTCGACTTTGGATGTTTTATGAGGCGTCCAAGCATCTGATTGCTTGGATGGGCTTAGAGTCTGGAGGACCATGATATATGTTAAGGTAATGGTTTGCAAGGCCCTTCAATTCGCCCAAGGGCTGAAGTCGCGTCTGAACCGCTAAACGCGAGGTCACGCATTGCCAAGAATGGAAATCTATTCGTTTCTCCATCTCCGACGTTGTTCCATAACTGTTGTACAATTGCGGGGAGATTGAAGGAGCAGATGACGGCTGATGCAAATGACTACCTATTTTGATATGTTACACAGGCCTCCCACACCGATGCGGGTGACTGCTTGATCCGTTTGCCCCCAACTTCTGAGCCTCGTTTGTAGATGCTGTCATCATCTCGAGACTACGAGCAGCGCCAGCGGCTATATCCCATGGCTGCTCTTCAATATATCTAGTCTCTTAATCGTTTATGTTCCCGTTGTCTTGAAAGGGGACTGCTCTCAAGCTTCTACTCATTTTCAACTTATCTCGCCGTTTGTTGCTAATTATGGCCCAAGCAGACAGGTCCCTGCCTCCCGCTTTGCAGCGCCTTTGTGCTACATTCGAAGTGCTCGAGCATATCCTTCTCTACCTCCGCATGGAAGACATCGTACGCGTGCAACGAGTGTGCATCCGATGGAAGTCAGTGATTGAGAACTCCCCACGACTCCAGCGTCTGCTATTCCTTAGTCCTAAAGTTGGCGGCCCATTTCGTCTTGTCGCTTACCACGATTACCATATCGAAGAATCCACAAAGACCCTTCGAGGAGGACCGATACACTACGAATTCCGCACTCCTTCAGGGGAGCTCAGGAAATGGCCTCTCCGCAAGCTTACTGAATGTGATCCTAATCCACAACTGGACCGCATCCTCAGTGGCTTCCGGCCCAAACGAAAATTGAGCGCTGCGTTCACGGAAGATGAGTTTTACAAGGCTCCATTTGAACCATCTCCAGATCGACTGCATTCCGTGAAGTTGTGCCGATTTGCATTTCCTCGGAAACTTCAGAACGAATGGTTTGCGCAACAGAACCACTCCTGGCGAAGCATGTTTCTAACCCAACCACCCTGCACGGCTATTGAACTGTGCACCCCTTTTCAGGTCCGGCCAGAGTTCAGCAACCTTGTCCACACAATTTGGAACAAGAATGGTGTGACTATTGGTCAGCTTATTGGAGCACTCAGAGGACGTGAGCGCCTCTTCTTTGAAACGCCTTGTGTGCTAGATATGTTTATTCCGGTGGAGAGGGATGTGCAACAATCATACACGGATATTCTGGCTTATGCGAGGACTAGGAGTGCGTTAGCAGGGTACCCATACTAAACGTTCCGGATCACCGCGAGACGCATGTGAGCTGAAAAGCTGCCGATGACTATCAAGTGAGTGGCCAAACCGGCCCTTTATAGATTCATGATACTGATTCAAGCACAGCCTATCAATCGTGGCTAATTTCCTAGCATGGCTACTCCATATTGGAGTAATTACAAATTTCCTTTGAAATCTTTGGCCACGAATCGTCTATACAAATAGGTTGAGATCCCTATAACGTTTAGCTCAGTCTCTAGCTAGGTCTATCCACCGAGTCAGCTCTCAGAAATAGACGCTGGCCTTAATTGCAGCAAATAGTGAGATGAGTGAATGTTATCTCGACCTTGAAGTTGTAAATTCCTTGTTGTTTTGGTCATTGGCAGTATCCGCCTTTCGGTCAGCTTTTGCTCAATGTATTGTTCAAGCCGCTCCCCAACTTTTTCTGTATAGTATACTGCAGATTTCACTGATCCTTTCTGTTTTGGCCAACAGTAGGTATCATGAGCCTGAGCCATGGGCTTTTTTCAAATGGGTGAAGCATTGAAAGGTCTATAATCAAACAAGACTGCCTTCCAATATACTTTTGTCATGGTCGTAATCGTAACACTGCTAGCTGTTCACAGATACTTGCCTCCGGAAAACCGCGACCCAAAGTCCGCTGCTTTGTTAAGCAGTTCCTTCCTCTGCGCATGGCCTATTTTCATGCCGCCACCAACATCCTTCTCCCAATCAAAGGCTCGTTTACTTGGGTCATCCTCTTTCTCCTTGGGCGTCTGCGATTTATGTAGTTCGTATAGTGACTTGCCACGTGATTTCTCCTGTTCTACTATTAGTACACCGCTATGAGATATTTTTCATAGACCAATATTCAATTGCAAAACTCACATTGTGTTCCCTAATTCTCTTCACCGTCGCCTCCTGCTCCCGATCTATTACTACTTCCGCTGCTCCAGATGGCGCTGAAATCCCCAAAACCTCATTTTCCAACCTCTTCCTCTTCTGCTCCGGCGTCTCTGTCCATATTGCATTATCAGCGCCACCGGAATTCGGCGCACGTGCACCTTTGCCTGAGTTAAATTTGCGCGCGCGCAGCTTAGTGGGATCCATGCGAGCGACGAGGTCGTCTTGCTTCGGCGGTACCATCATCCATTCATCACGCTGCAGTTTCTTTTTCGGTGGAGGTTTTGTGGTGTTGTCATAGCCTGAAGGTACTTCATCGTCATAGGTGCTTGTCTGCGCGTGAAGTCAGTCTACGGCTCCCAATTACTCAGATAAGGCGAGACCGGAATTTACATACCGGGGCAACATCCCCTGTGGGTGGCGCGGGCCCAAAATCATCATCGTCACTGCTGCTACCCTCCTCGCCTTCAGACTCTGCCGGCTGTGATGGTAATTCGTCCAGCGGAGCGGGGGGAGGAGCGGGGCCCACAACTCTTCGCCGCTTCTCGCTACCTGATGGACTGCTTGGTTGGGCTGGAAAAGGTTTAGAGGATTCTTCTTCCTCTGCTAGGCGCTTTCGTTTTGCGAGAAGGTGAGGGGGGATTTCGGGGCCTATGGAGGACATTTTGGCGGCGGGTACATAGGGTTGGAGCTTGCGGAGGAGCTTAGGAAGCCGCTCGGCAAATTCCGAGAGATCAGGCCGCGCCATTCGAAGCTTCAATTGATACTCTATTGGGTATCTCGACTTCCCACTGCGCTTTTCTTTTAAGATCGTTTAGTCATATACTGGAGCTAAAGAAAAAGTGTTGTCGCGGTGTCTTTTCAGGAGTCTTAATATCCAGCTTCTCCAGCACAGCCGTCCCCTCGCGATTCTTCAATCAAGGCATCAGCCTCCGCGCCGCAATAACCCCACAAACAACTCAACAGATCACGTCGATGTTACGAGGATTCGCATATCTACTGTCCTAAGTTCCCTCAAGGCCTCTACATCAATGCGCGGTTGAAGCGATGTGCCGCGAACACCGAGCCCGATGAGCTCAGTTTCGGGAGAGAGCGATGTCAGTGGTGACAATGAGGATCGCGGGGCTAATGGTGCTGGGGAGGAGATTTCTGATAATACTGTAGAATTAGAGGGGTTAAATGAACCTGCTATCCTGACTAAAGATGTAATAGAGGAAGAGGAGCAGAAGGCCAGGGAGGAACTCAAAGCTGATGCGAATGAGACATCTTTTGCCAGGCGTGGCAAGGTCGCCCAAGATGTGGATGATACGGATTCGATCTCTGAGCTGCCTATTCACCCAGCAGCTCAAATTCCTGGCAGCCCAGAAGGTTCAACGTCTACACCAGATGACACTCCATCAATTCAAGTAGGTGTTTAGAGAATAAGTGGTTGATTTGTCTGACTGTTGAAGGGCTCTATATTATCCTCTCCTGGCAGCAGCGTTCCTGCATCTCACAGCTCTATGTCCCGTATCCACCACCCTGGCCCGCTCCAACCCTTCGAACGAAGGTTCTCCTCTCGATTGTCACCTTCCCCCTTACATTCTCCAAGAGTTCTCTCTCCCGCATTTCTAACCTCCCGATCACGGCAATCTTCTGTATCAAGTAATCTCCTCCACCAACAAGACGAACCGCACACTCCGCAAGCACCATGGGAAGTCGTGAGGTGGACTAAATTAAAGAAAATATCAGCACAAGTCTTTTCAGAAGTTGGAAAGCGTAATTTCGGTCGTCCGACATGTTTGAGCGTCACCGCTTCAATTGTAATAGGCACTTCCAAGGGCTACATATTAGTTTTTGACTATCACCAAGTCCTGAAATCAATCATTGGACCGGGGACTAAAGGTAAGATTCAAATTGTGAACTCCAAACTCTCAAACATAATAACACGTGCCATATAGCTGTCGAATGCGGATCGGTCACTTCGTTAGCTATCTCCGCTGATCATTCTACTATTGCTGGCGGGCATGCCACCGGGCACATCTTCACATGGGAACTTTCAAGACCAGCTAAGCCATTTCTCCATATTCCTCCCTTGGAGCGGGATCACCTAGACGACCGGCGCTCCGATGGACATGTTTCTGGCACTACCATCTTGCATGTGGGGTTTTTGGGCACTCGACACACAGCTCTCGTCTCTGCGGATGACGGAGGTATGGCTTTCTCTAATCTCGCGACTCGAGGTTTGGGAGCTGTCGCCAGAACTGTCAAAATTACTAGGATATTAGGAAGGTACCCACTTACAGCTCGATCTACCGAGCGGCCCCGAAAACCTAGTTCAGTACTTGCGTTCGCCCCGTTACCCTTAGGAAATGTTGGACAGCCAACCGATGACATGGGTTTAACAGCACTCCTAACTCCATATCTTTTGGTCATTGTATCTACCACTCCACTTGCTCAAACGCAGCACAAGGCTTCGAGGCCGAAGGAACTTGCTCCACACGGTACTTTGAGTGGATGTTTGGCTTGGTTCCCGGCGGTAAAACTGAAAACCCCTTCAGGAAATTCACAGCAGTCAATATCTAAAACGAAGCTGGTATACTGCTGGTCAAATATTCTCACTATACTGGACGTAGATGCTGTAGTTGCAACCGAAAATGAAAGACCGACTGACCTCCACTTTCAACCGCGGAGTCGCTGGAGAGGAGACGAAGCTATTGTTGCGGTACAATGGCTGAGCAGATCTGTGCTGGGGGTCTTGACGATCAGTCAACGTCTCGTTATTCTGGAAGACAATTCCCTACGGATGACGGATTCTTTTGACCTACTTAAAAAGCATATTTATCACGAGGACCTATTTTCAAAACAACTTCGACCTGTAATAGAGCAACTGGATGAAGAGGATATTTCTATGCATGGTGTTGTAGCGGACGCTTTTCATATGAGTTTTAGGGCTTACAAAGGCCGGCTGTTTCTTCTTGGTTTCAACGACGTCTCCATTGGAACTTTATCAAATTGGGCAGATCGGTTGCTCGCTCTCATGGAAGATGGCGATTTTATTTCAGCTATTGGACTTGCAACGTCATACTATAATGGCGATGCGGATAAGCTGACAGTAGGTCTACCGGACGACGACACTGCTCGACATAAACTCGTACAAGAGAAGCTCTTGGACATGATGGCAGCTTCATTGAAATACACTTTCGCAAGGAAAGAAGACGTTGACAGCGAAACAAGGGAGAAACTGTTGGTGGATTTGGCTGCTGTGTGCTTCACTGGCTCTCAGAGCATGGAAGAGCAGGATTTTTTGTTTGAAGAAATTTATGAAGCTTATGAAGAAGGATCTGCTGAGAGTATCTTTTTCGAAACCCTCGAACCTTACATCTTAGATGAAGAAATCACATCTGTGCCTCCAGAGGTATTGAAGGATCTCATCACATTCTATGCTTCATCAGGCCGCGCGAAGAGGCTCGAGGAGATGATCTGTCGATTGAACACTCAAACCATGGACATCGATCAGGTCACCACATTGTGCAGACAATACAATCTGTATGATGCCTTGATCTATGTCTGGACTCAAGCGATTGGCGACTACATCACACCATTAATCAACATCCTCACACTCATCAAAATCCTCGAATTCGACGACAGCGAAGACCAGACTCAAAACGTCTACATGGTATCGGCGATGAAGATATTCCCGTATCTTGCCTACAGTTTCACAGGCCGTATCTATCCAAGCGGTCTATACCTCTCAGATTCAGAAGCAAACAAGGCGAAAGTGGACTTATACAGCTTCATCTTTTCTGGAAAATCCCTTGAGTGGCCCAAGGGGAGCAAGGAAATTTTTCTAACACGATTGGACAAAGGCCCAGAACCACCCTTTCCATACCTGCGTATGATCCTGGAATTCGACACTGGAAGCTTCATGAGCATGCTCAATGAGGCATTCGAAGACACTTTTTTAAATGGAGAACAAGACGTAGTTCCCAACGGGAATGGAGTTCAGGTCAATGGTAACCAACAACCTTCGGCGCTTACCCCCAGCCGACAGTACATTACCAACATCTTGCTCGGTGTTATGGCATCTAACCAGTTCGATCCGGAAGACATAATCTACTTCTACATGTTTGTAGCGCGCAACCTTCCAAAGTATCCTCAACATATCATCCTTCCTGGGACATCTCTCCATAAGATTCTTGTTGGCCTTTGCGACTACCCAACCGAAGTGGTAAAGGATGATTGTCAGCTTAGTGTCGAATACCTCCTCTCTGTATACCATCCACCCGATATCCAAGTTCTTGTTCCACTTTTCGAGAATGCAGGCTTCCATAAGGTGCTAAAGTCAGTCTTCCGAGGATCACAGCAGTATGCCAGGCTTCTTAAAGCATATCTAAATGATACTGACAACCGAGATGATGTTTTTAACTGCATCAGGGATTGCTTAAGACCTAAGCGAGGTCTAAGCAAAAAGCAGATCAGTGAAGTCCATTCGGTCATCGTAAGCCGTGCAAGAGATATAGCGGGCGTCGACGCTTTTAGGGCCGCCCAGGTTCTGAAGCAATATGCTCCTAACCTTCTACGTTCGGTATTGGATGCACTGGAAGATGAGTCTGAGGCTCAGTACCAATTTCTGCGGTCCCTTATTGAACCGGAAGAACAAAGTTCGGTTGACTTTCAATACCTTGGGGAAGGTTCTCCGACGGGGTTTGCGGAACGTTACGTCCAACTAATGTGCAAGTATAACAACACTCACGTTGCAGATTTCGTCAGTCTCCTTAAGTCCGGGGATCTACGCCTTGAACCGGTTCTTCCAGCACTGGAGAAAAGCGGTGTAATCGATGCCGCTGTAGTTCTCATGGCCCGCGATGGTCTAGTCAGGGATGCAATGGAACGGCTCGTCAGGCATCTAGGAACCCTGGAGATAGCATTGACAGGACTGATCAACGCAGCTGCAGAGAGTCCCGACGCTGCGAACACTGGAGAAGCCGTCGAAGATCTGCTAAACAGCGTGCAGAAGTACTGCAAAGTTGGTATCTGGCTCTGCCAAGGCCAAACACGCATGATGGAGCGCAACCCCAAATCCAAGAGACAGGACCCTGCTGTCGGCGACACCGAACGGGATCTCGCAATCGACGAACTGCTCTGGTTAGACCTTGTCGATACGGTCGTCAGCATCACGAAGAACGTAACATCCGCAGTTGCAGACCTTGACACCAACCATGCCGCTTCCAGCACCTCGCAGCCCAAACCAGTAGACACGACGAAGATCACCAGCACCCTGCGCGCCGCGGTACAGCAGACGTTTAGCGCGCTGCTCGCGTCAACAGCCGCGACCGCAAAACCGCATCCTAGACCGAACAACGGCGTGGGGGTCCCCGCTGCAACCACATCAGCGCCACAGTCAGCTGTGATGCAACCCCAAGCCGAGCATGCAGGCCCCCAGCCGCGATCCCCGTCGCACCCGTCTTTCCTCCGCATCCTCCGCGCCTTCCTGACCCGGGCGTCGCGCTCGTCGCCTTCGCTGTCCGATCTGCGCGCCGTGCTGGCTGAGATCTTCGCGGCGTATACGTTTGAGGAAACGATTCTTGAGCTTGCGAATCGGTTCCTGGATAAAGACGCTTTTCATCATGTCGCTGAGGTGCATGCGCTGAGGCAGCGTGGGTGGCGCCCGAGAGGGCAGGTGTGTGAAGGATGTAGAAAGCGAGCGTGGGGGCCTGGCGCGGGTGGAGATATCTGGGATGCGTGGGAGCGGAAAGGGGAATTGGATGAAGAGAGGAGGGTGAGGGCAAAGGTTGAAGGTGGCGGTGGAGAGGCGGCGAGAAGACTAGAGAGAGGTAAGGGAAGAGCAGATGCAGATGCGGTTGGGAATGGGAAGGGAAATCTAGAAGGGGAAGATGAGGAAGATGCTTTGGGAGACAAGAAAGAGGAGTTGGGCCCACTAGTCGTGTTTGCTTGCCGGCACATGTTTCATCGGAAATGCCTTGAGCGGGCACAGCAGAGGCTCGAGAGACAAGAAGGAACGGGTGGTGAGAGGAATAGTAGTAAGAGGCGATTTAGGTGTCCCATTTGTGCATAGGGAGGTTATTTGAGAGGGTGTTAGTGTTTGATGGGGCACGCGAGATTTTATTCGAGAGTTCTGAAATGTATGTATATCTCACACAGATTTTAGGCGTAGCTTCTCCTTGCTGTCATCTATTCGGGAAAAGTTTTTTTATATTTCTGCTATGAAAAGGAAGTCGGATTCCTAACTCATAACGATATTGAATGCATCTCGTCCAAGACGTCCCACATCTCGTGACGTCCTTTCCTCGAGTATTGAAGGGTTGAAAGGGAATATAGGCAGTGAGTTTCGAGTTTCGAACTCATCCGCAGCTGAATGTCCCATCCCAAACTGTCCCGCGATTCCATCAGTTTGTCTCTGCTATTTCCTTTTATCCAGTCAGATTTTACTAGCCTGGTTGCGCGTCGGGTTAATACGTTTATTTTTGACATCCACCTCCTGCCGATTGAGGCCTAATAGCTTTATATAGCGTAACGCCAATCTACACAGACGCGTGCACACCACCTTGGCGCATCCGGTTAAAAGCGCGTGTTAATCGCGCAGATTAAACTACTCGGATTTATACCCAAAAATACGTTAAATATACTAAAATGGTCGTGCTTATTACTTTAAGGCATAAAATTCTGCCGTTTAATCGCCAAGATTAATACGCGCTTTTAACTAGATGCGCTAAGATGGTGTATGCGCGCCTGCGAGTTACTATGTAGATTGGCGTTACGCTATATAAAGCTATTAAACCTCAATCCGCAGGAGGTGAATGTCGAAATAAACGAACAAATCAAGGTGGGTTTTATATTAACCCCTTGCACGTTTTTGGACCGGTAACAACTTCTCAATCCAAAGTTCCCGCAGTGACAGAATTGGATTGGCGTCTATTTGGATCGGCGGTGGAGCTCCAGCTGGATCTGGACCTGGAGTACTCTGATAACCTGCTTCTATCCTTCTGCTCTGTTCTTCATCCACTGCTCCAGAACTCCTGGGCCAAAAGAAAACGTACTAAGCTCGTAGTAGAATAGAGCTGTCTCAGCGTAGATCTAGCGGTAAGTACACGCCACTGTGGTCATACTTTTATCTCCGCACTGCGCTATATCCCATGGTTTTACGCCAGCCAGTTTGACGAGCGGACGTGAGTTCGGTGGGTGGAAACAGGCATTATGGTCGGCATAGACGTGGTTCGAGATTTTTAAGTCGACGTAGTTTGGGATTTGGGACTGCTTTGATTTGAGCGGAGTCCCCTCGCGTTTCTTCGTCGACTCGGTTATGATTTCAGCGGTGTCCAAAGGCTTTACTGCCGGGGGGGTCACAGATTAAAGAGTCATTGAAGACGTGGATGTGATAACCGCCGAGCGCAAGGGCAAAGACTCGGTTGCGGATTTCAGCCGGGAGATGTAGAAGACGCGACTTGATACCGTTTCGGGCAGTGCTGGAATTCAGTTTAGTCAATTGCAGAAGGAAGAGAAAATGATGCCGAGCGAGGAGTGAGGCTCACATCCTCACAATTGCATTACTTGGCGAGACGGTAAGATCTAGGAGGGTATTGTTTAGTAAGCGGATTGGAGCCTTCAATCGAGGATTGCGTCGAATGTTTTCTTGACGCTTGTGCTTGCGATTGTACTTGAACTGCTTCAACTTATTTGTGAGCAGCGACGGGAAGTACGGCATTGTTGCCGCTGAATCATACGGACAGAAGAGATGTCGGTCGATTTGTGAGAGGAGAAGAAGCCTTGGAAGAGAAGGAAGAAGAGATACTGGGTGTGAAATGAAAGTCACATGACGGTATGGCCGCATCCAAAGAGGTGAATACATCATCACTGAAATGAAGGGATCGAGGTATGATCTGTTTGGTCCCCAACATGCCACATATGTTTTGGACAACCCCTTAAGAGCCTTCGGAATAGCATATACGATAATGCTCATGTTAAGCTCTTCGACGAGTTTTCGAAAAAGGTTGGTCGGACATAAGCTTCCATGCTTGCCTGCCATTTTCATTTACCTTATTTATTAGCTTCGCAAGTGAATGGGATAAACTTACACAGCCATGACCTAAAGTCAACGTGTTCCTCCCAGTGATCTTGTTGGATTGGCGGCAATATAGTGTAGATGGCTGGATCTGATGAAATAGCTCTGCTTCCATATGTCTTGAATGAGTTCTCTTTCAAGAATTCTCCCACGATGGTGCTCTGGATGAGCAGACGATTTCCTGTCCAGAAGTGGGCAATGGAAAAGATCTGGCTTGATTTGAACTGGGTTTGTATTGGACCAATTTTTGGGGAATGTCTCTCAGGCGCCTCCGCGGTTTGAAGATGGTATATATTTCTAGAATGATACTTCGGGCTGCAGACACGATACTTGTGAGCGAATTAACCGTGACCCCGGTCTTCTAGAAAATTGGTGTACGGCTTGGAAGCTGGAGCTGGAGCTGGAGACCTCTCTACCCGAAGGAGCTGTAATTGAATTTCTTGATCAATTTTACTTATTGTATTGCCGGCCATTGTGTCGGGTTAACGTCTCTTTCGTATTCAATTTTGATCTTCTCGGTTTAAAGTGAAAGAGTTGCGGAAATAGAATGTAGAAGGCTAATGAAAATATTCATATCCTCCCCTATTTCTCCTCGTGCTACTGGGATTTGCAGAGACTGGCATGAAAAGTTAAGCATCAGGCCTCAGATAAGATTTAGTTTGCTTGGATCCAGCCTGTCGCACATTCACGCCGGCGGAAGAAATCAATACGCCAAATAGGACTCCTAGTCTATCCTCGGCCCAGCTTCATCTCAAATGTACTCATGTTTTCCCTTTCCCTTTCTCTTTCCCTTCCAATACCTTCTCCAAAACCCCCCAGATCCGGCCCACCATCCAGGGTTCCCTTCCCGGTTCCTCATTCCAATAGCCCCTGTTCTGGTGTGAAGGCGGATATTGATGGTGGACAGATTATGAACGCCGTTTCAATATTGCGGGATTTTATGGGGGAAGTCAGGGAGGGGAGAGGCACGTTCCCGCACTCACCTCCTCTTGCACTGGCCAAAGGCTTAAGGACAATTCCGGCTATTAACTCAATTCATTACCAATATCGATAGAATGGCGGATTTCGCCTACCACAAGTTTATCACGCAACTTATAATCACTAAGCTACGGGTCCTAGGGACAAGCTTTATGCCATGCTGAGACTTTTGCCGCCAGAAGATTAAGCGAATGCTCTCTTGCAGCCTGACTATAACTTTTCGGATGAAAGAAGTATATAAGAAGCTAGTTAACTATACCATCTCAAAGTATCCTCGAACCGAAATTCGGCCTGAATACTGGCCTACTTCATCTTGGATTTCTCGAAACTATTGTATACGTTCTGTGGCGGCTATTTCTGTGGTCTTGTTGGGGTGATTAAGGAGTATACTTCTACTTCCGAGTGTCTAACAGCGGCCCGGAGGGTTACTATTGCAATGGTGACCTAGGTACTCAAGCTGAGGCTTTGGGAGGTATCTGAACCGGATTGGAGTGTGATCTAATTTGAAGTGAAGCGAGACTGGTCACATCCACCAAAAGCCTACTGGAACGTTAAGCTTTAGTGGAAACTTTTTTTGCTATGCAAGCTTTGTGCAGTATAATCGAGCTGAGTCTCCCATGGGATTTCGTATAAGGCTATTTCCCTCCCCGTGATAGGTTCGCTGGTCGGGAAATTGCCTTCTTAGGTAGAGCACCTATGTCGAACGAAGCTTGATTCTATTAAACTTTTGGTAGGCATTCTATACCTACACATCTTCACCGAGTCTGGATCACCTGGATCTCACAATCAGTGAGAGGCCTTCATCAAACTAATAAGGACTTCGTAGACGTATCACGATCTATATCGGGTCTGGATTCTGGCCGAAGTGGTGCCTTGGCTCCCTGGTAGGCTTCCCAGTGCTTTATGGGAAAGCATGCCCGGTTGTCGACCTGTCAGAGGTTAGTTTTAGCCCAGTTTCAGCTTAGTTTCACCACTCTCCAGGGACCCCTGTATGGGGTACTACACTGCTTGTATATAATAAGCCTGCATCTATGTAGATTTCAATCCTTACACGAGATTTTCTTTCTGGCCTGGTATGTCCGGTCGACACCGGTAGAGGGTTGGGATTGCTGGGATTGCTAGGAACATAACCCTGAGAAAGCGTGGATGATGTTAATTAGGGTCTATAAATAACTAAGCAAGTAATCATCCGTTAATTAATCTCGTCTAGAGTCTTTCTAGAGATAAATATATAGAGCTTTCATATAGTTTCCTTGCATACAAACTTATTTAAAGATTATATGCCGAACGGACGATCAAGGATGAGAACTCTGTCTTATTGAAATGAGACTTTGGAGCCTCTATATATATAAGAGGTGGGTGAGTCACAGGCACCCCTGATCTAACCTTGATATAGTAGTGATCGATGCCAGGCCGACATTATACTTAGGATACTGGATGTTAGTGTGCACATTTGTTAAGGGTGCGCGGGACATTTTACTGAAGTAAAGATTTTTTTCGAAAGTTCTACCACACTCATCTTTAATTTCTGCTGAATGATGCCAAGTAACCAAGAGAAGCACAGTCAGAAGACCGTATGAAATATACGCCTCAATGGCGCATGGGCTCAACGTTGGGATCTAGGTTCCAATATAAAGTAAAACAACCCTAACAATAGATCGTAACAGGTCGAGCACACGCCACTGCGCTGCTGATTGGGCTAGCTTTGGACAGCTGAAAGGCCTAGAATGCTGAGTAAAGTAACCGAAATAGCATAGCCATCGTGATCATCTGCTCTATGTAGAACCAAATCAATAAGCCCATAGCTTTAGGAATATAAATCTTGACCATTAGCAGTGCTTTCTCCATACATTTCTTCACATGCTAGAACGGGCATCATCTCCGAAAGAGGCACTAATCCCGGATCTTCAGAAAACACTAAGATCCCTTTCCAGCAGACCTCCAAGAGTATAGCAACCGTTCTCGATCGCCGAGTTTCTGCAAAGGCGATCCGGAGAGCAAGTAGCGCTACCCCGCAAAACGCAGTCAGACGGAAAAATATGACAGGCTGATAAACGCAAACTCGGAGCATCGCTCGTCCATTCCCGATTGCTGGATATGTATCCCTTAACCCGTCAACTTGGGCACGCAGGTTATCGATAAGAGCACACCAATCAGATCAGTACCTTCGGTAGCCGTGCTCAGGAATACAAAATTCGGGGAGTGGCCAAGGCTTCGAGGGGGGTTTTTTCGCCGTCTTATTTGGGTGAATCTTATATTGAGTCTTCTGAACAAGATCTGCATCAATTCTAGCGTGATTAGAAGGCATGGTGGTGGTGTATTTGATGGTTGAATTCTACGCGTTGTTCTGATTCTGGTGTTCGCGCACGGGCCTTCCCCTCTGCTCGCCCTGACGGGTCAAGGGATAGAATGGGGAGCAGGACTAGGTCAGAACTACACTTTGGATTTTCGTATCGGCTACGCTACTCGCATGCGGAGGATGATTCATCGTCCGGGTTTGCAGTCCTTCTCCCGGATTTCCGATTTTCGCGTTGGTGTTTCTTTGGCTGTGAATCTGACTGGTCACTGCACGCTGTGGGGATATTGTCAACGCAACCATAATCATAGGATCGACATAAGGAAATCGTAGGGAATAATAGAGCCATAGGCTGGGGCAAAATATTAGATGCAGCAGATGGGCGGAAACGCATAATGAGATCCGTAATGCCGGGATATTTGTGGTGTGGTGCAGGGTTGTAAATTTATATTCCGACGTCAAAATATCTCGTGGTGTTGTGAAGTAGCTCGCTTCATTTATGGGGTGATCATATTTAGTGAGCATTCCTTGAAAACGACACTGACCATAACCATGGAGAATGCATAAGGTTCAGATGTGCCCTCCGAAACGCCTCCGAAACGCCTCCCAATGCATTCATTCCGTCACTTAGAAATTTGTGAATTACCTTATTCGCAGGTAGACAGCATCTTCCTCAACACGCCCATTAGTGTTCCATTCTCTAATGCTGCCGCCACTCTCTCCTTATCCCCAAGCTGCTTGTTGACCGCCTCGTCTGTGCTATGCGTGCCCTTTTTAATACGAACGTCAATGCGATAGCGAGGCGGAAGGGCCTGCTCGAGGCGCACGCGTACACCCAGTCCGATAACTGTGGCGAGCGAACAGTGGGTAATTGTGGGGGTGATTTCAACTACGACGGTGCTGATTGGGGAGCCAGGAGAGGTGGGAGGTAATATCTTAATGTCAGGTAGATTCACGACAGCCAGTGAACCCAGTGACAGCGGATGTTCCGGATCAGAGATTGAGGAAATGAGGTCTGGATGAAAAGAAAGTCAGCGCTGATTTTTCAGACTTCGCAAATCACGAAGAGGTGTCCTAAAATAAGGCTGTGTGTGCGCGCAGTGGGGACCGGAAGAGCGCACCGTAAATTTCTTGCTCGTCTATGTCTTCGACCGAATCGTCATCGGAGTCACTGGGCGATGCTGGCTGATCGAAAGGGTCGTTGAGATACGTGTACACAGGGATAAGATCGTCGAAAAGCCCAGTGCCGCCATCCTCCCGCTTCTTCGCCGATGATTCTCGACGTCGTGAAGGCAGGTCTGAAGGGTTCAGGATTGTGGGATTGGCATTGTCCTTGTCGGGGTCCATCTTGACGCGAAAGGCGCTGGGTACGTGCGATTGCGGTCGGCTGTCAGACTGCGAGCTGCCTTAAGTGGTATGTGTGTCCTTCAAAGGCCTAAAAGCATTGATGTTGCAGCCAAAAAAAGCTTCGAAATGGGTGTTTGAGTTGGACTTGTTTGCCTCCGCCACCACCACCACGACCGATACCACCTTGCAGCTTAGCTCATGGGGTGGTTAAATCTACATCCAACCATGTATTAAGGGATTGGAAATTCGACCGCCCGTGCAGCATCGACGACCATCTCTGACATTTCTGACATCTCTTACATTCTCGATCGATGGGCATGCCACGACGGGATCTCTGGTGCAAATGCGGTGGGACCAAAGTTTTACTCAGCGACATTTTTATGTACCTAATGTGCCATTGTGCCAATGTGTCCATCTGATCGGGCGCGCTGGGTTTTATAACACTCAGAAGCGGACCTCTGCACTGACAATGTGCAGGACAAGCGGACTTGTGGCTGGTAATGTTGCAGCGGGGCAAGGACCTCCAAAGGCCGGCTAGTCATGGCGTTCTCAAGGACATCGAATGCATGTCATCCCGCCCAGAGACACTGCTTAACCGCAACAAGGCCAAAAGCGCGATGCATGGAACATTCTTCTACGCCGTCTAGAGTCTTGTGCCCAAAAAAAATAATTTAGGGGGTCCCGCAACTCCATCAGTGGCTGACGCAGGACGTTAGAGGCCATGCTGGAACTCACCGGGCCACACCCTTGATGGCCACGAGCTGTCAAAACTGCTGTCTGCCAGGTGCCTTATCTGAAATGCAACTAGATGTAGTAACTAGACTACGCAAACGGGCGAACGCCTACACCATGTGAAAGGTCGCCAAGAAGCTGCTACGGCGCCCTTTCGCGCGACCCGTGCCAGAGTCGTTTTACCAGGCCGGAAAAGGCAGCTCTTGAGGTCGACTCTTTTCCACGAATCCTTTGTCTGGCGGTGACAACACCTTCATCAATTCTGAGCATGGGCAATATTATCGATCCTCTGTGCCTCCCTTTCAGCCCCTCGCCCCATGCATACTCAGGCACGCAGCTTCACCGAACCGGAACAATCCCATGTCGATGCTTGAACCAAGGCGTTGGAATCTCGTCTCTTCAGATGCCGTCGGCATGGCACGCATGGTTAGCCTTCACATGTGCCGAGGTGGACACGAATGCTACCCTCTATTCAGTGGGGCCGGAAGCAGCCGGATTTCCGGGGCCGTTGTACGAGGGGAAGACTTTGGCGATACGCGGACACATGCGTGAACGAATTGTTGTCTCCCTTGTCTCCAGCCCTACGCTGCTTGGAATTACTTCTCGCGGGAATTCCAGCGCTACGGGGGATAAAAGGTGCCTCAGGACTGTAGCACGTCCCCTCCGGTATGAGAGTAGCGATTGCCGAAAGGGACCATCCCAGCCGTTGATTAACCGTAGAGCAAAAGTCAGCTCGACTTGGCAGACCGGCTCATTTCAAAGGAAAAAGAGGGATCGTCCAGAAACGCGCAGCGTGCTGAGAGACGTGCGCGGTGGAGCAATAGCATCGCGTCCCGAAGAAGCCGTGGCACTGGGAAAGCGTCACCAGCATGGGCTTTGACCCCAAGAGCAGGGACAGTTTTGAATGCGTGCCTGTATTTGTCTCTTGGTGGTTTAGGCTCATACGGGGTTGGCTTAGCGTGGGAAATTGGCAATACTTGGTGACTATGCATTGCTCAAAGACCAGGTTTGGAAGGCAATATTAGCGTATTAGGATATTAGTAGTGTATTAATGTATTAGTGTCTTGTTGTTTCATCGGCCCTTTGGCGGGGCGAAATGGTGTTACAGTCATGGACCTTGCGCGCCAGTGGATATAGCTAACCCCCGGGCAGCATGGCGGCTGCAGAGCACTGTGCCCCAGTCGTTCCGCGAGGTCTTACCTAACTTGCAATGGTCCGGCAGTGGAAGTTTGGTCGGGCCAACCAGGTGCATTCCAAATACCCCATGCCATCCCAGGCTGATCAACCCAACTGAAAAACATCTCGCACATGGCAAAACATGGTGAAAGCATGGCCAACACTGACCCAATTGCCGTGCGGGGAGACAGACCCGGCCAATATACCTCCCCAAAGCACGGGGAGTCGAAAAGAACGCAACAATGGTAAAATGCTGCATACCTGCCTTCCTGAGCATGGTTGATGTGAAAAGCACTAGGACTCGCGACACGCGGTGCATCTCTGGGTGAGGCGTGCCCCTTTCAAGGTTGCGCCCGTTGCGCCTTCCAAAGGAGGGCACATATGTACCAGGACAATTGTTATACATCTAGTGATTCGTCATCGCGGCTTGGGGAAGACTGCAATTTTACCTACTCCATACGTGGGCCCGTCGTCGAAGGAAATGGGACTCGACGAGGCGGTATTATTGTTCTTGGGGCTTGGAAATTTGGCCGCGCCTAGCGTTCGTGTCGGCCGCTCCTATCAGATGCGGGATCATTGTGATTGCGTGTGGGAGGTCCTAACGGCGGGATTGCTTGCTTTTTCCCTTCCTACTTCTGCAGCCGCCACGAGCTTACCCTGTATACCCTGTGTACCCTGTATACCCTGTGGAGGCGCTTTCTTGACGTCGATGTCTGCTTGTCCTGCTGCTAGGCAAGAGCATGCACTCCGCGCAACCCAGTCCACCGTGCCGCCTGAGACAACGTACGGCTCTTTCAACACGCACCAGACCCCCCTGTGAAACCTGCTCTTGGAAGATCGATTTCCTGTAAGCCTTGTGAGGGGGAACTCCAGCAGCGGTATCCATACTCGCCTCCTGCCGATTATTGACCTCCCCCCACCGCTTTGACGGCAGGTTCCAGCTGCTGTCGCTCGGGCGCTTACGGAGTGGTTTTCTGCGAGGCCTGACTCTTGCGACTCCCCAGCGATTGCTGACGGTCTCTTGCGTCTTCCAACCTTCTGGCATTTTGATTGCCTTACTCAGGAGACTCATACGCCACTTCTTGTACGCGAAGAGCCATCAGGAAGAAGCCGCGACCGCTCGGGAATAACCACCCTGGCTCTATCATATCACGTCTCCACAGCTCATCTCAAATGCACTTTGACCAAATACTAGCCGGCGTTGCGGAGAATTTTTGGTCGCGCAATACTTAGCAGGGCTTGCGGCTGGAAAACGAGAACCACATACTAGGAGGCGTGCTGATTGCTACACGTCTGGCCGACCTTTGTTATCGATTGGTCTGACAACCTCAGATCACTTTAACCTCTCTAGCATAACGGATCGTTACTCTTCAGCATTCGACCTCCAAGAACAAAGAACGTCCCGGAGAAGCCGCGACTCTTCTTTGGACGACACTTTGTACGTCACTGCCATGACCGGCGAGCTTACTGGGCGGCCTCTACTGCCGCAAACAGCTCAAATGCAGAGTTTCACTTTTGCGCCGCCGACCCTGGCGCCTCGCGAGAATCAGAGGAGTGAGAGCTTGCCGTAAACATTTGCGCTAAGTTCGAGAAACTGATGTTTGTGCGTGCAGATTATGTCTTTGTCGACGAGCATAACCGACACAAAAGATTGAAAGGTAAGGCTTGGTATGTTGTAGTTTGCGACCCTCATCTGCTAACATGTAGTAGTGATGCGAGCTTGCGAAGGCTGTAGAAGGCGTAAGATCAAATGCGACGCGGCTACCACGAATGCCTGGCCTTGTGCGGCTTGCATACGACTAAAACTCAACTGTGTTCCTCCAACTGTGGGCTATGATAAAGATTACACGCCCGGATCGCATACATTCGAGTTGGAGAGGAGTAATGAATACGAAAATCCGGCTGTTGATGGGCAGGATGACTATCAGCGACAACATGTTATGCAGCACCTCACATCTGAAATAGTGCCCGCTCTACCACCTCCGGTACCAGGAACGTACGCAGATGGGATGAGAATGTATCAAACCGCGCCTTACATCGAGCAATCGTCTCCTCAAGATGACTTACAGTACCCTTCCATTCCACCACCTCCCGTGGTTGGCCAGGAGCTTAATTATCAACCTCAACCAATGTATTCCGCACCAGCAGCACTTGCAATGAACTCTCCGGAGTCGGATGGTGTGTGGCGAAATGATAATACCTCAAACTTATCCGATGCTCTTGGAGAACTAAAGATAGATCATACCGCAGTCGGTAAGATAAGCAAATACACATCAAACACATTCCAAATAATAACATTTCCTAGCACCCTACATTGCGAATCAGAAGAAGATTCTTGCGGAAGCGCCTGCGGTAGAAGAATATGAGATACATTTGCCGCCACATAACAGCCTAGATCACACAGTTCGAATTCCCCCCGAAATGATGCCATCAGAACAGCAAGCCTTGCACTATTTTGACTACTTCTTTACCAATATCCATCCTTACTGCCCTGTAACCAACCGCACTTATTTCTATCAACAATGGCAAACTGCACGGGAATCAATATCTCCTCTAATGCTCGAGGCAATTTTTGCTTGTGCATCTCTCATGTTAGACGGGCCTTCACAAGGAAACAAATGGCTAGCCCTCGCGTCGAGTAAGTCTTGGTTTTTTTTTCTTTAAAAAGTAGCCACTAATTCGATTAGAACACGAGGAGAGCTTTAAGGACGTGCCACGTTTGAGCACAATCCAAGCAATGCTTCTCATATTGAAAGCAAGGGAGGCCGTTCCAAAACGAGGATACTTCTGGCGCTCGTGGATGACAGTCGTAAATCTTGTTGCAATGGCCAAAGAACTCGAGTTGGATGAGCATTTCGAAACGCATCAGCTAGGGAAACCGTGTGGTTCTTCGCTTCCCGATTGCATAACGAAGACAAGAGTGTGGCACACATTATTTGTTCTGGAAATCATGGTCGGAGGACCTCAAGGTTAGCCCTTTCTTTCTCTATAATTCTTCACTATTAATATGAGTTAAGGCCGATTCGATTTTGGCGTAAAATTGGACACTGTAGATCTGGATGTTCCTCGTCATCTCCCCGGGATGGAAGATATTGAATATCAAGTCTCACGACAGTTTGCTTACTATTTACGAATTATAAAAAACGTTCAACAGTCGACGCTAATGTACGGGAATTTACGGAAAAAGAAGGACTGGGCTTTAGAGCCGGAGTTCGTTCAGCATAATCACGACTTTCCCAACTGGCTAAGGGAGCTCCCACAGGACCTCCGAGTAGCATATCCTGCCGACGGTTCTGCACCGTGGATTCCGTCTCACTTTGTTGGAAATTTACATTGCTATCATTATCTCAGTGTCATTATGCACTACAGGCCTCAGCTTCATGTCCTTTCCGGCTCCTTCGATGGCGTTTGGAAGCGGCATATGCTTATCTGCTATTCAGCGGCAAAGAATATGTGCAAACTACAGGAAGCTATATTGAAAAACTATGGACTTCCGGGGCTGTTGTGCATGCAAAGAGGCATTAGCTTCACAATATATTCCGTCCTAACGTGCACAATGTTGCACTTGGTAAGTCCCCCTAATAACACTGTTTTGTAGCTCGTCACTAATGATTCCAGGCGGCAATCGCGTCTCCAGACCCTGAGCTGAACACTGATGCTAGAGTTTTCTTTGTCCGTCATATGCGCATCCTAGAAACGTGCACACCTTCTTGGCCCATGCCGGAAATGCACGAACAAGTCAACGTCCTCAGACAGGCCTTCTCTGCGGATGTCACGAAGCCATTCGAATTAAAACCTAGCTTTTCAGACGGGAGTCCTCAAGCTCCAAGTAATGCCAGTCCATTGAGCAATGATGATACTTACCGTTCTCGAGGCCCAGGCCATCAATCACCATTGGAGCAACCAGGTCAAGTCAACTACCATACCCATCCCATCACTCCGCCAATCTCAGCAGGCGACACGGGCCCCAAGGCTGACTCTCCCGTAGTTCAGTCTATGGTCATGACGGCTGGCCAACGTGGTTCACAAATCTCGCAATCGATGCAGATCCAAGAATGGAATCCAACCAGGATCTTCGAGTAAGTCATCAACTACTATTCTAACTCTATTAATGAGTGCATTGCTGAACGTTACGAAGCCAGTGGCATGCAGCCTTTGGTACACCCCCCCCAAGCACATCGTCTCAGTCATCCCCTCCTCTAAGACCGCCACCTCCAGGAGCTTATGAGGTCCGGACGCCTCAAGAGACGAATCCGCCAGGGTACCAACTCCCTAGCGTTTCACCACACTCAACTCAGGTTCCAAATGTTCAGGCACAATTACCGCCGCTAGTCAGTTACTCTGCACCGAGTGGGCCCTATGTTCCGCCAAGTATGTGGCAAGACGTAGTTGCTAGTTCCTTTGGAGATAGTCTCAAGCGACGATGGGATTACGGTAACCCTGGGATGATGGAGCATCCTCAGATTCACAAGAGGTCAAGATGAAAAGCTATATTTGCAAGAGGAGGAAAATAGTCGTCCTCCACTAATGGTCGAGGCGACCACATCAAAGAGTCGGGATGGTTGAACACCGTACGATTGACGTACAAAATTCAGCCTCTAAATCACAACATATCTCAGTACTGGACTTACTACCATTACGTGTTCTGAACAGTGGCGAATTCATGGCTAAAAGAGCCTCCGGACCGAATCTATCCGCTTACCTGATCCGATCGCCACCATAGGCCACGATGGCCTTCAAGGGCTACACCTCTATCAAAAGTATCACGTTCGCGTTACTGATAACCCCATGCTTCTCTATCGACTCACGACCAAATGGTTGATCAACTATCACCTCAAAAACTCTTCAGAACATCCCCGTGAGAGAGATTCCAGAATAATGTCGGACATCGCACATCGAAACTAAGAAGATAGCAATAAGGAAAGACATAATTATGATAGGTCCGCGTAATGCGCTTAACACAGTATACTATGTATGGCTACTTGCAACTATCGCTCGCACATTTTAAATGTCACGAAGGGGTCTCGGACAGTCCGACTACTCGCTTTCGTGTCACGCTGCACAGGTGCTTTGGCGAACATTTGGAGCCTTCCTTTCGGAAAAGGCGACCTATGGATGATAATGCTCACGCTCGTTACACACGAGTAAATTTTATGCACATTTGGAACCTATTGGATCTCGGCAGATCAAAAACGTCAGCACGCACAGCTTAGTTTCAACGTCTCACCACATTTTGTCGATTCTTTGGGGCCCAATAGTAGGGGTCTGGAGCGGTGGGATTCATTCACAGCTGGGCATATTTGTAACATTTGCCTCTATTCTTTCCGCGCAGCATAATTTCGGGCTTAGATTACTCTTTGGGTGGCACGGGGTTGGTGAGACAGGCTAACGGGGCCGGTCAATGATATTCGTAGATGTTTTACTCTCACCATTCTATTGGGTTTCGACGACTTCTCGTGGCTGACTATCAATCACAACAAATTTCTCGCGAACGTCCAAGCTTCTATTTAGTCTATTTGTAGCAGAAGGCGTAGCTAAGTGCGTACGTACTCTGTACGCCAACTCATCTACACACGCGGCATTTTCTGGGGAAAGGGCATATTAGCTTAATATAACGATACGTTAGCGCCATCCTTCTGGCACCCCGTGCTCGCAGTAGCCTTGCATGTGAGCCTCGCCCACCCGCAACGCACGCACACACAATGCTGGTAACCGGGTAGCGATCCTCCGCTACAAACCCTACCAACTCCCTCCATATTTTCTTCCTCTTTCCTGATGCTGCCCCGGCACATCTTATCAAGGCAAGTCCAGAGCGAGCCTGGAACTTAGTCATCGGCTGACCTAATGGTCGCCCGCCTTCTAAGCTAGATCTTCGCAGCAGGAATCGCCAGGCTATTTTTTAGATGCAGGCCAGAGAAGCATTCCCAGGCGAGCGGTATTTTTCATGGCGCAGGAAGGGGAGGGTTGTTTCCTCTCTCATGCACAATATTTGCTCTGGCACAAGGGAGGGACAACGGAGGGGCCGCTGCACACTTATTGATCGGGCTCGGGATGTGGTCTCGCTGTTCAGCCTTGCAGGGGAGAGGGCCGACGCGGATTGGCCCGTCCCGCCACGTTGCCATTTCGGTGGGCTTGGCGATCGTGGAAGGGGGGGTTTCACCACCATGGTGCGTGCGGCGCCGAGCGCGGATCGCGGAGATTTGAGACGGGATCGGGGAGCTGGAGATCTGCGAGTTCGCGCTGTGAATGAGATGGCAAATTTTTTATTTTTATCTTTAAATTTTTTTCGCCTCTGACAATTGTTGTACAAATATCTAAAATTTGCAGTGTCAGAAGGACATGCTCGGGACACCCGGCGGCACATCCGGCGCTGTTTGGGGAAAAGGCGGCTGCGCGCTAGTGAATCAGTCTGGCGGCATCTGAGATCTGCTTGACCGCTGCAAGGTGAAACATTCTGAGGTCCTCGCAGCGCCACAGAGTCAGGTCGAGGAAGAGCAGGCATTGTGATGCGGAGCCTGCGGTTTGTCGGCCCCACCAGTGACCTCGAGAGGACTTGTGCGATACCGACCGCACTCTTCTGTGAGAGCAGAGGCTCAGCATGGCGATAGCTCTGGGCGAGGCTGTCGATGCTGGGTGTGATGGGGGCCGGGTAATTTCGAGATCTTTAGAAGGTGGGCACGGTCGGATATGGGAGGCTTTACAAGATACTTCGGTGATGCAGTCATATGCAATTAGCAATATGGCTAGTAGGTCTCAAATCAAGAGCAGTTTGATACGAAACGTCTTTCTTTCTCCGTCAAAGTGGTCCGTTATCTCAAGAGAAAGAGCAAGGCTACAACAGGAGGGGCAGGCTGTACATCGAGCAGCGTGGCTGCAACCGTAAAGGACGTCATCGATGCTATCTGATCAAGAGGAGATGCAGCAGTCCGGGAGTACTCACAGAAGTTCGATACATGGTCTCCAAGTTCGTTCAAGCTATCCCAGGGTCGGATCGGTGCGGCCGTTGCAGTGTGTCCGAAGTAAGTCATAGACGATATCAAGGCCGTGCAGGTCAATGTACGGAACTTTGCTCAAGCGCAACGCGAATCCACCCGAGATTTTGAAGTCGAGACACAGCCTGGTGTGTTCTTGGGCCAGAAAAATGTCCCTATCAGCTCTGTTGGCGCGTGAGGAGGCCTACTCCACCTGAACTAGAGGTATGGTGCTGATATTAAATTGTAGATACATCCCAGGAGGCCGATACCCTCTCCTTGCATCAGCACACATGACAATACTCACTGCAAAGGTTGCCGGTGTCCAACATGTCATCGGTTGTACGCCTCCTGTCGCAGGCCAGATCCCTAGCGGCACTGTCGCCGCTATGGCCCTCGCAGGCGCAGACGAGATTTTCATCCTTGGTGGTGTCCAAGCCATCACTGCCATTGGTGGGCACGGAGACTATTCGCAAGGTTGACTTTATCGCTGGCCCCGGGAACGCGTTCGTGGCAGAGGGCAAGCGCTGATGAACTGAATGATATTGAATGAATGAATGAAGCTATCGGAATCTATCTACGAGGAATATAGGCCTTAATATAGGCCTATATCTACGGGGTCCGGGGTAACTACTACGGATACCGAAGTAGTTGCTGCGGAGACTGAATAAGAAGGGACTCTGCTTATGTAAGCAGGAAACGCATGTGGAGGACTCCTCCAGTACCATCGTTATACCCCCCAGTGCTCCACCAAAACAGAAGCAGATCCTTCCTAAATTAGTGTTAAACTTATTTATATATAAAAGAAACACCTCGTAATCCTCCGAGTGTATTATAGGTCCTATTTAACCTCTCCCTAAGCTATAATCGATCACCTATTATAAGCTCTACATCGTTCCCATCCCCTATTTAAAAGTCATTAGTATTAGTTAGAGTTATCAAATAGCGTACCCTCTGAGGTTTTGCCAACCTGTGTATAATTTCCTACTTAGGTTTAGTGTCTATATCACATTGAACGAGGCCTAGCTGCTTAACGAAGTTCCTGAACTGAGTTGTTAATAGTGGCTTTGTAAGACTATCTGCCACTATACTGCTTATAGGAACGTGCTGTAGGTGGATTACGCCGCTTTAAACCTTGTCACGAATATAGTGCTAGTATAGCTTAAAGTGCTTAGTACGCGCGTGGTAGTTGTCGCTTTTAGTAAGGCTTATAGCTGGTTAATTGTCGCTATATAAATATATTAGTAGTAGATCCTTTCTGGTATAGCCTAAATTAGTAAGCAATTAATAGAGCTATAAGGCTTCCTTAGCCGCATACGTTATCGCTATATACTTAGCCTCTATAGTAGAGGTTGTAAGAATTAACTGCTTACTTAATTTATATAAAACTGGGCCACCCGCTAGCTTATAGATATAGCTAAAAGTTAACTTTCTATCGACCGTATCTGCGAACGCTGTATTGCTATAGCCGTGTAGTTATAGGTTAGGTATATTACCTAGTGCGCTTCCACTATACTCCCTATTATAATTAGGGGTAGTATAGTCCGTAGCTAACGCCTTGGCGAAGGCTTTTGAAGGTAGCTGCTGCCCTTAGGGTAAGCTAAACTCTATACCTAAGTTAATTATCCCTACGTAGTAGGCGAGTATCTACATTACGGCGTCTATATATAGTTTAGTAGGGTTATATAGGAACTAATAGAGCTTCCCTACAGCCTAGGCTATATTGGGTCGAGTCTAATTATATAGATACAGTAGAGAGCCTATCAGCGATTGGTACCGTTTTACTAGCTCTAGCGGAGCTTAATCCTTAAGCTCGCGTGGCTTAAAGTCTACCGTAGATAGGTGGATTAGTGTAGAGGCTGGTGCGCAGTCTTCTATATAGAATGTATATAGGATCTTCCTAATATAGGCGTCCTGTACTAGTCGAATTAATCGCGCTTGGCGGTTCCTTATAATTTGAATACCTAGGTAGTATATAATTGGGCCTAAGTCTTTTACTTTATACTTATTCCTAAGTGCTTCTTTAAGCAGTTTGATTATCCGTATGTCCTATTTAATTAAGATAAGATTATTAACGTAGACGATAATAATTTGGCCGCTTTGCTGGCTAATAAAGATATATAGGTCAGCTGGAATTAGTATATATTTGAGGGTAATAAGGAAGCTCTTAAGCTTCTTATACTAAAGATATAGGGCCTACTTAAGACCGTATAGAGCCTTAAGCAGTAGGCCTATAAGAGTAACGCCGTTCTTCTAATACTAGTGGTATCCTTCTAGCAGCTAAATATAGATATTCTTATAGTTAAGCTTCCTATTAAGGAAGGCCGTAATTACGTTTAAGTGCTTATACTTTAGATTATATACGGCAACTAGGGCTATTAGTAGCTTAAATATACTAGGTTGAATAACGCTTGCGAATATATCGCTATAGTTAATTCCTAGGCGCTGCTTATTACCGCATAATATTAGCTATGCTTTTTATCTAAATAGGACGTTGTTTTTATTAAATTTATATATAAAGACCTATTTAACGGGTAGAGCCTTAGCTCTAGGTAGAAGTTTAACAATCTTAAATAAGATATTTACTATTTAAGACTCCTATTCCTTATCCGCCGCAGCCTTCTACTCCTTCTTAAATATTAAATTTACGGCTTCCTTCCAGTTGCGAGGTTCCGGAGGTAGTCCTTTAGTTATTCTTATCCACTAAGGCTGTAATAGAGTACTTATAAATATATAGGCGAAGGATAGGGTAAAGTAGGTGGCCTTTATAGCCGGCTTCTTCCTTCTAGTTTTATAGAGTACGCTATAGTTAAGCCGTAGTTTTAACCGTGTACGAGCGTTTGCTATAGGTTTAGGTTCCTTATCTAAGTACTTAGTTAGAATCTATTCTAGATCCTTCTAGTAGATATCCCTTAGGGGAGTTGCTTCCTAATAGAGGTGTCCTCCTAGATTAGGTAGCTCTTGCTAGTTAAGACCTACCTATTCTTTATTAGTGAGGGGAGGTTAATTAGGCTGCGGTGCGATATTATAATTATTAGAAGCACCCCCTAACTAAAAGTTACCCCCCAACTACAAGGCCCGAGAGTTTTAGTCTGCCTCCTACGGTGACTAAGCAGCCTTAATTCCTTCCTGTGGTAACCAAAAGACCTCTAGTGTAGTGTTATTAGTAGGAAGTTCCTTAAGTGGTACCTAGTAGATATCGCCGTCGCCACCTTTTTCCTTACTAATTAGTGTAGTAAGAAAGGTTCCTAATTTGTTAAAGGTAACGCTACTTAATTAAATAACCCTGTTCTTGTAAGGTAGATAGGCGCGATATATATATAAACCTTTATAGCTAACCAATTGTCCTTTCTAAGCTTTTGTAATAAACTTATTACCCTACTATCGCTAAGGGTCTTTTTTATTAATGTAGACATAGGCGGGACAGCTATAGATCTTTTAGTTGGCGTATATAATTATAGAATTGGTGTCCCCTAAGGTGAGGGCTATTGCTTAAGTGGGCGGAGCTTTGTCCTTATTAACTGATATAGGTAATATATTAAGTCCGTATATAGCTACCTTAGCGACTTTAGGCTAGAGCTTTAGTGGTAATTAAGTCTTAATTAATATCACCCTAACCCTTTCTTTAACTAGGTGGTTGGCCTTCTCTACTATTCTATTTTAGTGTGTAGTGTATGGGGTAGAGGCCTTAGTGACTATGCCTTTGTTCTTAAAGAAATCGGTTATATTCTTACTAAACCACTTAATAGCTCCATTTAATCGGAAGCAGCCAATCGTTATCCCTATTTAAGTCTTAATTATATAGATAATCTGCTTTAAGGTAGAGGCCGCGGAGCCTCTATTTAATATATAGTAGATCTATCTAAAGCGTATTTGGTTATTAATAAATAGTACCTAGTACTTTTTACCGTGGAGATCTTTGTGTTTTAATAGCCCAACTATATTAACGTGTACCTTTTTAAATATATAATTGCTACGTCGTTAAGGGCGTCTTAATATTTGCTTTTTGGCCTTTCTAAGGTAATAGTCCTTATAGTAAAATAGCTTATCCTTAGTAACTATAATTCCCTTTATGCTTCTAGCGAGTAGACATATCTAATTAGAAGGAAGGTGTTATAGTCTCTTATATTAAGTCTCTATAGTAGCTTTAGTAAGCACGCCTTTCTTATAGAGGCGCGATCGTGCGGTAGCCAGAGCTATTGTAAAAGGAACCTCTATAGGGTTATCTACCAGTATAAACGTATTAAGTCCGTTAACGTATAGGATATAGGCTATTTCCGCCCGGTCTTTAGCAAAGTTAATTATATTATAGAAACCGTTAAAGAACGCGCCCTTCCCCTATAGAATATTAAGCGAGACAATATTTATAAAGAAGTTAGGATAGTAATACACTTTAGTGAATATAATTATATAGGCTAAGTAGTTAGTTTAGGCACTATAAGCTTAACTAATTTAACGCTAATGGCCTTTATTAGGCCTCCTCCTATCTAGATTTAGAGAGGTTTAATTTCCTTATACTGCACAAACTTTCTAATATTATTACCTATGTGAATATTTAAGCAACTATCGGCTATCTAGGAGTCCTTAATATTCGTTTTTAAAGCTATAGCTGCTAGCCTAATAGCCTACGTAGTAAAGATCCCTCTAGTTACCGAATTGGTAGCTTAAGAGGGGCGATTAGATGTCCCCTTAGAGGCCTTATTAGTAGTTATTAAGGCTACTCTATTACCTAAGCGCGGTCGTCTCTCTCTAGGTCTCTACTATTTAGGCCTTAGGTAGGGGTGCTTTATCTAGCAATTATCCTCGCTACCTAGATAACCTAGCTTGCACTATCTATACTTATTTAAAGCATCCTTAGTAGAGCCTTAATTGCCTGATAAGGCACTACGGCCGGCTCCCCTACTACCTCTACCTTAACTATTACCGCGACTACGGCTATTGCCGCGTCCTTAACTGGAGTTACCTGGTAGCTTATTAACTAAGGTAAAGCTCTTAAGTAAGTCCTTTTGCTAAGCCTTATTAGTAAGGTTAGCGATTAATTAAACTAGTATAATTATATGGCCGTCGCAAATCTTATTATATTGGATTTGAGCCTATATAGGGAAGTGTTCGTCAACGGCGTTAATAAATTAATAGTTAATGATCTTGTTATCTAGGGCAAGCTTTACCTACTTAACTCCTTAAACCGCTTCTTAGTAACGGCTTAAGAAAGTAATAACCGCTTAGTCTAATTAAAAACAGAGCTTAATAAAAGTCTCCTATATATTGGCCTTATAGATTAAGCTATAGGCCTTAAACGTCTGCTTAAGGTAATTAATGTAGTCCTTTGCCGTCTGCTTATGTTCTAAGGTAGTAAGAATCTTATTGTTGATTATACTAAGGATAATTAAATAGACTTTGCTGTTTTCCTTGCTATACTATTTAAACTCCTTATTATACTCGTAGGAGAGTGCCTTATTGGCTAAGCGAATTAAATTATTAGTGTCTGTAATAATTTAAGACCTCTTAAGGATCTTATCTCGCTCCTCCTTATTAGCGTCCTTTAGTACTTAATTAATAGATATTATAGGTTTTTCTTCTTAGAGCTTTGGGTAGAGGGGTAGGCCCGTATCTTCCTAAATAATATATAGAAGGCCCTTACCACGTAGGTACGTACTAAGCTGCATTTAATATTGGGTCTAATTTAAACCGTCTTTTTTAAGGCGTTAAATGCCTGGATAGTCTTTACCTATAGTAACGCGTAAATAAATGAATTTAACGCGTAAATACATGAACTTAACGCGTAGATTTAA
>Ga0307515_10001814_pt1 | contig 47644 bp, 61 predicted proteins | sample 17_EM_MG_FD_194513 | JGI IMG/M metagenome (GOLD analysis project Ga0307515, IMG submission 194513) | Populus trichocarpa ectomycorrhiza microbial communities from riparian zone in the Pacific Northwest, United States - 17_EM | ecosystem: Host-associated > Plants > Roots > Unclassified | place... | reverse complement strand
TCAGCTGCCTGAGCAGCCATCCAGCGCTTGATGGCAATCGTTCCGGCCTCCCGAACGACGGCGCTCAGATCAGCCCCGACGTAACCGTGTGCGCTGAAGGCCACGGTCCGGAGATCATCGTCGGAGAGCGAATGAGGTGCCTTGGACAGAATGACTCTCAAGATGGACAACCTCGCTTCGGCATCAGGTACACCTAAGAACGGAAAAGGAAAAGTTAACGTTGATCAGTGTTACGACCCCAAAAACAAGTTACCTATTTCTATCTCACGGTCGAAGCGTCCAGGTCGCCTGAGGGCTGGGTCGATGGAATTTGGTCGATTCGTAGTGGCGACGACGACGACTCGGGCAGTATCAGTTGAATCATCTTGGACACCGTCCATCAGCGTCAGCAGGGTCGCAACCACGCGCTTTTCCACCTCTCCTCCTGGCCCATCTTCGCGTTTTGGGCACAAGGTGTCTACCTCATCCAAAACGATGATGGACGGGCTTTTGGCACGAGCCTCGGCGAAGACCGCCCTTAACCTGGACTCGGTTTCACCGTGGTAGGCGGAAGACAGCTCCGGTCCATTGACAACGATGATGAACGAACTTGTGGAAGACGCGATCGCGCGCGCGAGGTGGGTCTTTCCCGTACCAGGTGGGCCGTGGAGCAGAACCCCACGAGGCGGTTTGAGGCCTAGGCGGAAGCAAACGAAGTTGGGAGGTGTACGTTGGGGGGATTAGGTTATGCGGCGAACCGAAATGTTGAAATAGATCGGGACGGGTCAGCGGAATATCGATGAGATCCCTGATTTGTGATATCTGCTTATCCAAACCGCCAACCGCAGCATACGGTTCTGTGTCTGTGAACTGGTTCTGCTTCCGCTGATGTGAGCCGCAGTGTCAGGTGGAAAAATAGTTCGTACCTTGGCAGATTCTAGAGGCTTTAGCGTGTCAGCGGGTAAGATTACTACGGCGGTATCCCACCCCACTGTCCAGATCTGGGGGGCAGAATCGATCCTGAGCTCTTCCAGCTGGGGCACCAAGTCTTCGGGTATATTTTTATCACAAGGTTGTGATGATATAACGTCTACTTCAAAGACGCTTGTTCTGCCTTCGTACTCCAGGGTAAATTTTTGTTTGCCCGTGACGTATTTTAGACCAACTAGGAAAGAATCATGAGACGGGGTTTCCAAGGGTCGCAAAAATGGTAAGCGCAAACCTAGTTCCTCCTTTACAAGTAGAGTGAGCCAGTCCCGTGGCCTCCCGTCTGACGTTTTTGGACCTGTATCGCGCTTCCCTTGAGTTTTTGAAGTGAGACGGACCGACCCCGCCACCTGGACCTGTCGCAAGGGCGTTAAACCGCGTGGGACCTGACCATCGAGTGGGTATATCCTGGCATCGCCTCCGAGTGAAAGTCCAGCGGTCATGACATGAGATCGCGTTACAGATATCACTGAAATTGTGCGATTAGATAATGTCAGATGATTTGGCGGAGAGGATGACCATCTTTTTCAAGTCCTGAATCTGGCCACAGAACCCCCACGGAGAATGACTGAAGAAACCTGGTCAGCGAAACGTCAGAACAACAAAAATAGATGGAACACTGGACACCCACTGCGGTATCAGGGTATTCCGCACTAGCTACCGCCACGACCTCTCCGGCAGACAGCTTGAAGGGTTTCAAACAGTCCGGGTTCATGAGAAAACGACGAGTCGCCCTGTATTCGCCGTCTTCTGGGGTGTGTTCCGCAACCGTAAATGTCTTTGAGGATATGGATGCCATCGTGTCGTCCGGGAAGTCGGTGATCGTTATAGCGGAGGACGGAGGAACTTCGGGCGTCAAAAATCTGTGACGCAGCTGACTTCATCCACGACCTTGCACCACGGATCTTGGTATGACCTTGTGAAGTCAAACACTTTGAACATCAGAATGATTTTGCATCGCGTGCTCTGCGTGCTTTTGGTCGCGTGGACAGTCTACGGCGACCCTAGGGAACGTTTCGAAGAAGACCTGGTCATACGCCCTCTGAAGGATGGCCGAATCGGCGCTCGGTTTTCATTCACGACGACGCTGAGGGACACGTCACCTAGGAACCCAGAGTCCCTGGGTGGAGACGATGATTGTATGTCCATGTGAAGATAGGTCGAACGCTTATTGACCCGGGAACCCAGCCCAGCACTATACCCTTTTCCCTCTCACCCTGGGACAGATCCTTCGGGAATATGCAATTACCGAACTGCACCTCTCATTGAATGCAGGCAAATGGAACTACGACACGTGGGGGATGCCAGACGAACCGGGTGTGGCGACCGGAGGAGAACTGTGGGCTTGGATCGCAGATGGGGCATCGACATCGTGCGCACGCCCCTGATTTCCCCCTTTATACCCCTATCATACTGATCTATATGCATTCAGAGTTGACCAACGATGGCAGGGACTGCGGAACGCTTTGGCCGGGCTGTTCTGTGCGTCCCTTGGTGTGATGGACGAGCAACGGACGACGTCACCGTCGGAGACTTTCCGGCCGGAGGGATCTCTGCCCGACTGGGGTCACTCTCATCAGCTGAGACACGCGTTCCTGCCGTCGGAACATGTCTGCACCGAGAACCTAACGCCGTTCTACAAGCTCCTGCCCTGCAAATCTTTTTCTGGGATAGCGACCCTCCTAAATCCTCACAAGCTTTTTGACGCCGATTGGCACGGGATGTCTGTCCATGTTTTATGGAAGGAAGAGGTCGGGATCCAGGTCGTGCTCACGTTCCAAGCTGTGCTGGATCCAGTACGTAATTCGTGGAACGGAAAACGGGGTAAGTGTTGTCTTGTTGGGTAATGAGTAATAGAGGCAGCTTATCAGTGTTTTGGCTCAAGATTGGTCATTGAAATCGGTATTTGGACGTCGGATCGAGCAGGCCTGTCCGGTTTCTTCGGCAAGTCAGATACGGGTCTCCATTCCAGGGGATCAGCCGCATCTCTTCACACCGCAGCCGAGCAGGGTTAACAGTTCGTACGCTGTGTTTGACGTTTCTGGCAGTGCGTAGCTTTGTGTTTCCTTTTTCAGCCCTCACGCGCGATAACACCGCACGCTTTGCAGGCACAGACATTGAGATGCGTTGGCACGAGGAAACATCTTTCCAAAGTCGTGAGGTCTCCGGGGGTTCGTCTGTTTGCGGTTTACTGACGTGCGGACAGCGACTGGAAAACAAAAGGCTGCCTCTGCGCTTTCGATCCAACGAACGCTGAAGAGCGTCAACAAATACCGTGGATCGTTGAACGTTGCCGTAACAAATAATGGGGTTGAAGATATCCGAACCAGATATCTGGAAACGATCCCATGGTTCGTCCAGATGTTCCTTCACACACTCCGGATTGAGTGCAACGGAACGAGCCGAGGTTCGATCCCATCTGACACTATCCAATGGAACGCGCTGACGGTTCACCACGGGGGGTTTCTTCCGACTCGTTGACGGACGAACAGGTGACCTATTGAGTGACACAACGTACACACCCCCAATCCCGCACTCACGACCGACGCTATACCAATCGACGTTGACAGTTCCGGCCGGAAGCACGGTTTTTATGACGATGGATGTGACGAAAGCGTTCTTACGGTATACGGAACATCCGCCTGATGCGCAGAGGGGTTGGGACTTGCCACCTGCGGTGTTTGTTCCGATCAGGGCTGTGAGGGAAGGGTCGGATGATGAGCTGGAGCGGATTTATACGCCCATCCTGCTGGTTGATCTGGCCACGCCAGACTTTAGCATGCCGTACAATGTGATCATTATGAGTTCGACGCTCATAACGTTCATATTTGGCAGCGTCTTTAACCTTCTCACAAGGAAGTTCATCGTGGCAAAGGTGGAGGGCGACGATCCGACAGAGAAGACGGAAAATGAAGAGTCGGTCTCTGCCGGAGGGAAGGACTGAGTTAATTATGGGGTCGATATCTGGAATGCTATTATCACAGCCGGCGGGGTTGTTTGCTTTTCGTCTGCAACGTGTGCGGAAGTCTGTGAATGATGGGTGCATAGAAGGAAAACGCCGGGGTGGTGAATGTGCAAAGGTCATGGCCCTGTTCACAGTCACCGCTCTCAGGTGACTGGGGTTGATGGGCCTAACGAGTGGCGGGGCTAACGGCACAGCTGAGACCTTCCCTGTTTTCGTTCCCAGGCCAGTGGGGGAGGGGCACGGTGACCGAAGCGAGTGAACATTTTTAGAGGCACGGTTCGGCTAGATGGGAACTGGGGGCGGTGAAGGTAAGGTTCGAGGGACACGAATCAGTGCTTGGTCACGTCAGAGGGCAACTGACGGATACGGCTTGTTCCTGTCGCTCCAAGATCATGATCGATATATCGGAGACGGTGGACCGGGGGGAGGTTATGCGATAAGAGGGTGGCTGCCGATTTGCTTTTCTGGTTGTTACCGTCAACACGGTGTGGGCATACGCTACGTAGACCGTCGAATGAATGCAGATGATCGCTTCCGCCCCAGCGGTGTCCAGCACGGGCTAATCTCCTCTCGACCGACCAAAGCGGTGTATTAGGAATGCTGGGACCCAGGGCCTTCTCCTTTCTCAAAAAATTACCGCCAGGTTGCCTGATCTTCGCATTCGCAGGAAAAAAAGAAGAAAAAAAAAAAAGAGGGAAATTGGAAATTTAGCCCCTGCGCTCCCAGCTTTTGCTTCCGAAGTGAGGCGTGTTGGGTCATGTACCTTATCGCGCTCGTCATTGAGACGGAATTGGACGGAATTGCTCAGATGGTCCAAGACCGGGACTTTGTCACTCGGTTTTTTAATGGACCCCCTGCATGGCCGCCATGTGTTTGTTAAGGCGAGGCGCGGTTTGAAAGAAGCTGTGGGCACGGGCGTTGGCGACAACCGCACAAATCTCTTCCTCGGAAACTCGAAAAGAAATATCTGCGGGAAGAGAGTGCTCGAGCACTGCTGCGTTATGAGTTACAGAAGAGGAAAAAAAACCGAAAAAAAATCAAAAAAGAGGGAGACAAAGAAACCGGAAGCGACATCCCGTCCATCCAGCGCTTCTTTTTCCCGTCGTCCGATGGCCCACTTCCTCTGCCTTCTATAAATTCGGTCGGCAATTTCGCAACATGAGTATATAATCCCGTCTTGTCGCCCCTCCCTCCCCCCCGCTCTCCCTCTCCATCCACTTCCACTTCCACCCATACTCTTTCTCCACACTCCCACACACAATGTGCCGCAGGATTGCGTACGTCTCCCCTTCCACGCAGAGCTCCCTTTCGTTTCCCGATCCACTGACCGTTCTCCTTTGCGCAGTGAAGGTACCCGGTGGGCGAAGTGTGGGGTGAGCCACTCAATCGTGCCCAACCAATCCGTTGGACCCCCTCTCATGCCCGTCTAGCACTTTCAAAGGCACATGATTCTTGCCATCATGGACTGCAACAGCTCTCACTGCGAGAAAAGCATACAGCACACAAAGAGCTGCAGGGATCATTCGAGGTGCATACAGGTACGCCAATCTCTCTAGTGCGCGACGCGGGGAAACCACCGATCGCGCCTCTCCGAGTGGCAACCATGACGGCTGATCTCTATCTCTCGCGCGGTCTCCAGAACTATGGCGTCGAGGTCCAAAAAGACATTGACACTGTCAACGATTACTGTTTCGCCTGCAGAGCCGCTGCTGCCAGGCAAGTCCCCACTTGACAACCCAAAACGACCGCGCCCTTGCCCCCCTCGCGATCGCATACCCCGTCCGGTCTTGTTCCTTCACCCGTCGTCACCGCCACCCGAACGTGCACCACCCTTGCGCTGTTTCAGCTCCACCATTGCATTGTCCATATACTTGTTGTCATCTGTAATCCTATGCATCAATCAACTTGTTTTTCTTGTGTCCCGTCTCGGTCGGCTGACTGCCCCGGTGACGCACACCCCAAGCTATCCTGCTTTCGATGTTCCACACAATCCCCCCCTCCACAGCAGATTATCGTCAACTGACAGACCAAAGATCCGTTTCCCCCATCTCGGTCGTTCCGTTCCGTGTGATCACGAGTTACGAACGTTGGTGGCAACCTCGATGAACCTCGGCACGGCTATATGACACTATAGCGATGCCCTCACGAGGCACGCTCGGTCCTTCAAATCCAATTTGACTATTTACATGATCAGACCGGTATCCCAGCGACCGCATGCGTGAACGCGCCCGGCGTTTCACCGTCCTGGTAAACTCTCTCTCTCTCTGCATGACCGCTCCACCCACGTAATCCCGCCGTTCCTCCGTTCATGACCAAACAATGCACCACTCCGTCGGCTGACTGACAACAAAGACGAAATCGGTCACGGTGAGCACATCTTCATTTAGGTTTAGGCGAACAGGGAGAATCATGGCGTAATCCCTCACAATCCCCTTCTCATGTTCGGCTCCTCCTCCCCACCGGACCCCGGTCGGCCTGGGTGGGCGTCCGGCGCAACGACAGCCAAGTGTTTCATTACGGCTCACAACTAGTCGGTGCGCTCCAAATTGACGCTATGAATCTATCCCGCATTGAGCCCGGAAGAATGAACACGTTCTATTTGGGGGAACAACTTTCTGATTCGCAGCGACAGGGTACCTCCAGAACGGGTCGGCGGAGTTGCTTTCTCTCTCTCTCTCTCTATACAAATGAATGCACGTTTATAATGTAAACGGTCGTCCAGCCACCGCGCACGCCGCTCGGCTCTCAACCCAACGTCAACGATCAGTGGGCGTGGTTCTTGTGGTGCTCTATACCAAACGTCATTTGCGGTCATTCCATAAGGCGAAAAAGGTGACGCACTCAGATGCACTGCATGCGCAATAACGTGAAAACCGGTCCGCAAGCACAAGGGTCATGTGAACGAAAAGAAATAAAACGGAAAACCCGTGAGAGCCTGAACATGTGCGCATGTGTGTAACGGAACGCACTCTGGTAATCGATGGTGTAGCCGATGGTAAAGATTCCGAGGATGGTGGCAAGGATCGGAGCAGCGGACGCGTTCTTTCCGCTGAAGTACCTGGCCTTCAGCCCTCCAAAGCTTGCCTGAGGAGCTGGTCCCTTGGGGAGTTTAGAGTAGAAGTCTACGAGGGGAGTGAGGCTTCCTCCAGGTCCTCCGGTCTGTGCCGACGAAATCATAGCAGAAAAAAAGACAGGCGCGGTCAGTGTCGCGGAACTCTTGGGCGACAGAGAATTTTGTAGGAACGTACGAGGAGAGATGGGGAAGCGACCTTTGGTGGGATGATGCTGCCAAGCTGGCGACGAACGAGGGAGGGCTGCATTATTATTTCAGAGAGTATGCGTGCAAGGTCTGCTGTGAGAGAGTGCTTGCTGGATCGCGGCTGTTCCCGACGGCGTCTCTCCCAATCACAAACAACGCCAAACAACCAACCCGGCTGGACACAACCCCCGTCCCCCAAATCCTTCATTCACGTCACTGACGCAGGGATTTCGCAGATACCGCACTTACAAATTGGAGCAGTTCTGATGCTTCGCCGTCTTTCTGATCACTGTCGTTTTGATAACCAAAAATTCAAGCTCATGTGTCTGATTACCGGCCGTCTCTACGGTTATCCCCCAGTGAGCAGGCACTGGCCCGATAAAACGTATTTCCTCAACCGACTCGTTCGGGTCGCCGCCCTTATACGAGCCGAGCGCAGAATGAATCGACCCCGGTGCCGGGTCGAAGCAGCGTGATCTCTACCGGATTCATTGTACACCTCGAAAGCGAGAGATCGCCTCGCCAATCGAATTCTCTCGTCGCTCACCGTCGCGTGGGCAACGATATACTGATACTGCGCTGATCGCACTTGACGGGCTCATCTTTATGCTCACATGCGAAGATGGCGGATCGTGTCGCAAATTGCGAATTGCTCGCGTTTCACGGGACTTCCAGTCCTTGCATCAGAACAACGTCCATGGTATAAAATCCGGGGTGATTTGGTGTATGGGAACGCGTTCAATTTGCATTCTGTGTGAAGTATGGTAGCAGTATATGGAGCAGCAGATGGAGGATTCTGATCGATCGTGTCCAAGAATTAGTATATACAGACCAAACCGCTGTGCAGTCCTTAACCTGCGTCACCGCCATTTGCGATCTCGGCCAATTGAGCGGCAAGGAGGACAAAATCGGACTGCAGTGCAGCCCGCTCGTCTTTTATTGGTGGGACATCCGGACAAGTTTCCGCCGGCGTCTTCCCGGCAGCGGCAGCCTGCTGCGCCTGTTGTTCGACCTGTTGAAGGAGGCTTCCAAAGTTGAGAGCTTTGAGAATAGTCTGAGCTGCCTCCCACGCCTCGCTTCCCTCTCCCGAATCATCAATCACCGTCGAAGCAGCGGACGTATCCTGATTCGTAGGTGCCTGGTCGAGCTTCTGCTGCTGTCCAGGATAGCCGGGATGCTGGTAATTAAATTGTCCGTGGGGCGGGAGGGGAACGTGTGTAAATGGAGGGGGCTGATGGGAAGGGGGGACGACGACCTGTTGTGTTAATGGACGCCTTGTCGTTCGGCGCGAGGTCTATTGGCCCGACGTCAATCCCAGCGAACACACCATCGGAGACAATGGACGAACGACTTACAGATCCTCCTTCCCAGCTCGCGTTCAAACGATACTTTCCACCCGGCCCCTTCTCCAACCTACCCCTCTTAAATGCCTTCTGCAGCGCCTGGCTTGCCGACGGCCGAAAGTTTGTTTGCAACGGGTACCTTGCTGCCATCCACGCAAATAGATCCTTAGGAGGCGCGCCCTCTGGGTCTGGGTGCTCCATCAGAGCGTTGACGATCATCTCCTCGTAGCTCGGTAGATCCTCAGTGGATCCGTCTGGACGAGTGACGGGAGGACGGGTGTACATGGTACCGTAATGCATCGGAGGGGGCAAAAACCCTGACACTCCAGGCGGGTGCTGCTGACCATGGCCGTAATACGGAGCGTGAGGGTAAGGGGGGACTTGCTGGGGCGGGTACGGGTAGTACTGGACATGTGGGGGTGGAGGTGGTGGAGGGTGAGGTTGCAAAAGAGGGGGCGATCCTTGGGGACGGTCCTGCCCCTCGGACGGAGGTTTCTGGGGAGGAGATTGGCCCAAAGAAGCCATCGGAGGGGGTTCATGGCCATTCGCATTCTGGTTGGAGCCATCGGTCGGTTTCGATTGATCGTCTGAGGCGGTATTTTCGGGCGGGGCGGGAATGGCCTGGTTCGCGAGCAAGTTCGCGATGGCAGCCTTGAAATCGTAAGGCCATATTGTGTTTCGGATGTGCGTTGGGGCGTGGAGGTCGAGGGTTATGCAGATGTCGGCCACCTGCTGGTTGGTGAGGAGGGAGAGGTAGGTCCGTTTGAGAGCGACGGTTTCGGGATCGTCTAGAAGGACTGGAAATGAGTCCAACGGGGATTAGAAACGGGGCACGGCGTGTTTTGTTACCTTGCTGATGAGGCGAGTGGTGAGGCTGGATTGGACTCGCGGTGGCCATTTTGTTGAAACTGTACAGTTCATGTACAGTCGCTTCGAAACCAAAATCACGCATTCACCGCATACAAAAGATATCTCATTGCTCTACCCCCTCCGCTCGGTCACGTAACGTCTCTCTCTGAACAGTCCTCTTCTCCTCCGGCGAAAGCTGCAAAAATTCGTTCTTGAACCTCCTCAGCTATGTCCACCCACGTCAGAACGATCCGACCCACGCAACCGAACACACTTACGGGGCTGAATACGTGCTCATGTTCGCCAAAATCACCGTAAAGGGCCATGTATCCAAACACGCCTTGGGTCCGGTTCAGATCGTGTCAGCCCCAACATCGAACAGAGCACTCACCCGGGATCAACGTCCACTGTAGGATTCTCGAGAGCTTTGTTATCCCTGACTTGTACGTGGTCGGGGGGTTCGGTCCTGGAGGTTTGACCCTCGACTGCTGGGTGAGTTCTTCAAGGGTTGATTTGCGTCGTGTCGACCGCAACGACCGATGGATTTTGAGGGTTCCGAGGTTTATTCTGGAACGCAGCATTGTCTTCCGGTGACGTTGAGGAATCCGGCCAAGTACAGAGCGGGGGGGGGGATGTTCGGAGTTCTCACGATTGCTACTCGAGTCTGCGTGTATGTATACGATCTACCGTAGGTATAAACAACATCCTGTATGATCACACTACCTTCGCCGGCCTCTAAATAACCGTATGAATACAGCTACATGGTTTCAAATGAGAACTGAACACTGACCCGCCGGGGGTCTGAGTCTTTCACGGTGAGAGACGGTTGATTGACCAGATTGCCTGATTGTCATCGGACCGCTTGTAGACGACGCGGTCGTGCAGTCTGGACGGCTTTCCCATCCAGAATTCAACATCGCTGCAACATCTCGATGAGCTCGGGACGCAGATGGGCGGTTTCGGGTGCGACTCACTTGGGAACCACACGCCATCCTCCCCAGAAATCCGGGGCAGGGATCTGAGCTGAGAGCGGGTCCCCCTCGTTCACATGGAATCTTTGCCTGTATTTCTCCAACCGGTGTTCTATCTCGCCCTCCTCGATCACCGTACTCTGTTTACTAGCCCATGCCCCCAGTTGACTTCCGACTGGTCTCGAGTGGAAATACTCTTCATTCTCCTCCTCGCTCAGTTTTTCTACCTTGCCCAGTATGCGCACCTGCTTGTGTAGCTCCTTCCAATAGAATACGAGAGCTGCATTTGGATTTTCGAGCAGTTCCTTTGACTTTCTGCTCGTGTAGTTCGTGAAGAAGACGAAACCGGTGGAATCGACCTGTTTGAAGAGCACGGTTCGAGCAGAGGGGATCCCGGAAGCTGTAGCGGTGGAAACGGTCATGGTTTCTGGCTCGGAGACTTTGGCGGAAGCCTCTGTGAACCAGATCCGGAACTGCTCGAGGGGATCTGGAGCGACATTGAGCGGAGAAAGAGAGCCTTCGGTGTGGTATTGAGTGTGTGGGAGAACCCTGAGGGTATCTGATGAAGTCTGAATGCTGTTTGCCATTTGTCCACGCACGAAGATTCGAATTCCTGGTGGAACGAAGGAGAGCAAGAACATTTTCGCTTATCGGCTCCCTTCCTTATCCGGTAAAGTCTCTATATCGCTCACCCTCCCGCCTCCTTTTACTTTTAGACTTGCGGCGGTTATTCCCTCTTCCCATCTCTCCTTCCTCCTCCCCTCTCCGCCCGCTCTCTGGCGGTCATCTCAGCCCACCATGTATCCCATCTCAGACCTCACCACTTTCTGCAAGAAAACTCTCGGAGATGTCCCCCCAAGACTCGTTGTATGCACCAAAAACTCTGCCAGGCAGATCCACATTCTCACTCTTGTTTCTAGGGCGCATCTACCACCGTCGTTGGCTCCAAGGTGTACCTATATGTGCGGTCCAGTCTCTATAATTCCACAGCGAACCATCTCCGACTTATTTTCTCCCGCCCAGGGTGGTCGTCTCGTCGCAGAGCGTCGGATGGTCACAGACATTTACATGTTCGACATCGAAACCTTCACATGGGAAAAGATTCCGCAGAGTTCTGATCAGGATCAGCCCAGGGCCAGATACTTTCACAGTACCGATGCCTGTCAGTCCCCGAACGTTACCTTCCGCATCTCCATCCAATTGCTTACCAACTTTTCTCCCACTCCCGCATTCTGAAACCCCAGGGAACAATAATTTAATCGTATTCGGAGGGATGGCCCTCCAGTCTGACTCTACAAATCCCGAAGAGCTGTGTGTCTTGAATGACGTCCGTTTCTTCAACCTCACAACCAGGCGTTGGCTGCCCCCTTCCACCAACAGCCCTCCGGAGCTAACCCCCAAAGCCCGCTACGCTCACCTGTCATCGGTCACATCAAATAGGCTGTTCGTTATCGGCGGACAGGACCTTTCCAACGTCTGGCTTGACGACATCTACGTTTTCGATCTCCGTACTCAGACCTGGACTCAGAGACGGGAATATCCCCGTCACTGCGGCACATATCGCAGCGTTGCCGTTTCCTCAGACCTCGCCATTCGGTTTCCCCAAGAAGAGATAGGGAACGGCTCACACACCTCCAAACTGGGTCCTTCTGGCACTAGATTCTCGCGGAATCCAAGTACGACCAAAGAGTTCACCGCTCAAGACGCTTTGGTTCACCTCCCCTACTCCACCGTTCCCACTGACGATTACCCAAGCGACATCTACCTTTTCAGCAACTATAACGTAAGTTCCTATCTATATACCATTTCCCAAAAGCAGTTGTTTACCACCCCGTCCAGTTCACGAACGTACAGCGTGAACTTGAAGTATTTACCCCGACTTCGGGATCCGACTTTATCATCAGCGACCGTTCTCTGACGATGACCGGCACCTCCTTCCCACCTGGTCTCCGCTTCCCCACCGGCGCAATCCTCGGCACACACTTCATTGTCGCCGGCACCTACCTCACCCAGTCTTACCAATCCTTCTCCATCTGGGCCCTCGATCTCGTGACCATGACCTGGTCTAGGATAGACCCAGGTAGCGCGCTGGGGTCAGGGTCTTGGTTCAGGAGCTGTCTGTGGTCAGAAGCCAATAAACTCGTTATCTTCGGCAATGCCAGTGGGAACCTTGCTTCTGACTACAACCGCCGCTTGCTCAGTTGGGACCACGTCGCATGCGTGGATCTCGAGGCCTTCGGTATTTACCAATACCCTAAGCTATATATGTCCGTCGAGGAACAACAGCTTGGGTTGGCTGCCCTCGAGGAAGGCGTCATGACAGATTTCGACATCCTTTGTGACGATGGGAGGAAGATTGCTGTATCGAGGAAGATTTTGGAGGAGCGGTGGCCATGGTTCAAACAGCAACGCAACCTCTTCTTGCAGAACGCTGCCCGCGCCGTGAACACCCTCCAACCAGTCGCTGGCGCTGGGACGGACGTGCCACTACCGGAGCTTGCCAGTCTATCCAAGGAACCGAGGGCCGACCCGAGGTTATCATCCCGACTGCTGAATCTCTCGGAATCATATCCGATCTCGCTTGCCCTCGTCCAGTACTTCTATACCAAGGCCCTGATCACCCCACTGCAGCACGCCCCAGCGGTGCTTAGTCAACTCTTGCTGCTGTCGAGTACATACAATTTAGGGCATCTACAAACCTTGGTCAAGCATGCGATGCACCGTGCTCTAACCTATGCAACATCCGTGGGCATCTACGGTGTATCAACGCTGTGTAACTGCAGGAGCTTGCAAATCCGGTACGACTTCCGAGCATTCTATTGCAGTTCCCACGCTGATGTTGTTTTTGCCGTCAGCGCTTTACGTGTTGTGATGGTAAGTGTGATAGGTCCGGTTCTCAATCGCACCGCCTTCTCAGACCAACACCAGGCATACAGTCAGAAACGACCTGCGCGGAGAGTCAGGGACAGAGAGGATGGAGGTAGCAGAGATGGAACTGGCGGGGGAGGGGTGGATTCTACGGCGGCGAGACCCAGAGGGATGTCTGACGTTTCATTCATGCAGGGGACACCGGCGGATCCGTACGCTAACGGCACTACGTCGAAAAACGGAGGTGGGAGTCCCAGTGACAGTGCGTTTTAGTGTCTCTCGTTGGCAAATAGTTTTTTCTTTTCTGCTATTTCACCCAACCTGTGTCCATGTCCCGCTGGTTGTTTTGTTTTTCCGGACTGGGCACTCACTGTTGGTGGTCAACATCTCATTCGCTGCCCTGACAGACACGGACCACCATCACCACAATGAAAGCGTACAAAAGACGTCGAGGTCGGCACCGATTCCGCCTCTATCGTCATCAATGCCGCGGAGCTCGCTGGTGAGAGAACCGTCACTGACGTCATCCACCTTCTCCGATGGCAATCAAGATCCTCCTCTTCTTTGTTTGGCCGACGATGGGCTTCCATCACCAATTCAGCCATCTTTTAAGTATTCGGCTCGGCACCCCTCCGAAGCCCCCCCGAACACGAGCTATAGGTCACCATCGGACGGTCGCAGGGATGTCCGAAACCCACCAAGTTTTGACAGCCCTGGCACCTACCTCCACAAGGGAGGGTTCAGTATCGATCGTATTTGTAGGGGCGCCGACGCGACCGGTTACATCGACCATAACGAGGCTTCTGACGAGGTTGGTCTGGAAGGGAGTGTCGAGACGGAGATTGATGGTCTGCTGGACGAGCTAATGGATTATCACTCGGAGAAGAGGTCCACCATGACATCTGTGCATCTGTTGCCCCTACCTGAGGAGCTTTCCCCCACGGATGGACCTCTCAGTTCACAACCATACGTCGACCACTTCCTCCCACCTTTGGTGGCGGTTGATACGTCGTACAGCGGCGACTCCGACACCCCTTCACTCACCCCCTCCAGTCCCCGAGGTTCCGAGGGTTCATACCTTTCATCAACCAGTCCATCTCTAAAGTCGAAGAGAAGTTTTACCCTCATCACACCTTCGGTGGATGGATGGAGGAGTCTTCCAACCCTTGCGGCCGCAACCGAACGCAGAGCCCCCACTTCTAGCTACTTTGATTATACGAAGGTTCCCCGCCGCCCTGGAGTATGGTCCCACGATCCACGCCAGGCCCCTGAGGATTTCATTAGAGACGGCCACCCTAGTGCCCCGAGCAGAAACCGACGATCTCGTCCCACCAATCCGCCTCCTCTGAGGATGACGATCCCAGAAGACTCTATCATACGACGTCGCGCCAAGAGTTCGACGCCCTCCGAATACACATTAACCCGTGATCGTGGTCATCGCGTAGAAACGTCGATTGACTCAGTGTCTTCGTACTTTTCGGACGACGGCGCTTCTGAGATTACAGAGATTGGGTCCACCGATTCTGGTTTCGATCCAGCATACCTCTTAGCCTCAAGCACGGTCTCTCCACAATTCACCGGGTCACACCCCCAGCTCGATGCTTCCCGCGGGTCGGGGTCAAGTCATCACAGTGGACATTCTCCGAGTCCGAGTCCCAGCCTGGGTTCCATAAATTATCCGCTCCCCTCTAACAACCGCCACACCCCGAGCCCCAAGCGAGGCATGTTCCAATCCCTCTTTTCACAGAGCGGTGCTTCCGAGAGGAAGAAAGAACGGAAGCGGGCGAAAACGCAGGACCCTATCCAAACGCAATCCCTGTATGCTCGGTCGACAGATGCCGTGTCATTGTCCACAACCTCGAGCAAGTCGTCGAAGAAGGCGGATAAGGCGGCCAAGAGGGCACAACTGGCGGCACAATTTAGTGTGAAGCAACTTCCACAGGCCGATGATAAGAGTCGCGGGGGCGCCCCTCAGAAGGGTTCGACAACATGGGAGGAGAGCGGGGCGATGTATTCAATGGATGGTATATTCTAGGCTCATGATGGTATCTTTTACACCCTTCAGTTTAACGCTTACGCCCCACTAACCATAGACCACCCCCAGGATTCTGCTGGCGCTTGCTATCGTTTTTCTGTGTTGACGTTGTATGCTGTACTTTCCCACCTAATCATTCTTGTTATACACTTCGTCCGCGTTTAAGGTTTTAATGAACCTTGTATTGTCCTGTTCGACTACCACCGCTACAAGTGTTGAACTATACTATTGTACAGGTGCCAATGCAAGCCCCTTAATGTAACGAAAGAAAGAGAGAAAGATGCTTGATCAACCTAGTTGGCTGTTATTCCTTGCGGTTCGTGATGGTTCAGCACCGCTCCTGAAGTGCTTGCCGAGGTATGAGATGACCCCGCTATTGGCTCTGCGGTCTTCTCTATCAATGCGTCGATCATATGATTAACTGGAAACAAGAACGGGTCGTTCAGTATGATACCATCCGAGGACGAACGACGGGAACGTACACTCCCGTGCGTGATCTGTGTTGTGCTGAGGTAAGTGTTACGTCCTTATATGGAAGGGAGGCGCCTCACCTGGATCTTTCTGGTTTCTGCAAGATTTCCCACTAGCGCAGTCCGGTTTATCGAGGATTGCGGCAGAAACGCGGCCCTTCCTCCTCTCCCTGATCCACCAGTCGCGGATACCCCACAAGAAAACCTCTGTAGCGCACCACCTGCAGATCTTCTGGCGGGGTGCGGCAGGGTTTGGATCAATACCTCCGGCAACCCCATGGATCTCTGTGAAGAGCTCTTGGTCGAACAGCGGTGTGAATTGTTCAGGGGTGTTCTGAATATGCTGGACGATCTGGGCAAGTAATTAGGGATTTGGGGGGGGTGGCGAAGTGCACGGGAAACACGTACTTCTTGGTAGATCTGCTTCGGTGTCACACGGTGCTCGGTCAGGTAATCAAAAAGGATATCGACTTCGACAGCGTTTCCCTCGAAGCATTCGTAGATGTCACCGGCTTGAATCAGGTCTCCGAGATCCGAAAATCCGTTCAAGTGCTGAGAGCGAAGTGAAGATGCGTAGCACCTCTCTGGGATGCCGATTCCGCAAAAGGAGACTTGACAAAAGTCACAACGAGATGTAGATGGAGCTCGGAGAGCCACAAGGTTTTCACTATAATTGGGTTAAGTCTGGCAGCTAGGGTCGAGAAGCACGGGGGTCTCACCAGTGCCCACAGAACCCGTGCCCGGGAGGGGCACCGTCCTCCAGAAGCCACGCTTGGTCTTGGTTTGTTTCCGGATCTGGAATGGGATTTGGACAGCTGGAATGAATGTCAGCCAGAAACGCCACAGGAGGCTATGTGCAGCACGGACTTCCACCCAAAGGGATTTCCTGGGATGCAGTGGGGACAAGGTTGCGCGTAATCCGTATTTCGAGGCAAAGTTGGTTCCGGCGAGGGCTCTCTTGGTGGGGGGATCTGCGTGTCCATCAGTGAAGGTGCTGATGGTCAAGCAGGGAACCGATTACGTACCCTGAGCGATTGACCGGGGTGGTAGATCTCATCCGCTTGGGCACGTTCGGACAGTGCTCGAATCCTGGATGGGTCTGCACGGAGTAGGACGTGAACCATAGATTGGAGTGTCCTAGAAGGTATCACTGAGGTCGATAGCCCCCGGCACGAGGGGCAGCTCGTGCCACCGTTCTGGGACAAATCTTTCAGCCAGTGAATGGTGGATTACCAGTTGATCCCTCCTCACCTTAATCCATAACACGCAGCAGCTGCGTGCGTCACCATTAGCAATGCGCCTGAATTGGAAACGGACGGGTGATCTCACCTTCCACAGAATGAGTGCTGACAAGGGATGATGGTGACGGGATTGTACACGAGAGCCGCGCAGCATCCACACTCCAGCTCTTGGGCCAAATCGTCTATCAGAGCTCTTCTGTTCATAATATCCGTCGGGCCGCTAGCTGGAGAATCGGTCGACTCCTCTTGGTTGGTATGTTCGTCCTTGAGTCGTTTCCGGCTCTGGGAATCGCCAGAGCTCTCCCCCCAGCTGGAGGAAGCCCTTCGTTTGAGACCCCTCTTCCCAGCCCCTTCGATGTGTAGATTTACTTCCATCTCCTCCTGTTCAATTTGGCTGGGCGAGTCGCTATCGAGCTTAGCGGTCTCCACATTCTCAACCCCAAACGGAGCTATGGACGGGGGCGTAGCCGCCATCGCTAGAATCGGTAGTTAACGTACAAAGACGTATCTTTGTAGAATTTGACAGTGGAACGAGGCAGGTGAACGAGGAGTGATGATGGTGGTACACTTCGGAAGACGTTCGATTGGATTATACTAAAGAGAGCCACTCAGGCGAGCGGCGACCCGGGACGCACACACCGGAACGCATGATGGCTCATTACCGCAGACAACGTAAAATAGCAAATTAATTGTTACATGTACGGTTAACGCCAGCCTCAGCGACTGCAGTACTCCTCCAGGTGCTCTGACGCACCAATGAGGGCAGGAATAGTCCTAAGCGTAATCTTCGGAGGAGGTGGCGGGGGTATCCGGGCGCTCATGCAAGCGGCCACCAATTGCTCGCGGAGGCGTTCATAAACAGCACGTTGAGCTTAATGACAGGTGTCAGCATCCGGCCAGTCACGGGAACTGCCAACAACGCACCATCACAGGGGAAGAGTGTCATCAAGTGCTCCATTGGCACAATAACGGCTTTCCCAACCTCAAGGGCGACAAGGAGTGAGTTGTCCATAGACCAGATGGTTAAAGCCCGGCATATCTGTCCCATAAACCAGAAGACAAAGAATGGACGATACTCCACGGAACTACCACTATGGCCGGTAACTCTCGGCAGGCCTTCTACGAGATGATTCATCACCACGACCTGATGTGATACTGGAGTTCACTGAGTCCAACGTCTACCACGAAAAATGAAACGATACGTACACCACTCCTCGGCCTTACGCCGGTTGATCAAGTCCCTGCAAACAAAGGGTCAGTCAGGAAAACACATAGCGGCTTCACAGCAGACTCACCCCTGGACAAGCGAGATGTAGTGAGAGAACTCATGCGATATGTACATCCTGATGCTTGGGGCCGCGTTAGAAACAGGTATTTCAATATTCCTCGAACCGATCCCACTTACTTGTAGAGAAACTCTCGCCCAATGAAAATGTATGCTCGTTCCGTGTCGCATGTGTGCTTGTCCAAAAGGTCATCCAACTCACAACTCTCCAGCCAAGTCGCCATCGCGTGCTTTGCCTTGACGGGATCGCTGACGTTTGTTTCCCCCCTCATCTCGATGTATCCGTTCCACAACACGATCGCCCTGAAGTATATGTTCCAGACGGTGTCTCTCGCACGCTGGCCAGCCATGATCTCTCCAGGAAAGAGGAATGCATACTAGAATTCGAGAAGGTTAGACTGAAACGGTAGCAGACGTACATATATATAGAACTGACATTCGAAGCCTTGGTAAGTGCAAAGTTGACAACCTGAGTCCCCCGGGCGACGGAGTAAGAGTTGTACCCGGCGAACAGCTGGACAGAACTCCATATTAATCGACGACACTCTTCCTTCTGAATTTCGGATTCAGGCAACCCATCTGGCCAGCCTGGTGTTGAAACCCACGAAGGTACGGTGGCCACGGCCGGCGACCACTGGTGTCCGAGGGTCTGATCCCTGCAATTGCAGGCATCGCGGGAGGGGGCTGTTGGTGACGTGGGAGAGGTTCTTCGAGGACGTGGAACGATCGGCGGAGCACCCTCCGGCCAACGGATTACGCGCGCGTCCCCTGCGTCAATTGTCATAAGGTTCATATAGCGGACAAGCGAGTCGAGCATCATCATCGAAGACGTTACACGTTGCGTCGAATGTCGAGGGTGCGCACAGACCTCGAAGAATGCGATAAGCTGAGGGGATACGTGAGTTGTGGACTCGGCGCCCATGTTTGAAAGAGTCAACGTACCCACGCAGCCTTCGCGAGGTCATGGTCCAGCCTCCCCGCGTTCATACTAGCGTCGAGTGCGCTTTGAGCTTCATCTCGTAGTCTTAACGCCTTATTTCTCCCCTCAGCTCCAAGTCCATTTTCTGAACTCTGGAGAAAAGTGGCAACCGCCAACATGGCCAAGATGTAACTGGGCTGCAGCTCCAGGCGACGGGTACGGTCAGAGAAGAGAGAGAAGAATCTAGGGACATTGAAGAAGCAGAATAGATAGGGCGTCACCCTGAATAGAAACTTGATGTCGTAGAGAATGTGATTGGATGCGGCTTCTCTCTGGGTGTGCGTAAGGGTGAGAGAGGTAGGTTCAAGGGAATCACCAGCTGAGGTAGCGTACAGGGTTAGAAGAGAATCCCACCAAGTTTGCCGAGTAAAGCTCAGAGATGGGCCGGGGAAAATCGTGGGATTGACATCAAAGTAAGTTTCTGATGCCGTCGGGTGGGCGGGGACGTAGGTGGGCGGAGTGATGTAAACGTAGGAGTCTGGGGATGAACTCCTTCCGTCGTAGCCTAGTGGTTGAGTTTGTAGCGAAGGATTCGTTTTGAGTTGTAGATCCTGCGTGATTGGCCGCGCTGAGGCATCGTAGCCATCAATCGGGGGGTGGGAATGGGGCGTAGGAAGGTCAAATCTATCGTCCGGGTGTTGCGGAGGCGATCCACTGGGATTCGAATACAAACGGAGGTCTTGGATCGTGGGCTCCCGTGTGACGCCGTCATTTGCCATACCCGACTCGGAGGTGGCTCTACGTCGTCGTCGTGGTTCAGGGGGGAGGCCTAAGATCTTTGCTCGCTGTCGGGCTCCAGGATCTTTGTCGGGGCCACGTCGGTTGGGAGTCTCGTCGTACGAACACGGTTCCCCCGAGGCGCGATTGATACAGTTTTGACAAGCAGGACGGGCACCGTCGCATCGAGTTTTTCTACTTCGGCTGATAAGCCGATCGCGTTCATCCTACGTCAGAATAAAAATGGTGCAATTCGGCAGAGACATCCTACCACGGAAGACAGGCGGTGTAAACACGGGTGCGCTGAGTGCCTTTGACGGTCAACGGTTGGTCAGGAGCGAGTTCAACACGTTGGCGTTTTCTGCGCAATTTTTGGGCGGATTTCCTTTCTGCTTGCGGGGCCTCCTCGGAGGATGCAGATAAGGAGGCGGATACGGGGTTGGACGGGCCAGATTCGGGGAAAACCAAAGGGATCGAGGGGGGAGGAGGCAGGGAAGATTGACCGGGTGCAGTGGGTACTGTCATTGGGTATAGCGAGCCTGGATCAGCGAGTGGCGGGGTATTCTGGACGCCTGGGTTGGTGGGGGAGATTGAAAACTCATCTCGGGATGTGGACATGGGGTTCGGGTAGCTGGATTGGTGGATGTCCACAACGACAGCAGGGTCGGAGTCGCGAACTTGTTGGGACTCGAACAACAGCGCGAAACCTCAATAACGTCTGGAGCCCACACGGGCCGAGCAAGTGGCAGCCACTGGCTCGCGCGGCTGCCAAAATCAGGTGCTGATCGAGATGGCGATCCACTGGGAGCTGGTTACGGTGTCCGTAGTGAATGCAAATTTGACCTAGCCAATCAGAAGAACGATGAAAGGCCAGTAGCCGAGAATCAAGGTCACGTACGGCCTCCGCCGCCGGAGCAGCCGAGGACCGTCGGTGACCATTTCCGACGCGCTGGAAGGGTTCGTGGAGGACACCCGACGACGTTGACACACCCGGTCGGACTTTACCCCGTAATTACACGTCAAGGCGAACGGAAAGGGAAAGAGGGGACTCACGGTGCACTCCTGGGATGAAAAACATTTCATCCTGCTCGCCTCTTGGTTTGCTTGTCGTTGTGCTCGGATCGGATTTCCATCTGAAGGGCTGTCGAGGGCGTGATTGACTTCGTAACCGAGTGGTCGTCAAGCAGTGGACCATTCAATGGGAACTGGTTACAGGGACATCCCCTTGTCCGTTTGTGGACACCCCCGAATAGTTACCCATACATAAGCATAAGCACGCATCCAGGCCGTCCGTAATGCCCAGCTCCCTCCCAGGCAAGGAAAGACGGGCTTACGACATTCCAGGGTCCCACCGTTTCTGGTGCTATCCGTTTGAAGTTCCGTACGCGGCCTGGATTCTCCCGCTTTGTCGTTGTCGGCATACTTATCTGATGGTCAACGATGGATCGCTCGGATGCAATAAGCAAAAAACCTCTTACCCGCGCTCTTGGCTTGAATTGCAAAGCAAAAATACTGAGAACGCCCACCCATCTGCCTCTGCATTCCCCCCACAGATATGCCAGTCAGAATCGGTTTCCGCTTTCCCAACAGAGGAGTCCTGTGGGCTATGCCACAAACCCCATGGCGCTAAGGCCGGCGGGATCCACTGTCTACCAGTGTCACATACGGCCGATATTTACTACTTATTATTGCCCGATCCGTCCACTGGTCCCTCTGACTCTCCAGCCATGTACTCTCTCAGAGCTCTCCTCTTAGTCTTGCTCTTGACCGTGCTCCAGTTCGTCCTCTCCGTCAACGCAAAAGGTGGCGGGAAGGGTGGCGGCTCCAAGAACTCGAAAAAGTCCAAGTCCAAGAAGAAAAAGCCCGTGATATTTGAGGAGAATGGAAAGTGTTACAACGAACAGTACGCGGCGCTCTTTCTCTTCGCTTCGTCCCTCTCATCTTTGCTCGATACACAAGACACGTCGAGGTAGAGTGTCCTCCTAAGAAGAACATTGCCTTGATCCTTGGGATCGTCATCGCCGTTATCGGGGGTAATTATCTCCGTCCACCGTCCATTCGCGAGTTGAAATCCATATCAAAACAGCGATCTTGATCCTCCTCCTCGCCATCTGGTTCTTCAAGCGCCGCTCGCAGAACAAGAAAAGCCTAGACGCAAAGTCCAGGGGGCTTGACGATGCGTCCAGCGATCACGAATCTATTATGCCTCTAGTCCTGGGAGAGACGAAAGAGAAGGACAGGGAATACAGTTACAAAGATAAGGGCGCGGACGTGTGACCATAGCGCCGAAGAAGCGCGTCCATGTAACACTCTTTTCCACCTGCTATTTCCTCACGATCTATATGGTTTTCCCCCGACCTGCTGATACCGTTGTTCATGGGCTCGAATCGATTGCGGCTGTGTGAGTGGGGAAAACTACACTCTGCTCCCACTGTCGGTTTCTCTGCCAAACGTGACCGGGATCGGGTGTTTACGGGTTGTACGTTGGTATTGTTTGTTTTACATGCAATGTGGACAACTTGATTGGCACATCATATACGTTCACACGCAGATAAGGTGTTTCAGAGGTTCTTGCCGAGTCCGTTTTCCACAAAACAACCCAACAATTAACTTTGATGTAAAGACAAAGTGGACTCGTTCTCAGTAAAGTATTCGTGGCTGTTGGAGATGTCCTGAGACGGGCTGCTAGTGGTTAGGCCCTTCGCATAGCTCTGACCGTAAGCGTAGTCACTGGTATCGCCGTTGAGGGTGAAGTGGGAAGCCCCGTGGACGAACGTTCCGACTTTGGAATCGATACTAGTGCTTGGGGTGTTCCGGAAGGCACTGCAGAGGTAGGCCGTTCCGAATTGGTCGGGGTCTGACAAAAACATCTACCAGTAACTGTCCGGATAGTAATCTTACGGTTGGAAGAGATACGCACAGACGTAAGCGTAGGTGGGGTTCGGGGATTGGCAGCTGCTGAGCGCTGATCGACTGGAAGTCGCTCTGGGCGGTGCTTTCTCGAGAAGAGGGATAGTTATAAGGCCAGGTAGTGTATTGGGACGCGCGACTCGAGATACCCGTAAGGTAAGAGTAGGTGTTTCCATCGCAGGTATGGGTGCTAGCAGCGGCAGTGTTGGGCTATGACTGGGTGGTCGACGAGCAGCCGACGACAGAGGTCTGCTTGTCGTGGACACGAGTGATGGCGAGATTACCATAGAGCTTAACCCCAGCATCCTCAACGGCGGCGGGGAAGTTCTCGGGGAGTGCCGCCAGCATCGAAACAGGCGAAGAGGTTCGGAAGCAGTCTCCGGCGTCAGCCCGGGTGCAGATACGCAGTGGACTATTCATGGGGTGATGCATGATACCAAACCAAAAGTGATCGATTGCACTTACGATCATGGGTGGCATCAATGGAAGTGCCGGGAGCGAGAACGATAAAAGCGCTTGGATCACTGAGGCTCGCAGCGTATGTTGGGCTGTATTTGACCGAAGGGCCAAAACGGAAAGCGTGGGTGCGTGCGTTTGTCCAGTGGTCAGACTCGTGATCTACCTTGGCACCGTTGAACGGGGGTGAGAGCCAGTGGCATCAGTAATGCTGAAGGCGTTCTCGGGGAAGAATCTCAAGATTCCATGAGGATCGTTGAGGGGTCTTGGGATCTCGTCACCGATGTTGGAAACGGCCGTGGTGACCCCGATACATCGACGTGGGTATTGGGGACTGACGTCTTAACGGCCAGGCCGAGGGGAGCGGAGACGACGACCGCAAAGACGAGAGCGACGAGGGGGGCATGGATGGAAGAGGATAACACCATAATGAAGGCAGTAGAGGCGGTTAACGAGACGGTTCCAATGGAGCCCTGGGACTGAACGAGCCCAGTTTAAATACCCATTCTGTCCTCGCGGGTGAGACAGGCTGGACTGATCATCTGTACCGCAGAATAAGAGCTACGAGACCGGATCAGACCGTAGCTCCGCGGTCGAAACAGGGTTTAGGAGTGTAACGAGGGCCGTGGCCGGCGGTGAGCATGTCCTGGGAAGTTTAGGAGTCTGCTCAGGGACACAAATGGTCGTGGAACGAAGACGGCTCGCATGGAAGCGCCTGGGGAAGCGTCCATAGGTTTCTGGAGTCGCGCGATGTGCTCCAAGGTTACGCCAAACAATAATTTACGGGTGTTTTCACCGGAATAAACCACACCGTGGGGCTCAACCCACCAGAGATACAGTTTGGGACTTACAGTGAAATGTAATTCGGCTCACAGCCGACCGCGAAATTGGCATGCAGGCGCGCCACAAATTGTCGAGGCTGCGGGAAAGATTCTAAGCTAAGAAAGAAGTTTCCTTTTTCGGAAAAAGCAAGATGCCAATTGACGACGAACGGCGAAGGTTTGGCGAGGCGAAAACGGTACCGGACACCAAACCGCAGACTGCGGTCTCTACAGCGGACGAGCCGAGACCAAAGGACGGGGCACGAGAATCCCTACAGCGGCTGCAGGAGATGTTGTTGCTACAACGGGGTGAACAGATCGGATTCCGCGAGGAGGAAGAGAAACGCATCAAGGCCCACCAGCTGACGGCGCAGCATGCGCGGAACGAGCGGAATGAGAAGTACGAGCGATTGCGGGAGGCGTTTGAGCGGACGAACCGATGGAAAGATGAGGAGAAAGCCGAAGCGGCCGGAGAAGAGTCAAAAAGAGCACAAGGGAAGAGAAATTTATCTTATCTCAGCCGAGATGTGACTGACGGGCGAAACAGATAAAGATGGGTTTCTCTTGGTGGAGGAAGCGTTGGAGAGATACCGTCGACAACACGCCGATGCGAGAGCCCTTCTCGAAAGTGAGTGCTTGGGTACACCGTGTACTAACCGAGTGTCGCCGGGATAACGCGTGACGCCGGTGCTGACACGTGACCGTATTAGAAATGCTGGACGAACGCCGGGAGGAGAGAAAGGAGGTCATTGGAATCATCAGAGGCCGCCGGCGCAACCCGAATCCACCCGAAGTAAGGATTTCAGTCGAACTATTCCTGTCCGTTTAGCTGAGGGTACAGCGCGAGTCGCAGTCTAAGACGTCCGTACGGCGGCCCATGATGTAACCCAATAACTAACGGGAAGATTTGCCTTTTGGAATTCGTCATCCGTTATGTACAAGCCTAGACTCGGGCTGTCACTTAAGCGGATCGGGAGGCAGCGGGTGGGGACCCGGAGATCTCTTTGGGTATAAAAGAAACGAGAGTACAGTACACAGGTTCAACACCACAGCATTAACATGCACACAAGCAACGTCTTGCGCACCACTCTATCTCGACGCTCTCCTGGTCTGGCTCTCAGGCTCGTCGGACGTCCCGCCTTCGCCAACTCCTCGACCCTTCCTTCGTGGAGGTATTTGTCGACAACCAACGGCGCTCCATCACTACAGTCTAGCCGATCTGGTGATAAGCCTGGTGTCGAAGGTCTTCACCAACGTATGCTCCAATTATCGCTGTGCCATCGTGCATTTCCATATTGAACGTGTGCTTACCCATGTGCAGATGATAACAAGACCGTAACAGCTCCTGGGTCTGATCCATCAAAACAGGCACACGAGCTTCTCCCCACACCATCAGTCCTCAGAGGAGACTGGGTATTGTTTCATCCCGTCTACACTCCGGAAGAACTCAAGGCAGTCGAGGTGAGCGGGTTGTCCCCCGTCTCCATCCCTGTCGTCTGGAATCACTGACGGGTATCTTCTTCCGGGTTCTGATAGGTTATGTTCCGCGAGGCCAAGACCTTCCAGGACAAGATTGCTGCAGGATTCGTCAAATTCCTGAGGTATTCCGATCGTTTTTCATCATCCTCGTTCCCCCCTGATCACCCACGTACAGATGGGGATTTGATTTCGTTTCCCGGTATAAGCACAAAGAGATTCCACCCAATTCCCCCATGACCCTTCAACAATTACGCGAAGGCGGATATACAATGGATCCGGTTCAATGGCTCGCTGTGAGTCACCCCCAATCTCAAAATCTGTGCCGTGTGATGACCCTATCGGCCCGACCAGAGAATCATCTTCCTCGAAACGACAGCTGCCGTTCCTGGCATGGTTGCGGCAACCCTCAGGCACCTTCGCTCTCTTCGCTTGATGAAGCGTGATTCTGGCTGGATACATACCCTGTTGGAAGAGGCGGAAAACGAACGAATGCACTTGATGACATTCATGACCCTACGTGAGCCTCCCATCTGGCTCCGCGCGTTGTGTTTGGGTGCACAAGGCGTTTTCTACAACGTCTTCTTCTTTTCCTACATGATTTCTCCGAGGACTTGTCATCGCGTAAGTAAACCCGCACCTTCACCCCTACATACTCATCTAACATGGGCCTGATAGTTCGTCGGACACCTTGAGGAGGAAGCAGTGCTCACGTACACGGTTCGCATGACCCGCTTCACCACCCGCGATACCCTCACCTGACATCTTGAACAACAGAAATGCATCAAAGATATCGAAGAAGGCCGTCTCCCGGAATGGTCTACCCACCCTGCTCCCGAGATTGCGAAAGATTATTGGCGTCTCGAGCCTAATGCGACCATGCTGGACGTCATATATGCCGTCCGTTCCGACGAGAGCACCCACAGGTTTGTCAACCACTCCCTGGCGAACTTGAAATACGAGTCAGATGTCAATCCGTTCGCGTTCGGAGAACCGGATATGCACACCAAAGGCACCAAACTCGGGTTCGAAAGAAACGAAGCCGATGCCTATGTAGAGCATACTCGAAAACTGTTTGAAAGCTCCGAGAAAGATACCAAACCCAGTGATCATTAGGACCGGACGATCACGACACTTCATTGCTCTTAGACTAGCCAGGCTTTACGTTTCATTTTATTGGACACTTTACATTGTAGGTTTCATTTACACCCCCACTCTGCAGCATAATCGGACATTTTAATGTTAGTTATTCTTCAAGCTTCGCCGTCGAGTTCGGGGTAGTGCCTGAAGATGCCATAGGCGCTGAACTGCTGACGTCTGTTGCTCTTGAGATACTCTGCGATCTTGGGCTCGTTCTGAATACGCTCCTGAAGCTTGAAGACAAGATCGTATTTGCCTGTTTGATCCGATGATGAGAGACGGAAGTGCAGACGAATAAAAACACGGACCAGACTCCTGAAGACTTTTCAACCTCCTTGGATACGCATACTCCAGGCCGGTCATATTGTGGAACAATGCCAGGTCCGCAGCTGTGGTGAGGTTCGAGAATAGGAAAGGACCTTTGTTGGTTCCTACGATGTTAATGATCATCTCGGGCGTCGCATTGAAATATAAAACGTTACCTTTGCCGTCCTTGTTTGCGGGATTTGTTTCGAGAACGGATTGGAAATGTTTGAAGAACTTTGGGAGACGGGAGGCTCTGAATTGCTCCGCGGCACGTAACGCTTCTGCCTTCTGGTCCTCATAGCAGAGGTTGATGGAAACCGGGTGGTGAATGTTGTGTACCTGCAAGCGCGATCCAATGAATAAACTGTCAAAGAGCCCTCCGGAATAAACAACACTGACCTCAACAATCATGTCCAATACGGTAAAAAAGAGCTGTGAACTCTTGGCGCTCAAGAAAGCCTTCTCGTCTTCGTCGAGATTTGCATCATCCTTTGCGTATCCAGCAATACCGAGTTTTTGCGACAAATAGTTGACGATGACCCCCGTCTGGCTGAGCCATTTTCCGTTGGGGAGCTCCAGAGCAGGTGGCCAGAGGTTCGGAGGAATTCCGACTATCTCTGGGTCGGCGATCCTGGTCATTAGGGTAGAATTGTCCTTATTCTCATCGTAGGGGGTTCCGGTGTACTCAAAAATGAGTCGGATGTATTCGCCTCGTCCTGGAACACCATCCCACTGTGATCCAATGGAATCAGCGGAGGTAATCGGCCAGTCAGTAGATCGGGTCGCGATGGCGGGGTAAACTGGGTTCGAGGACGTACATAGTGGATGACATACGACCCAACCTTTTGTCGCTTTCCGGGATGTTCGTTCGGATTTTCTTCCTCTCGAGTCGACATGGTTGTTTACAAGAGATCTTGCTTGAGAAGACTGATCGCCGTCTGTCCGGCTTCCCGAGACATCAAGAACTCATGTGACACAATGGTAGCGCGGGGGAAACGCGTTCAGGCAGCGTAGGGCGGGACGCTACTGTTTCTTTCATAGCGGGGCGAGACTGAAAGCCGCGGTTCTCGTTCGTGAGATGGAAGTATGGAGGGGAGGAAAAATCTGGGCTCACGCGACGCAATGGAGGGTCACAGAGGAGTCATTGAACTGGAATTTTAGCTGGAATCCGACGCAATCGTGGTTTGCGAGGGTGTCAGTAGTTCAAGTCAATCCGATTTGTGGTCCCATCGACGCATCCTTCGTTCGAGTCGATGAGCTTCAGGAGTTGCTGTGGTGGCCGGAAGCGGATTAGGCTCCGTGTCCGATCAAACCTCAACGCGCTTTGTTTGTCCCGTCACCCACTTTCCGTTGCCAAGCCACATCCACAAAATATTCTCCTCAACCTTCAAACTTCCTCCCTCACTCTATTCAACGTCTCGCCGACTATGGGACAACTCTCAACCAACAACAACACGTGAATCCTGGTGAACGACGCGTCTTGAAGAGACGATTCGGAGCGACACCTCCAGGCCACCCGCCTACCATTGTTTACGGTGGCCCATGGCCTCGTATTTATGCCGTGCCGTGACCCGATAGCCATGGCTTCACCTCTTAATCCACTTCATGTCCCACTCCACCCAGGCCACCGTACGTGCAACGTGTAGCGTCCCCGCCGTCGTCCGTAGCCGAATGCTGACATCCATGGTCCCAGTCAACCGGCTTTATCCGTCAGCGCGGATACCCTGACGCGTCTGGAAGCGTTAATAGGCCGATCGTAATTAGCGACTCGCGTCGTGTTGATCAGGTGTGGTCCCTTGACCTAATTACAATCTGCCATGCTAATGGTGTAGTTCACCGCCGCGTATAATCGGCCTCGGACCTCACCCATTCCCGATACTCCGGTCGGTATTTCACGCTCCTCGTGGAATAATCCATTATCTTGACCTCGGTCCACAGGAATCGTCGTCTCATGAGGGATATAGTTCAGCAAGTGACTGGCTGAAAAACGTATGGACAATATAGTACTCCCTTCTTGGTTTGCTGAACTTTGGTGTAGAAGAAATTTAGGACCTCTGGACGTCAAGGCTCGGATTCGCACCTCCCGCAATACCGAAAGAGGTCTACGGCAGTAGCATCCCCGAGTCCAGAGGAAGAACAACCTCACTTTGAAACTTTCGATGCTTGGTTTAACTACGTAAGTGTTGAGTTTGACATTTTGTTCCACTTCTTCCCTGATGTCGTATGTATAGCATTTTGAAACTTCAGACCAACGAACAACCTCCAGGCAGGCCAGGGATAATACCCTCAGACACCTCGAGCACTCCAGCTGCCCAGGCGTGTTTCATATCTACTTTCGAGGTCAACCCGGGATCCGCATCCGAACCCTCTTGGCCAAATGGCGTTTCGATCGTAGTGACACCCCAATTGGTCAACTCGTTAACTTCCGACTCGTCAATCCCCCTGTACATTTCAGAGTAAGCTGGCCTTATGATCGACTGTCTCCCCAGTGATGATATCTTTGCTGTAGCTTCCAGACGGGACCTTTGCCCAGGACACTGTTGGAAACATAAAGATTTCTGACTCCATGACCGTCTACGAATTCTGTACGAAGATCGCCGGAAAGATAGGAACGTCTCTCTGTGATCAATGGGATGTCAGGGACCTTACGATGGTTTCGCTGGAGTTGAGCCAGGAATCAGTTATTTGTTTCCTTGGGCTGCGCGCTCCCCACGAATATTGAAAGTGGTCAAACGATCGACGATAGATCTAACAATGTTTCCTTTAGCTCGGTACATACTCTTGTGAAACGGCCGGTACGTGTAATACTGTAGTACTGCTTGCTCTAGTTATAATTCTACACTCGGCAGTTGTCTAGGTTGAAAACCAAGATGTCCTCTGCTCCTATTTTCATCAGCTCGTCCATGATCATAGCAATCTTACTCTTTTCTACCATACTGCTGACAGCCACCCAATCCTCGTTTTCCAAGCGACTGATGGTCGGGGCCCTCCTTCCGGGTGTAACCACAGTTGCAGATGACAACTTGCTTCTGAGGATGTTGTATTGACAGATGACATATTTACTTGCAGCAATGACACCTGCTATCCTGCTCGTGATCATCTTGATGAGGGGTTCGAGATCTGGGTGTTTCTGTGCGCTGGACTTGATCAGGACAGCCTCAGTGGTGAGGATTGTCTCGATGGCATGCAGACCAGCAGCCCTCATCGTATCTCCGGACTCTACCAACAGCGCTCTAGCTCGTTATACGATGTGAGGGGACCGTCACACACCTACGAGGTCAACTACAGACGAGATGGTGGTGAGCCTCTGGATACACACGGGGCTGGAACGATGAAAGGTACAAACCAATTCCGTCAGCGAGGCCAAGCGAACAGGCGGCCTCCACGCTTCCACCAACATACTCGATTTTCGTCCTATCCTCCCCGACGAGATTCAGCTGGTCGTCGATTTTGCCGAAGTACTGGCCAGCCAGCACTTCGAAACTCGTGACCACTCGCTTGCCCGCGAGGTCAGTAGCGGACTTGTAAGGGGAATTCTCCGGGACTTGGACTTGCAGAGCGCATTTTCCAAAATTCAGACGGAGAACTTCCTCGACGTGGTTTTGCATCTCGGCTTCGAGGATCACATCGTGACCTGTTATACCGAGATCGACGTTACCCTTCCCGACGAAGGAAGGGATATCAGAGGCAGGAAGGAAAACTCTGAAAGTCTCGGTCAGAGTTGAAGATTGCTTCGGAGTTATGACGGCAACTCACAATGCGAGATCGTGGTTCAATGAGAGGCAGACATCCAGACGGTGGTGTCTCCGGAAGCGGATATCAGCCCCTGAGGATTACTTCATTAAGTGCAACATCGCCGGCCGTGAATGGTGTAAATCGTGCCTGCTAATAGCTCCAGACAGGTATCATAGAGTCTCCCTGACGGTTAGACAACCTCAGCTACCCCCGCCTGCCGGAGAGGCTGCCTTGACACACCTTTCTTCGGGATTGCGAAGAGCAAGCGTCCGTTCAGAGATTCGGCGTCTGGATTTTCCGTCAGATTTATCCAGACATTGCCGGTGAAGACTACCCACTCATCCCCTTGTCTTCGACTGGGGTGGGTTTTTCGTCGAAGAGTTGGAATCTAATCGATCAGCGCAGACGCGATCGAGTCACCTTCTAGTACGTAGCATCCCCTATCGGTATTACTTTTCGCGACGATTCCCGATCGAGCACCAGCTTTTATTCGACGGGCATTGTTTTATTCTATGCAGAGATCACTCGTGCTCCTTTTCCAGATTGTGCCAGGTAATGAACGATGCTGACTTTTCAACCAACGAGATAGCCAGACAGCCCCTTAGACAAAACGGACTCTTGGAACTATTCGCCTAATATTGTGGCTGGGCGCAGCCACCTGAAAAGGGCGTAGCATTTCCCCCGAGGTGGGTGCTTACCCTTGTCCAGAAACTCGGAACATTATCCACTAGTCTATTGTGCTCGCCTCCGCCGACAGCCGAGAGCTAATTGTATTTCCCAGCGAGATAGATTGAGACCACGAACCTCTCTCTGTACTCGAATATCAGCAACAGGAACGCGTGCCGGACGGTAAGGTCGTTGTCATCACGGTCGACAACAGCAGGAATACGTCCACCCAGGTTGGGCTGCCTTTCTGCAGCATTGAAGCTGAGATAAACTGGCTCGTAGCTCAGTCCGTGTTCCTCAAAGGGGATTGTGATCTCCCTGTGTCAACCAACATACCAACGAGGTGATGTCCGAACTTGCCGTTCAGAACTTCGAGCTCCAAGCCCAACTTGGTTACTACATCACCTTGACCTCCAGTGTACCCTCGTTGGATGTTATACACGAGTCTTCCCCGTCTGTCGGCATGACCGTAGTCGGTAGATAAAAGTTAGCGTTGCTGAGATGCTCGTTGGTCACCGATTAAGCAGAGATGTCACGCATCCCATCCCGGTGATATACATATCAACACGGACATCCGGTAATACCGGTGGCGGATGGGCCTCACCTTAGTCCCCCGTAATGGACGAGACACGCCTTTGTTGAAGATCTCGCCATAAGCGCGATTTGTCGTGTGTGCCGTGTCACACTAAAGCGGGACGTTTCGCCTGCTGATGACTCGCGACGTGCGAACGGCAATGTCGGAACACGCGTGGTAAGGTTCACTCGTGAGCCATGGCCATCAGCACGAGGTTTACCCAGAAAGTCAGCTATGACCGAACGGTTCGAGTGGACGCAACTTTGGGTTACCATGCAACAAGGACGAGTCAAGAGCACGTTGAGCAAAGCTGGGTGGACGCGTCCAGGGTTTGTTCCGGCATCTGTGCTTTGTCGTGTCAACTAGTCATCTAGTGTCAGTCTATATGGCACGGATGTACCTTATTGCCAAGTCTGTACTCCCCACGCCACGGCTCCACTTGGAAGCCTTTAGTAATGAAGCGCTCCGGACAGCCGTGGATGATTCCACAGTGATGAGGTCTCTTCGTTTCCGGGCCGGGTGCACGTTTCAGCCAACTGGGGCGCAAGCGCGCAGCAGACGTGAGAACGTCAAGGGGCGCCGGAGTGACGTCACGCGCAGGATCTACATTCTAGCCGGCATGCGGTGGTGTTCTGTCAACTGCCGCCGCCTGGGCACACAGCACAGCTTATTCGGGCACGGGTCGCGTTTGCACATCCTAATAGTTATGAGTAAAATTGACGCTCGGTAGCGATACAGTTACATTTTAATCGCGCACTTTCTCATGAATCGTTCCTGTGCTTATCAAAGTCAGGCGCTCACTAAAGACAGCCACATTATATCAGGACCCCCCATCCGTGCGGAGCCCATAGATATCTCTACCCCAGAATCTCCCCTATCACCACAGCACCGACGAAGCTTCCCGGTAGAACCTCCTTGGGACCCTGTTCTGTTCTCGCAGGGAGGTCAACCAATCCGTTTGCCCCACTTAAGCTAGCAACCCTACTAGAGCGCTGCCCGCCGGTGCTATAAGCCTTTATGGTTCCGTCATCCCCGGCGCGCAAAACCACGCGGTGAAATTCCGGTCTCGGATCCAAGTACATTGTGTCCTGAATCTGCGGATGTAAACTGGTTATCCAAATCACGATCCGAGGAAGGTCGGGTAGATTTATCATACCTGTACGCGGATACGGGGCAGCTGGCATCTATCAGACTTCCATCCACCCAGCTTTCTCAACGCTGGCAGAACGAAGAGATAAAAGGTGACAAGAGCTGAGGCGGGATTACCGGGAAGAGCAAAGATGGGAGTATGTCCACCTCGGGCGGCATTCTTATTCGGAATCGTGGCGAAAGTTGTGGGTTTACCAGGTTTCATCTTGACTCTGCCAAAGTGTACTGTTCCCTCGAAACTGCGCTCGATAACCGGTTTCAACAAGTCCCCTGGACCCATAGATGTCCCACCGGTCGTCAAGATCAGATCTGCGGTATCAAGACCTTCTTGGATCTTGGAAACGTGATCTTGGACACTGAACAATGGAGAACCAGATGAGGAACGCTTGTGGAATTTCGCAAAACGAACGAACACGAACTTATCGTGGGCAATTCCCAGATCTACCACGCTATATCCAAGGCCCTCAAGGGCGGTTTGTAATGAGGGACGATTGGTGTCCCATATCCCACCCCAAGACTCGGTTGATGTCTTTTGGCCACCATGCACGTCGACAATTTCGTTCCCGGTGCTCAGAATTGCCACAACGGGTTTGCGAATGACCTGAACCTGTGGCGTAGGGCCCATGTGAGCGAACGGGATGTGCGGACTGAGGTGTACGGACCTCCTTTTTTCCGACAAATGCCAGCGTCCCGATATCGCCACCAAGGCCATCGAGAATCGTGTCTGTGGAAATCACTAGGTCGCCTGCTTTGACGTCGGAACCGGGCAATCTTATGTTCTCTCCCTTGGGGATCTGTGCAAGTGTCTGAATTTCGGCTTCTTCGAGATCACCTCCCTCTCTGTCCTTATGGGTTGATTTGATAATAGTGTCTTCTACCATGATCACAGCATCCGCTCCGGGTGGGATTGGTGCACCGGTATTTACCCGGAAAACGGTTCCCGGAGGCAGCGGTTGAGCCAGATTTGTCGCAAGGACTTTGTACACACCGGGGAGATCGGTGGCTAAATTTATGCACATTAGAACGGTGAGCTCAAAGTGAGGAATGGGGAAGCTGAATCACATCGCAGGGCATAGCCGTCGACGTTGGTAGTGGAGGTGAAAGGGACATTTGAGGGTGCGATTACGTCCTCGGCAAGGATATGGCCTCTAAGGGCGGGGGATACCTAATCTCTCTCAGTTTCACGTTGGCTGGATGGGTAAACAGCGAGTCACCTTTTCCAGTGTGGGAGGCAACGGGTGTATTTGGTGCAATATCGAAGCAATTGCCTGCTCAAGAGACACGATCTCGTAAGGTGATTCGCGATGACGAGCGGTGACTACCGAATGATATAAGTTTACTGATCTGTCGATTGCTATAGGCAGCGACTTGCCAGGAAGTGATGGGTTGTGCGAGAGAACCGCGCGGGGTTTCGGAACCTGATGACCATGGGTGTGGCGGTGGTGATGGTGGTGGTGGGGTTTCGCATCGTCTCTGCCCACATCCTGAGCATGGCTGGAGGAGGTAGACAGGATATCGTGCACGCTCGCTCCTGTCCCTCCCTTGATTAGATCGAGAGCGTGATCGAGCACGCCTGCCGTGGACAAAGCTTCAAGATTTTCTCTCACTGCCTTGACACTTCCCGGCAGGGTGACTATGAGGGTTTTTCCTATGGTTCCAGCTACCGGACGCGAAAGCGATGCAAGCAGGGTGTGGTTCAAAGAAGAGGAGAGGATCAGATGGACCAACCCGGGGGCGTGGCGCTCAATCAGGGGTGTCACGGCCTACGAACGGGCATGAAAGACGAAACCCGAAAATGGACAAAGGAAAATTCAGTACCTCTGGCGTTACGTCCCGCACGCCGAAGCCTGTACCGCCTGTTGTGACGACGAGGTCTATGGGGTGCGAGGGATCGTTGACCCACGCGATGATCGACTGACGGATGAGCTGTTCGTCATCGGGGACGATTTCTGTGTAACGGACACGATAGCCGCGGGCCTTGAGAAAGTCGGCTGCGGCGGGGCCGGACTCGTCCACTAGATTATCAGCAGAGGCTGTATCGCTCACGGTCAGCACGGCTGCGGACACGGTGACCATGGGATCCGGGTGAGTGGCGGTGTTGAGATCCCGGTTGCGACCGCGAGAATTTTATTTCACTTTTTCTTGGTTTTTTGATTCTATCGAGGTGAGTAGGTTCGAGCACGGTCGCTTACAGGTACGTGCAGACAATGGTTGGGACGGACAATTACTCATAGTTGGATTGCTGTGGCGAAGTGGAACGTCTTGATGTTCCGTATTAGGTGGGCAGTGCCTTTAAGCCGAGAGACTGCATGACGCCCGCAGTCCGATCGCTCCCTCGGTCGGTCTTTGTTCGCAGCCTTAGGCTTTGGCTCAGCGGTAAGTATATATTTCGCTGCTATGACCGCAGTTCTCTCATCACCCGTCCCTTTCCCTCCTCCCAATCAAACATGCACCCATCTACCTCGCCAGATCCCACCCTCCACTCTGCGGCCTTGCTGGAACTCCTCGAGCTGCGAGTGACAGACAAACTCACAAGTAATTCCGTCCTCTGTATCCGCTCTCAAGCGTTTCACTGATCCACCCCGCCACAGACTATATTTCCGAGACCACCATCAATGCAATCGACACCGCCTTGGGGTACCAGTCGACGGCTTGGAATAGGACCTCGTTGGGAAGCAAACGGGTGCCCTTCAAGCGTTTCGTCTGGGACGTCATCCGTCGTGCTTCCGTAAAGATGCCCGTCCTCCTCGCCACACTGGTGTATATCACTCGGGCCAAGCCACACCTCCACATCGAGACAGAGGATTGGGCCTGCGAGCGAGTGTTCCTCGGCGCCCTCATGGTTGCCTCAAAGGTATGTTCCTCCACCGATCCTAGAGCGCTGCCAGTTTTCTGACAACGTTCCTCACAGTTCACTAACGATTCAACGTTACGGAACATCCACTGGGCTCTCGCCACCGGTGTTTTCGGCAAGCGGGACGTGAATCGGATAGAGCGAGAGTTCCTCCAGGTCCTCGCCTGGCAACTCAACTTCACCCAAGCAGACATTCTTGTCCACTACGGTGCGATCGTCAAGCTCTACTACAACCTCTCAAAACAACCGTCGAATACCCCCCCTTCACTTTCTTCCCAACCTTCCCCAACTAACGCCCTGTCCCCGCGTCACTCTCCGTCCAAAGATACCAGCACCCCGACGAGCTACGCCAGCTACGATTTATCAAACCCTTCACCATTACTACACCCAGTTGCGTTGGCTACCCAGCCCTTTCTCCTCAAAGCAGAAGGGAAACACTCGAATTTACGTCCACCGAGCTTCTCTGGCTTTCCTCTTCCATGGCACGGCAAAAAACACTCGATGGCTGGGCAGCACGCGTTACCTAGAATATCTGTTTAATCGCACTATCTTTCTAATCTACCCGTACAATACTTATGCGGACCCTCTCCTCGGCGCCCACGCCTTATGGACACTTCCATGTCGTTATGTTATCGCATTGCATTCCTTTTCCTCGGGTTTCTCCTCACTATTCGCTGTCTTTGTTTTTTTTCTTAGGTCATCTGTATCGAGAACTTGCATATGTGGAGTTGGTAGTTGTGGAATTGTATCAACTCGGAAGTTACGACACCCTCATTCAATATCTGACCTGGAATCTGCATGAACGTCAGGGAGAGTGAGCGGTGCGCTAATGCAAATCCTCTCACCCAGGGCTGTGATCGACCACACGGAGTTGCTCATCATCCCGTATTAAACCCTGCCACTATAGCTCTCGCTGACTCAGGGACTATCAGGTATGCCCTGGCCCTTTTGGCTGTGCGGGCGTGAAAATTTCGGTCGAGGCGCTGTTCCTTACCTCTTCATCTCATAACTGGGCACCTGCCATCATCGGATTGTGGCCCACCCTACTATTACTATCAGCCAATCGATCCATCACACTCGTGTTGGGCGCGAGGTCTACACACCACCCACGTCAGGCTTCTTGGTACATAAAATCATTCCCGATGGGACACGCCTGATTCGCCCGGCACCACGCACGTCGACGTTGCTCCCTGACCTTAAGAATCTCCAACGCCCAGCCGCCGCATCTCGTCTTCGCCGATCCCCCCTCCCCCTCGACGGTCTGGATCCCAACTGCGCCTACCTCACGACTTCCTCGCTTTCCTATCATGAGTGACAGTAACGTTAGTGCCGTGGCGCTGTTGGACCGCATTGACCTGGCCCAAGATGACACGCAAATCGTCCGGACAATCTCGTCAATGCTCAAAGCCCCCGACTACCCCCAACTAATCTCAACCTTCCATGGCGAGAATACGCATCCTCCCCCAGAAAAAGCGGTTAAATTCGTGAACGCCCTGGACAAGGCACGCGTCCCTCCGCTACCATACCCCATCCATCACGTCGAACTTACACTATACACTTTTCAGGCACTAGGATACGACGAAGGGACCCCGGAAACCAAGACCAAACTCCATCGGGCGTTGAGGAAGACGTGCGCGGAGGTCGGAATCTTGCCGTCATCCTATTACTTGGATGAAAACCAGATCAAAAAACTCAACGAAGTTCCCTTCGCTTCTGGGGGTTACTCGGACGTCTGGCGCGCAACCTATCAGGGAGAGAATGTGTCTATTAAAGCGTTTAGGGTGTACGCAACTGACAACATAAAACAATTAACCAAGGTCTTGAACGTTCTTTCATACTGACGGCATGAGCGATTGTTAACTGTTTCAATTCACCTCAGGCATGGTGCAAAGAGATGGTAGTTTGCCGTAATCTCTCCCACCCTAACATCCTCTCGTTCCTCGGAGTCAGCTGCACTGAATCTCACCCGCTGTGCATCGTATCAAAGTGGATGCCAAATGGAAATATCTCAGAGTTCCTCAAACGTGATGGTCAATTCAACCGCAGGCCGTTGGTGAGGAGGATGAACGACGATATCTTCATGTAGATCTCACCCCCCTGACTTTTCACCTCTATCCTCAGCTCATAGACATCATCCGTGGCCTAAATTACCTTCATTCACAGGGCGTGGTCCACGGCGACCTGAAAGGAGTAAGTGACTCACGCGACATGTGTTTTACTATGTTACTAATGGCTCATGTACAGCCCAATATCCTCATCGACAATGACAAGAACGCGGTCCTGTGCGATTTCGGGCTGGCGTCCATAACTGCCGATGCGGAGTCTGCACATGCCTCTACCATAAACAGCGCTGGGTCCATTAGGTGGATGGCTCCGGAACGGCTATCCATATTCGACGGAAATTCTGAACCGGCACCTAATACGTTTAGGGTAACGCGAGAGTCTGACATGTATTCCCTCGCCATGGTAGTAATCGAGGTCCGTACACTGCCACGGCGGGATCACACTTGGCTGACACGGATCTCCGCATTAGATATTCACCGGGCACACCCCGTTCTCGGACACTCCAGATGCCGGTGTGATACTCAAGCTTTCCCAGCAGAAGCGCCCCAAGAAACCAGAGAGCGCTGTTCAGCTCGGTTTGACAAACCCGATCTGGGAAACCGTCGAGACATGTTGGAAGACCCGGCCGTCAGATCGGCTCACCGTCACTCAGGTTCTTGGTGTATGGGAGAAAGAGATTAATGGCGTGAGTCCCCCTGCCGCGGCAGAGCAGGGTGACCAGAGACGCTCGCGAACGACCAGCACTTCCGGTGGCGGAAAGAAAAGTTTGTTTGTTTTTCCCTCTACAACACCCTCGACCCTCTTAATCTGACCGGTCTGCCTCTAGGTGGGGGCGCTCCTTGGTGGAAATTCATATGTGGTGGATCAGAGCAGCAGTACGCTCAATGACTGATGAAAGGTCCCGTCTCGGATAATTATTCACGTAGTACCCCCGTTTCGACTAAAGTTGCCCTGTCTCATTCACACTACTATCGTGCACGCGGAAGCGAATGGATGGTATCATTAATACACGGGATAATCAAACATAAGTACAGGTATTCGTATATGGGTACAGATACAAGTGCGGTATAGTCATTCAATAGGGGGTGGTGCCCAAGTCCGTGATATACGGTGGGAATCGTTGTGAATCGTTCTTGAAGGAAAAACGTGACAGTCTGTTTTCCAGGGTGGTGAGACTGATGTCGAAAAACTCCCCCATCGAGGAACTGCCTCTGCTATCCGTAAACGAATGTTCCGCTCGATACTCGTGCGGAATGTCGTCCAATCCATCGGCAAACTTCGTCCATGGGCCGTACCTCATAGCGTTTTTCTGGACCTGGGCGGTGGCGGCGGCGATCTCATAGTCTGAGAGGTAAAAGTCGTCGATAGAGGAGATTTCCTCGCGCAACGCTTTGAGAGAGATGCGCAGTGGTTCCGGGGAGAAGATGCGAAGGAGGAGGTATCGTGTGCGATCGTTGAGGGGATATTCCGAGCGTAGAAAGTCCGACGGATCCCCGCTGAACTTTCGAAATCGCTCATCTCTGGTGGTCGGCTCTTCCCAAATCCTATCCCCGCAAGCAAGGTCGAGGAAGAGGACGCCGAGCGACCACACGTCGTTTAGCTCTGGTGAATATGGTGCTTTTTTCGAAGCCGAGTGGTTGTCGTGATAACACTCTGCAAAGCAGGTAAGTATCAACTTGGATGTCCTACAAGTCACTGGATGTACCTGGGCTCATATAAGCCACGGTGCCAACGGTGTGCTCTCGACTGCGCTCCTGTCTCGTCGCGAACCCAAAGTCTGTGAGAAAGACATGTGACCCGTCATCGTTGCACAGGACGTTGAGGGGTTTTAAGTCGCGGTGATAGACGTAGTTCGAGTGGCAATGATCCACGGCGTCGATGATTTGGAGGAGGGTGGACTTGATTCTCGCAGAATCGCCGGCGTATGCGGAGTGGGCGTAGATAAAGTCGTGGAGGCTTCCTCCGGGGCAGTAATCGAGAAGGGAGGCCGCGTATTGGCCGAGCTCGATGTTCTCGTGCAACGTGACGACGTTGGGGTGATGGGAGAGGAAGTAGTGGACAGTGCTCTCATCTTCCCAGTCAGAAGATTTCAGCGTGACTTTCAACGCCAGTTGGCATGCGTTGTATCTGTCGGCGACGCGGAAGATAGCGCCAAAGGTACCATGGGTGATGTACTCCTCGACGTGAAGCTCGTCGCTGATATCTCTATCCAGCAGCTTCGATTTGAGTACGTCGACGTGAGGGGCGATAGACATTGCTCTTGTCGGCGCAGATGTAGAAGATAAGTTTGTAGAAGAAGACGGCGATGCGAACCGAGGTGGGTGTGTGGCCGTTCGCAGGGGGGAAGATGAAGCCGCATTTTATACCAGGAATGAGAGGAGACTAGAATCAGCTATTGGATGGAGCAAGAGATGGCCCGGGGTTTAGCAGCGGAACAAGCGGAAGAGTCGGACGGGGCCTCGGAGTTTTGGCTCGGAAGCAGGATACTTATAAGTATGACGTCAACCGCAGATAGCTCTGCACTGCAACCAGATGTCCGAGGAGAGATGCAGGAGAGACGACTGGAATAGGTGCCCTATCACGGTAGGAGTGTTCGTTACCACTCGTCTTTTTTTGTAGCCGAGACACCGCGGTACAACAGCACCCTCGGGCCGTGGCAGAATGGAGGCAAATCAGCTGGGACGCCCGATCTCACGACCTCCTACAAAAATCCTAGTCCGGATCTTCATCCATAAAATCCTGCTCCTCCCCATCCAACGCGGGCGTCGCTACTGGCCCCCAACACCTTGTTTGTCTGTTGGTATTGGCGCAAAATCACGATCTCCACACCAGACTTGCGGTCCCACCTACATAGGGGGCAACCTCTTTGGTTACCGTTCGCTCGCAGGTCGAATCCCTCCTGCGCAACCATACGGTACTGGAGGGCTATGTTGTACATGTGGATGAACAATTCGACATCATATCCCAGGATGCTCCCACAAGAGGATCCGTGAGATCGCTTTCGACGGCGACATTTGCACCTTCTTGCGTCCCCAGCTAGCCACACATCGCACCGTCCTCTTCATCTGGTGTCTCTATTGTTTACGGCCGGGTCATATGTCCTATCAAACCTCTCCCACCTCGAAGTCATGATCCTCCAATAGAATCTATATTTACAACCCGTCTTCGAGATGACGAAAACGCTGGAGAAGCCTGCTGCCTGGACCTGGAACCATTTTCCCCAGCCCTGCGACGTTCTCCGCCCAGAGGCGGAAGAGGGCGACGCCAACGGCGCGGATAACGAGTTCGACCAGTACTGCGAGGATTTGACTCCTGCTACCAACCCTTAAAGAACTCATTGTGATCGAGGCAGACTTTCCTAGTTCTGACCCAGATACTTCCCGGTCGCAACTGCAGATTGCTATTCTCGGCTGTTTCCGCCCACGGAGGGACCAGGGCTCGGCTGGAGGGAAAGTACGACAGCGGTGTGGATGGAGAAAGACTATTCCGAATCAACTCGTTCACGATACTTCCGGAGACCCATTGAAGGTTCCCGGGCCCCTCCGCGATGTCCGAGGCATATCAAGCATCCAGTGACTACACTTGAAGACGGGGCAAGAGTCCTGTGTCACCCCAGCATAGTGATGCCTCCAGCGGCGGGGAAAGGGAGGGTTCCGGACCTGGGCGAACGGGTGCCTACGACTGCGAGGAGAATCACCTCCTTCACGGCAACCATATATTTTGACCATTTTGAATACCAGATACGCATTCACCCGACAATGTACCCGTCTCAGCTCCGAAAGGATGATCGAAACTGGTCTCAATGAACCTCCGCCACGGCCGTACAGAAGTTACATTCGACTTTGCATCGCTATTACTCTCGGGATGTATTATACGAGAACTGAGAAAGAACGGGTAGAAGAAAAGAGGGAAAATTGGCGTCATGCAATAAGTAGGGAATGAGACTGGTGAGAAAACTGGATCTTCTGATGAAGAGATGCGTCATGATTGCAAAAGGTTCGTGAAGCGATGAAAGAGAGGGAAAGCAGGATGGGCTCATGCTGGGTGTGGTCCGGAAAGGGTCAGAAAGGCAGAAAGGGCAGGAAAACGAAGGAAAGAAGCATGGGAGAGAGGTCATGACTCGGCGAGCTTGCGCCTCTTGCTAACCCTAAACACATACTCGTCGTCCTCTCCTTCGCTATAATCCATATCCGGGACGTCCAGGCCATAGAGATTCTTGCGGGCAAGCTGATCAATCTTCCGGAGGTTCTTCAGGTTCTGAGTAACAGACTTCAAGAACTCATTCTAGTAATGGCGAAATCAGTACAAATGGTAGAGCTGCAGATCGAATTGCTTACCTTGACAAGCTTCATCCGTGGCTCACACATGGTCATCCTCTCCAAGCGTTTTTTCTTCTCATTGTGCTATAGTCACAGAATTCAGGACCAAGAGGTGACGGATTCAATCCACGGTTACTCACCTTCTTGAGCTCCTCCCTCTGTAACACGGTCAGGTGCTTGATCCACCTCTGCAAGTTGGACTCCGCCTTCCTCTTCCCGGCCTCCTTGGATTTTGCCAATGACACACTATCCGGCTTATGTTCGTCCAGAATAGACTCATCGTCAGAGTCTGGCACCAGATAACTCTTCACAGTCGAAGCAGCATACCGACGCGGGCGCTTCTTGTTCCTCGACGGGCTCGCGCTAACTTTCTTTGGGGCTGGGGATTCCAACGACGTCATCGAGGACATCGATGCGACAGAAGATGAGGAACTGGGACTGGAACCGGAACTTGAGCTCGATGGGACAGGAGACATTGGAGGCGGTCCACCTGCCTCACCCGCGAAGATGTAGAGAGGCGACGAGGCTCCGAGCGTGGTAGTGGGTGGTGTTTCGGCTTTAACTCTCGTCTTCCCGGATTTCTTGCCGGCTGTCCTCCAACCTTTGCTGGTCTTTGTCATCGTCTGCCCCTTCACTCTTCTGGTCACTGTCTCCTTCGCAACTTGTTCAGTGGTCAGGTAATCCTCCTCGCTGAAGAAGAATTCGGCTCCGTATTCGATCTCCGCAAACAACACCCAAGGCTGGAATAGACCACGGATTAGGTGCCTGACGGAAACGCGACAGTGTTAGTTTGGGTCACATACCGGTGCTTTTCCAAGCCTGGCCAACAACTTGAAATGTTTTAATGTGACAGGGACGTGGCCAGCTGTATCCTTGGTTCCATGCTCGGGCGGGCGGTCAAGATAGTGGTTCAAAATCTGTGAGCTCTCGTTCAGGACAGCATGGATCATAAAAACTGCGGTGATTGCGCTGCGAGTGCCGAATTGATCCTTGATCCAGTTGCCGACAGGTGTAGGATCTTCCTCGGACGTTTCCAGCGATCAGGGCCAAGGACTTGGTGACGAGAAACGGAACGAACTCACCTGCAGGGTACCGCAGTTTTCCCAGAAGATCCCCTTGACTGGTATAAACGTCATAAAATCGCCTTCGCGACGACCTGGTAGAGGTTTCATCCTGACGGATCATCGCCGACAGCGTGTCCTGGCCTATACGTCCCTGCGATAGAAGGGGAATCAGTGCAGTTCCTTCCATTTGGGGCTCGCCACGTACGAGTTCCGGCATCGAATCGCTCGATGAAGATCTGATGTACCCCAAGGGGGAGGAAGTCACGGGATTTTCTCCACCGCGGTTGCTTGCACTTGCTTCCGTCATGACTACGTCCTCGATCTCAAGGACGTTCCCGGCGACGGACCCAACCTCAAACCCGTCCTCTCTATCTTCTTCTGCAGTATAATTACCAGCCATGAGGGCATGGAATGAACATCCGTAATCCCGGCACAACGGCGCGCGGTATGAACCGGCGGAATCGGTGTCCTCCCAAGATGGAAGGTTGTCCACGTCGATCTGGAACCTCGTCAAGGTGTTTGAGACGATCACATCGTGGACACCAGGGAAGGACTCGTATAATTTCCTCAACATCTTCCCCTACGGCATACGGTTTAGGACGATCACCATTCCGAGAGGAAAGAAAGACATGCCTTGCAACCCTCGGATAAACACCTGACGGCGACTTCCTGAACCAACACTCCGATCTCCTTTTGATTCAGGCCAACCTCGGTCCTAGCGAACTCAAGGATCGATTGGTACTTTTCTACGAAGGGGTTAATCATCAGGTTGAATACGTCCTGTCTTGTGATCGGGAGAAGACCAAGCGGCTCGAGCTTTGACTTGAGCCGAATGGGAGTTGCGCTGAGGGGAGTGTGGTCATTGATGAAGACGCCAAGAAGGAGGACCAGTCGGACGGTTGGGTCGGAGGAGGGGAAATCTGTGTAGAGTTGAGTTAAGGAGGACACTGTGGAGGTGGTGGTGATGTATCGAGTGTTCACAAATAGCTGGGAGCGGAGGTTGGTCAGACGTTCGGCCAAGGGAGAGGAGAGGGTTTATGTACCTTGATAAGCTCCTCTACTAGAGTGCTTAGTTCAAACAATAGATCTCCGGATTCATCGAGCTTTTTCAGAGCCTTGTAAGCTGACTCGTTGACTTTTGCTTCCATGCAGACTTCTGCTGCGACCGTTCGCGTCAAGAACATCCTGTCGGTGAAAGTGATTCGTCTGTGGTTCGTGCATATAATGGTCATGTGATTCCCCGTACCTCGAGTCCAGTTGCGTTAGCTCCCGGACGTGCCGGACGATCTCTTCAGCGTGGTTTTCGCTGGGGAAAGCGGGCTTTTCGAACATTTTGCGGAAGATGAAGTCTCGATACTGTCGCGATAGGTTAGAGTGAAGTCGGCGGCTGTGGATTGGGGAATAAAAACCTTGCTATCCATGGTAAATCCATTGGCAACCGCCAGGGGGAGTAACCTGGGCTCGATTGCGAGGGCGAGTGGGAACTGTGTCATGATAGGGTCCTGAGTTATCGCAAAAACGTATCAGGTGGGTTCAGGGTCGGAAAGTTTTCGAATGTACCTTATTGCAGAACGGCATGAACTTGATAAAAAAAACACGACGAGTCAACTTGACATCCACCGCGTGGATGATTTGGGGCTGCTCACTTTGTATTTCTGCAAGATATCCCTGACTTCCTCCCACTTTACATGCTTTTGCTCGGTAGGGTATCTGCTTTCTCTCAGGAATTCGCTAAAGATTGTTCCGTCGTCGTCGCCTTTGCCGGTGGGTATATCTCCGTAACGTTTCGTCGCCACGGACATGAGGTAGACAAAAGTGCTTGTGGACATTGACCGGACCCAAGGAGTCTTGATGAAAGGTACATATGATCGAAAGTGATGGTGTATCGCAAGCTGGACAAGGTACCTGGAGAGATGTGCGCCGCTGCTGATGAGGATCTGTTGTTCGGGAATATGCATGGGGTTAGAGTCTGAATTTTTGGTATACGCAAAGGGGAGGTGTAACGGATGGTCGGGAAGAGTGGCAAGCGGTGTGGAGAGGGAAAGATGAGGAAACGTACGTCGATGACCTTGTCTGTCATGAGTTTACCCCTCCCAAAGGCATGAAAGAGAGCTTGGAGCTTTCCATGCCTCGCCAAGAAATATGATGCGCGGACGTAAGGGTCTTGGGTGAAATTGGAAAAACGTTTGGACACCCGGGAGAAGGAGGTAGGGTCATCGAGGTCGTTGAGTATGAGCTGCAAGACCTCGTCTGGGGAGGGATTTGGAGGCGATTAGTTTTTGTTTTGTGGACGATGGGTCGAGCCGGATCCAGAGCGGGAGATGGAGAAGCTTACCGCAGAGACGGTCCATGGGTAGGACGTTGGAGGACGGGGAGAGTTGGGACGATTTATGGGAGATATTCTTTGAAAGGGAGCTGGAGGGTGTGGCCAGCGGGGAGAGGGACCTCGAGGATGGGTGGAAGAGGGTGTGGGACTCGGGTGGTGTGAATGAAGAAGAGATGATCTCGATTTGTCACTTTCTCATTCCTTAGCCTCAGCCTCAACCTCGCCCTATCGTCTTTTCAGAAAACTGGAGTGTGAGAGGGAAATCGCCCACCGCCACCGGTAAACACCTCCGTCGATTTCCTCTCTCTCCGCGCGGATCCTCGTTGCAGCAAAACTGAAACGGACACCTTTCATACTTGGACGGCCGCAGTCATTTATCCGGCCAACCAACCTTCATCGGTACTGCACGGAACGGCCTCTCGCCACCGCCGCCGCTGATCACGGAGGCCGCATTTTGTATAACGGTCACTCTGTGAGTTTTGGGGTGCGTCTAGGGCCTTGATTTGAGCCACAGCTCTCGTACCATTGCGCTAGGGGGACACTCCCCAGTACCTTGAGTTACCGATTCATCCAATCAGCAGCCGCAAAGAGGTTTTATATGATGTACTCTATTGACTGGGGTCGCCTCCATCAGCCATCAATGAGCTGGCTGACCTTGGGGGGGGGGTGGGTATACTATTCGTGGTGCGTTGGACCCGCCATCCTGGAAGCGGGCATGACATCCACTCTCAGCAGTGCATCGACCGCGGCGAGTGGGTCCGAGCCCCGTACATCTGGTCGCGAGAACAGGCGGAACGGCCCCGCATCATGAGCACAGTTTTGTCTGCCGGCCTCCAACGTGTTCCGTGGTGATTGGCGGTCACTGGGAAGACGTATACCGGACCGCTCAAAAGATATGTCTCCGAAACGCAAAGGAGTTCTCACTCGCACGCTCAGCTATTAAATACACGAGAGGATGGGTGTGAACATGTGACTGGCCCCGACAGCCTTTTCGACCTCGGGTTTGCCACCTTGTTTCCGTGTTTTCGGTCGGGTTTGGACTTGTGATCGGATGCGAACTTTTCCGGAATTAAGCGTGCCGCCCACCACATGGCTCGTGGTCAACTGCGAGCTTGGTCCCATTCTGTACAAGCACACGGCGTCTCGTTGACCCGAAGATACCCACGTGGAGAGTCTGCGATGGAGATGTGCCTCCTCGTGGTGCTTTCCAGCGGTGCCGAGGTATGTCCCCGCAACTCGCAGGTATGGCGAAGAGGCGCAGCTGAATGGCGGGTGGACGTTCTTCTGGAGCGGGACGGTTGATCTGATAATATGATCACAGGAAAATGCTCGATCTGCAGGGCGGGGTGACCGGGCAGGTTCTGGTCGGCCCCTTTTGAGTGACGTCGGCCGTCGTTTGCCTCCGATGGGTCAAGAAAAGAGCCGACGGATTTTCCGTGGTTCCGGGGAAGCGTCGGCTTGGGATGAGCCGTGTGGGACGAAAGATGTTGGAAATTCTAAACGCTTGGGTGCCCCCTGTACAAGCAGAATTTATCACACACCCCTCTCTCGAGAGAAATAGAGCGCGTGCCAGGTATTACAGAAAAGCCGACGAGGACTGATATCCGGCAGCCCGGCTTTCCTTGTTGCAACCTCGTCGCATCAGCGAACAATACCACATTTAACCACCCGCCCTTTCAATTGCGGCGCGAGAGGGCTCGCTCCGCATGATTGACACTTTTTTTTTCTCTTTTTCTCCCGATTTTTCTCTTTCCGGTTCATTTCCCTTTCTGGTCTCCCGCCATCATAGAATTCCCACTCCCTGTACTCCTCCTCCTCTTCCTCCGTGGGGGGGGG
>Ga0307515_10001813_pt1 | contig 47671 bp, 39 predicted proteins | sample 17_EM_MG_FD_194513 | JGI IMG/M metagenome (GOLD analysis project Ga0307515, IMG submission 194513) | Populus trichocarpa ectomycorrhiza microbial communities from riparian zone in the Pacific Northwest, United States - 17_EM | ecosystem: Host-associated > Plants > Roots > Unclassified | place... | reverse complement strand
TTCGGCCTGAACGGCCTCGTCCTCAAACGCCGGACGGGCTGGAGGTGGCGGCCCGCGTTTCAAGGTGCCGGAGACGGCTGGATATGGCTGGCCGCGATGGCGAGGTGCCGGAGGCAGGCGGATGTAGCCGGCCTGCGTTTCGAGATGCCGGAGACCGCTGGATTTGCCGACCTGCGCTCTGAGCCGCCGGGCGACGGGCTGATGTGTGCGTGCCCGTGTTGTAAGTCGCCAGGGACGAGCTGACGTGTCTGCCCGCGGTGCAGGGCGTCGGGTCGGGCTGGTGTCTGGGTGCCGGCGTTGCAGGGCGTCGGGTCGGGCTGATGTGTGCGTGCCGGCGTTGCAGGGCTCCGGGACGGGCTGATGTGTGCGTGCCCGCGTTCCAAGTCGCCTTGGACGGGCTAATTGGTGCGCGCGCCCGTGTTCCAAGCCGCCGCGGGCAGGCTGGTGTGTGCCCGTGCTCCAAGTTGCCGGGGGAACACGCTGATTGGCGCGTGTCTGTGTTGCAAGTTGCCGCCGACAGGCTGGTGCGTGTGCCCGCGTTTCAAGTCGCTGCGGACTGACTGATGCGTGCGTCAGCGTTCCAGGTCGCCGGGAGACAGGCCGATCTGTGCGCCAGCATGCCAAGCCGCCGGTGGGCAGGCTGATTGGCGTGTGCCCGCGTTCCAAGTCGCCGCCGACAGACTGCCTAAGCGTGCCCGCGCCCCAAGTGCCGCCGCCGGAAGCCGTATACAGCCCGCACCCGCCGCACCCGCACCCGCCGCATCCGCGCCCGGGCTCACCCGCACCCGCACCCGGAGTCACCCGCTCCCCCCGGCACCCGGACTCACCCCACCCACACCCCCACCTTCACCGAAACACCACCGTCCGATTCCCATACACCATCACCCTGTTCTCGCTGTGCCACTTCACCGCGTGCGCCAGCACCTGCGCCTCCACGTCCCGCCCCACCGTCACCAGCTCATCCGGGTCGAGTGAGTGGTCCACCCGGACCACGTCCTGGTCGATGATCTGGCCCTCGTCCAGTTCCGGTGTCACGTAGTGCGCCGTGGCGCCCACGAGCTTGACCCCGCGGTCGTACGCCTGCTGGTAGGGGCGGGCACCTTTGAAGCTGGGGAGGAAGGAGTGGTGGATGTTGATGGCGTGGCCCTCCAGTTGCTTGCAGAGGTCGTCGGAGAGGATCTGCATATAGCGGGCCAGAACCACCAGGTCGATGTTCAAATCCCTTACCAGGTCGAGGAGTTGGGCCTCCGCTTCGGCCTTCGTGTCCCTGGTTACCGGGACGTGGTGGAAGGGGATGCCGTAGGTGTCCGCCAGTCCCTCGAAGTCGCGGTGGTTGGAGACGATCGCCGGGATCTCGATGTTGAGGGCGCCGGTGCGTTGGCGGAACAGCAGGTCGTTCAGGCAGTGGCCGAACTTGGACACCATGATCAGGGTGCGGGTGGGGGTGGAGGCGTCGCGGAGGGTCCAGGAGATGCGGTACGCCTCGGCGACCGGGCCGAATCGGTAACGCAGAGTTTTCAGGTCGGCGTTTGGATCGGAAACGTCGAAGTGGACCCTCATGAAGAAGCGGGCCCCCAGCCGATCATCGAATTGCTGGCTCTCCAGGATGTTGCCGGAGTTCCGGACGAGAAAGCCGCTCACGGCATGGACCAGTCCGGCGCTGTCCGGACACGAGAGGGTGAGGACGAATTCGCGGCCAGGGTGCGGTCGAGGGGACATGGGCGGCCTCCGTCGGTGCGTCACATCGATGCGTATTGCACAACATGGTGAGCGATACGCAACAAGATGAGGCCGAGCGCCGCTCGCGGTCAAGGGGCGGCCGCGCGAGGGGCGGCATGGCGAAATCGTCATCCGCCAACCCCTTGACGTATGTCTGCACATTCGCCAGGGTGTTCCACCACAAGCAATACGGTGCACAATGCGCAACGAAATTCGCTCGAAGGGCTCCACACGTGGCAGACCTGTATGTGGACGGAGAATGGCGCGACGCGGTGGCCGGCGGTCACCGTGACATTCGCTGTCCCGCCGACGGCACGCTCAGCGCGACCGTGTCCGAGGGAACGCGTCCCGACACCGAGGCCGCGATCGCCGCCGCCCGCCGCGCCTTCGACGAGGGACCCTGGCCGCAGACCCCCGAGCGGGAGCGCGCCGCGCTGCTGCTGCGCACCGCCGACATCCTTGAGCGCGACGCCAAGGAGTTCGCCCGCGCCGAGTCGCTGGACACCGGCAAGCGGCTGGTGGAGAGCGAGTACGACATCGCCGATGTTGTTTCCTGCTTTCGTTACTACGGTGGGATCGGCGGTACCGATGCCGGGCGGGTCATCGACACGGGGCGTGACGACGCCGTAAGTCGGGTCGTCTACGAGCCCGTTGGGGTGTGCGGGCTCATCACACCCTGGAACTACCCGCTGCTGCAGGCCAGTTGGAAGGTCGCTCCGGCGCTCCTCGCCGGCAACACGGTCGTTCTCAAGCCGAGCGAGCTGACTCCCTCCACCTCCATCCTGCTGATGAAGGCGTTGGAGGAGGCCGGACTGCCCGCCGGTGCCGCCAATCTCGTGCTCGGGAGCGGGCCCGAGGTGGGGGCGCCGCTCTCCGAGGACCCCGCCGTCGACATGGTCTCCTTCACCGGGGGACTGGAGACTGGCAAACGCATCATGGCCACCGCCGCCGCGACCGTGAAAAAGGTGGCGCTGGAGCTGGGCGGCAAGAACCCCAACGTCATCTTCGCCGACGCCGACTTCGAGACGGCCGTGGACTTCGCGCTCACGGCCGTCTTCCTGCACTCCGGCCAAGTCTGCTCCGCCGGCGCCCGGTTGATCGTCGAGGACTCGCTGCACGACCGGTTCGTCGACGAAGTCGTGCGGCGTGCGCGGCAGATCAGGCTCGGCGGGCCCTTCGATCCCGAGGCCGAGACCGGGGCGCTGATCTCCGCGCAGCACCGGGAGAAGGTCGAGGCGTACGTCGCGGCGGGTATCGCCGAGGGGGCCGTGTTGAGGTGTGGTGGTGAGCGGCCGGACGAACCCGCCCTCGCCGACGGGCACTTCTATCCGCCGACCGTGCTCGACGGCTGCACGCAGGACATGCGGGTGGTGCACGAGGAGTCCTTTGGACCGGTCCTGACCGTGGAGCGGTTCACCGACGAGGACGACGCCGTACGCATCGCCAATGACACCGAGTACGGACTCGCCGGCGCCGTCTGGACCCAGGACGCGGGGAAGGCCCAGCGGGTCGCCCGGCGGCTGCGGCACGGCACGGTGTGGATCAACGACTACCACCCCTATGTGCCGCAAGCGGAATGGGGTGGCTTCGGACACTCGGGCGTGGGCCGGGAGTTGGGACCGACCGGCCTGGACGAGTACCGAGAGCCCAAGCACATCTGGCAGAACATCCAACCCCGGCCGCAGCACTGGTTCCGCGGCTGAACGCCGAAAAGAGGTCGATCGTGACCCCAGCACAGACCGAGGTGCCGCAGCGGCGCGGCACTCCCCAGGACTCGGCCCCCACCCCGGTCATATCCGTGCGCAAGCTGTGGAAGGTGTTCGGGCCGAAGGCAGAGCAGGTACCCGATTCCGAGGAACTGTGCGGGCTCACGCGCCGTGAGCTGATGGACCGCACCGGCTGCACCGCCGCCGTACGCGATGTGAACTTCGAGGTCTCGCCCGGCGAGGTCTTCGTCGTCATGGGGCTGTCCGGCTCCGGGAAGTCCACCCTGGTGCGATGTCTGACCCGGCTGATCGAACCGACCTCCGGTGAGATCGTCTTCGAGGGCGAGGACATTCGGGACGCGGACGCCAAACGGCTGCGCGAGCTGCGGCGCCGTAAATTCTCCATGGTCTTCCAGCACTTCGGACTGCTGCCGCACCGCCGGGTCGTCGACAACGTGTCGTTCGGCCTGGAGATCCGCGGCATGAGCAAGGCCGAGCGCACCAAACGGGCCCTGGAAGTCGTCGAGTTGGTGGGGCTCTCCGGGTACGAGAACTCCTATCCCGACCAGCTCTCCGGCGGTATGCAGCAACGCGTCGGTCTGGCAAGGGCGTTGGCCGGTGACCCGGACGTGCTCCTCTTCGACGAACCGTTCTCCGCGCTCGACCCGCTGATCCGCCGTGACATGCAGAACGAGGTCATCCGGCTGCACCGCGAGGTCGGCAAGACCATGGTGTTCATCACCCACGACCTGTCCGAGGCCCTCAAGTTGGGCGACCGTATTCTCATCATGCGCGACGGCAAGATGGTGCAGTGCGGGACCGGGGACGAGCTGGTCGGCGCTCCGGCCGACGACTACGTACGCGAGTTCGTGAAGGACGTGCCGCGCGGTGACGTCCTCACCCTGCGGTGGATCATGCGTCCCGCCGTGGACGAAGACGCCCTGGACGGGCCCGAGTTGGGCCCGGACGTCGTGGTGCGGGAAGCCACCCGCGCGGTGCTCGCGGCCGACAAGCCGGTCAAGGTCGTAGAGAACGGCAAGCTGCTCGGCATCGTCGGCGACGAGGAGATCCTCGCGGTCGTCGCCGGGCGGGAAGGCGACGCGTGATGACCGTCGCCGTGGAGAAACCGGAGCCCGCACAGCAAGTCGCGGACACCGCACCGGAGTTGAAGAACCCGCGACGCAAGGTCACCCGGCCCATGATGGTGGGCGCGATCCTCGTCGTATGGCTCGTGCTGTTCGCCGTGCTGCGCGGCAAGCAGACGCTGACCCTCGCGGCGGCCGATCTCACCGGCCTGCACCGCTGGTTCAACGACCTCAACGACTCGATCGGCGCGGACCGCAACTCCAACCCGCTCTTCCTCTACTTCTTCAACGAGATCCGCCTGGTCATCGACAACCTGGTGACCTTCGTCCAGGACCTGATCTCGCAGCCGAGCGGCGACCGCCCGCTGCCGCAGATCGGCTGGCTCGGTGTCGTCGGCATCACCGGTTTCGTGTCCTGGGCCGTCGGCAACTGGCGGGTCGCACTGCTCGCCATGGCCGGCTTCGCCTTCTTCGGGCTCCAGGGCCTGTGGCAGGAGAGCATGGACACCCTGGCGCTCACCCTCTCCGCGGTCTTCGTGGCGCTGGTGTTCGCGATCCCGCTGGGGGTGTGGGCAGGGCTGTCCGACCGGTTCAACCGGATCATCACGCCCTTCCTGGACTTCATGCAGACGATGCCGACCTTCGTCTACCTGGCCCCGCTGACCCTGTTCTTCCTCATCGGCCCGGCCTCCGCCGTGATCGCCACCGTGATCTACGCGGCCCCGCCCGCGATCCGGATCACCGCGCACGGCATCCGCTCCGTGCCGGAGACGACCGTGGAAGCGGCCGATTCCATGGGGGCGACGCGCTGGCAGTCGCTGCTCAAGGTGCTGCTGCCGATGGCCAAGCGGACCGTGGTGATGGGCGTCAACCAGACCATCATGGCCGCCCTCGCGATGGTCACCATCGCGGCCCTGATCGACGCACCCGGCCTCGGCAAGACCGTCATGCAGGCACTGCAGACGCTCGACGTCGGTACGGCCTTCAACGCGGGCCTGGCCATCGTCGTCATGGCGATCGTGCTGGACCGGGTCACGACGGCGTCCAGCACGCGTGCGGAGCAGGCCCGGAACTCGACGGGTCGCTTCCTCAAGTGGCGCCGCCCGCTGCTCGGTTCGGGCGCCGTGGGTGTCGTGGTGCTGATCTACCTCTCGCACACCTACCTGTGGGCGGCGCAGTTCCCCGGCGACGGCGGCACCGGTACGCACATCACGAACGCGGCGAACAGTGTGACGGCGTGGGTGCAGGACAACCTGTCGGGCATCACCAACGCCTTCCGCAACACGCTCACCAACGGCCTGCTCAATCCGTTCCAGTCGCTGTTCACCGACTCGCCGTGGTGGCTCGTCGGTGCGGCTCTGATCGGGATGGCCGTGGTGCTCGGCGGCTGGGGGACCGGGGTCACCACGGCCGTGTGCGTGGGCCTGCTGGTGGGCACCGGCCTGTGGTCGGACGCCATGACGACCTTGGCCTCGACGCTCGTGGCGACGGTGCTGGTGATGGTGTTCGGCATCGCCCTCGGCGTGTGGATGGGGCGCAGTACGGTGGTGGACCGGCTGCTGCGGCCCACGCTGGACGCGGCGCAGGTCATGCCGCCGTTCGTCTACCTTGTGCCGTTCCTCGCACTGTTCGGCCCGACACGCTTCACCGCGATCGTCGCCGCCGTCGTGTACGCCGTACCGGTCGCCATCAAGATCACCGCCGACGGGGTGCGGGCCGTGCCCGAGACCACCGTCGAGGCGGCCACCGCGGCCGGCTGCAACACCTGGCAGATCATCACCAAGGTTCAACTCCCGATGGCACGCAGCGCCTTGACCCTCGCGACCAACCAGGGCCTGATCTACGTGCTGTCGATGGTTGTTGTGGGCGGCCTGGTGGGAGCCGGCGCCCTCGGCTACGACGTCGTGGCCGGATTCTCACAGAGCGAGCTGTACGGCAAGGGGTTGGCGGCGGGGCTGGCCATCGTCCTGCTCGGAGTCATGTTCGACCGGATCACTCAGGCGGCCGCGCGCCGAACCAGCGCTTAAAGGAGCACGACACCATGGCAAGACACTGGCGAACCGGCGCGGCCGGCCTGGCCGTCCTCGGCCTCACCCTCACCGCGTGCGGCGGGGCGAAGGTCGGCGACACCTCCTCGGGCTCGGGCAGCAGCTCGGGCAGCTCGGCCAAGTGCGGAACCTTCAACCTCGCGGTCAACCCGTGGGTGGGCTACGAGGCGGACGCGGCGGTCGTCGCGTACATCGCGCAGCACCAACTCGGCTGTACGGTCAACAAGAAGGACCTGAAAGAAGAGATCGCCTGGCAGGGCTTCGGGACCGGTGAGGTCGACGCCGTCCTGGAGAACTGGGGCCACGACGACCTCAAGAAGAAGTACATCACCGGCCAGAAGACCGCCGTCGAGGCCGGCCAGACCGGCAACAAAGGCATCATCGGCTGGTACGTACCGCCGTGGCTGGCGAAAGCCCACCCCGACATCCTCAACTACAAGAACCTGAACAAGTACGCGTCCGAGTTCAAGACCTCCGAGTCGGGCGGCAAGGGTCAACTCCTCGACGGGGACCCGTCGTACGTCACCAACGACGCCGCGCTGGTGAAGAACCTGAAACTGGACTTCAAGGTGGTGTACGCGGGCAGCGAGACCGCGCTCATCCAGGCCTTCCGCACCGCCGAGAAGAACAAGCAGTGGGTCATCGGCTACTTCTACGAGCCGCAGTGGTTCCTGTCCGAGGTCGCGCTCAAGAAGGTGGCGCTGCCCGCGTACACGACGGGCTGTGACGCCGTAGCGTCGAAGATCGCCTGCGACTACCCCGTCTACGACCTGGACAAGATCGTCAGCGCGAAGTTCGCCAAGTCGGGCAGCCCCGCCTACAACCTGGTGAAGAACTTCAACTGGACGAACGAGGACCAGAACACCGTGGCCAAGTACATAGCGCAGGACAAGCTGTCCGACGACGCCGCGGCGAAGAAGTGGGTCGACGCCAACCAGGCCAAGGTCGACGCCTGGCTCAAGTAGGCGGCGGACGAACGCGGTTGACCATGCCCGGTGGGCGGTACGCGCAGATGCGTACCGCCCGTCGGGCATTGCCGTGTTCCGGCCGGTGGCAGGGGCGTCGTCCGACGTCACGGGACCCCTTGACACCCGCTCCCCCCGCCGGGCACATTGAGTTGCGCAACCTGAAGCATGTTGCGCAGACAGCAACCGGATTGCTTTCTAGCCGGAGGTGCGGCGATGGCGGGACCCCGAGTGGTCATCATCGGAGCGGGTGTCGTGGGAGCGGCGCTCGCGGACGAGATCTCCGCGCGAGGCTGGACCGAAGTGACCGTGGTCGACCAGGGCCCGCTGCCCGCCACCGGGGGCTCGTCCTCGCACGCCCCGGGGCTGGTCTTCCAGACCAACTCCTCGAAGACCATGACCGAGTTGGCCCGCTACACGGTCGAGAAGTTCTGCTCCCTCGACGTCGACGGCAAGCCCTGCTTCCTCCAGGTCGGCGGCCTCGAAGTCGCCACCACCCCCGAGCGCGTCGCCGAACTCCACCGCCGCCACGGCTGGATCACCTCCTGGGGCATCGAGGCCCGCCTGCTCACCCCCGAGGAGTGCGTCGAGCACCACCCGCTGGTGAACCCGGACCGGGTCCTCGGCGGCCTCCTGGTCCCCACCGACGGCCTCGCGAAAGCCGTCCTCGCCGTCGAGGCCCAGATCCGCCGGGCCACCGAGCGTGGCGTGACCTTCCTCGCCCGCCACGAGGTCCTGGACGTCCAGCAGACCGACGGCCGTGTCACCGGCGTCCTCACCGACCAGGGCGAGATCCCCGCCGACATCGTCGTGTGCTGCGCCGGCATCTGGGGCCCGAAGATCGCCCGCATGGTCGGCATGAACCTCCCGCTGACCCCGCTCGGCCACCAACTCGCCTGGACCGGTCCAGTACCCGCCCTCGCCGGCCAGACCGAGGAGGCCGTCCGCCCGATCCTGCGCCACCAGGACGCCGACCTCTACTACCGCGACCGCTTCGACGTCATCGGCATCGGCTACTACGGCCACCGCCCGATGCCCATCTCGGCCGACGACATCCTCTCCGTCGGCGAGGCCGACGACATGCCCTCCGTCCTCAAGTTCACGGAGGACGACTTCGCGCCCGCGTGGACGGAAACGCAGTCCCTGCTCCCCGCGACACGGGACACGAAGGTCGAGGAGGGCATCAACGGCCTGTTCTCCTTCACCTCCGACAACTTCCCGCTCCTCGGCGAATCCGCGGAGGTCAAGGGCTTCTGGGTCGCCGAGGCGGTCTGGGTCACGCACTCGGCGGGCGTCGGCCGCGCGATGGCCGAGTGGCTGGTCGACGGCTACTGCTCGTCCTTCGACCTCCACGAGTGCGACGTCAACCGCTTCGAACAGCACCAACTCGCCCCCGAATACGTCCTGGCCCGCGACTGCCAGAACTTCGTCGAGGTCTACGACATCCTCCACCCCCTCCAGCCGTCCGGTAAGCCGCGCCCGATCCGCACCAGCCCCTTCCACGCCCGCCAGCAGGAACACGGCGCGGTCTTCCTGGAGGCGAACGGCTGGGAGCGCCCGCAGTGGTACGAGGCCAACTCCGGCCTGCTGGAAGGCCGTTCGATCACCACCCCGAACGACTGGGCGGCACAGTACTGGTCGCCCATCGTCGGCGCCGAGGCACAGGCCACCCGGGAAACGGTCGCGATGTACGACATGACGGCCCTCAAACGCCTGGAGGTGACCGGCCCCGGCGCCGCCGACTTCCTGGAGGGCCTGGTCACCGGCAAGGTCGCCAAGTCGGTCGGCTCGGTGACGTACACCCTCCTCCTCGACCACGACGGCGGCATCCGCAGCGACATCACCGTCGCCCGCCTGGCCCGCGACCGCTTCCAGGTCGGCGCCAACGGCAACCTCGACCTCGACTGGTTCACCCGCCACCTCCCGGCCGATGGAACGGTCCAAGTCCGAGACATCACACCCGGCACGTGCTGCATAGGCCTGTGGGGTCCACTGGCCCGCAAGGTCCTCCAGCCCCTCACGGACGAGGACTTCACCAACGAAGGCCTCAAATACTTCCGCGCCAAAAAGGCCTACATTGGAACGGTCCCGGTGACCGCCATGCGCCTCTCCTACGTCGGCGAACTCGGCTGGGAGCTCTACACCACAGCGGATCAGGGCCAGAAACTCTGGGACACCCTGTGGCAGGCCGCGCAACCGCTCGGCGGTGTCATCGCCGGACGCGGCGCCTTCAACAGCCTCCGCCTGGAGAAGGGTTACCGCTCCTTCGGCACCGACATGACCTACGAGCACGACCCCTACGAGGCCGGCGTCGGCTTCGCCGTCAAGCTCGACAAGGGCGACTTCATCGGCAAGGCGGCACTGGAACGCCGAAAGACCGACGTACAAAGGCAGTTGACCTGCCTGACCATCGACGACCCGCACTCCGTCGTCATGGGCAAGGAACCGGTCTACGACGGCGAGCGCGCCGTCGGCTACGTCACCAGCGCCGCCTACGGCTACACGATCGGCAAGGGCATCGCCTACGCCTGGCTCCCGGCCGAACTCGCCACCCCCGGCACCACGTTGCACATCGGCTATTTCGACGAGCGTGTCGAGGCCGTCGTCGCCGAGGAGCCGCTGTTCGACCCGACGATGTCCCGCCTCCGCGGCTAGCCGGAAGGACGCGAACTCCCCATGAACGCGCTGAACACCCCCTTGGCGGAACTGGATCCCGAGGTCCACGCCGCGCTCCGCGCCGAACTGCACCGTCAGCAGTCCACGTTGGAGATGATCGCCTCCGAGAACTTCGCGCCGTCCGCCGTACTGGAGGCGCAGGGCTCGGTCCTCACCAACAAGTACGCGGAGGGCTACCCCGGACGCCGCTACTACGGCGGCTGCGAACACGTCGACGTCACCGAGCGGTTGGCGATCGAGCGCGTCAAGTCGCTCTTCGGCGCCGGCTACGCGAATGTCCAGCCGCACTCGGGCGCGCAGGCCAACACGGCGGTGTTCTTCGCCCTGTTGAAGCCCGGCGACACGATCCTCGGCCTCGACCTCGCGCACGGCGGACACCTCACGCACGGCATGCGCCTCAACTACAGCGGCAAGATGCTGAACGTGGTGCCGTACCACGTCTCCGAGACCGACAACCTGGTCGACATGGACGAGGTGGAGCGCCTCGCGAAGGAACACGGCCCCAAGATGATCATCGCGGGCTGGTCGGCGTATTCACGGCAGTTGGACTTCGCGGCGTTCCGGCGGATCGCCGACGAGGTGGGCGCCCTGCTGATGGTCGACATGGCGCACTTCGCGGGTCTGGTGGCCGCAGGCCTGCACCCGAACCCGGTCCCGCACGCACATGTGACCACGACGACGACACACAAAACCCTCGGCGGCCCGCGCGGCGGAGTCATCCTCACCAACGAGGCCGACCTCGCCAAGAAGATCAACTCGGCGGTGTTCCCCGGCATGCAGGGCGGCCCGCTGGAGCACGTCATCGCCGCGAAGGCGGTGTCCTTCAAGGTCGCGGCGTCACCGGAGTTCGCGGAACGCCAGTCCCGCACACTGGCCGGCTCGCGCATCCTCGCGGAGCGCCTCACACGGGCCGACGTAGCCGCGACCGGCGCGAAGGTCCTGACCGGCGGCACGGACGTCCACCTGGTCCTGGTGGACCTGCGCGACTCGGAGCTGGACGGCAGGCAGGCGGAAGACCTCCTCCACGAGATCGGCATCACCGTCAACCGCAACGCCGTGCCCTTCGACCCGCGCCCGCCCATGGTCACGTCCGGCCTGCGCATCGGCACCCCGGCGCTGGCCACGCGAGGCTTCACGGAGGAGGACTTCGCCGAGGTCTCGGACGTGATCGCGCTGGCCCTCCAACCGGCCCCGGACATCGCCGCGTTGCGCGCCCGCACGGAGGCACTGGCGGCGAAACACCCGCTCTACCCGCACCTGTCCGAGGAGGACGCCCCCCGATGACCCCCCGCACCCCGGGCGCAGACCTCCCCGAACACCCCGACTGGCTCTGGCGCACACCCGAGCCGAAACGCTCGTACGACGTAGTAATCGTGGGCGGCGGCGGCCACGGCCTGGCCACCGCCCACTACTTGGCGAAGAACCACGGCATCACCAACGTCGCGGTGCTGGAGAAGGGTTGGCTGGCGGGCGGCAACATGGCTCGCAACACCACGATCATCCGTTCCAACTACCTCTGGGACGAGAGCGCGGGCATCTACGAACACGCCCTCAAACTCTGGGAGGGCCTGGAGGAGGAGCTGGACTACCCGATCCTCTTCTCCCAGCGCGGAGTCCTCAACCTCGCCCACAGCCTCCAGGACGTCCGCGACAGCGTGCGCAGAGTGGAGGCGAACCGCCTCAACGGCGTGGACGCGGAATGGCTGGACGAGCGGCAGGTCAAGGAGGTCTGCCCGATCGTCAACGTCTCGCCGGACGTGCGCTATCCGGTGATGGGCGGCACCTACCAGCCACGCGCCGGCATCGCCAAACACGACCACGTGGCGTGGGGCCTGGCCCGCTCCGCCGACGCGGCAGGCATCGACCTCATCCAGAACTGCGAGGTGACGGGCCTAGACATAGTCGACGGCAGGGTGGTGGGCGTACAGACCACGCAGGGCCCGATATCGGCGGGCAAGGTGGCACTCTGCTCAGCAGGCCACACATCAGTCCTGGCGGCCATGGCGGGCATCCAACTCCCCCTCCAGAGCCACCCGTTGCAAGCACTGGTGTCGGAACTCCTCGAACCCGTCCACCCCACGGTGGTCATGTCCAACGCGGTCCATGTGTACGTGAGCCAGGCGCACAAGGGCGAGTTGGTGATGGGTGCGGGCATCGACTCGTACAACTCGTACACCCAGCGTGGAGCGTTCCACATCATCGAGGAACAGATGTCCGCGGCCCTGGAACTCTTCCCGGTCTTCGCCCGAGCGCATGTGCTGCGCACGTGGGGCGGCATCGTGGACGTGACCCCGGACGCGTCACCGATCGTGGGCCTGACCCCGGTGGACAACCTGTACCTCAACTGCGGCTGGGGAACCGGCGGTTTCAAGGCCACCCCGGGTGTCGGCTGGGTCTACGCCCACACGATCGCCCACGACACCCCTCACCACCTCAACGCCCCCTTCTCGCTCGACCGTTTCACCACCGGCGCGCTCGTCGACGAGCACGGCGCCGCCGCGGTGGCCCACTAGGGAGCCCAACCATGCTGCTGATCCCCTGCCCCTGGTGCGGGCCCCGCGACGAAGCCGAGTTCCACTACGGCGGCCAGGCCCACGTCGCCTACCCGGAGACCCCGGCCGACCTGACCGACGAGGAGTGGGCCCGCTACCTGTTCTTCCGCGACAACCCCAAGGGCCCGTTCGCGGAACGGTGGAACCACGGGGCGGGGTGCCGCCGCTGGTTCAACGCGGTGCGAGACACGGCGACGAACGCGATTCTGGGGGTGTACCGGGCGGGGGAGGAACGGCCAACGGTGAGTGGGCGGGGGGCGGTTGCCGACTCGACGGAGCTTTCTCAGCCGAGTCCGGCCGCACCTGTCCTTCCGGCCGCCGCTGATCAGCCGGGCCAGTCACCATCAGCCCGTTCGACGTCCACTCTTCAGCCCGGGCCCGCATTTTCAGCCCGTCCGGCGTTTGAGGACGAGGCCCTTTCGGGGCCGACGGGGGTCCAGGGGGCGGAGCCCCTTGGGAACGGGGTCGAAGGGGCAGCGCCTCTGGAGGATGGGACGAGTAGGGGCGGCGGGGGCGAAGAAACCCATCCGTTCCGCCACCCCGCCCACGGCCGAATCCACCGAGACACCCCCCTCACCTTCACCTTCGACGGCACCGAATACCAGGGCTACAAAGGCGACACCCTCGCCTCCGCCCTCCTCGCCAACGGCATCATCCAAACCGGCACCAGCATCAAACTAGGCCGCCCCCGAGGCATCTTCACGGCAGGCGTCGAAGAACCGAACGCGGTCATCCAGATCGAGGCCCCTTTCCCTGAGCCAATGCTGCCGGCAACGACCATCGAGCTGTACGACGGCCTCGTGGCGACCAGCCTCCCCGGCCAGGGCCGCCTGGCCACCGAACCGGACCCCGCCCGCTACGACGCGGTCCACGCCCACTGCGACCTACTCGTGGTCGGCGCAGGCCCAGCCGGCCTCGCAGCCGCCGCAACCGCAGCCCGCACCGGAGCCCGAGTCATCCTCGCCGACGACCGCCCCGAACTGGGTGGCACCCTCCTGGACACGGCCCAACTCCTCGACTGGGTAGCTGAGTTGAAGGAAAAGCTCAGCACCGCACCAGACATACGCATACTGACCCGCACCACCGTCTTCGGCCACTACGACGACAACCACCTCCTGGCCGTGGAGCGCCGCACCAACCACCTCGGCGCAGCAGCCCCCACCCACGTCTCCCGAGAACGCGTCTGGCGCATCCGAGCCCGCCGAGTAGTCCTGGCAACAGGCGCCCACGAACGCTCACTTGCCTTCGCGGACAACGACCGCCCGGGCGTGATGCTCGCCGCCTCGGCCCGCGCGTACGTCAACCGCCACGGCGTCCTCCCCGGCCGCCGAGCCGTCGTCTTCACCACCAACGACAGTGCGTACGCAGCCGCGTTGGACCTGGCGGCGGCAGGCGTGAAGGTCGAGGCGATCGTGGACACCCGCCCGTCGGAGCCGGACGAGTGGGCGAGCCGAGCCCGAGAGGCAGGCATCGAGGTACTGCCCGGACACGCGGTCGTAGGCACCGAGGGCACCCCACGCCTGACCGCCGTAGCGGTCGCCCCATACGGCGAAACCACAAACAGGCTAAGGCAGTTCACCGCCGACCTCCTTCTGGTCTCCGGCGGCTGGAACCCCGTCGCCCACCTCTTCAGTCAGGCAGGCGGAAAACTCCGCTACGACGACAACCTCGGCTCTTTCGCCCCCGACACCTGCCGTCAGCTGGTGGAGGTCGCGGGCAGCGCGAACGGTGAATTCAACCTGGCCGGAGCCCTGTTGCAGGGCGCAGCCGCAGGGGCCCGAGCGATAGAGGCCGGGGGCTACACCGTCGAAACGCCTTCCCTGCCCGAAGTGACCAGCGAACCCCACACTCCCGCCATGCACGTCTTCGACGTCCCCGGCGCCGCCGACGCCCCCCGCTTCGTGGACCTCCAACGAGACGTCACCGTCGCCGACTTGACCCGAGCCACCACCGCCGGCCTCAACTCGGTCGAACACACCAAGCGCTACACGACGGCCGGTACGGCCAACGACCAGGGCAAGACCTCGGGCATCCTGGCCAGTGGCGTGGTCGCCGAACTCCTCGGCGTGGACGTATCGGCCCTCGGTACGACAACATTCCGCCCGCCCTACACGCCCGTCTCCTTCGCCGCCCTCGCCGGCCGCGACCGGGGCGCGCTGCACGACCCGATCCGTACGACCGCGCTGCACGACTGGCACGTCATGCAGGGCGCGTTGTTCGAGAACGTCGGCCAGTGGAAGCGGCCTTGGTACTACCCGCAGGACGGCGAGGACATGGAGACCGCCGTGCTGCGCGAGTGCGCGGCGGCCCGCGAGAGTGTCGCCTTCATGGACGGTTCCACCCTCGGCAAGATCGACGTACAGGGCCCGGACGCACCCGTCTTCCTCGACCGGCTCTACACCAACATGATGAGCAACTTGAAGGTCGGCATGATCCGTTACGGCGTCATGTGCCGTCCGGACGGCATGGTCTTCGACGACGGCACGGCCATCCGTCTCGCGCCTGACCGCTACCTGGTAACCACGACCACGGGCAACGCCGCCGCCGTACTGGACTGGATGGAGGAGTGGCACCAGACCGAGTGGCCCGAACTCCGCGTCCACTGCGCCTCGGTGACCGAACAGTGGGCCACCGTCGCCCTGGTCGGCCCCCGCTCCCGCGAGGTGCTCGGCTCACTCGCGCCCCAACTCGCCGTCGGCAACGACGACTTCCCGTTCATGGCTTGGCGGGACACGACCGTCGCCGGTATCGAGGCGAGGGTGTGCCGGATCAGCTTCTCCGGCGAACTCGCCTACGAGATCAACGTGTCACCGTGGGAGGCCCTCGCCCTGTGGGAGGCGCTGCACGAGGCCGGCGCCCCCTTCGGCATCACCCCGTACGGCACCGAGACCATGCACGTCCTGCGCGCCGAGAAGGGCTACCCGATCATCGGCCAGGACACCGACGGCACCGTAACTCCGCAGGATCTCGGCATGAGTTGGGCGGTCTCGAAGAAGAAGCCCGACTTCATCGGCAAGCGCTCCTACGCCCGCGCCGACGCCGTCCGCCCCGACCGCAAACACCTCGTCGGCCTGCTCCCCGAGGATCCCGCAGCCTTCCTCCCCGAGGGCACCCAGCTCATCGCGGACAGCGTGCTCCCGGCCCCGCCCGTTCCGATGCTCGGCCACGTCACCTCCAGCTACCGCAGCGCCGCCCTCGGCCGCACCTTCGCTCTCGCCCTGATCAAGGGCGGCCGCGACCGCATCGGCGAGCGCCTCTACGCCCCCGTGGGCGACCGGTTGATCCCGGTGACGGTCGCAAGCCCCGTCCTCTACGACCCCGAGGGAGCCCGCCGCGATGGCTGACACTGCCGTTTCCGTCCCACGCCGCAGCCCCCTCGCGGGCGCCGCCGACCGACTGGCCGCCGTGACCCGTACCTCCGGCGGCACGGTCCGGCTGGCCGAACTCCCCTTCCTGGCCCAGGTGAACCTCCGGCTCGACGCGAAGGGCGCGGCGGCGGACGCCGTAGGACTCGCGCTCGGCCTGTCCCTGCCCCTGGAGCCCAACACGGTCGTACGGGCAGGGGAGTTGACCGTGCTGTGGCTCGGTCCGGACGAGTGGCTCGTGGTGGGGCCGCCGGACACCCAGCGGGACGTGGAGCACCGGATCCGGGCGGCGGCCGGTGACGAACACATCGCCGTCACCGATGTCTCGGCCCAGCGCACCACCCTCCTCGTCTCCGGCGCCCGCGCCCCCGAACTGCTGGCCCACGGCTGCCCGTTGGACCTGCACCCGCGCGCCTTCGGCCCCGGACGCTGCGCCCAGACCACCCTGGCCCGCGCCCAGGTGGTGCTGGTCGCCCGGGACGAACCCGGCGCCGGATTCTGGGTGTTGGTCCGTTCGTCCTTCGCCGGGTATCTGACGGACTGGCTGCTCGACGCGGCGGCGGAATACGTGCAGGAGTCCTGAGTAGACCCGAAGCGGCTCGGGCGGCAGCGGGCGAAAGCTAACGTTGCGGCCTGCGTCGGCTGCGGGCCTGGTCAGCGATATCAAGCCGAGTCTTCGACGAAAGTGTCAACAATAGAGTCGACGCTATTGCCTACGGATTAACGGACAGCTACGTTCCTCGCCGTGCCTGCACGACCCCGGTCCGGCGATCGAACGGAGTACCCAGCATGCCCAAGCTGTTCAGATGGTGTCGGTGGAATTCGGCCACCTTCATGGCCACCCTCGCCGCAGCCGTCGCGCTGGTCACCGGTGCGGGGGTGGCGCTGGCCAACAGCACGACCGGCAGCGCGCAGTCCGCCAACTCGGCCTCGGCGAACGCCGTTTCGGCGAGCACCACGACCTCGGGCATCGCACCGGCCATCTCATGTTCCGCCGTCGCGCAACTGGACCTGGCGAGCGCCGTTCCTGGCGTACCCTTCGAGATCACCTCGGCCACCGAACTCGCCGCGAGCGCCAACACTCTTGGAAACTGGGCCGCTTGTGACGTGAAGGGTGTGATCGCCCCTCAACTCCACTTCGAGATCAAGCTCCCCGAGACCGGCTGGCAGGCAAACTACCTCCAGGTCGGCTGCGGCGGCCTCTGCGGCAACGTCAACGTGACCAGCGCCCCCGCCTCGACCGGCTGCGTCCCGCTGACCACCGGCGCGTTCGCCGTCGCCTCCAGCGACGAGGGCCACTACCAGGGCGGCGGCCTCTTCTCCACCGACCCGACCCTGCGCGCCGACTTCGGCTACAAGTCCGACCATGAACTGGTCCAGGCGGCCAAGGCCGTCATCAAGCAGTACTACGGCCGGCCGGCCACCCACTCGTACTTCGACGGCTGCTCCCAGGGCGGCCACCAGGCGTTCACCGAGGCCCAGCGCTACCCGACCGACTTCGACGGCATCATCGCGGGCGCCCCGGCCAACAACTTCACCGCGCTGAACACCTTCTCGCACGCCTGGACCGCCCAGTCCGTGTACCTGAACGGCGGCCCGGCGACCCTCACCAACGCGGACCTCGCGGACCTCCACAAGGCCGTGCTCAAGGGCTGCGGCGCCCCCGCCGACGGCATCATCGGGGACCCGCTCAGCTGCACCTGGGACCCCGGTACCATCCAGTGCGAGACCGGCCAGACCTCGACGTCCGACGCGTACTGCCTGACCGCCGACCAGGTCACCACCCTGCGCCGCATCTACGCCGGACCCACCGACGAACACGGCCAACTCCTCTACCCCGGCTACCAGTTGCGTGGCTCCGAGCTGAACTGGGCCGGCATCATCACCCCGGCCACCGCCACCGGCGCCAGCGGCGACATCAGCTTTGTCCGCGAGACCCTGCGCTACCAGATCTTCGACAGCCCCCAACCGACCCTGACGTACAGGGACATCAAGTTCACGGCCGCCTACTACAAGAAGGTCATGCGGCTGGGCGAGGGCATGTACGACGCCACCGACCCCGACCTCACCGCGTTCAAGAAGGCCGGCGGCAAGCTGATCCTCTGGCACGGCCTGGGCGATCAGCACATCCCGGCCGTAGGGACGATGGCCTACTACAAGGCAGTTGAGAAGGTCGTGGGCGGCGAGGCGGCCACCAAGACCTTCGCCCGCCTCTTCCTGCTTCCCGGCGTCGCGCACTGCGGCGGCGGCCAGGGCCCGGACACCTTCGACGCGCTGACCGCGATCACCGACTGGGTCACCAAGGGCGACGCCCCGGCGAGCCTGACGACCAAGTCGGTCGACAGCAGCGGCAACACCACCGCCTCCCGTCCGGTCTACCCCTTCCCGTACTACGCCAAGAACACCACGGGCGGACCGGCCACCGACGCGAGCAGCTACACCCCCGTCAAGTCCACCGCCGAAGCCGGCCTCAAGCTCGACTGGCTCGGTTCCTTCCGCTCCGGCTACGAGACGGTCGGCAACTGGGTGGGCGGCAAGTGGGTCGTCACCAAGGGCAAGAACTGACCGTGAACGGACGGTAGTTGAGGTGTCGCGGCTCCCGGATCACGCCGGGGGCCGCGACGTCGTCTACGCCGCCCCGTGGTGCAGGACGCCGGTGATGACGGTGTCCGCCACGCGGTGATAGGCCTCGGTCTCGGGTGCGGTGCCCGGCTGCCCGGCGGCCAGCAGGTGTCCGGCGCCGATCAGGGTGCGGGCGAGCGTGTCGATGTCGGCGTCCGGGGTGATGCGGCCGAGCTCGCGTTCCGCCGTGAGGTACGAGACGAACATGGCCGTTGCCTCCGTCAGCAGGGGGATCCCGGCAGGCGTGGTGGGGCGCAGCCGGGCGCGCAGGGCGTCCCGGGAGATGACCAGGCCGACGATCGCCACCGCGACCGGACCGAACAGGTCCGCCAGCGCACCGGTGAGGTTGCCGGCGACGCTGCCCGTCCCGGCGGCGTCGCGCAGCGCGGCGGACTGGGCGCCGAGCCTGCCGATACGGTCCAGGACGAGCTCGGCGAGGAAGGCGTCGAAGTCGGTGAAGTGCCGGTGCAGGACGCCCTTGGCACAGCCCGCCTCCGTGGTCACCGCCCGACTGGTCAGCGCGTTCGGCCCCTCCCGGAGCAGAACCCGCTCGGCGGCGTCGAACAACTGCTCACGCGCATCGCGCAGGGCCACCCCTGTCGGCATACCGTGCGTCCTTCCTTCCGCGCCCAGGCCATGGACAAGTGGGCGCGTGCCCAACCGTAGACGAGTGGGCGGGTGCCCACTATGGTGGGCGCATGCCCACTCTCCCTCCTGAACAGCCTGAACAAGCTGAACGATCTGGACGGTCGGAGCATCCCGAGCGGTTGGAGCGGTCCAAAGAGTCACGGCTCTCCGTGCGGGACTCGCATCGGGCCCGGCAGATCGCCGAGTCCTTCGGTACCGACGCCGAGCGTTACGAGCGCGCTCGGCCCTCCTACCCCGGCGCCCTGATCGACCGGATCGTCACCGACAGCCCCGGACCCGACGTTCTCGACGCCGGGTGCGGGACCGGCATCGCGGCCCGGCAGTTCCAGGCGGCAGGGTGCCGGGTGCTCGGGGTGGAGCCCGATGCGCGGATGGCCGAGGTGGCGCGGCGACTCGGCGTCGAGGTCGAGGTGGCGACACTGGAGGCCTGGGACCCGGCGGGGCGGAAGTTCGACGCGGTCGTCGCGGCTCAGGCCTGGCATTGGATCGATCCAATTGCGGGCGCCGCCAAGGCCGCGCGGGTGCTGCGCCCCGGCGGTCGGCTGGCCGCGTTCTGGCACGTCTTCCAGCTCCCGCCCGACCTCGCGGAAGCCTTCGCCGAGGTCTACGAGCGGCTCGTACCCGAGGCTCCGGTCAACGTGCGGTGGCTGTCCGGGCCGCCCGAGGCCGCCTACGCGCCGATGCTCACCAAGGCCGCCGACGGGTTCCGTACGGCCGGCGGGTTCGGTGACTCCGAGGAGTGGCGCTTCGACTGGGAGCGGACCTACACCCGGAACACCTGGCTGGACCAACTGCCCACCATCGGCCTCCTGACCCGACTGCCACAGGACAGGCTCGCGGAAATCCTGGAGGGCGTCGGGGCGGCCGTCGACAAGTTGGGCGGCAGCTTCACCATGCGCTATTCCACGGTGGCGGTCACGGCGACGAGGAACGGTGCCGGTCCCTCGTGACGGAGACCGGCTCGTGGCGGAGTTCCCGCAGTATCCCGGCGAGACGCGCTGCGACGGTCTCGGCCGCGCCCTTCGCGTACCGGGAGTTCATCGTCTCGTAGGTGATGCGGTCGTAACTCCCGGCGTTCGCCGTGTACTTGGCGGCACCGTTCACCATGGTGACCACGCAGGTGGCGGGGAAGGGTGACGCGGCCTTGAGGTCGAGGCCGGTGCGGGCGTTCAACTCGGCCTGGAGGCAGGCGAGTACGAGATCGCCGATCCTGGCCACGACGACCGGCGCCTCGGTGGTGCCGTCGGGCGTGAAGTCGTAGCGGGTGGTGGGGCGGAGGGCGTGCAGGCCGCCCCGACCAGGAACAGGGACACCGTGCCGTCGCCGTAGTGCTGTTCGACGCGGGTCGCGGCTACGCCCGCCAGGTCGCCGGTGATCTCGCGGTCGCCGGAGCGGGTGAACGAGCCGTTCATCACCGAGGATTGGACGGCGTGGTTCACCAGCACAGCGATCGGGGAGCGTTGACGCCGTCCGTGCCGTCGATCCGTACCTCCTCGCCCTCCGGTGCCTGCTCGGGCGGATGGATGTGCGGCGCGGAGAAGGTGTGGCTCGCCACGATCAGCGCGTGTGCGGGGTCCACCGCGCAGACCTGGTGCAGGATCTCCTTCCCTCGTCGGCGCGTTCAGCGCACTCGACGTGGTCTTCTCGACGACCGCGGGGGGCCCGGGCGACGCGACGACGTGATCGTCACGGCGGTCCCGCTGATGAGCTGGCTGCGCCGGCGGGAGGTGCCGATGTGAGCGCGATCGCCGTACGAACACGGGGAGTTGCCCGGTGCGTCGGGCTCACCCTCTTCGCGATCCCCTGGATCCTCGTCCCGTTCTGGCTGCTGATCGTCAACTCCCACAAGACGGAGGGCGATGCGAGCTTCCTGTCGATGAGCTGGCCCAAGCACTGGAGCGCCGGGGCGAATTGCCACACGGTGATCGACAAGGGCTCGTACCTCACCGGTCTGCGCAACAGCGCGCTGCTGGCCGCACCGACGATCCTCGCGGTGCTGCTGCTCGGCTCCATGGCGGCCTGGGCGTACGCCCGTTCCGACTCGCGGACGCTGCGGTTCGCGTACTACACGTCCGCGCTGTCGATCGTGCCGCCCCCGGCGATCATCCCGACGATCTACGTCCTCACCCAGCTCGGCCTCAACGGATCGCGTCTCGGCTACCTGCTGGTGATCGCCGGTACCCGGCTCGGTGTGGTGATCTTCCTCGCCACCGGGTTCGTCCGCACTCTTCCGCACGACTTCGAGGAGGCCGCGGAGTTGGACGGGGCGAACAGGTGGCAGATCTACTGGCGGATCGTGCTGCCCGTGCTCACCCCGGTGCTCTTCACCGGCGCGGTCATGCTGATCATCTCGGTCTGGAACGACTTCTACTTCGCCCTGTTCCTGCTGCGCGGCTCCCAAGCGGCCACGCTGCCGCTGACGTTGTACTCCTTCGCCTCCTCGTCCACGCACGGTGTCAGCTGGAACCTGGTGTTCGCCCATGTGGTGCTGACCAGCCTGCCGCTCGTCCTCGTCCACCTCTCCTGCAGCGCCGCGTCCTCGCGGGCCTCACGGAAGGAGGTGTCACGGGCTGAGTGCCCCGGTCAGGACACACAACCCACGTGCGCCAGCGCCTGCTTGAGCAACACCCCGTGCCCGCCCGGCATTTCGCTGCGCAGCGCCTCCGAGGCGGCCTCCTCGGGGCTGAACCAGACGAGGTCGAGAGCGTCCTGCCGGGGCCGGCAGTCGCCGGTGACCGGTACGACGTAGGCGAGGGACACGGCGTGCTGGCGGGGGTCGTGGTACGGGGTGACGCCGTGCGTCGGGAAGTACTCGGCGACGGTGAACGGCTGCAGCGAGGTCGGGATCCGGGGCAGCGCGACCGGGCCGAGGTCCTTCTCCAGGTTGCGCAGGAGGGCGTCGCGGACCCGCTCGTGGTGCAGTACGCGGCCGGAGACGAGGGTGCGGTTGACGGTACCGTCGGGGCCGATGCGCAGCAGCAGTCCGATGCTGGTCACCTCCCCGTTGTCGTCGACGCGGACGGGCACCGCTTCGACGTAGAGGATCGGCATGCGGGCGCGTGCCTGTTCGAGGTCGTCGGCGGACAGCCAACCGGGCGTGGTATCGGTCATGTCAGACATTGCTTGATCATACTTTCAGTGTCCGTCGGATAGCCGGTAGACCCGGCGGGCATTGTCGGCCCCCGCCCAGCGTGCCAGCCGCAGCGCGTCGGGCAGGCCCAGTTCGTCGGCGTCCACCCGCTCCTGGAGCAGATCCCCCAGTCCCCGGCGGAACGCCAGTGCTCCGAGCCCATAGAACTCCGAAAGACCATAGGCGTCGGAGCTGTACAGCAGTTTGCGGAACGGTGTGATCTCCATCGCCTCCGCCAGTACCGCCCGCGCCCGGGCCGGTCCAACATGGTGCAGGGTGAGCCCCACGTCCAGGTACACCTGTTCGAAGACGGCCGCCAGGTATCCGGCCTGACGCTGATACGGCCAGCAGTGCAGAAGCAGCACCGGGATCGTCCCGGCGGTCAGGTGCAGCCAGTCCGTCAGCAGGGCGGGGTCCGTGCGGTGCAGCCGGATGTCGTTGTCGCCGAACCCCGTGTGGAGCTGGAGCGGCAGCCCCAGGTCGACCGCGGTCCACAGCAACTCCCGTACCAGCACCGGGTCTTCGAGCCGCCCACCACGCACCAGCCAGGCGCGCGCAGCCCGGGTCACCTCCGCCGCCGACGGCCTCACCGGATCGAGATCGAACCCGGTCCGATACGAGGCCACCGACTTCACCCCCACCACCCCCGGCCGCCGCACCGCGTCAAGGGCGGCGGCCCGAAAAGCGTCGGCATACCCGTCCGGCTCGACACCCCGCCCGGCCACGGACTCCGCCACGGCTTCGAGTCGTACGACCTCATGGGCTACGGCGCCCGCAGCCTCGGCGAGTTCGGCGGGCGAGGTGATCTGGTGCGGCGCGAACCCCGTGTCGACACAGAGAACGCCGGTGCCCGCGGCGGCCAGGAAACGCCGGTTCACCTCGTGCGGCCCCAACTCCGCCCGCCGGGCGAGGTATTCGTCGGCGGGCGCGTGCCGCTCCAGGTCCAACAGGGGTGCGCAGTAACGGCGTACAGCGATTCCGACCGGGCTGTCGAACGGCGAGATCCCGCTGCCGGGCCAGACGTCCCCCTCGGTGAGCAGCGACTCGAAGGCCGCCCGGTCGAGATCCTCTGTGACGACTCCGTGGCAGTGGTGGTCCACCAGCTCCAGCGCGGCGAGCGCCTCGTGGACCGGTCCAGTGGCCATCGTCAGTACTTCCAGCGGTACACGGCAGCCACTTGCTCGTCGTCCAGCTCCGCCACGGCCGCGATCTCGCCCTCTCGTACGGCGATCACCGCGTCGGCGAGGACCGGTCCAAGCGCGGCCCGCAGCTGCGCGTCCTTGCGGAACTCCGCGACGGACTCGGCGAGGGAGGTCGGCAGTCGTCGTACACCCCGGGTCTCGGCCTCCGCGGCGCCCAGATGCGCGGGGTCTCCGGTGGTCTCCTCGGGCAGGGCGGCGGATGACGTCAGGCCGTCGAGGCCCGCGGCGATCAGGCTGCCGAGGGCGAGGTACGGGTTGGCGGCCAGGTCGACCGGCTTGACCTCCAGGTTCGCTGCCTGGGCGCGTTGGCCCGCCGTGCCGGTGACGACGCGTACCGCCGCCTCGCGGGTCTCGCGGCCCCAGGCGGTGAACACCCCTGCCCACTGGGAGGGTTGGAGGCGGAAGTAGCTGGCCGGGCTGGGTGCTGTGACGGCGGTGAGGGCCGGGAGGTGGGCGAGGATGCCGGCCGCGAACGACTCGGCGTCGGCCGTCATGCCGTAGCGGCGGTCGCCCCCGGCATGCAGGTTCGCGCTCTCGCGCCAGGCGGAGAGGTGGATGTGGCCGCCGTTGCCGACGCCCTGGGCGAAGACGGCCGGTGCGAACGAGGCGCGCAGACCGTGCCGTTGGGCCACCGCGCGGATGGTCTGCCGTACCAGGACACTGCGGTCGGCCGCCGCGACCGGGTCGAGGGCGCCGATCGACAGCTCGAACTGCCCGGCCGCGTACTCGGGATGGAACTGGTCCACATCCACGCCCTGGGCCGCCAGGGCGGAGAGCAACTCGGCGCCGTAGTCGCCCAGTTCGATCTGGCGGGTCGCGCTGTAGGCCGGACCCGAGGTGGCGGGAACGAACGCGTCGTCGGGTGCCGTGGCCAGACCGAGTGCCCACTCGATCTCGATGCCCGCCCGGAAGGTGAGCCCGTGCAGTCGCTGCGCGTCAACGACCGTACGGCGCAGGAAGGTTCGGCTGCAGCCGGGGTGGCGCTCGCCCTCCTGGGTGATGCGGTCGACCGGGGCCCAGGCCCAGCCGGGCTGGCCGGACAGGATGGCCAGGTGGTCGAGGTCGGGGTAGAGGCGCAGATCGCCGTCCGGGGAGCCGAGGACGTCGGTGGTGACGATGGAGTCGTTCGCGAGGAACGTGTCGAAGACCGGGGACATGCCGACGCCCCAGGCCGCTGCCGAGGCGAGCTTCGCGGTCGGGACCGTCTTCACCCGGCCCACGCCCGCGGTGTCGACGTAGGCCAGGACGATCCCGTGCACACCCCGCCCGGTCAGCTCCGCGGCCAGCGCGGTGGCGCGCTCGACCTCGCCGGGACGGCCGCCGGGCAGGGGGTCGGCAAGGGTGGTCATACGTCCTCCACGGTCGCGTCCTGGGCGGTCGGCGTCTCCGTGTCAGGGTTTCACGGCCACCGCGCCGAACTGCGGTACCACGGCCGGGGAATCGGAGTCCGGGCGCCATCGCGAGCACGGGACGAGGCCCGGGTCGAGGAGGTCGAGGCCTTCGAAGAAGGCGGCGACGTCCTCGCGGCTGCGGGCGGTGATCGGGGGAGTGGCGTTCTCGTTCCAGAACTCCATGGCCGGGACGTTGCCCTCGCCGCCGAGGTCGGCGTCGAAGGTGGGGTGCGTGAGGACCAGGAAACTGCCCGAGGGGACCGAGGCCATGACCCGGCGCACGGCCTGGCGGGCCTCCTCGGTGTCGAGGATGAAGTTCAGGATGCCCAGCATCATCACCGCGACGGGCCGGTCGAAGTCCAGTGTGTCGGCGGCCCGTTGGACGATCGCCGCCGGATCGTGCACGTCCGCGTCGATGTAGTCGGTGACGCCCTCGGGGGTGCTCGTCAGCAGGGTGCGGGCGTGGATCAGGACCAGGGGGTCGTTGTCGACGTACACGATGCGCGCGTCCGGTGCGACGCGCTGCGCGATCTCGTGCGTGTTGTCGACCGTGGGCAGTCCGGTACCGATGTCGAGGAACTGCCGTACCCCGCGCTCGGTGGCGAGGAAGCGGACCGCCCGGCCGAGGAAGTCCCGGTCCGCGCGCGCCACTTCACGGATCACCGGGAACATTCCGGCGACGTGTTCGCCGACCCGCTGGTCGATCTCGTAGTTGTCCTTGCCGCCGATCCAGTAGTTCCATACGCGCGCGTTGTGCGCCACACCGGTGTTGAGCCGGGTCGGTCCCTCTGCCGGGGTGTCGCTGTCACTCACGTCTTTGCTCCTTGTCGCCCGTCTGACCTGTCAACTCCATTGTGCCGCCAGGTGATCACTCGGCCCAAGGGGTCGCGACGATCGGGTCGCACGTTCTTCGGGGGCGGTGAACTGTCAGTCCAGGTTGCCGGGTTGGGCGGGCGGCGTGCGTCCGGCCTGGACGTCCTTCAGCCGCGTGGTGCCGTTCTGGACGGCGGCCTTCGTCGTGTCGGACTCCGTGCCGTCGAGACCGCCGGACGTGACCGTGATCGCGTCGGTGCCGACCCGGACGACCGCCAACTGCGCGGTGAGCGTGGTGGGTTCGCTGCCGCTCGTGCCGGTGACGGTGACCTGGAGACCCTGCCGGGCGTCGCCCACCGAGGGCACTGAGTCCTCGATGACCTGGACCGTCCGATGGCCGCCCTTGGAGTCGGTCGCGGTGAACTGGTCGCACTTCACCGGCAGCGTTTTCAGCCAGTTCAGGGAGGCGCCGAGCTTGGCCCGGTCGTAGGCGGCGACCTGGTAGAGCAGCAGGGAGTCGCTCTGCTCGAACCCGGTCAGCGCGGACGCGCTGGACGGCTTGCCGAGGAGGGTGTCGTCGTAGAGCGCGTCGAGCAGTTTCTGGCAGTCGGCGGCGTTCGTCTTCGCGGTGAGGAAATCGGCGACGTCGACCTTGTCGACGACCAGCTTGTCGCCCCAGCCGGCGGCGTCCTTGACCTGCGTCCAGTTGTCCTCCAGATCGGCCTCGGTGATCAGCGCGGTCTTTGCTCCGGCCGGGGTGAGGACGGGGGCCGCCGAGGCGGATCTCTCCGTACGGGGCGAGGCGATCTTGGACTCGGCGGCGAGCGGGGAGGCGGCGACGTCCGAGGCGTTGGAACGGTCCACATCGCGGCCGCCACCTCCTCCGTGGCCCTCGCCGGAGCAGGCCGCGCACGTCAGCAGGGCGCCCACCGCCAGGGCCGAGGCGAGGAAACGGGCGGGACGGGACGGTCGGGAGGGCGGGCGACGGTGCATGGCGGGGCCTCCGGGGGAGTGGCAGGTGTGTCCTCAGCGCACCACCGGGCCGTCCGACCCTCCAGCGCAGGGGGCCGTACGGGTGAGTCACGGACGGTCAGGGGCGCGCGTCCGCTCGGGCGACCGGTACGTCAGCGCGTGTCGTCCTCCGGCGGCCCGGAATGCCGGTGCGGCAGATGCAGGCGGTGCTCGTGGTGCTCGTGCGGCGGGCGGGGTTCATGTTCCGCGCGGCGTGCCCGCGCCGCGAGCCCGGCCTCCAGCACATGCACCGTGCGCCCGCCGCACTTGGGGCAGATCGCGTCCGCGAGCGGTGACCTGAGGGCCTTGCCGTCCTCGTCGACGTACTCCTGCGTGGTCAGGCCGGTGGTGTCGGTCGGATCGGTGAAGAACATCAGCTGGAAGGTGGCCTCCCAGCAGTGGCCGCAGTCACCACAGGTGAACGCGAAGGTCTCCGGCACGGCTCGGGGTTCCGCGGTCATGGCAGGGTCCTCCGTCGAGTAGGGCGGCAGGCCGGGTGGCCGACATTTCCCCCAGCGCACAACGCCCCAGGTCGTACGGCAACTCGAACGCCCCGCCCGGCATGCCCGCACCCCCGCCCGCCCCGACACTGGCCCCAGGCCCCGCCACCGTGACGTGAAGGAGTGACCATGCTGCCCGGATTCCTCACCAGGGCGGTCGAGTTGCTCCTCGGCAAGGAGGGCCGCTCGCTCCACCTGAAGGCGGCGGGCGGGGCGACGGCGGTCCTCGGCGTGGTGATGCTGGTCGGCTCCTGGGCGGTGGTCGTCGCCGAGCACGGAGCGCGCGGCGCCAATCTGACGACGTACCCGAAGGCCCTGTGGTGGTCGATCGAGACGGCGACCACCGTCGGGTACGGCGACTTCTACCCGGTGACACTGTGGGGCCGCGTCGTCGGCTCGGTGGTGATGGTCGTCGGCATCACCACCTACGGCCTGGTCACCGCGGCCCTGGCGACCTGGTTCGTCGGCCGGGAACAGCGCCGCCGGCATCATCTCGCGCACGGGGCCGAGGAGTTGGGCGAGGAGGCGGTGCGGGCGCTGCACGAGCGGTTCGACCGGCTGGAGCGGATGGTGGCGGGGAAGGGCGAGGAGCCAGGACGACGGTAGGGGTGGACGACGGTAGGGGTGGCGGACGAGGCGTGAGAGGGAGTGTGTGCGGTGAGGGAGCCGACCGTTCCCGGCTCCCGTCCGCCTACTCGGCCAACGTCAGCGCAGTGAAGGCGTGCCCCTCCCACAGCCGCCGCGAGGCCTCCTCCGGGTACGCCGTGACCGTCGGCTGCGCGTCGAGCACCTGCACCGACCGGCGCTCGGTGTCGTACGCGGGCCAGCCCGGGTCGCCCGTCCTCGCGAACGCCGTCCAGGACGCACGGAAGCGGGACGAGAGTGCCAGGGCCTCGGGGGAGGGCTCGACGTCGGCGAACAGCAGATTGCCCAGGTCGGCGGTGAACGTGCCGAAGAGCAGCGGGATGTCGAGGCCGTGGCAGGCGCCCAGTACTCCGCCCAACCCCGGTGCGGGCCAGGTGAGTTCGTGGACGTGCACGCGTCCACCCGCGGCGACCTGCGCATCCGCGAGGTGGACGCAGGGCATGCGGAACACCCGGTCGGAGTTGACGAGTTCGTACAGCTCGCCCGGTGAGGCGTCCGGGAAGGCGGTGCGGTAGGCCTTTGCGGCATCGGGGCCGGGCCCGAACCGGCGCAGCGCGGTCGCCGCGTCCTCCTCGGTGATTTTCCCGAACTGCCCGTCGAGCACGGTGAACAGGCGGAACTCGTCCCGGTTGTGACCGAGGATCAGCTCCACGTCCCGGGCCGCGCCCGCCGCGAGACCCTCCCAGGGTGTGGTGGGCAGTACCTCGCCGTCGACGACGGGCGCGAAGGGGCTCAGCGTGTGGGCGAGGCCGCCCCACCGGTCCTCGTACTGGTGCATCTTGGCGGTCAACGTCTCGCCCGCCGTGGGCAGTTGACGCGGGTCCACGGTCGCGAGGTCGGCGGCCGTCGGGCGCAGCCCCGCCTCGGCGGCGATCGCGGCCGCGATGTCCTTGGCCAGCGGGTCGGAGAAGATCGGGCTCGGCACGCTCTGCGCGATGGCGCGGCGGAACAGTCCGGCGGCGCTCGGCATGACCAGCAGCGAGGCCACCGACCCGGCACCGGCCGACTCGCCGAAGACGGTGACCTGTTCGGGGTCGCCGCCGAACGCGGTGATGTTCTCCCGCACCCACTCCAGCGCGGCGACCTGGTCGAGCAGCCCGCGGTTGGCCGGGGCGCCGTCGATCCGGGCGAACCCCTCGATGCCGACACGGTAGTTGAAGGTCACGACCACCAAGTCGCCGTCGCGGGCGATGTGTTGGGCGTCGTAACCGGGGCTGCCCGCGTGTCCCAACTTGTAGGCGCCGCCGTAGATCCACACCATGACCGGTCGGCGGGCCGTTGGACCGGGTGCGGGCGTCCACACGTTGACGGTCAGCCAGTCGTCGCCCGTCGGTCCCTCCAACACGCCCCTGCGGCCCTGGAATCCGGACTCCTGCGGGGGCGGCGGCCCGAACTCGAAGGAGTCCCGCACGCCGTCCCAGCCGCGCACGGGCCGTGGTGCCTGGAACCGGGCCTCCCCGACCGGCGGTTCGGCGAACGGGATACCGCGGAAGACCGCCAGCCCGCCCTCCAGCCGCCCGCGCACCGCACCGGCGCCGCATCGCACCACGGGCGCGGCGGCCGAACCGGCCGTCGTGTCACGGGAGTTGGGTGTCGTCATCGTGGACTCCTCGCTGTGTGCCGGGGGAACTGCTGGGTGCGCGGACAAGCCGAGGACGGTCGCCGTCCCGCACCTCGCGGGACGGCGACCGCCGTGTGCTCGATGGCCAGAATGCCTTACGCCTTGGCCTCGGCGGCCTCGGGAGCCGGGGTCGGCTCCTGGTCGGCCGGTGCCTCAACTGCCTTACGGGCCTTGGGGATCAGGCTCGCGAGGAAGAAGGCCAGCAGCGCGGCTCCGGCACCGATCGCCATGACCACCTTGAAGCCGTTCTCCGAGGGGAGGGCGCTGCCGCCGAAGTCCGTGGTCATCTGGGCCAGGATCACACCGGCGATGGCACTCGCGAAGGAGGTGCCCAGGGACCGCATCAGGGTGTTGAGGCTGTTCGCCGCGCCGGTCTGGGACGGGTCGACCGCGCCCATGATCAGGGCGGGCAGGGCGCCGTAGGTGAAGCCGACACCGGCACCGATGATGCAGGACACCAGGATGAGGTGCCAGACCTCGGACATCAGCAGGATGTTGAGGGCGTAGCCGGAGGCCACGATCAGCGCGCCGATCATCAGGGTGACCTTCGGGCCCTTGGCCTTGGTGACGCGGGCGGACACGGCGGACATGGCCATCATGACCAGGCCCTGCGGGGCGAGCACCAGGCCGACCATCAGCATCGACTTGCCCAGGCCGTAGCCGGTCTGCGTGGGCAGTTGGAGGAGCTGGGGGAGGACCAGGGACATCGCGAACATCGAGAAGCCGAGGGCGATCGAGGCCAGGTTGGTGAACAGCACCTGCGGCTTGGCGGTCGTACGGAGGTCGACCAGCGGCTGCGGGCTGCGCAGCTGGTACCAGCCCCAGGAGAGCAGGATCGACACGGCGGCGATGCCGAGGATCAGCGTGGTCGCGCTGGTCCAGCCCCAGTCGGAGCCCTTGGAGATCGCGAGGAGCAGGGAGACCAGTCCGGCGGAGAGTCCGAGGGCGCCGACCAGGTCGAAGCGGCCGCCGGTGCGGACCTTGGACTCGGGCACGATCAGCAGGACCAGCAGGAAGGAGAGGGCGCCGAGGACGGCGGAGACCCAGAAGAGGAGGTGCCAGTCGTAGTGGTCGGCGATGAAGGCGGCCGAGGGCAGGCCCAGGGCGCCGCCGACACCGAGCGAGGCGCTCATCAGGGCGGTGGAGCCGGCCAGCCGGTCGCTGGGCAGTACGTCCCGCATGATGCTGATGCCGAGCGGGACGACCGCGGCGGCCAGACCCTGCAGCGCGCGGCCGATGACCATCGGGACCAGCGAGTCGGCCAGCGCGCAGACGATCGAGCCCGTCACCAGCAGGATGATGCTGGTCAGCAGCGCGCGGCGCTTGCCGAACATGTCACCGAGGCGTCCCACGACCGGGGTGGCCACGGCCGCGGCCAGCAGGGTGGCGGTGACCGCCCACGCCGTGTTCGACGCGGAGGCGTTCAGGTACTTCGGCAGCTCCGGGATGATCGGGATCACCAGGGTCTGCATGAGCGAGACGACGATTCCGGCGAGGGCCAGCACCGCGACGACGGCGTTCGACCTCGGCGGAGCGGAGGAACCCGCTTCGGCGGGTCGGGCAAGGGCGTCGGACATGGCAGTGCCTCCATCGGGAACGAGCTGCGATGAGCTGGACGTACGGACTTGCTTGACTTACTCAACCATAATGAGATTGATTGAGTTAAGCAAGTGCATTCTGATCGTGGGTCTGGGGGTGGCCCTGAGAGCGGCCCTGGGGGTGGGGCAGCAGTGGCAGTTCGGTGACGACCTCGAAGCCGCCCTCGGGGCGGTGACCTGCGCGAAGTCGACCACCGGCGGAGAGCGCACGCTCGCGCATGCCGATCACGCCGTACCCGCTGCCGGACGCGGAGGAGGGCATCGCCGTACCGCCGTGGTCGGTGACGGTGATGCTCAGCCGGTCGTGTGCGTAGCTGAGCCGCACCTCCGCCGCACCGGTGCCCGCGTGCTTGGTCACGTTGGTGAGCGCCTCCTGCACGATCCGGTACGCCGTGAGATCCGCACCGGCGGACAACGGCCGTGGCCCGCCTACGGTGTTGACGGTGACGGACAGCCCGGCGGGCTTGAACGAGGCGGCCAGCTCGGCGAGTTGGGCCAGACCGGGGGCGGGCCCCGACGGAGCCTCGGAGTCGTCCTCGTGGCGCAACAGGCCGACGGTGGCCTTGAGTTCACGTACGGCGGACAAGGTGGTGCCCGCGAGTTCACCGGCGATCCGCTCGGCCTCCTCGGGGCGGCTGCGCATCAGTCGTACGACCGTGCCGGCCTGGAGGTTGGCCAGGACGAGGTGATGGGCGACGACGTCGTGGAGGTCGCGGGCGATCCGCATGCGTTCCTCGGTGACACGGTGCCGTGCTTCCTGCTCCCGGGTCCGTTCCGCGTGCTCGGCACGGGCCTGTACCGCCTCCAGGTAGGCCGCGCGGAGCCGGGTCGTGGTGCCGAGCGAGGTCGGCAGCAGCAGCCAGAAGGCCGGGCCGAGCAGCTTCATGACCAGCGGTTCGCTGCCGGGTCCCACGACCAGGGCCGTGCCCACCAGCAGGGTGACGCCGGAGACGGTGAACAGGTTCGCGGTGGTGCGGTCGGTGCGCAGGGCCAGTGTGTAGAGCGCGATCATCAGCGGTCCGATCACCAGGACCGTGAGGATGTAGCCGAGCGCGGCCACGGCCATGGCACAGCCGAGGGTGACCACCACCGTGGTGCGCGGCAGAGTGCGCCGCCACAGCACGGCGAGCGAGGCGACGCCCGCGACCAACACGCCGGGCCACCACGGGACTTCGAGGTCGCGGCCGGGGAGCGTCAGCGCGCTGCCCGGGAAGGAGCAGACGAAGAGCGCGGCGGCGACGACCAGATCGACGGTACGGGGATGGCAGCGCAGCAGCCGCTGTAGGCGGTGGATCATGGCGTGGGGATCATGACGTGGGTTCCTGTCCGAGAGGGTCGGCCGTCCGCGGGTTCCCGCCGTCGACCGCGGCCGACGGCGGGAACCCGCGCGCCCGCGACTACTCGTCGAAGGTGACGACGATCTTCTCGGCCGCGCCCGGTGTCAGCGCGAGCTCGAAGGCGTCCCCGACCTCGGCGAAGGGCACGCGGTGGCTGATCAGCTTGGCGAACCGCTCGTGGTGCTCGACGATCTCCCGCGTGACCTCGAAGATCTCGGTGGGGTAGCCCTGCGAGGCGATCAGCGTCAGCTCGCTGCGCAGCATCCCGCCGAGATCGATGTCGGCGCCCTTCTTCTGTACGGCGACCATGACCAGCTTGGCGCCCCACTTCGCGGAGTCCACCGTGGTGTTGACGACCGCGGCGACACCGGCGGCGTCGATGTAGATGTCCGTACCGGGGCGCGGCTGGCCCAGCGCGTTGGCGCCCTGGCCGTGCAGCTCGGTCAGCCGGGCGGTGACGTCCTCCTCGGCGGAGTTGATCACGGCGTCCGCGCCGACGGCGAGCGCGGTCTCCAGGCGCGAGGCGATGACGTCCGCGACGACGACGTGCTCGACCCCGCGCAGCTTCAGCCAGATCGCCGCGCCCAGACCGATCGGCCCGGCACCGAAGATGACGACCTTGTCGCCGGGCCTGGCCTCCGAACGGTTGACGGCGTGCCGGGCCACGGCCATCGGCTCGTTGAGCGCGGCGACGTCGAACGGCACGGTGTCGGGGAAGACGGTGACGCTCTTGCCGATCTCGCAGTCCTCCAGCAGGAGGTAGTCGCTCATGGCGCCGTGCTTGCCGCCGCAGCCGATGATCCCGGAGGGCGCTCCCTGCGGGTTGACGACCACCCGGTCCCCGACCTTCAGGCCCTCGACCTCCGCGCCGACCTCGACGATCTCGCCGGCCGGCTCGTGGCCGAGGGGGACCGGGGCCATGGCGCCGCCCGGTCCGAAGGGGCCGCCGCCGATGTGCAGGAAGAAGGTGTCGGTGCCGCAGATCCCGCAGGCGCGGATCTTCATGAGGGCGTCCTTGGGCCCGGGCACCGGACGCTCGACGTCCACCACGTCGATCTTGTCCACCGCGCCGGTCTGCACGGACTTCATCGTGGCCATGAGGGGCTCGCTTTCCATGTACGGGAGGGGTGTCACCGGCCCCGGCGGCGGACGGGGGGAGTGCTCCGGCCGTCGGGGCCGGTGACTGTGCCGTACTCCGTCCCCACGGTGTACGGCACGACGGGGACGCCTCCGCTTAGACGGCCCCAGCTCTGGGCTTACTTGAGTTAGGCAACCATAGAGCATTACTTGAGTCAAGCAAGTGATTTCGGTCTTGCTTAACTCAGGCAAGTAGCTGTTACGGTGGACGCATGTCCACACCGTCGCCCGAAACAGCACCCGTTCCGGAGGACGTAGCCGAGATCGAGCGGGTCCTCACCCGTATCGCCTATCTGGCGGGGCGGGCCCGGCAGCACGAGCGTCTGATGGCGCTGGCCGGGCTGCCGCTGGACCGGGCCGCCGTGTCGATCCTCCGGTACATCTCCGAGAGCGAGCCGCTGCGCCCTGGTGTGCTGGCGGTCCGGATGTCGGTGGAGGCCTCTCATGTCACGCGCCAGCTACGGCAGTTGGAGCAGCTCGGCCATGTGGTGCGCATCCCGGACCCCGACGACGGCCGTGCCCAGCGCGTCCAGCTCACCGACAGCGGCCTGGCCGCCGTCAACCGCATCCGGGACGCGAGCCGCCGCGGCATCGAGATGGCACTGACCCATTGGTCCGCCGAGGATCTACGGCACCTCGCGGGCCTCTTCCACCGGCTGGTCGACGACTTCGTCACCCATGCCGAGGCGGCGGTGGACGTCGAGACGCCGGCCTGACGGCACGGAGCACGTCCGTGGGGACGGCTCGGGACCCAGGCTGCGGCCGACCGTGCCGGGGTGGCTGACGGTGCTGGGGTCGCCGACGGTGCTGGGCCGAGGGCCGCCAGGGGTGCGGCCTTCGGCCTCGCGGCCGGTGAGGGGTTGGCGCGGAGTCGTAGGGAGTGGTCGCTCGGGGTCGCTCGTGGCCCCTCCGGCTTCGTCGTCAGACCTTGAAGCCGACTCCGCCGTACAGCGAGACCGGCCCCTCGCCGAGCGGCGTTTCGCCCTCCGCGAGTTCGGGGTGCCACTCGGACACGGACACGATGCCGGGGTCCATCGGCTCAAGTCCCTTGAAGATGCTGCTCACTTCGGCGTGCGAACGGGCCACCAGCGTCACCCCGCCCGCCGCGTAGGCGGCGATGCCGCGCGCCACCTTCTCCGGTTCGAGGTCGGCCGTCATCGCGGACAGTACGAGACAACTCCCCGGCGCCAGCGCGTCGATGAGGGTGTCCACCAGCTCGCGGGCGCCGTCCTCGTCCGGGATGAAGTGCAGCAGGGCGATCAGGGACAGGGCGATCGGGCGGTCGAAGTCGAGGACGCGGGCCGCCTGTTGGAGGATGGTGAGCGGTTCGCGGGCGTCGGCCTGAAGGTACTCCGTCGCACCCTCGGGCGTGCCGCGCAGCAGCGCCGCCGCGTGGGCGAGGACGATCGGGTCGTTGTCGACGTACACGACCCGCGCGTCCGGCGTGGTGGACTGGGCAATCTGATGGAGGTTGGGCTCGGTCGGTATGCCGGTGCCGACGTCCAGGAACTGGCGGATGCCCGACTCCCGGACGAGCATCCGCGTCGCCCGCTGCATGAACCAGCGGTTGGCGCGCGCGGTGCGCGGGGCGCCCGGGTCAAGTGACGTGATCTGCCTGCCGAGTTGCTCGTCGACCGGGTAGTTGTCCTTGCCGCCGAGGAACCAGTCGTACACCCGTGCCGGATGCGGCTTCGACGTGTCGATCCGCTGGACGGCCGGCTCTGTCCCGGTCACGCGATGCTCCTCTGCTCGACTGTGCACGACGACCCTCGCGGGCGGTGTGCGACGACCCCTGTGGGACGTGCGAGAAGTTTGGCACGGTCATGCTGACCGGGTGGCGCCGTTTGGGGTGGCGCTGTTCAACACCCCGTCCAGGAAACGGATCAGGTCCGCGAAGACCTCGGCCCGGTTCGTCTCGTTGAACACTTCGTGCCGGGCGCCCGGATACACGTGCTCGGTCAACTCCCCGCCGTTCAACCGTTCCACGCCGACCCGGCTGCCGACGAGCGGGACGAGCCGGTCGTCGCTGCCGTGGAGCCAGAGCAGGGGGAGTCCGCCGATGTCGCCCAACTCGCCTACGGTCTCCAGGGTTTGGGCGAAGGCCTCCAGCGTCGGCCGCTTCATTGGACCGTGCCAGACCAGCGGATCCGCCGCGTACGCCGTACCGACGCCGGGGTCGCGGGAGAGCGAGGCCGGGCTGATCGGGATGTCGGGGATCTCGGGGAGGGCGAGCAGCCGGCCCGGCAGTTCCCAGGTGCCGATCACCGGTCCGGACAGGACGAGCGCGGACAGCTCGTCGCCGTGGCGCTGCGCGAAGCGGGATGCGATCAGGCCGCCCATGGAGTGGCCGATCAGGACGAGGGGGACGCCCGGGTAGGTGGCGCGGGCCAGGTCGGCGACGGCGTGCAGGTCCGTGACCACGTCTTCGAAGTCCTCGATCAGCACCCGCTCGCCGGCCGAGGTGCCGTGGCACTGGTGGTCGGGGCCGAGGACTGCCGCGCCGTGCGCCACGAGTACGGTCGCCAACTCGGCGTACCGGCCCATGTGTTCGCCGTACCCGTGCGCGACGAGGGCGATGTACCGCGGGTGCTCGTGCGGCCACTCGTGTGCGGTGATCGGGTTCCGGGTGCCGGAGAGGACATGCTCGCGGGTGTCGTCCACCCCCGAAAACTAGCATCGCTCATCGGGCGACCCCGGTCCGCTGCGGTGTGGCAGGGGCCATCTGCCGAGACACTCCTTACGCGGACGGATGTAAGGACATAGCATCGGTCCTCGCATGAACACGATGACTCTCTGGCACATTTCCGGCTGGGAATTCGCCGCGCTGGCCGCCGCGGCCCTGCTCGTCGGCTTCTCGAAGACCGCCGTGAGCGGGGCCAACACGGTCAGCCTCGCGATCTTCGCGGCCGTCCTGCCCGCCCGTGCCTCCACCGGCGTCCTGCTCCCGATTCTGATCGTCGGCGACGTCCTCGCCGTCCTCACCTACCGGCGGCACGCCCACTGGCCCACGCTGTGGCGGCTGTTCCCGGCGGTCGCTGCGGGCGTCGTGATCGGGACGCTGTTCCTGGTGTGGGCCGACGACGCAGTCGTACGGACGTCGATCGGGGCGATCCTGCTGCTGATGGCCGGGGTCACGGTGTGGCGCAGGCGCAAGGCGGAGGCGGAGGCGGGTGCGGAGGACGAGCCCGATGCCGTCGCCACCCGGTCCGGCCGGGCGAAGGCACGCTCGTACGGTGTGCTCGGCGGCTTCACCACGATGGTCGCCAACGCCGGCGGCCCGGTGATGTCGATGTATCTGCTCTCGGCGGGCTTCCGGAAGCTGGGCTTTCTCGGCACGTCGGCGTTCTTCTTCCTGATCGTCAACGTGACCAAGGTGCCCTTCAGCGTGGGCCTCGGCCTGATCGACGGCCACTCGCTCCTCCTTGACGCGGCGCTCGCGGCGTTCGTCGTGCCCGGTGCGTTGATCGGCAAATGGGCTGTGAACCGAATCAACCAGCGATTGTTCGAGCAACTCGTGATCGCGGCGACGATCATCGGCGGCCTGCAACTGCTCCTCCGCTGACTCCTCGCCCCCGTGACCTCGTACGCTCGCCGCATGTCCCCGCACATCCTGATCCTCGGCGGCACCACCGAGGCACGTGAACTCGCCGCCGAACTGGCGGTACAGCGGCCCGAGGCCCGGGTCACCACGTCCCTCGCCGGGCGGGTGGCGAAGCCGGGGGCGCTGTCGGGAGACGTACGGATCGGTGGGTTCGGCGGAGCCGAGGGGCTGGCCGCATGGCTGCGGGAGCACCGCGTGGACGCCGTCGTCGACGCCACCCACCCCTTCGCGGAGTCGATCACCGCGAACGCGGTGCGGGCCGCGACGGACACCGGACTGCCAGTCGTCGTGCTGCGCAGGCCCGGTTGGCGGCCGGTTCCCGGAGACCGCTGGCACCCGGTCGCCTCCCTGGACGAGGCCGCCGAGGCGCTCCCCGGACTCGGGCACCGCATCCTCCTCACCACCGGCCGCCTCGGCCTCGCCGCCTTCGCCCACCTCGCCCAACTGCACTTCGTCGTACGGTCGGTGGAGCCGCCCGAGCCTCCGATGCCACCGGACATCGACGTGCTGCTGGCACGCGGACCCTTCACCCTGGCCGACGAGACGGCACTGCTCCGCGAGCACCGGATCGACGTGGTCGTGACGAAGGACAGCGGGGGAGCGGCGACGGCGGCCAAACTCACGGCCGCGCGGGAGGCGGGCGTCCCGGTCGTGGTCGTACGACGACCGCCGTTGCCGGACGGGGTGAGCGCGGTGCCCGATGTCGCCGGGGTGCTGGCGGGGCTGGGGTTCAGTGCGGGGCGATGACCGTGGCCCGGAGACGGTCCACCGCGCGGAGGATCTCGTCCCGGTTCTTGGCGCTCTTGATCCAGGCCGGGAGGCGGGCGACCAGTGTCATCTTCTGCCCGGTGTCGTACCAGGGCGCCCGTTCACGCAGGTCGGCGGCGACGAATCGCCTGATCAGGTCCAGGTGGGGGAGGCCGTAGGCCCAGAGTCCGCCGTGCCGGGTCTGCGTCTGCAGCCACAGGGGGAGGCGGAAGTAGGGATCCCAGGCCAGGCCCACCGAACCGCGTGGGAAGCAGATGCTGCGCTCGGCCCAGGTCCGGGACTGGCCACAGCTCCGGCAGACGAGGTGTCTCGGCGCGAACAACGCCCGACCCGGCTCCGGGCGTGGGCCCGGCGGCCGTACAACATGGGCGATCCGCTCGCAGCGCGAGCACCGCACCAGCATCGAGTCGAGGAAGTCGTACTCGGTGCTGCGCGGATCACGGAAGCGGACGGGCGCGGAGGACATACCGTGAGTTTCGCCCCTGTCCGCCCCGCGCGTCACCCGGTTTTCACGGTGCCGAGCTCGACTCCAACTCCGCCGCGCGCTGCGGCAGTCCGGAGGTCAGGTCCTCCACCAAGAGGCGCTTGGCGATGGAGTCGACCGCGGCGCGCAGGTCCGTGCCCGACGGGCGGCCGATGTCCTGCTGCACCCTCTCCTCCAGCCAGGTGCCCCACGCCTTGCCGATGACCTCGGCCTCGCGTTCGCCGGCCGCGGTGTGGGAGAGAAGGTAGCCGTCGCGGGTCAGATAGCCCTCCTCGACCATGCGGTCGAAGACCGGGAGGAGCACCTCCGGGGGCATGTGGCGGCGGGCGGCGATCAGGCCGAGGCTGGCATGGCCGACCATCCTGCCGAACAGTTCGACCTGCATCACGGCCCAGGCACCGGCGACGTCCAGCCGGGTGTCGGAGTTCGTGATGATCCGCCGGGCGGTGTCCAGGTCCGTGCTGCCGATGACCTTGCCGACGGCCGCTTCGAGGAGCCGTTGCGAGTCCGCGCCGCGCGGTGACGCGAAGCCCTCGCCCATGTCGGTGGAGCCCTTGCGCGCGCTGTCGCGCAGCTGCACCTGCTTGAGGAACAGGGCGACGACGAAACCGATCACGGCGACCGGGACCGTCCACCGGAACACCGTGTGGATGGTGTCGGCGTACGCGTTGATGATCGGCGCGGCGGCGGCGTGCGGCAGCTTGTGCAGGCCCTCGGGGCTGGTCGCCGCCTTGGTGATCACGGCCGGGTTCAACGCGCTGGCCCTCGCGGCCTCGGCGATCCCGTCCTTGAGGTTCGGGGCCAGGCTGTTGGCGTAGATCGTGCCGAAGACGGCGGTGCCGAACGAACTGCCCAGCGTACGGAAGAAGGTGACGCCGGAGGTCGCGGTGCCGAGGTCGGTGTACTCGACGGTGTTCTGCACGGCGATCGTCAGCACCTGCATGCACAGCCCGATGCCGGTGCCGAGCACGAACATGTACACCGACTCCAGGAACGCGCCGGTGCCCGGGCCCATGAGGGACATCAGATACAGGCCGACGCCCATCACCGCGGAGCCGATGATCGGGAAGATGCGGTACTGGCCGGTCTTGCTGACCACGTTGCCGCTGAAGACGGAAGCGATCAGCAGCCCCATCACCATGGGCAGAGTCCGCACACCGGAGATCGTGGCCGAGTCACCGTCGACGTACTGCAAATAGGTCGGCAGATACGTCAGCGCGCCGAGCATCGCGAAACCGACGATGAAGCTGAGGATCGAACAGACCGCGAACACCGGGTTGGTGAACAGCCGCATGGGCAGCATGGGTTGCTCGGCCCGGGTCTCCACCCAGCAGAACAGGCCCAGCGCGATCACACCGCCCACGAACAGGCCGATGATCGTTGCCGAACCCCACGCGTACTCGTTGCCGCCCCAACTCGTCGCCAGGATCAGCGAGCTCGCACCGACCGCGACCAGCGCGATGCCCAGGTAGTCGATCACGGGGCGCATCGCCGACTTGACCACGGGGATGGTGCGGGCCGCCGCGATGACGACGACGATCGCGATGGGCACGTTGACGTAGAACGCCCAGCGCCAGGTGAGGTGGTCGGTGAACAGGCCGCCCAGCAGCGGTCCGATGACCGTGGCCACGCCGAACACCGCGCCGATCGCGCCCTGGTACTTGCCGCGTTCCCGCAGCGGGATGACGTCGGCGATCAGCGCCATCGCCGTCACCATCAGACCGCCCGCGCCGATGCCCTGCACGGCCCGCCAGGCGATCAGCAGCGTCATGTTGGTGGAGAAACCGCACAGGAAGGAGCCCGTGATGAACACGATCGCCGAGACCTGGAAGACCACCTTGCGGCCGAACAGGTCACCGAACTTGCCGACCAGCACGGTCGCCACGGTCTCCGCCAGCAGATAGGCGGTGACCACCCACGACATGTGTTCGGCGCCGCCCAGGTCCGACACGATCGTCGGCAGCGCCGTACCGACGATGGTCTGGTCGAGTGCCGCCAGCAGCATGCCCAGCATGATCGTCACGAAGACGACGTTGCGGCGGCGGGAATCCAGCACGGGGGGCTGCTGCGCGGAAGGCAGCGAGGTTTCCTCGGCGACTGTCACGAGGTCACTGTCACACCGTCGGCCCCCTGATGCATATGGGGCGGTCCACTCGGGTGCCCCAGCCCCAGCCCCAACCGCTGCCCCAACCTCCAGCCCCGGTCCCTGCCCGCTACTCGCCCTTCGGGTGCCTGCGCAGCAGATACGTGTCCATGATCCAGCCCTTGCGCTCCCGGGCCTCCGCGCGCAGCCGCTCGATGCGCGGGGCGGCCTCGGCTATCGGACCGGAGGCGAGGATCTCGTCCGGAGTGCCCAGATAGGCGCCCCAGTAGATGTCGATGTCCTGGTCGGCGTACCGCCGGAACGCCTGGTGCGCGTCCAGCATCACGACCACGTCGTCCACCCCGTCCGGGAACCCCTCGGACAGCCGCCGGCCCGTGGTGATCTGCACCGGCCCGGCCACCCGGTTCAGTCCCGTGCGGTGCCGGGCGACGAGCGCCGAGACACTGCTGATGCCGGGCACGACGTCGTACTCGAACGCGACCGCGCCCCGCTCCAGGATCTCCTCCAGGATGCCGAGCGTGCTGTCGTACAGCGAGGGATCGCCCCACACCAGGAACGCGCCGCTCTCGTCCTCGCCCAACTCCTCGGCGATCAGCCGCTCGTAGATCTCCGCACGGGCGCTGCGCCAGTCCCCGACCGCCGGGGAGTACGCGGCACCCCCCGCCTTCCGGTCCCGCTCCGGGTCCCGCGCCTCGACCAGGCGGTACGTCCCCTCCGGTATGTGCGCGTCGAGCATGTCCCGGCGGAGCTGCGTGAGGTCGGACTTCACCTCGCCCTTGTCGAGGAGGAAGAACACGTCGGTGCTCCGCAGCACCCTGACCGCCTGGAGGGTCAGCTGCTCGGGGTCGCCCGCGCCGATACCGATGACATGAATCTTTCGCACGCCCCCGAGTCTGCCCCACGCCACTGACAGTCCGTACACCGCACCGGCGCGCATCAGTACGCACATGTACAGATTGGGATTATTCCGGCTACGACGTCCCGCGCAGCCGAGGCGCCTGCGCCCCCGCGTCGACACTCCCGCCGCCCCGCTCCACGTCGTCCCCGAGCCCCCGCGCCCAGGCGGCGACCCCCGCGAGATCCATGCCGTACGGCTGCTCCCGCCCCGTCAGGACCGCCCACTCCTCGACACCCCCGGCGCCGCGCCGCAACAGCCGGGCACCGCCGGTGACGTTCCCCCGGGCCGCGTGCGTGAGGCCCACGGCGAGTTGGGCGAGCCCGCGCCACAGGGCACGCTCCTCGTCCGGCCCCGACTTCCAGGCGTCCTCGAAGACCTCGTGCGCGTGGAACGGTTTCCCCTCGTCGAGCAGCGCCTGCGCCTCGACGACGGTGTCCTCCGGCGCCCGCACGACCCCCTCGGGTTGCCGAGCCACACCGTCAGCGTCGTACGGCAACGGCCGCCCGAGCCCGTCCCGAGGCCGGGCGTTGCGCGCCCGCCCCTCGCCGTCCCGGTCGCGCGCTCCGGCCGTATCGCCTGAGGTGGTACCCGAGGTCGCATCTGAGGTTGTGTCGCCCATACGACGATTGTCCCGCGCCCGGCGCCGGCTTCGGCGCACCCCCGGCGTGGGGTAAAGTGCTGTTCGCGCGATCACACGGTTCTCCGTGGGAACCGCATCGGGACGTGGCGCAGCTTGGTAGCGCACTTGACTGGGGGTCAAGGGGTCGCAGGTTCAAATCCTGTCGTCCCGACTTTTCGAAGTCGCAGGTCAGGGGTCGCTTCAGAGGAGATCTGAAGCGGCCCTTCGACTATTCTCGGGGACCACTTGGGGACCCAGGGTGCTTGACGGGGGTCGTGGCGCACTTTGACCCGGTCAAGGTGCGCCACGGGGTGCATGGTAAGGCGCAGAGCGGGCGGTTCGTGGAGCCGTCTACGTGTTTCCGATGACGCATCACATGGAGTGCGTCGCGATTCTTGAACCGGCCGCGAAGGGCTCCTGACCTGCTGCTTTGCGTGCGCGCATGATGTGTGGTGCGGGCGTTGCGGGCGATATCCGGACGTTGAAATGACGCTCGTTCTGATGGGGTGTCAGGTGGCCTGTCGGGCAGGTCAGGCCCTGTCAAGGTGGCACGTGTCGATGGAGCGCCGAGAGCAGGCGACGCTCTGTGCGGAGCCGCTGGTTCCTGTTGGTCGGATATCCCGGAAGGGGCCGGTGGGCGGGTTGGCCTGCCGTGATGAGCGGCCGATGCCCGCCACTCTGTGCGAATGACCTTTCGGCTGTTTCGCGCTCGTGTCGGTTGACGGAGTTGGAAGCCCAGTGGGCTCGCACTGCTGCCGGACGCCCTTTCGGTTCTGTTCGGGGAGGCGGCGCGGTGTGGGTTGCACCCTGCGTGTCGGTGGTCCGCCCTGGTCGAACGGCAGCGCGGGTTCCTCGAATGCCCTGTTGTCGACGAGAACGCTGGAACCTGGATGTCGAGTGGCTGGCGCTGGGCCGACACCTTGCGAGGGACTGGTGGAGCGAGAAAAGGGTTTCTCTCTCATCGGAGGCATTGCGCCTGCTCGGTTTCGTGGGCAAGTTCGGGCCCCGGTGGCACCGCACGCCGGTCCTGTCCGCGTGATGCACGTCACGACCCCTGTGTTTTCCCAGCTTGAGCGCGACCTTCGTAGGTGGGGGCGGTGTGCGGGGGTGGGTCGTTCGGATCGGTGGGGTGTAGGGGGGTTTACGCGGAGATCCGGACGGGTCAAGATGGCGCAGCGAAGGTGAGCAATCATTTTCTCAACGGTGACGCGGGCGTGTGCCTGCGGCATGGTGTCGCCGTGGGGTGATTCGTTCGCGGCCACCCATCGGTCGCGGTTCGTTGTCGTGTGACGGGTGTGACTCTCCATGGTTGTCAACTGACGGGCCGCGCGTTCGCTATTACGAACAGCGTTCGATATATCAAACAATACGGTCCATTCGCCACAGACCTTCGAGAAGCACTAAGGACAGCCGGTGCAGGCAGAACACGATGGATTGACGAGTCCCGACACCTACGTCATCGGAGTCGACTTCGGGACGTTGTCCGGGCGGGCCGTGGTGGTTCGTGTCGCTGACGGCGCCGAACTGGCCGTCGCCGAGCACCCGTACACCCACGCCGTCCTCGACCGGGCGCTGCCCGACGGGACGCCGCTGCCGCCCGACTGGGCGCTCCAGGTCCCCGCCGACTACGTCGACGTGCTGCGTATCGCCGTACCCGAGGCGCTGGCCCGCTCGGGTGTCCGGCCGGACCAGGTCGTCGGTATCGGCACCGATTTCACCGCGTGCACGGTCCTCCCGGTCCTCGCCGACGGCACGCCCTTGTGTGAACTCCCGGACCTCGCCGGCCGCCCGCACGCGTACGTCAAGCTCTGGCGTCACCACGCGGCGCAGGCCCAGGCCGACCGCATCACCGCCCTGGCCGCCGCCCGCAAGGAGCCCTGGCTGCAGCGGTACGGCGGGAAGATCTCCTCGGAGTGGGAGTTCGCCAAGGCCCTGCAACTCCTCGAAGAGGACCCCGAGCTCTACGCGTTGACCGGGCGCTGGATCGAGGCCGCCGACTGGATCGTGTGGCGGCTGTCCGGCACTTACGTCCGCAACGCGTGCACCGCCGGGTACAAGGGCCAGTACCAGGACGGCAGTTACCCCTCCAGCGACTACCTGGCCGCGCTCAACCCCGGCTTCGCCGGCTTCGTGGCCGACAAGCTGGACCAGCCGATCGGCCAGCTCGGCGACCGCGCCGGTGGGCTGACGGCGGAGGCGGCCTCGTGGACGGGTCTGCCCGAGGGCATCGCCGTGTGTGTCGGGAACGTCGACGCCCACGTCACGGCGCCTGCGGCCACCGCCGTTGAACCGGGCCGGATGGTCGCCATCATGGGCACCTCCACCTGTCATGTGATGAGCAGCGACCGGTGGGCCGAAGTGCCGGGCATGTGCGGGGTGGTTGAGGGCGGCATCCTGCCGGGGCTGTGGGGTTATGAGGCCGGGCAGAGCGGCGTCGGCGACATCTTCGGCTGGTTCGTGCGCACCGCCTTCCCCGCGTCGTACGCCGAACAGGCCGCCGTGCTGGGCCGCGACCCGCACGAACACCTCACCGCGCTGGCCGCCCAACAGCGGGTGGGCGAGCACGGGTTGATCGCGCTGGACTGGCAGAGCGGTAACCGTTCCGTCCTCGTCGATCACGATCTCAGCGGTGTCGTGGTGGGTCTGACCCTGTCCACCCGCCCCGAGGACGTCTACCGGGCGCTGCTGGAGGCCACCGCGTTCGGCACCCGCACCATCATCGAGGCGTTCGAGACGTCCGGCGTGCCGGTGCGCGAACTGATCGTCGCGGGCGGCCTGATGAAGAACCCGCTGCTGATGCAGATCTACGCCGATGTGACCCGCCTCCCCCTGGGTGTCATCGACTCGGCGCAGGGTCCCGCGCTGGGTGCGGCGATGCACGCGGCGGTCGCGGCCGGCGTGTACCCGGACATCCGGGCCGCCGCCCAGGCGATGGCGAAGGCCCGCCCGGCCGTGTACCGGCCCGACCCCGAGCGGGCCGCCGCCTACGACCGCCTCTACGCCGAATACCGGCTCCTGCACGACTACTTCGGCCGCGGCGCCAACGAGGTCATGCACCGGCTGCGCCACCTCCGCGCCGAAGCCTCCGCCTGAGCGGCACACCTCCCCCGCTCCGCCCCCGCTCGGCGGTCAACTCCCTTCGAAAGGAACCCTCATGGACACCAACCACGCGCCCTACCCCGGCCAGGAGATCTGGTTTCTCACCGGCAGCCAGGGCCTGTACGGCGACGACATCCTGCACCAGGTCGCCGAACAGTCCCGCAGCATCGCCGAGATCCTCTCCGGCCCGGGGAAGATCCCGGTCAGCATCGTGTGGAAGCCGGTCCTCACCGACGCCGACGCGATCCGCCGGCTGTGCCAGGAGGCGAGCGCCTCCGACACCTGTGTGGGCGTGATCGTGTGGATGCACACGTTCTCGCCGGCCAAGATGTGGATCGCCGGACTCAGCGCCCTGGACCGGCCGTTGCTGCACCTGCACACCCAGTACAACCTGTCGCTGCCCTGGCCCAGCATCGACATGGACTTCATGAACCTCAACCAAGCCGCCCACGGCGACCGGGAGTTCGCCCACATCGAGTCCCGGCTCGGCATCGACCGCAAGATAGTCGCCGGTCACGCCACCGACCCGAGGGTCGTCCGACGGGTGGCGGCCTGGGCCCGGGCCGCCGTCGGCCGCCACGCCTCACGCACCCTGCGCCTGGCCCGCTTCGGCGACAACATGCGCGACGTCGCCGTGACCGAGGGCGACAAGGTGGAGGCCCAACTGCGGTTCGGCTACTCGGTGAACACATACGCGGTCAACGACCTCGTCGCCGTCGTCGACGAGGTCGAGGACAAGGAAGCCGCCCAACTCGCCGCCGAGTACGCCGAGTCGTACGACGTCGTCCCGGCACTGCGCCCCGGCGGCATCCGCCACGACTCGCTGCTGTACGCGGCCCGCCAGGAGATCGGCCTGCGCACCTTCCTCACCGAGGGCAACTTCACCGCGTTCACCACCAACTTCGAAGACCTCGGCGGGCTGCGCCAGTTGCCCGGTCTCGCCGTCCAGCGGCTGATGGCCGACGGCTACGGCTTCGGCGGCGAAGGCGACTGGAAAACCTCCGCGCTGCTGCGCACACTGAAGGTCATGGGCGCCGGCCGGCCCGGCGGCACCACCTTCATGGAGGACTACACCTACCACCTCGGCCCCGGCACCCCCCGCATCCTCGGCGCCCACATGCTGGAAGTCTGCCCCTCGATCGCCGATGGCCGCCCCAGCTGCGAGATCCACCCCCTGTCCATCGGCGACCGCGAGGACCCGGTCCGCCTGGTCTTCAACGCGGCCCCCGGACCCGCCGTCGTCGTCGGCCTCTCCGACCTCGGCGACCGCTTCCGGCTCACCGCCAACACCGTCGACGTCGTCACCCCCAGCGAACCCCTGCACCGCCTCCCGGTGGCCCGGGCCGTATGGAAGCCGCGCCCCTCCCTCGCCGAGTCCGCGGAGAGCTGGCTGCTCGCCGGCGCCCCGCACCACACCGTGCTCAGCTCGGCCGTCGACACCGAGACCCTGACCGACTACGCCAACATGGCCGGCGTGGAACTGCTGACCATCGACGAGACCACCAGCACCGGACACCTCGCCAAGGAGATCCGCTGGAACGCCGCCTACCACCGCCTCGCCCAGGCCCTGTGACACCCGTGATCCTGATCGATCCGCAAGGAGAACACCGATGACCGCGCGAGTCCGTGACGGCCTGCGGCACGAGGTACTGGACGCCAACCTGACCATCCCCCAGGCCGGACTGGCGACGCTGACCTGGGGCAACGTCAGCGGCGTCGACCGCCAGGCGGGAGTCTTCGTCATCAAGCCCTCGGGGGTGCCCTACCAGGACCTCGCCCTCGACCACCTGGTGACGGTCCGCCTGTCCGACGGCAAGGTCATCGACGGCGACCTGCGCCCCTCCACCGACACCGAGACCCACCGCTGCCTCTACCTCGCCTTCCCCTCCATCGGCGGCATCACCCACACCCACTCCACCCACGCCGTCGCCTTCGCCCAGGCCCGCCGTGACATACCGGTCCTGGGCACCACCCACGCCGACACCTTCAACGGGCCGGTCCCGTGCACGCCGGACCTCACCCCCGACCAGTGCAAGGAGGACTACGAGTACAACACCGGCCGGGTGATCGTCGACCTGCTGAAAGGCGACGACCAACGGGCGACCGAGGTCCCCGCCGCCCTCGTCGCCAACCACGGCCCCTTCACCTGGGGCCCCACCGCCCGCACATCCCTCGAACACGCCATCATCTGCGAAGCCGTAGCGAAAATAGCGACCCACACCCTGGCCCTGTCCCCGACAGCCCCACCACCCCCACACCTGCTGGCCCGCCACTACACCCGCAAACACGGCCCCGACGCCTACTACGGCAACCCGGGACCGGGGGCG